>SXGT01220440.1_pt1 | contig 25016 bp, 23 predicted proteins | sample 3176221 | NCBI WGS metagenome assembly SXGT01 (sample SAMN11356862, study PRJNA531348) | freshwater metagenome | isolation source: freshwater sample F1-120 | place: China: Fuxian Lake, Yuxi | collected 2017-12-25
ATCGTCTTCATCTCGACGGCGCAGGCGGCGCGCGTCTCGACGCCGGCACGTTCGAGCGCGTCCATCATCGCCAGCGCGTTGATCGCGGTCGCCAGCATGCCCATGTGGTCGGCCGTGGCGCGGTTGGTGCCGAGCTTGGCGTCGATGCGATCTTCAAGGCGACCAAGGTCGACGGCGTCTACACGGCCGATCCGGCCAAGGACCGCACCGCGACCAAGTTCGCGCGGCTGTCGTTCCAGGAAGCGCTGTCGCGCGACTTGCGGGTGATGGACCGCACCGCCTTCACGCTGTGCATGGAGAACCGGATGCCGATCATGGTGTTCGACATGTTCGTCGAAGGGAACATGGAGCGGGCGGTGCGCGGCGAGAACATCGGCACCTGGGTGTGCTGAGCCCCGCGGCGCGCTACAGTCGCACCGGCGACCGCGGCAGTCCCGCGGCGCCACGAACGCAATGGAACCCTACGCCTCGATCCTGAACGACCTGAAGCAGAAGACCGACAAGACGCTCAAGCACTTGAAGGAGCAGCTCGGCAGCATCCGCACCGGCCGCGCTTCGCCGACGCTGGTCGACACGATCCGCGTCGAGTACTACGGCACGATGACGCCGCTGGCGCAGATCGCGCACGTTTCGGTGCCGGAGCCCCGCCAGCTGCTGATCAAGCCGTTCGACGGCTCGCCGCAGGTGGTGAAGGACATCGAGAAGGCGATCCACAAGTCCGATCTCGGACTCAATCCGCAGTCCGACGGCAAGATGCTGCGCCTCAGCATGCCGCCGCTGTCGGGCGAGCAACGCCAGAAGCTCGTCGTCAAGGTGAAGGACCTCGTCGAGCAGAACCGCGTGGCTCTGCGCAACGAACGCCGCGACGCCAACAAGCTCGCCGACCAGATGAAGAAGGACGGCAAGATCACCGAGGACCAGTGCAAGAAGGCGCACACCGACATCGACAAGGAACTCAAAGGCGTCGAGCAGAAGCTCGAAGAATCGCTGCGCATGAAGTCGAAGGAAATCCTCGAGGAGTGAGCGCCGCCGGTCGCCGTGCGTTCGGGCGCGGTGTGGCCGGGCGTCTTGCGGCGGCTGGCAGCCTGGTGCCGCCGAACCGGTTTCCGGCCGCTTCGGCGGTCGAGATCGCGGGCGCGCCGGGCGCGTCGCGGTGCGCCGATTCCCGCGCCGGGCCACCGGAACCCTTGCGCGCGTGGCTCGTGCACGGTTTCATCCTTGCCCCGCAGAAATCGGGGGCGTAGCTCAGCCGGTAGAGCAGCGGCCTTTTAAGCCGTAGGTCGCAGGTTCGAGCCCTGCCGCCCTCACCACCCCAAATCTCCGCCGACTAGGCCCATGATCGACAAGGACTTCCTCGCAATGCTGGTCTGCCCGGCCACGAAACAGCCGCTGCGGCTGGCGACTGCGGCCGAACTCGACGTGGTCAACCAACGCATTCGCAGTGGGGGGGCCACGAACCGTGGTGGTGCCGTGATCGCAGCGCCATGGGCGGCTGCGCTCGCCACCACGGATGGCGCCACCCTGTATCCGATCCAGGACGACATCCCGATCCTCCTCTCGTCCGAAGCGATGGCCGTCGCGAACCGCTCGGCCACGAACTGACTCTCTGACCCCATTTCGCGACCTGCCGTGTACCACGGCACGTCGCAGCCCGGTATCCTGTTCGACTTCCCATGGCGACGAACCCCGCCCAACCGCCTGCTCCTGCCGCTCCTACGCCCGGTCACGTCGAGCACTTCGACGAACACCGGGGCATCTACGGCTTCTTCCGTCGGCACCAGAAGAAGCTGCTCTACACGGCCGGTTTCTTCACGCTGCTGACCTTCTCGATCACCGGCCCGCTGATGGCGCTGATCGGCAGCATCTTCGCCGTCGAGCGCGAGATGCCGACGATCGTCGTCAACGGCGTGCGCGTGCCGCTGCAAGGCGAGGACTACACCTTCGGCGAGAGCCTGGCGAACAACGTGCAGTACGCGATCCCGCGTGGCGTGTTGCCGATGCTCAACCCTGGTGAGGACCGCCAGAACCAGCTCGGCGACGTGTATGCGATCCTGCGTCGCGCCGCGATCGCCGAACAGATCGAGGTCTCGATGATCGAGGTCGATCGCGCCATCGAAGCCCTGCGCGAGCAACGCCAGGTTGAGTCCGTCGCCAAGCTGGCGCGCAGCCTCAACTTCGCCTCGGTCGCGCAGTATCGGCAGATGGTCGCCGAAGCGATGCGCATCGGCACCTACGTGAAGCTGCAGACGCTGGGGCTGGAAAGCTCCGACGCGCGCGTGCTGCACCAGGTCACCGTCGATCGCGAGAAGATCACCTTCCGCGTCGCCACCTTCGACGAGAAGAAGCTGCAGGACGACCTGCAGAAGGCGAGCACGCTGACCGACGAAGATCTGAACAAGTGGCTCAAGGAGAAGACGGATCGCGAGAAGCGGCTCATGCAGGCCTACGACGCGCCCAAGGCCGACCTGAGCCTGTTGGCTCTGCTCACTGCTGAAGGCCAGTTCGACGCCGAGCAGTGGAAGGACGGCTACCTCAAGGACTTCACCGTCAGCGAGGATCAGCTGCAGGGCTACTACGAGCAGGAGAAGGAGAACCGCTGGAAGCTCGAAGGCGACAAGAACTACACGCCGTTCACCGACGAAAAGGTGAAGGCCGAGCTGACGCGCCTTTCGCAGGCCGAGCACGTGATGAATCAGCTGCTCGCCGCGCTGCGCGGCAAGCTGGCCAAGGCGAGCGAAGCGCAGACCACGGAAGTCACGCGCACGCAGGCCGAGTTGGCCCAGAAACAGACGACACTCAGTGAGATCGACACGCGCCTGGCGACGCTGCAGAACGACTTCGCCGCCAAGGAACGCGAGCTGCAGGCGCAGCCCGAGAACGCCGCGGTCAAGGAAGCGCACGCTGCCGCCAAGGCCGCTGCCGATGCTGCCAAGGAAGAACAGTTCAAGGCCAACGAAGCGATCCCGGCTTTGAAGAACGCCGTCAAGGCCGCCGAGGACGCGAAGAAGGCGGCCGAGGAAGCCTTCGACCTGTTCGCGGCTGCCAAGGATCTCATCGAGGGCAAGAAGGGCTTCGAGCAGAAGCAGTCCGACAAGCTGCAGCCGACCGACAGCTGGAAGGACGACTCGCTCGCCCTCGGCCTCGGCAAGTGGCCCACGGTCAATTTCGGCGGCTTGCAGAAGCGCGGCCTCGGCTACGCGCCGGGTCGCACGCGCAACGCCGTGGTTGTCTTCCAGGCGAAGGACATCGACCTCACGCCGCTGAAGGCGTGGGACAAGCTCAAGCCGCTGGTCGAGGGTGCCTATTTCGCCGAGTCGGCGAAGAAGCAGGCCGAAGAGAAGAAGAAGCTGATGGAGGACACCTTGCTGCGTCTGGCCAAGGCCAAGATGACGGACAAGGTCACCGAGATCGAAGGCAAGAAGCAGTCGCGCATCGACGACAAGGTCAAGGAGTGGGAGACCACGACCCAGGCCGCCGTCGCCGCCGCCGAAGGGCAGGTGAAGAGGCTCAAGCCCGGCAGCCAGGCCAACATCACCTGGGAGCAGGAACTCGCCCGCAAGAAGGCGGAGCTGGGAACCAAGGAGCAGCAGGTGACGCGCTTCGACGCCGAAATCGTGAAGGCGATCGAGACCGAGATCGGCACCGAGGCGAAGAAGTTCCACCGCGAGGTGCTCGACCAGGCCGCGACCGAGTCGGGCTTCGCCGTCGTCGACCTGCCTTCGTACGCGCGTGACCTGAAGCAGAACACGCCGCGCTTCGACAAGGCGTTCGATTCGCGCACCGTGTTCCTGATGGGCAGCCACGCCAGCCTGAAGGAAGGCGAGACGACGGGCCTCGTGGCCGACGCCGTGAACCGCCAGTACCACGTGGCCGTGTGCGTGAAGGTCGAGCCGCTGACGCTCGCCGACGTGACGCGCCGCGACTTCGAAGTGATGCGCACCGGCTACGGCAACCGGCCGTTCGCGACGACGATGGCGCAGGCTTCGTTCTCGCAGGCGTTCACGCTGCCAGCCCTCGAGCAGCGTTACGAGCTGCAGCAGCCGGCGGCCGCGAAGACGGAAGCCGCGACGAACGGCAAGTGATCCGATGGCCGGGCGCCGCGGCGGCGGTGCTCAGGCCAGCTCGGCGACCACGATCATCTCGTCCTGCGGATTGACGTAGACGTTGCAGGACGACAACAGCGCCAACGGCTTCGCGAGCAGCCCGGCGACCTTGCCGAGGCGCCCGGCCCGTTCGGCCAGGAAGTCGAACGACACGTACTTGCCGGCGTAGGCGGAGCCGAGTGCTTTGACGCGAAAGCCCTGCCCCTCGAGCAGCGTGCGGATCGTGCGCGGGTCGAAGTGGTAGAGGTGTTCGAGGTGCTTGTAGTGGTGCCACGCCTTGCCGAGCAGGCGCGCCCAACGCGACGCGACGTTCTGCGTCTCCAGCAGCAACCGGCCACCCGGCTTGAGCAACGCGCGCATCTGCGCCAGCAGCCCCTGGGGTTCCGGCACGTGCTCGATCACGTCCCACGCGGTCACCAGATCGAACGACGCCGGCTGCCAGCCCTTCACCCGCACCGCCTCGTCGAGCAAGCCGATGTGCACGCGTTCGGGGCCGAGCGCAGCGATCGCTTCCTGCGCGATCGGCGCCGACAGTTCGCAGCCGTGCACGTCGTGCCCCGCTGCCGCGGCCACGCGCAGGAAGTAGCCGGCCGCGCAGCCGACATCGAGGATGCGGCCCTTCGCCGGCAGCCATTTCGACACCAGCTGCATGCGCTTCCGGTAGGTCTTCAGGTAGAGCGCCGCTTGCCGCGCGTAGTCGGCGTAGCCGCGTACCTTCGGGTCGTCGCTCTTCCAGTAGCTGGCGCCGTAGACGTCGAGCAGGGCCTTGCCGTGCAGTCGCGGCGTCACGTAGACGAGTCCGCAGCGGCAGGTGAACAGGCGGAACGGACCGTCCTGGAACTTCAGCGTGCGCTCGCTGCTGCCGCACAGCTGGCAATGGTCGATCTCGCGCGCATCGGCGCTGGCGAAGGCGGCCGTCGTCGTCGTGGTCGCGGTCACAGCTTTTCACCCGGCGGCGGCACCGGCGCCCCGCGTTCCAGGAAGCGCTTGCGGAAGATCGTGCGGAACATCTTCCACGCGGTCTTCGCCTGGCGCGCGAACGTGTCGCTGTGCTTGCTCTCGCCGCCCATGCGTTTGCTGTAGGTCACCGGCACTTCGATGATGCGGCAACGTTCCTGCAGGGCGGCGCACATCATCTCGGGCGAGAACGCGGGGCCGGTCTGCCGCAGCCGTGGCGTGATCTTCTGGAGCGTCGCTCGCGTCAAGGCGCGGAACGTGCAGCCGACGTCGGTGAAGCGCGGTTCCGACGGCCGCAGCCAGCAGAGCTGCAGGAACTTCGCCATGAACACGTTGCCCCAACGCAGCAGGAAACGCATGTTGGCGCCCTGGTCGACCATCTGCCGCGTCGTCCGCGTTCCCATCACCATGCCGGCGTCGTCCAGGTAGACGAGCAGCTTGATCACGTCGCGGGCACGGAAGCTGCCGTCGGCCTCGACCAGCACCAGGATGTCGCCCTTCGCCGCCGTCATGCCGGCGAGCAGCGCCGAGCCGTAACCCGGTTTGCTTTCGGCGACCACGCGCGCGCCGGCAGCCGCCGCGAACTCCGCCGTGCGGTCCTTGCAGTTGTTGTCGACGACGACGATCTCGTCGAGGTGCGGTTCGGTGCGGAACTCCTCCACAACCTGGCGGATCGTCTCTTCCTCGTTGTAGGCGGGGATGACGAGCGAAACGGTCCGGTCGCGGAACATGGGCGGAGAAGGATACCGATTGCGCCGGCCGACGCTATCGACGGGGGGGAGGGGGAGCCGGGTTGAGACGTTCCCGGTGTGGAACCGCGGGGGCCGCCGTGCCACCGGCGCCTGGTCGCCGCCCGGCCGCAGCGCCCGCCCGGCATTTGCTGAACCGCTGGCAGGGGCTTTCCGTTTGGCCCCCCGTCCGCCCGCTCCTAACCTGCCGGAATCGCGTCATGCAACAGTACCTCTACGGCGCTCTCGCACTGGTTCTCTTCGGCACGGCTTGCGCGTCGGCGCAGGTCCAAAGCCCGGTCCGCAAGAAGGGCAACATCCACAAGGAGGAGATCGACACGCTGATCGACGTGCTGATCGACACCACCAAGGCTGCGGGTCTGCCGGCGTTGGGCGGCGACTCGGTCGAGGCCACCGGCAAGGCGCTCGCGGCGATGGCGCGCTGCCACCGGCGCTACTACTGGCCCGGCGACGTGCCCGCGATCAACGCGTCGATGCAGTTCCTGATCCAGAACCGCAAACAGGACGGCAGCTTTGGCGACGCCGAAGCGACCCGGTGGACGATCGCGGCGATGACGGAGTTGCCGCTCGATGGCGCTCCCTTCCAGGAGGAGATCGCGCAGGCGCGCACGTTCCTGATGCAGCAGAAGAGCGACAGTGTCAGCTTCGACCAGCGCGTCCAGCAGGTGCTCGACCAGGTGCGCGCCGACGTGTTCCCGCAACACCTCGGCAAGGACGCGTCCGGCAAGGTGAAGGAATGGGCCGCGGCCCCGGCGGGAATCGTCTACGGCGACGCGGCCGACGCCCTGCTGCAGCTGGTGGCGTGCCAGGTCGCCAACAAGGCGCTCGACAAGGCGCAGGATCCGGCGAAGGCAGCCCCGGCGACGTGGTCGGCTGCGCAGGCGAAGGCGTTCGCGTTCCTGCAGAGCAAGCAGAAGAACGGTGTGTTCTCGGTGACGATGGGCGACAAGTCGTTCCCGGATCCGGCGTTCACCGGCTTTGGCCTGATGGCGATGCAGGCCAAGCCCAAGGCGCTGCGCACCGCCGACGAACAGGCGGTCATCGACGAGGGCCTGCGCTGGCTGCTCGCCAACCAGAACGAGGACGGCACTTTCGGCCAGCAGGTCGTCAACTACACGACGTGCGTGGTGGTGGGAGCCCTGCACAAGGGCGGCGATCCTGCCGCGGGGCCGGCCCTGGCGAAGGCGCAGAAGGCGATCCTCGGCTTCCAGAACCTGGAAGCGTCCGGCTACCAGAAGGGCGACCGCGACTACGGCTCGATCGGCTACGGCAACAGCCAGCGCGGCGACCTCAGCAACCTGCATTTCTCGCTCGAGTCGCTGCGCGCGACGGGTCTGCCGCAGAACCACGAGGCGTTCCAGAAGGCGCTCGTGTTCCTGCAGCGCACGCAGAACCTGAAGTCGGTCAACGACTGGAAGGGCAAGGTGCCGGATCCGGATCGCGAAGGCGTCGTGCTCGACGCGACCTCGGGCGACGACGGCGGCGCCAGCTACTACCCGGGCAACAGCGCCGCTGGCTACATCGTGAACCCCGACGGCACGTCGACGCCGCGCAGCTACGGCTCGATGACCTACGCGCTGCTCAAGTCCTACACGCTCGCCGGCGTGTCTGGCGACGACCCGCGCGTGACGGCGGCGGTGAAGTGGATCCAGGACAACTGGACGCTGGCGGTCAACCCCGGTGCCGACCCGGCCCTCGGCGAGAAGGTCCAATTCCAGGGCCTCTTCTACTACTACATGGTGCTGGCGCAGGCGCTCGATCTCGCGAAGGTCACGACGGTCAAGGTCACCACCAAGGACGAGAAGGGTGAGCCCAAGGTCGTCGAGGTCGATTGGCGCAAGGCGCTGCGTGCGCATCTCGAAGGCATGCAGCAGGCCGATGGCACGTGGCTCAACGGCAAGAACGATCGCTGGATGGAAGGCATGCCGCTCTTGTGCACCTGCTACGCGATGGTGGCGCTGGAGCACTGTCGGTGAGCGGCGGCGCGATCGTGTTGCCGGCCGTGCCGGCGTGGTTCCGTTTTGCGCAGGGCCAGGCGACGCACCTCGGCGCCGTCGATCCGCGTTCGCAGCGCTTCTTCGACCTCGGCCCGCTCGATGTGCCGACGCTGCTCGCACGCGGTGACCTGCGCGCCGCCGATCTCGCCGCCCGCATGGCGAAGGCGCCGACGATGGCGCCGCCGACCCGCTTCCTGAAACCGGTGGGGCAGCCGGGCAAGATCCTGTGCCTGGCGAAGAACTACGTCGCGCACGCCAAGGAGTTCGGCGCCGAGGCGCCGCCCGAGCCGATCTTCTTCGCCAAGCTGCCCGACACGCTGGTCGCGCATGAGGACGAGGTCGTGATTCCGCACTGGCTCGACACGCGCGTCGACCACGAAGCGGAGCTGGCGCTGGTGCTCGGCTTCGCGGACCCGGGCGGGCGCGGCGCCAAGTACGTCGATCTGCAGACGGCGCCGTCGCTGGTTGCTGGCTACACGCTGCTCAACGACGTCACCGCGCGCAAGCTGCAGGGCACCGACCGCGACCAGAAGTACCCGTGGTTGCGCAGCAAGTCGCTCGACACGTTCTGTCCGTTCGGCCCGTTCGTGGTGCCGGCTGACGCGATCGACCCCAGCGACCTGCGCATCACGATGCGCGTGAACGGTGTCGTGAAGCAGGACGCGCGCACGAAGGACATGGTGTTTCCGATCGCGCAGGCCTTGGTCGCGATGGCGCGCTGCACGACGCTGCGGCCAGGCGACCTCATCGCGATGGGCACGCCCGAAGGGGTTGGCCCCGTCGTGCATGGCGACGTGATGGAAGTCGAGATCGAGAAGCTGGGCGTGCTGCGCAACACCGTGCGCAAGGAACCGGCGCGCTGATCAAGCGGCGATGCACGGCTGCGCGGCGAGGAAGTGGACTGGCCATGGCTTTTTCGGCAGCGGGCGGGCCCGGTTGTCGGCGAGCCGCTGCCGCGAAGAAATCCGGCGCAGTGCCATGCCGATCAGAACCGGATCGTCTCGATCGTGTTCGTCGTCGAAACCGCACCCTGGCCGCCGAACAGCACCAGCGTGCCGTCGGGCAGCAGTTCCGCCCCGTGGCCGCCGCGTGGGCCCGTCAGCGCCGGCGCCGAACTCCACGAGTTGATCGCCGGGTTGAACACATCGACGTTGGCGATCGAAATCGGCGCGAGCAGCGTGCCCTGCGCACCGCCGGCGACGACCACGCGGCCATCGGCCAACCGCGTCGCCGAGTGCAGCGTGCGCACGTTCGGCATGTTGTAGGTGGCCCAGCTGTTCGTCGTCGGGTTGTAGGCTTCGGCGCCCTGGATCGGTGCTGCCGCCGTCGCGTTGAGCAGGCTCGGCACGTTGACGCCGCCCGTCATCAGCACGCGGCCATCCGTCAGCGTGACCTGGTTGAAGTGGTGGCCGGCGCGGCCCTGCGCCATGTTCGCGCCATTGCTCCAGGTGCCGGTCGCCGGGTTCCAGCGCTGCACGTTCGTCGTGCTCGCCGCCGACAGCGGCACGCCGAGGAAGAAGCCGACCTGCACGCCGCCCGACACCATCACCTGGTTGGTCGACAGCAGCGTCAGCGCGGGCGCCAGCCGGTTGCCGCCGAGGGCGTTGGCGCCGCTCCAGGTGCCCGTGGCCGGGTTGTAGATCTCGACCGAATTGAGCGTGCCAGAGATGGCCGCGACCACGTCGGGCTGCAGCGTCGAAGTGCCGCCGGCGACCATCACGCGGCCATCGGCCATGCGGCACGCGGCGTGCAGCACGCGCGCCGTTGCCATGCTGCCGGTGCCCGTGAACGTGTTCGTCACCGGATCGTAGATCTCGCAGGTGGCCAGCGTGGCGCCCGTGGCGTTGACGCCGCCGACGACCAGCACGCGGTTGTCGTTCAGTCGCACCGCGAGATGCAGTGCGCGCGCCGTGCCCATGCTCGGACCTGGCAACGTCCGCATGCGGCGGAAGTCCCACAGCTCGCTCGAGGCGAGACCGGTCGCTGCCGTCAGCGTGCCGGTGCCGCCGCCGCACACGAGCACATCCCCCTGGCCACCGTTGTTGTCGCGGTCGACGATCGTCTGCGCAAAGCCGCGCGCGGTCACCATGACGTCGGGTGCCGCGACCGGCGTTGCGGGCGACCCGGTCTGCGTCACCACGTCGTTGCCCAGCGCGCCGAAGAAGGGCGTTCCGAGCGTCAGCATCACCGACTGCCAGTGGAACTTGATGTCGTGGAACGCCGGGTTGTTCGGCAAGGCCAGCGAGTAGCTGGCGGTGCCGGTGGGCGACGTGATCGCGGCCGTCGCGGCCGACAGCAGCTCGGTGCCGACCGCCAGCACCCGCGAGTCGCTCGGGTCGACCCACGCCAGCGGCGTCGGGCCGGCGTTGCTCGAGACCAGCCACAGCATCAATTGGTTCGCCGGGGCGCTGCTGACTTGCAGATCGAGCGACCCACCAAGGCGTGCGGACGACGTCTTGTCGAGGTTGTAGTCCCCTTGGGCCAAAGCAGCTGTGGCAGCGGTGAGAAGGACGAGCGAGGCGCGTGCGTACATGGGGTTCCTGGGTGTGGGTCCCGACCGGGCGTCGGTGGATGGCGAGGTGGTCGGGGAAGCGTATCCAACCCGCCGGGAGACGTCCTGGGGGCCCTGGCGTCGGGCTCAAGTCGAACCGGATTCGTCCGAGAATGAGATCTGGACGAGCGCCATGGCAGACCCGTTGGGAAGCACGACATCGGTGGCAGCGACGGGCGGCTTCGCCAGCCGCTTCCTCGGCCAATCGTCGGAGCGCCGCAGTCCTGCCAACGGCAAACCGGAGCCGCCGCGCGGCGACCGGGTCCAAGTGGTGGCGCCGGCAACCCTGGCGCGTGGCATCCTGCGGGAACGTGTGCTGGCCCGCACGCGCGACGTGCTCGGGCTTGCCATGGGCGAGCATGGGCCCGTCTTCGCCGAAGCTATTGAGACCGAAAGCGTCGACGAGTTCCTCGGCCGCCTGCTGTCGGCGCAGAACCAACTGGCGGCGGTGCGCGTCGCCGCATGGGGCGTGCAGCGAACGCGTGGCCGACTCGGCGAAGCGTTCGCGGGTGGGGCGGCGGAGACGCTGGATCTCTTGGTGTTGGGCGGCGACGACGGCAGTGGTGCGGCGCAGGTTGCCAAAGTGCTCGCGGCGCACGCGCGCCGGTTGGCGGCGTTGGCGAACGACGGGCGCGCGTGACGTCGCCGCTCAGCGGTGCGCTTTGGCGAGCTGCAGCAGCATCGCGGTGAGCTGGTGCGGTTGCGATTGCATCGGACAGTGGCCCGCTTCGATGCCCAACGCCGCCGAACCGAGCACTCGCTGGCTGGTGCGTTCGATCCACGACGGGCGCAACGTGCGGTCCGCAGTGGCCACGATCGCCGCCGTCGGCGCCGCCCACAAAGCGAACGGCGCGCGCTCGGTGACCAGGCGCTGCGGGTCGAGTGGTTCGACGGTCGCCAACTCTGCTGCCAGCGCAGCTTCACTGCAATCGTGGAACAGGAACCGGCGCGCCAGTTCGTCGCGTTGCGCTGGATCGCGGAACGCAGCGCCGCTGGCGATCCACTCGGGCCAGAACATGGTCGGGTCTGCAGCGAATTGTTCGCGCACGCTGGTGCCGGGTTCAGGAATCACCGCCGCGACGAACACCAGGAGCCGGCACGGCCGCGCCACAGCTACGAGCGGCAGGAACACGCCACTCAGCGAATGCGCGACGACGATCGCGCCATCGCTCGCGGCCGCGGCGATTTCGGCGGCGTGGTCGCACAGGCCGTAGTTCGGCGCCTGCTTGCGCAGTTCGGGCATCGTGACGGTGTGCCCGGCACTGCGCAGCAACGCGGCGACGTGGCGCCAACTCGCGGCGTTCTGGCCCGAACCGTGCACGAGGACGAAGGTGGTCATACGGACGGCATTGTCGCGCATCGCGAGCGCCGTTACGCGATCCGGCAGATCGCGTCACAGCCGGAACGGCGTGAAGTTGGTGTCGCGGTCGTAGTAGTCCTCGTTCTCGGCCCGCTTCAGGAAAGCGACCACGCGGTAGGTGATCGGCGTCAGCAGCACTTCCCACACGACCTTCAACAGGTAGTTCATGCCCATCACCGTGAACACCTGTTCCACCGACCAGATGCCGAGGAATGCGATCGGGTAGAACAGCAGCGAGTCGACGCCTTCGCCGACGATCGTCGAACCGATGGTGCGCAGCCAGAGGTGCCGGCCCGCCGTGCGGATCTTCAGCTTCGCCAGCACGAACGAGTTGGCGAACTCGCCGCAGAAGTAGGCGACCATGCAGGCGATGGCGATGCGCCAGCCGCAGCCGAACACGGTTTCCATCGCGCCCTGGTTTGGCCAGTCGGGCGCCGGCGGCAGCGCCAACACCGTTGCCGACATGATCGACGAGAACGCGATCGCAGCGAAGCCGGCCCACACGACGCGGCGCGACTTCGCGTAGCCGTAGACTTCGGTGAGCACGTCGCCGAACACGTAGGCCAGCGGGAAGAACAGGATGCCGGCGCCGAACGTGAAGCCGCCGACCTGCGCGATCTTGCCGGCGCCGATCAGGTTCGAGCAGAGCAGGATCGCGACGAAGCCGCCGAGCAGCAGGTCGTAGTAGCGGTAGGTGCGCGGCGCACTCGGCGCTGGTGCTGCAGGTCCATGGTCGGCCATGCTGCCTACCTTGCCACAAGGCGAAGCGCGAATCATGGCCACCCTGCGAAGACCGAAGGCGCCCACGGCGCTGCCGATGCTCGACGTCTACCTGCCGATGATGCGCACCGCCGCGGTGCTGGCGGCAGCGCAGCTCGGGGTGTTCGCCGCGCTGCAGCGAGGGGCGAAGACGCCGGGGCAGTTGGCGAAGGTGCTGCGTGCCGACGAACGAGGGCTGCTGCGCCTGTGCGACCAATTGGTCACCGCGGGATACCTCGTGCGGCGGGGGAGTCGCATCGCCAACAGTGCGCCCACGCAACGGTGGTTCACGCCTGCCGGCGAGGTCGACTACACGCCAGGGCTGCACTGGACGCGCGATGCGTGGCGCCTGGTCGAGGACCTGGGGCCGTCCGTGCGCACCGGCGGTCCGCGCACGCCGTTGTGGGAACGCATGCGCCGGCAGTCCGGACTCGGCGACCGCTTCGCTGCGTACATGCATGCGTTCGCTGAGCACAGCAGTCCGCAGATCGCGCGCTGCGTGCGCATGCCGCAGAACGCGCGGCGTTTGCTCGACGTCGGCGGTTCGCACGGACTGCATGCGATCGCTGCGTGCCGCGCGCACCCGAACCTGACGGCGGTCGTGTTCGACCATGCCGTGTCGTTGCGCCAGACGAAGCAGCACGTGCGCGCGGCGCGCCTGCAGCAGCGCATCACCACCCAGGCCGGCGACTGCGTTGCCGACGATCTCGGCCGCGACTTCGACGTCGTCTACTACTTCTCGGTGGCGCACAACCAGACCTCGGCGCACAACGCGCGAGTGCTGCGCAAGTGCGCCCGCGCGCTGCGTCCCGGCGGCGTGCTGGTGATCCAGGACTATGTGCGCGGCGTCGTGCCGGAGCCGTACGGTTCGGCCTTCGACCTCACGCTGCTGCTCGAAGTCGGCACCGGCACGCACGACCTCGCCGCCTTCCGCGCATGGGTGGCAGCGGCGGGCCTCACCGGGTTCCGCCATCGGCAGTTGCCGGAACCGACGATGGGCAGCGTGATCACCGCGCGGAAGCCGCGCTGACGCCGCTCAGCCGCCGTCCATCTCGGCGGGGTCTTCGATGCACACATCCTCGTCGCGCGCATCGAGGTAGCCGTCTGGCAACGACACGACCTGCGTGCTGCCGTCTTTGCAGCGGCGGGCGCGCAGCGCGATCTCGGGATAGGCGACATCGCGCGGCAGTTGCACCAGCTGTTCTTCGAGCTCGGCCAACGTCACCACCTTGTGCATCGCCGGCAGCAGGTGCTTGGTGTGCGGGAAGCCCTTCAGGTACCAGCCGGTGAACTTGCGGATCTGCTGCATGCCTGGCCGTTCGCCGAAGAAGTCGGCCAGCAGGCGCGCGTGTTCGCGGATCGAATCGACGACTTCGCCGAGGCTCGGCGGCGGCGGCGGCTCGTTGCCGGTCAGCACCGCGCAGAGTTCGCCGAACAGCCACGGACGCCCAAGGCAGCCGCGACCGACCACGACGCCATCGCAGCCGGTCTGCCGCAGCATGCGCAGCGCGTCCCAGCATTCGAACACGTCGCCGTTGCCGAGCACCGGGATCGAACGCACGGCCTGCTTCAGTTCGGTGATCGCGTTCCAGTCGGCTTCGCCCGAGTAGAGCTGCGCGGCAGTGCGCGCATGCAGCGCCACGGCGCGCACGCCTTCGCCTTCGCCGATGCGGCCGGCATCGAGGAACGTCAGCAGCGAGTCGTCGATGCCCTTCCTGAACTTGATCGTGACCGGCGTGTTGCCGGCACTCTTCACCACCGCCCGCACGATCTTCTGCAGCAGCTTCGGTCGCACCGGGATCGCCGCTCCGCCGCCCGCCGCGGTGACCTTGCGCACCGGGCAGCCGAAGTTCATGTCGATGTGGTGCACGCCCGATTCCTCGACGAGCATCCGGGTCGCCTGCGCCAGGGTGTCGGGGTTCGTGCCGTAAAGCTGGATGCTCTTGCGAGTGGTCTCGTCCTTGCCGAACGTCGCCAGCTGCAGCGTGCGCACATGCCGTTCGACGAACGCGCGCGCCGTGATCATCTCGCTCACATAGAGGCAGCGGTCTTGCGAGAAGCGGCGGCACAACGTCCGGAACGGAGCATTCGTGATGCCCGCCATCGGCGCCAGCACCACGGGCGGGTCGACAACGATCGAACCGATCACCAGCGGCCGGAACTCGCCCGGTCGGGCCAAGCTCACATCTCGATTCAGCGGGCTACGCAAACTCACGGGGCGAACAGGATGCCGGAGAAGCGAAGCCGACTCCACGCCGACGTCAGGAAGGGGAGGCTCCATAGGACCCGAAGCAAGTCCACGGATGCCGGCGCAACCACCCAACCGGCTTTAGCCACCTTCGGTGGAATCGTGGGGATCGTCAGGCGGCGGCGCCGCGCCGCGGCAGGCGTATTTCGCCCTCAACCGGCCAGCGCGTAGCGCCGCCGCCCAAAAAACTGGTGCCCAGGAGAGGACTTGAACCTCCATGCCCGTTTAAAGGCGCTAGGACCTGAACCTAGTGCGTCTGCCAATTCCGCCACCTGGGCAACAAGTGGGGACGAGGAACCTACCGACTCGGCGTCGGCTTGCAAGCAGCAGTTCGCACTTTCCTGGCCGCCCGGACCCACGTGCTTGCGCCCGGTCGGGAGATGCCGTAGCGAACGGGCCATGGCCAAGGCGGGTGACAAGAAGCCGGCGGACAAGCCGGTGACCGAGACGCTGGTCAGCGAGAACAAGAAGGCTCGGTTCCACTACGAGATCCTCGAACGCTACGAGTCGGGACTCGTGCTGCTCGGCACCGAGGTGAAGTCGCTGCGCCAAGGCCAGATGAGCCTCGACGAGGCCTACGCGCGGTTCGACGGCGACGAACTCTGGATCCTCGGCGCCACCATTCCTGAATACAGCCACGGCAATCTGCAGAACCACGAACCGAAGCGCAAGCGCAAGTGCCTGCTGCGCGCCCGTGAACTCGCGAAGCTGAAAGCCAAGTCGCAGGTCAAGGGACTCACCATCGTGCCGTTGCGCGTCTACTTCGGCGCGCGCGGTTTCGCCAAGGTCACGCTCGGTGTCGGCAAGGGCCGCAAGCTGCACGACAAGCGCCAGCACCTGAAGGACAAGGAAGCGAAGAAGGAGATCCGCCAGGCATGAGCGCTTCGGTGCTGCTGTTGGTCGGCGACGACTACGAGGACCTGGAACTGCAGTACCCGCGGCTGCGGTTGTGCGAAGCAGGGTTCGTGCCGGTGCTGGCTGGCCAGGCGGCGAAGGCGCGCTACCTGGGCAAGCACGGCTACCCCGCACAGAGCGACGTGGCGGTGGCCGATGTGCGCGCCGATGCGTTCCGCGGGCTCGTGGTGCCCGGAGGGTGGATGCCCGACAAGCTGCGCCGCGATCCGCACGTGCTCGAATTGGTGCGCGCGTTCGATCGCCAGCAGAAGCTCGTCGCCAGCATCTGCCACGGCGGTTGGATCTGCATTTCGGCCGGCATCGTGCGCGGCCGTCGCTACACGGGCTCCCTCGGCATTCGCGACGATCTCGTCAACGCCGGCGCGCTGTTCGCCGATGCGGCGGTCGTCACCGACGGCCACCATGTGTCGTCGCGCAAGCCCGACGACTTGCCGGAGTTCCTCCGCGCGTCCCTTCTGGTGTTGGGGATGCCGTGAAGAAGAAGCGGCTGTCGCTTCGGCGCAAGTTGCTGTTCGCGTGCCTGCCGCTGTTGCTCTTGTACGTGGTCGGCGAGTTCGCGGCGCGCACGTTCCGCGAGTCGAAGGGGCATTCGCCGTTCATGTCGGGCAGCTTCCGCGACCAGCGCATCGACCTGATGCGGCGCGGATATCCGTCCGCGTACGATGCGCAGCTCGGCTACGTGCCGCGCGCCGGCTTCGCCAGCGCCGAGAACCGGTGGGGCACGCAGGTGTCGATCGACGAACGCGGCCTGCGCGCGAACAGGTTCCAGGTGGAGGCGGCGACGCCGCCGTCGATGCGCGGCGTGCTCGCGGTTGGCGACTCGTTCACGTTCGGCGATCAGGTCAGCGACCACGAGACGTGGCCGGCGCACCTCGAAACTCGCCTGCAGCGGCCGGTGTGGAACGGCGGCGTGTTCGGCTACAGCTTTGCGCAGACGGTCCTACGGGCCGAAGCGCTGCTGCCGACGCTGCCGCTCGACACGCTCGTCGTCGGGTTGATTCCCGACGACATCAAACGCTGCGAGATGAGCAAGCGGTTCACCGAGGTGCCGTGGTACGACGTGGTCGACGGGGCCCTGGTGTTGAAGAACGTGCCGGTGCCCGACAGCGACGACAGCGCGCTCGATCGCCAGTACGTGCGCAAGCTGCTTGGCTACTCGGCGCTCTGCGATCTGGTGTTCTGGAACGTGGCGCCGCAGTGGTGGGTGGGTGACCAGCGCGAGGTGTATGTGCACGCGCGCGGGGTCGGCGGGGTGATCGCCGGGAAGCTGCTCGAACGGTTGGCCGCGTTGTGCCGGGCGAAGTCCATCCGGTTGCTGGTGGTGCTGCAGGATGTTGCGAAGCCGGCGGCGTGGTCGCTTGCCGACGGGGCGGCGTTCGTGGCGCAGGCGCGGCAGCTCGGCGTCGAGTGTCTGGATCTGCAGAGCGAGTTCGCGGCGTTGTCGGCGCAGGATCCGAGCCTGTGCACGAAGTGGTTCGTCGGGCACATGAGTGCCGCCGGCAACGCGTGGGTGGCGGAGCGGGTTGCTGCCGAACTCCGGCGCTGAAGGCGTTCGCTGCCGCGGCCACCGCGTTGCGTCGCGCCGTCAGTTGTCGACGCGGACGTCGAGTGCGTTCGAAGTGACGAGGCCGAGTGCATTGGCGGCAGGTTCGACCGCCGCCGCCTGCAGGCTCACCGAGGCGCCGAGCAGGGCCGGGTTGTTCGGGATCGCCAGCGTCGCCTGCCCGAGACCGACGGCGCTGGTCGGCAACAGCGAGACGCCATCGAGGCTCGCGTACTGTCGATTTCCCGGTGCGCCGAGCGGCGCCAGGTCGACGTCGACCGCACTGCCAAACGCCAGCACCGACAGCCCGTTCGGCAGCAGGCCACGCACATCGAGCCGCAGGGTGCTGCCGAGGCCACAGTGGCCACGCGCGTGCAGCCGCGGTCGCAGTCCACTCGTGGTGCTGCCCGACCTGCCACGCCGCGCGACCCGGCTGGCCTGCGGCACTGCAGGATCGACCCAGCGAGCGATGGCGGCCTGGCCACCTGTGTTGGTCCACCCATCCTGTCGGCCATCGCCGTCGATGTCGCCGTAGCCTGGCGAAGCGATGTTCAGTGGCGCGATCGTACTCGGCAACCGCGTCAGCGTTCGCCCGGAGGTCAGACCATCGAGCAACGGAAACCCCGAAAAGAGCATGAAGTCGTCGTGGCCGTCGCCATCGGCATCGCCGAAGTGGCGCACGGTCGACTGCGGCAGGAGCCCGATCACGGCGCCGCCGATTCCATCCAGCAGCGCCGTCTGGCCCGGCACCACGATCTGGGAGGCGATCGCCGAGGTGCCGTTGCCCGCAACGTCGCCGAGCACTCCGTACGGGTTCGTCCCGAACAACCCGCCCACCAACACCGTGGGCGTGAAACTGGGCCCGGCCAGGATGCGCACCGAACCGATCACGGGCAACGTGATCGCCAGGTCGCTGTGGCCATCACCGTTCCAATCGCCGACCACCGCCTCGGGTGGGTTCCCGGTACCGAGCGAGCTGTACGGCTCCCAAGACATCAGCGCCCCGGTTCGTCCGGAGTAGATCTCGAGCACGGTGTTCGCGATCAAGACGACATCGCTGCAGCCATCTCCGTCGAAGTCGGCCCCGCGCACAGCTCCCGTGAAGCTCAGCCCGACCGCCGGAACGGTCCACGTGCGCAGCGTGGCTGCGTTCGCCCCCGACACGAGGAGGACCAGACCGGAACTGGCGTGAAACACGAGATCGTCGCGGCCGTCGGCATCGACGTCACCGCAGGCCGTGTAGCCGCCGCTGCCTGGCGTGCGCGTGAAGAGCGGGAAGGCGCTACCGCTGGCGCCGTTGTGCACATAGGCGGCGCCCCCTGTTTGTCCGGTGTAGTCATCGATGCCATCGCCATTGACATCACCCGCGAATCGCGGCGCGTAGGGCAGTGCGGATCCGGTGACAAGGCTCTGGGCTGGCGTCGCGAGGGCAAGCAGGAGGGCAGCGCCGCAGTGTCGGGTTCGAAGCATGAGTCTCCCTTTGACGACGAACGCGCAGGACTATCGCCCCATGCGGCGAGCTTGTCGAGGCCCGCCATTGCCACCAAGCCACCCAATGGCTGGCCGACCTACTCGTGGACCGTCAGCACGAGTTCTGCCGCGACGGTCCGCTCGCGTTGCAGGTGCGAATGCAGGCCAGGCGCCAAGGTCTGGCCGGGTTCGTACTCGGGCGGCATCAGGTCGGCGCCATACGTGGCGCGGACGCGATGCACACCGGGCTTGGCGAGGCGGCACCAGTGCGCGAGGTCCACATCGAACGTCCAGCTCTCGCCCGGTCCGAGCCGGCGATACATGGCGATGCCGCCGAAGTCGTGGACTTCGATGATCGGCAGCGCCGTACCGTCACGGTCGACGACGAACTGGAACCGGTTGTCGCGGCCGACCTGGTTGCGGCCGCGGCCGCCGTCGAGGAACCACAACGGCAGGGGCCCGGTGTTGGTGAGTTCGAACTGCAGCGGCACCGTCGCGGCGCCGGCGGCGACTTCGCCGGGTGCGCGCAACTGCGCCTCGAGCTGTCCCGTCCACGGCGGCCGTTCGCGCGCGACCACGCCGAGCGCCGCGGCGATGGTCCTGGCGTCGCTGGCGTTCACCGGGAACACGAACCACGTCTCCTTGCCATCGTTTCCCCACGACGAACTGCGCAGGCCCTGCTCGCCATGGTGCAGCACCGGCATGATCCCGCTGTCGTTGGCGAACACGGTCGGCGCGGTCAGGTTGACGTGGAAGCGGGCATTGGCGTCGTCGATCGACAGCACGGCCGGCTCGCGGAAGGCCACTTCGTTGCCGTCGACCAGGAGTCGCACCGGGCCGGCCGCGGATGGCGGTGGCGCCACCGGAACGGCGCAAGCGGCGGCGGCGAGACAGCAGAGGGTGCGCAGCATCATGGCAGCCTGACGCCAGCGGCCCAGGTTTGGTTCCGGACGAAGTTCACCCGCCTTCGCCCCACGCCCGCACGAACGTCTCCAGGTCGACGCCGAGCGCGTCGGCGATGCGGTTGATGTAGTTGAAGTAGCCGACAACCTGGGTCGCGTCGTGGATCGCCGTGTCATTGAGGCCGACGGCGCGCAGCGCGTCGACATCGGCCTGGCGCATCGACGCGGGCTCGTTGGTCAGCTTGCCAGCGAACGTGCACAGCGCGCGATCGACCGCAGGCAACGGGGCGCTGCGCCAGTCGCGCGCGACGGCCTCGACAAACGCATCCCGCGCGGCGTCGCCTTCCAGGTGTTTGACCTCGGCCCGGAGGTCGTGGGCGTGGCTGCGCCGTCAATAGACGCAGCCGTTCTCGTGGCTGACGACGACCGCGAGCAGTTCGCGCTGCCCGCGGCTCAGCGGCGACTCGCCATACATCACGGCGTGGTAGAGCTGCATCGACGCCCGCAGCACGGCCGGGTTCGGCGTCATGACGCGCACGATGTTCCAGACGCGCCCGGCGCGTTTCCGCGCCGCGTCGAGTTCGCGCGCGGCGTCGCCTTCGGCCTCGGCATCGGACAGCTGGCGGAGGTATGCCATGGGCGAGAGTATGCCTGCCCGGGTCGCGATCGCTGCCAACGTTCGCCGCGGTGGCGCCTGGCTCCGTGCCCCGGATACGCGCGCAAGAATCCGCAAGACCTGCACGCCGCTGCCCTCTTTGCTTGCGCCCATGACACTCAGCCGCGCACGCATGCTGGAACGGGCCAAGGCCCGCGACGCAGCGTTCGACGGCATCTTCCTCACCGGCGTCACCAGCACCGGAATCTACTGCCTGCCGTCGTGTCCGGCGCGGTCGCCGAAGCCGGAGAACGTGGTGCACTTCAAGACGCCGAAGGAAGCGCGCAGCGCGGGCCTGCGCGGCTGTCTGCGCTGCCGGCCCGACGACTTCTACAAGGGCTACGACCCCGACGAGGATCTCGCCGCGACGCTGGCGCGCGAGGTGGTGGGGGAGCCGGCGAAGTTCGCCGACGTCGCCGCCCTCGTCGCGCGCGCTGGCGTGCGCACGACCAAGCTGCATGCGATCTTCCGCGAGCACTTCCACAGCACGCCCGCGGCGTTCCTGGCGCGCGCCCGCATCGCGTCCGCGTGCGCGAGCCTGCGCGCCGGCCGGCGTGTGCTCGACGCGTCGCTCGACGCGGGCTTCGAGAGCAGCTCGGCGTTCTACGCCAACTTCGCGCCGCGCGTCGGCATGGCGCCCGACGCCTACCGTCGGCTCGGTCGCGCCGCGTCGTTCACGCTGAGCTTGCCGGCGGGCTTTCGCGCCGACGAGTGGCTTGCCTACGTGGGGCGCGACCAGGCGGGACCGTGCGAGCGGGTCTTTGGCGCGCACGTGTACAAGGCCTTCGCGTGGGAAGGCGAAGGCGCGGTCCTGCACTTCGAGTTGCGCGAGGGCGAGGTGCGTTGCAAGGTCGAAGGCGCAGCGCCGACGCCCGCGCGCGCGTTCGCCGCGCACGCCTTGGCGGTGGCCAGTCTCAACCTCGACGCCGAGCCAGGTCTCTTCGAGGCGCGCGCCGGCAAGCTGCAGCGTCTCGTGCGGCGGCGGCCGGGCCTGCGCGTGCCCCGCACCTTCGAACCGTTCGAAGCGCTCGTTTGGACCGTGGCCGGACAACAGGTGACCGTCAGCTTCGCCACGACCCTGCGTCGGCGTGTCATCGAGGCCTTTGGCACGAAGGTCGGCGACATGCGCGCGCACCCCACGCCGAGCCAGCTGGCCGCGATCGCGCCCGCGGATCTGCGTGCCCGCCAGTTCTCGACGCGCAAGGCCGAGTACCTGATCGACGCCGCCGCGGCGATGGTGCGCGGTGACTTCGTGCTCACGCCCAGCCTCGAGGAACCGGCGCCTCGCGTGCGTCGCCGCATCCTTGCCCAGCGGGGCTTTGGCGCGTGGTCGGCCAGCTACGTGCTGATGCGCGGCTACGGCTTCGCCGACTGCGCGCCCGCCGGCGACGTCGGCCTGCAGGCGGCGCTGCAGCGCGCCTTCGGTCTCGACGAGCGCCCCGACGAAGTCGCGACCGGTGACCTGATGAGGCCGTTCGCACCCTATCGCAGCTACGCGACCTACCACCTCTGGTGCAGCCTCGGAGATCCCGCATGACCTGGTTCGCTTCGTTGATGCCGTCGCCCGTCGGTCGCCTTCGCCTCGTCGTCACCGACACCGGCGAGCTCGCGCAGATCGACTTCCCCGAGGCTGTCGGCGCGATCACCGACGTCGCCGTCGATGACGCTCGCTGCGAGCACGTCGCGGCGCAGTTGCGTGAGTACTTCCGCGGCGCGCGCCGCGAGTTCGACCTCGCGCTCTGCCCACACGGCACGCCCTTCCAACTGCGCGTGTGGGAGCAGCTGCGCCGCATTCCGTTCGGCACTACCCGCAGCTACGCGGACATCGCGCGCGCCCTCGGCCAACCGACCGCGACACGCGCCGTCGGGGCCGCCAACGGCAGGAACCCGATCCCGATCGTGGTGCCGTGCCACCGGGTGATCGGTGCCGACGGCTCACTCACCGGCTTTGGCGGCGGCTTGCCCGCTAAGCGGACCCTCCTGCGGCTCGAGGGGCTTGGCGAACCGATCGCGGACTAGCTCGCGGGCCGCGGGCGTAGCGTGCGTCGGTCGATGGCTGGATCGGGCTGTGTCGCAAGGGGTTGCCGGTCTCGGGCCAGAAATCGCGTGCGCGTGGCGCGGGCCGGACCTTCAGGAGTGTCGCGAATGCCGCGACTCACCTTTCCCAAGGCAACTGCCATGATCCGCTTCACTCCACTCACGATCCTCTCCGCTCTCACGCTGGCCGCTGGCTCGGCCGCGCAACAACTCGCCACGTACGACCCGGCGGCGACTCCTGACCAGGAGTACGCCGCCTCGCCGTGCGCCGGCCCCGGCCAAATGGTCGTCGCCGACCTCGTCAGCCGGCCGGCTTCGAGCGAGTGGTGGCGCGGCGCGATCGCAGCCGACAACCACAACCAATGGCTGTACTACGCGACCGGCAACCCTGCGCACGGCATCCAGCGCGTGTCCTTCGCCGGCATCGGCACCGGTATCTTGCCAACGACGTTCGCGACTCCGCCGGGCTTCAACCAGATCACCGGCATGGTGGTCGATCCGAGCGACAGCTTGGGTGACACGCTGTTCATCACCAACGGCGAGTACATCGCGCAGTACCACGCGCCCTCCGGGACCTACGTCGAGGGCCCGTTCGCCAAGCCGATCGAGAGTGGCCTGATCACGGGCCTCGGCATCAACCCGTTCAGCGGTCGGCTGTGGACGGTCGACAGCTCGACGACGATGCAATCACGATTCGTCACCGGCGGCCACTGGTCCGCGCCACAGGTGCCCGCAGTTGCCGTGCCGATCAGGGCCACCGGCATTTCCTTCTGCAACACCGAAGGCACCGCGCCGTACGTGTCCTACTGGGATGGCACCGTGCTCAACGTGCAGACCGGCGCCACCATCCCGTTCCTGTCCGCCTACGGCTCGGTTCGTCATCACCGCGGCCTGGCCTTCGTCGGCATCGTGACCACGCTGATCGGCAGTGGTGGCGGTGGTGGTGGCGGCGGCGGCAGCAGCACCGGCTCACAAGAGGATCCGCGCGTGCGCGTCGAGAACGGCTTCATGGCGGGCAACGACGACACCCGGATTGCCGTCGACAGCCCGCTCGGCATCGCGCTGCTCGGCATCGACTTCAACCCGACGCTCCCGAGTGGCATCAGCCTGCCAGGCTTCAGCGGCCTGTTGTTGCTCAACCCGGCTTCGACGGTGTTGCAGCTGGTTGGGCCCGGCACCACGCAAGTGCCCTTCAGTCTGGTCGGCGTGCCGCCGGGCATCGCCTTCCGGTCCCAGGCTGTGGGCGTCACCAACGGCCTGAGCTTCGGCGACGCGATCCACTTCGTCACGCACCTCTGATGCTCCCCCGAAGAGTCACCGCCTCTGCGGCGTCGGCTGTGAAGCCGCGCCGCAGAGGCGGTTTCGTTGGTGGAGGCGGCGGGAATCGAACCCGCAGGAAGGCCGCGCCGTTGCTGGGTTGCAGGGCGATGGCACCAAGGGCGGCACCAAGACCGGTTTCGAACAGGAGGTGCACACCTTGGCCCCGGTCGATCGTGATGAGCGAGCCGTAGGGCGCAGGTTCCCGCAGTCCGTAAGTCCGCCTTTTTCCCAACTGGTGGCGGACCTCGGTCGGACGGTGCGGGCCCTGATCGCCGACGGGACTCCAATCCTCCCTGGGGACCTTCTGGCAGACGTGCTGCGTCTCGCCGCAGCTGCCGCTGGAACCGCAGCAGCCCGCGGGGTGGAGCCTGGCACGAGTTGTTGACGGCTGCTGGCTGGACTCGCCGCCGCTACGAGCCAGCATCTCGTCCAGATTCGGCTATCGAGTTCGCGGCGCGTCTTGGCCTTGATCGCCCGCCCGAGTGCTTGAAGAGGAACGGCACGCGTTCCCGTCGGCACTGCTTGCGGATCACGCGGACCTACTCAGTGTCCAACGGCCGCGCGCCGTTGCTCGACCGCCGCCGCCGATCGCCCAGTGGATCCCGTCGAGGCTCATCGACGGCAGCGGCCCGATCAACGGCTCCAGCGAAGGGAATCGTACGGCCGCCGGCACTTGCCAGAGTTCGTCGGCGCGCCACGCGACGATTCTCTCTCGACACTGACTACATCCAGACGTTCGCCGGCACGGCAGGTCCGCCGTGGTCTTGCGCAGACGATCATCCCAGTTGTCCAGAACCTGGAACTGTGGCTCGCGAGATCCATCACGACGATTCCCGACCAGTTCCGCGCGGATTTCTGCGCAACTGCGAAGAGAATCGATGCCGCTCGGTGCAGCAACTGACGTTGCACCCATGCCGCTCTGTGCCGCAGGCACGGCCGAGTCGCTGCGGTGTGGACGGCGCGACCAGTCCCGTCATGGTGTAGCTGTTCTGGGCATGAACGAACGTGTTCATCGCCCCCGACCTCTCGACCTGCCGGCCGACTTCGCGGACCTGCCTCGCCTGCTCTCCGTTGCCGCAGTGTGCGGCGCGCTGGACGTGCGCGAGCGCAGCGTTCGTCGGTGGATTGCCGACGGGCGCCTTCGTTGCGTTCGCGCAGGCACGCGCGTGCGAGTGCTGCGGGCCGATCTCATCGCCTTCTTGCGCGAAGGAACTCCGCGATGATCGCTCCGGAGAACGACGGTGCTCTGTCGCAGGACCAGTTCGTCGCTGCGTTGCGTGCTCAGAAAGACCGGCCAGGGTTCCAGGACGCGCTTCGGGACGTACTCGTTGGCGAGGACGTTCGAGTGCCGGGGGATGTACAGGCTCATCGGCGATCGGGAGTGCTGGCTGCCGTCACGAGGCAACTCGATGTCCGCGACTTGGTCGGGGGAATCGTCGGTGATGCTCCG
>SXGT01434084.1_pt1 | contig 25009 bp, 16 predicted proteins | sample 3176221 | NCBI WGS metagenome assembly SXGT01 (sample SAMN11356862, study PRJNA531348) | freshwater metagenome | isolation source: freshwater sample F1-120 | place: China: Fuxian Lake, Yuxi | collected 2017-12-25
ACGCATGTCTGCAAGAACAACGTTGAGACCCTCCGATGCGAGCGAAGCTGGAGTTGGACCCGCACGAGTTTCTGCTGCGAGATTCCCTGGGAGAGACGCTGCGAGCGCTCGCGCACCGCGCGGACAGCAAGGGCTTGGAATTGGCGGCGCATATCGCGCCCAACGTGCCCGACGCACTGATCGGCGACAGTGGTCGGTTGCGGCAGATCGTTGTCAATCTCGTTGGCAACGCGATCAAGTTCACGGAGCGGGGCGAGGTCGTCGTCGAAGTCTCGCTGGCCAATTCCGTGGGACAGCTTTCCAACCTGCCCAGCTCATCAGCGGCGGATGCGAGTGTGATTCGAGCCACCGCAGAGAACGGCATTGTGCCATCGATTACCGGGCACGGTGAAAACGTGCCCCACGAAATCGAGCTGCATTTCGCCGTGCGTGACACCGGCATCGGGATCGCTGCGGATAAGCTGGACCGCATCTTCAACGAGTTCGAGCAAGCCGACGGCACGACCACGCGCCGCTTCGGAGGGACCGGGCTGGGGCTGGCTATCTCGCGCCGGCTCGTCCGCCTGATGCACGGGCAAGTCTGGGTCGAGAGTGAAGTGGGACGGGGTAGCCGGTTTCATTTCTCGGTCCGCGTTGGAGTCCAACCGCGCCGTCACGATGCGGACGATTCCATTCCGATCCTGCTCGAAAATCTGCGCGTGTTAGTCGTGGACGACAACGCCACAAACCGCCGCATCCTGGAAGAGATGCTGAAGAACTGGCGCATGCGTCCGACCGTCGTCGCCGGCGCAGACGACGCACTGCGAGAACTGACCGAATCGGTCGCCAGTGGCGAACCCTTCCCGCTCGTGCTGCTCGACGGGCACATGCCGGAGACCGACGGCTTCATGCTGGCGGAGATGATCCGCAATCGACCGGAGTTGCTCAGTTCCACGCTGATGATGTTGACCTCCGGCGGCCAACTGGGTGACGTCGCCCGCTGCCGTTCGCTGGGCATTTCCGCGTACCTCATCAAGCCGGTCACGCAGTCCGATCTGTTCGACAAGATCGTGCATGTGCTCGACCGATCCAACGTGATGCCGCCGAGTTCGTCGGAATCTCCGGCGACCATTGCAATGCCGCGCATCAATCTCACGAAGACGCCGATGCGTGTCCTGGTGGTCGAAGACAACATCGTCAACCAGCGTCTCGCGATTCGACTGTTGGAGAAGCGCGGCCACTCGCTCGCCTTGGCCGGTAACGGCGTCGAGGCACTCGAAGCACTGGAGGCAGCCCCCTTCGATGCAGTTCTGATGGATTTGCAAATGCCCCGCATGGGAGGCCTCGAGGCGACGGCGGAAATTCGCCGCCGCGAGAACGGCACACCACGCCATACGCCAATCATCGCCATGACGGCCCACGCGATGAAAGGGGACCGCGAGGCCTGTCTCACCGCTGGCATGGATGCGTATCTCTCCAAGCCCATCCAAGCCGATGAGCTCTACCGCACACTCGAAGCATTCGCGCCGAAAGCGGATTCCAATCAGCCAACGAAAAACGACGAGATCGTTTCCGCGACAACTCCGTCACCATCGGAACCGCTCATCGACTGGTCCGCCGCCCTGAAGAGCGTCGCCGACGATCACGAACTGCTCCACGAACTGATTCACTTATTTCTGGAGTCCCTGCCGCAGTGGCTGTTGGACCTTCGCGCTGCCATCGAACGCCAGGACCAACCGACGGCGAAACGCCTGGCTCACACGCTCAAAGGCTCGTTGCGGCAATTCGGAGCGGCTGCCACCACGAAGGCTCAACAACTCGAAACCGCCGCCGATGAAAGCCAATTCGCCGAGGCCACGACGCTGTTCTCTGAACTGCAAGCCGAACTCGATCAACTGCGGCCCAAGTTGCTCGAACGTCCTTAGCCTCGCGTTCACGAATCGAGAGAGCCGATGTCCGAACCGACCATCGAGGAGATCATTCATCAAGTCAACAATCGCACGATCAACGTCTCCACGTTGCTCGAGTTGTATCGCTCTCGGATTCGCACGGAGAGTGGCCAGAACCTGCTGTTGTGTCGGGCGTTCGTCAAACGGCTGATCGATGAGGACGAAGTCCTGACGGCTCTGGATCTTCTCGTGAATTACTGCCTCAAGCTCCATCCGCACGACTTGCGGTTGCGTTACTACGAGACGCTCGCCCATCACCGAGCCCGTAGTTTCAGCAATGCTCAAAAGGGGATCGACAAGTTGCTGGCGGAGGTTGAAGCTAACCTCAAGGTCGAGGCGGATGTGCTGTGTCTCAAGGGCCGCTTAATCAAGGACAAGTTGCACTCGGAAACCAGCCCCGACGAGCGTCGATTCTTGGCTGAAGAAGCGTTGGCCTTCTACGAACGTGCTCGCCAATTGAATGAGACAGAGTTTGCCACCATCAACGTCGCGACGTTGGCTTGTGTCGCTGGCGAGACCACGATGTCGAAGAAGTACGCGCAGGCGGCAATCGACCTTGTGACACCGGAGCTCCCCTCACTGTCGGACGGCAATGACCCCTATTGGCTGCACGCGACGCTTGGCGAAGCTCAGCTCTTGTTAGGCGACAAGGCCGCGGCCGCCGTCTCTTACCGCCGAGCGGTTCAACTCGCCGCGCATAGCCTGGGCAACATTGTGTCGATGCGGGGCAACGTGGCTCTGCTGGTGGGGCAAGTCGATGGTGTTGAGGAGATCCTGCCGATCTTTAACACCGGGCCGGTCGTCATTTTCTCCGGACACATGGTCGACAAGCCGGACCGAGCTAAGCCCCGGTTTCCTGACGACGAGTCCTACGTCGCCGTCGTACGCCAAGCCATTGCGACAAAACTCGAAGAACTGCATCCCGTCATCGGCTACTGTCAGGGTGCGTGTGGCTCGGATCTGATCTTCGCCGAAGAGATGCTGAAGCGCGACGCGGAGGTACATTTGGTGCTCCCGTTTGACAAAGACGACTTCTACATCACCAGTGTTGATTATGGCTTCGCCGAGCGGAGTCATTGGCGAAAGCGATTCGATGCTGTCTATGCACGCTCGATACACCATTATGCGACCGAGGAACTCTATCTGGGTGACGACGCACTCTTCGCATTCGCGAATGAATTCAAATCGGGCCTCGCGATCTCCCACGCAGGACGGCTCGGCGCTGATCCAGTGGCGCTGGTCGTCCAGGGCTCGCATCCACAGATTCTCAAAGGAGGCACTGCGGATTTCTTAGCACGATGGGTGGGCGAAGAGACTCCCCGAAAACATGAACGCATCGACTTTGACTCGATCGCCGCCAGCTTGGGGCCTGTGGCCGCGGGTGCGGCGACGTCGGCAACTCAAGTCGTCGCAGCGCAGACCGTGCGCAAAGCAGACGTCCGCAGAAAAATGAAAACGATGTTGTTCGCGGACGTGAAAGGCTTCAGCAAGCTGGCCGAGGAAGATGCGCCCCAGTTCTTCGTGCAGTTTCTGGAGGGCGTCTCCAGCCTGCTCAATGAACAGGATGGTCCAGAGTTGTCGAATACCTGGGGCGACGGACTCTTCATGGTCTTCGGCTCAGCCGTTGATGCCGCCGGATTCTCTCTGCGACTTCTCGATCGCATGGGGCAGATCACCTGGGATTCAATGGGCCGAGACCTCAAGCCCGGATTACGTATCGCCCTGCATGCGGGACCGGTATTCGAGAAACGCGATCCCGTACGAGGCTCTCTGAACGTCTTCGGCCGCCATGTGAACCGAGCCGCGCGGATCGAGCCGATCACCGAACCCAATTGCGTGTACGCCACCGAGCAAGTGGCCGCTCTTCTGGCGCTGGAACCGAACTCCGCCTTTGTCTGTGAATACGTTGGCCAGAAAGAGCTCCCTAAAAACGATGGCGTGATCGGTCTCTACCAAATCACACGCAGCAGTGCTGGGATGCCATCTCGTTAGTGCGTTGTCAGAGCAAAGAATCTGGGTTGAGCAAATCAGTCTCAGGGCGCTGGCCCCGGTTCGTGCGAAATTAACCGGGGCTAGCGCCCTGCGGCTCATTTCGTGAACCCCGATTCTTAGTCGTGACACAGTGCTAGGAGCGGTCGATGAACTGGCCGCGGAAGTGGCCGTCTTCTTCGGGAGGTTGGTAGCGGATCGAAAGCGATGGATCGCTGATGGCCTTTTGGCCGTCTTTCAGCGAGTGCAGTGCGTGATCGCAGATCGTGCTCGTCAGCAGCGTCCGTTCGACAGGGTACGGCGAACGACCAGATGCGAAGAACTTTTCGATGCTGAACGTCAGCGGATCGAAGAACCGCGCTCCTGGTGGGGCTGGCAGGTAGAAGCAGGTGCTGACCGGTTCGGCTTGGCCTTTGATGCGGCCGGCGAAGGCGAAGTCGGAGACCGCTTCCGCCAGATTGAAGACGGTCCCTTTCGTGCCGTCAGTGTATTCGATCAAGGTGCAGAGCGGCTTCTTAACCTGCTCGCGTACCTTGCCGTAGTTGAGGCTGGGGCAGCGCGAGAGGGCGTGCTCCAACAGCGACCAGGACCAGCGGCCGGCATCGCCTGCTTTCCAGACGGCGTCGCCGGACAACGTTTGAATCGACTTCACGCCGGTTTCGCCGCCGGGGCGGCGTTCGAGTTGGCTCTGTAACACTTCTAGCACATGAAAGAGGTAGATCTCCCAGGTATTGCGGTCGTATCCGATAACGGCGAGTCCCTCTTCAAACGGGGTGCCCAGCGGCGGAGCGAATTCCGGAATGCGCCACGTCACTGGCAATGACGAGCCGGCCATCAAGCCGAACTTCATTTCCTTCGCGGTCGCGACCATCTTGGCCGCCTTGCGATGATCAAAGGACAGATGTTTGTCGACGAAGACCGGGACGCTGCGGCCGCTCTTGCGGAAGACATCGGCGATCTCTTGGAACATTTCGAAGCGAGGGTATTGGATTTGGCTCCACTCGTTCAGCGGGTAATCGCCATGCTCAATGATCAACAACACGGCATCGACATCGAGCGATTTCTCGCCACCGAGGGCTTGCGCGATCGACGAGCAGAGTTCGATGCCATGCTTTTGGCAGACCTCCGGACCAAGGTCGTCCTCCGGTTGCTGGTGGTTAAACATTCTGACGAGCTGAAACGGCGGCTGATGATGCAGGCCGTTGATCGTGTAGCCATGAATCAATCGCCCGGCGATGTGATAGGCGTGCGACTTTAGCCGATAGATTGAATTGATGGTGGCGACTCGCGGCAGTTTGCGCGGCACTTCTTTGGCGGCGAGCGTGGTCGTCCACGGAGTCAGCGCGGTGGCGGCGGCGAGTTTGAGAATGTCACGTCGTTGTAGCGAATTTGAGATGGCCATCATGGTGACAGTCTGCCTCTCGATGTTGTGAGTAACTCTTGGGCGCGACGGCGTCGCATCCAAACTATACTTCGCGCGGCCAATAAATGAGACAGGCGAGCGGGGCGGCACCCGCCCCCCCGGTGTGCGGCGAATGCACCGGGGGCTGACGCCGTCCAGCTCGCCAAGAAAGGTCTTGAGGACACCAGTGATGACAGACTTGCCAACTCAACCCCAGCGCGGGGACTTCCTCGGTCCTTTGGCTGTTGCGCTGGCGGCGCTGTTGGCTGTGGTGCTGACGCTCGATGCGGCGGGGGATTATCCGAAGCTGTTCGAGGGGCCGGGGGTCACGCTCGATGAATCGTTCAACGTCCAAATGGGGGTGTATCAGTGGAAAGTTCTGCGGGACTACAACCTCGCATTGCTGCACCCCGACAGCGTGCGCGAGGTTTTCGGAACGAATAACTACAATCCGGATCACCCGCCGCTGGGACGTCTCTGGTTAGGCTTCTGGCATGACCTGGTCGAATGGCTGTTCCCACCGAGCGATCATCCCGTCGATCAAAATGGAATTCGATTCGTGACCGACTGTGCTCGCGTCGGTTCGGCAACGGCGTTCGCGTTGACGGTGCTGTTGATCGGAGTCGCCGCGACGAAATGGTATGGCCGAACTGCCGGGATCGTCGCGGCGGTGTCGCTGGCCTTGATGCCTCGCGTGTTCGCTCACGCACACCTCGCGTCGCTGGAGACGTTTTTGAATCTTACGTATTCCGCGACGGTGCTGGCGGTCGCACATTGGTGGCGTGTGGAACCAAATCGCGTAGACGATTCACTCCGTGACTCGAATTCGAGTCGCGGAGCGATTCGACTACCTTGGTCGATTCCGGCTTTGACGGGAGTCCTGTTCGGTCTCGCGTTGCTCTCAAAGATGCAGACGATCCTGATTCCGCCGGTTGTCGGGGTGTGGGCGTTGTGGCACTGGCGAGTTCGCGCGATCAAGCCGCTGTTGGTCTTCGGCCTGGTTGGCTTGTTTGTGTTCTTCGTCGGTTGGCCGTGGCTGTGGCTCGACCCAGCCAAGCACTTTCGCGAGTACTTCGCTCGGACCACGAGTCGTGCCGTCTTGAATTGCTACTACCTGGGCCAAGTCTGGGCCGACAAGGATGTGCCGTGGCATTATCCGTTTGTGATGTTCGCGGTCACGGTGCCAATCGGATTGCATCTGCTGGGAGTGCTCGGCGCGGTGGGCCAAGCAACCCGAAGCGTCAGCGAGGGAGTTGCGGCAACAGCCCCTCGCTTACGCTTCGGGTTACTTGAGCCGCGCGAACAGTTGCTGCTGGCCGCGACGCTGTTTCCGCTCGTGTTGTTCGCCCTGCCGGGCGTCGCGGTGTACGACGGCGAGCGGCTGTTTCTCGTTAGCTATCCGATTTGGGCCGTGTTGATTGGTCGCGGGGCCGAGGTGACTTTGAGTCATCTCAGGCAGACAACGGAGTCCGGTCGGTGGCAACTCGTTGCCAGTCGCCGAGCACGCGGCGTGGCGATCACCATGTTCTTAATGGCTCAGAGCGTTGGCGTGATCGTGATGCACCCGTGCCAGTTGAGCTACTATAACCTGCTAGTCGGTGGCTTGTACGGCGCAGATCGGTTGGGCTTCGAGCGGACCTATTGGGGTGACAGCGTGACGCGCAGCTTGCTGACATTAGAGGTGTCGCGGAACGAAGGTGGATCGGTGGAGGTGATGCCGGTGCTGCATCAGTTTCAGCTCGACGAACTTCTACAGCAGTCACCGATCCTTAGGAGCCGGCGAATTCAACTGCTGCCCGCGAACCAACAGACCAATCAAAGCCCGGCCGACGGATGGTTGTACTTTTCTCGAAAGGCCGACGTGCCGCCCGATGTTTGGAACATGCGAAATGGTATCGGCGTTACCCGTCAGGGAGTCCGACTGGCTGCGGCAACAGGACTACAGTTGAAGTGAGCAATCGCTGTAGGCTCGTTGACAGGTTTTTTTCGCAGCCGTAGCCTGCCTGTCGATCGCGGTTCGTGAGGCATTGGAAACATTGAGACATGCCGGAAGTCAATAATTTCGCCGAGTTGGAAGTGTTGCTCGATCAGTGCCAGACGGCGCTGAACTATCGCTTTCACGACATCGAACTGCTGGCGATGTGTTTGACGCACGCTTCCTCGGCACGCACCCGACTGCACTCCAACGAGCGACTGGAATTCCTGGGGGACACGATCTTGGGAGTGGTCGTCTGTGAAGCGCTCTACCACCGCTTTCCGGAGTCGTCCGAAGGGGAATTGACTCGGATTAAGTCGATCGTCGTCAGCCGCGCCACTTGTGCCACGATGGCCGCTCGCGTGCGATTGGAAGAGTTCGTGCTCGTCGGCAAAGGACTGGATCACGGCGGACATATTCCGTCATCCATCCTGGCGGGAACGTTTGAGGGATTGATCGCCGGCATTTATCTCGATGGCGGACTCGAAGCGGCTCGCGAGTTCCTGACGCCGTTGATCACGCCCGAAATCGAAAGCTCAGCGGCGACTCTGCACGAGCAGAATTTCAAGAGCTTGTTGCAGCATATCGCTCAGAAAAAATTCGGAGCGACGCCGATGTACCGCCTGCTCGACGAACGCGGCCCGGATCACTCGAAGGTGTTCCACATCAGCGTCGTGGTGGCGGGACGTGTCTTCCCCGCCGCTTGGGGAGCGAATAAGAAAGAAGCCGAACAGACTGCCGCGCAACATGCCCTCGAAGAACTGCTCGGCGACGACGCGGGCGAAGACCGAAATGCCTCTCCGCCGGACCTTCGCGAATCAGCGGCCGCAGAGGGCTCCGCGGTGACTGCGTCAGAGGTCGCGACGCCCGACGTCACTGTTACCTCAATTGAGCCTGAACCGTTCGGCCTTGGTGTGGAACAATCCTGACGTCCAATGCGGCGATTTGAAGACTTTCTCTGGCACTCACAATCTTCCGTTCGATCTACCCTGCAAGTACTGACATGCCGCGCTCTCCGAAAACATCCGATCCTATTTCCGATCGCCCCGCATCAGCGGCCTACTTGGTCGTGCGCGATGGGGACAAATGGCAGGACATGTTTCGTCTGACTCCCGGTCAGGTGATGACCATCGGCCGCGCGCCCACCAATCGCATTGTGGTCCGTAGCGAACAGAGCAGTCGCAACCACTGCGAAATCTTCCAGGCGGGCCCCATGTGGGTTTTGCGGGATCTCGGCAGCCGCAACGGCACGACAGTCGATGGGCACCGCATCACCGGCGATTGGGAATTAGAAGAGGGGCAGACGATTCAGCTCGGTGCCTGTGAGATCACGTTCACTCACGAATTGTCCGACAACGCAATGCCGGCCGACGATGACGCGGAAATCGAATCCGGCACGCAAACTCTGGACAAGATTCCGGTGAAGGGACCGAAGTCGAGCGAACCGGAAATCGTCTCTCGCAAGAAGCGCACGAAGTATTCCCCTTCGAGTACCGCCGAACATGCCGGGCACGATCGCTTCAGTCAGGACATGGCTCAGCTTTGGAAACTCGCGGTCGAGATGGGTGCTGCGAAAGACGAAAAGCAGTTGGCAGATGTGGTGATTGATGGATTGCTGGTCGCGATTGGTGCCGACATCGGTGCGGTGCTCATGCTGCCGAAGCCGATGTCCGGCGGAACGCGCCCCAGCCAACTCCGAGTCGTGGCCTACAAATCTCAGGGAGAGCACTCGTATCAAACGATCTCGAAGGCACTGTCACGCATGGTGCTGGAGGACCGCGAAGCAGTGCTGGCTAAGAATGTCGCCGATGACAGCAAACTCTCCGATCGCGACAGCCTCGATGAAATCGAAGCCAAGAGCGTGATCTGTGCCCCGATTCGGAACGGCGATTTGGTTTATGGCTTGATCCATTTGTATTCGACGCTCAACGATGAATCGTTGGAACCGGAACATCTGGAATTCACCCTGGCCGTTGCCGATCAAATGGCGCTCGCCTTCGAGAACATCCGCGAAAAGCAATCACTCGCCGAAGGCTTGGCTCGCGCGCAGAACGAAAACGAGTCTTTGCGCAATCAATTGGCGATCGACACCGAGCTGATCGGCAATAGTCCGGAGATGCAGCAGCTCAAGCAGCAAATCAACAAGATTGCTCCCACCGATGCGACCGTTCTCATTCGGGGCGAAAGTGGCGTCGGCAAAGAATTGGTCGCGCGAGGGATCCACTTCGGCAGCGATCGCCGCGCCGGCCCGTTCGTCTGCTTAAATTGCGCGGCCTTGAGCGAAACCTTGCTGGAGAGCGAACTCTTCGGTCACGAAAAAGGCTCGTTTACTGGCGCGACCGGTCGCAAGCTCGGAAAGTTCGAGCAGGCGAACCGCGGTTCGCTGTTCCTCGACGAAGTCGGCGAAATGAGCTTGTCGATCCAAGCCAAATTCCTGCGTGTGCTCGAAGGACATCCGTTCGAGCGGGTTGGCGGCAGTTCTCCGATTAACGTGGATGTGCGAGTCATCGCGGCGACGAATCGAAATCTCGAAGACGCGATCCACGAAAAACTCTTTCGCAAGGATCTTTACTTCCGGTTGTTCGTCGTAGAGATCACGCCGCTGCCGCTGCGCGAACATCGTTCCGATATCCCAGTGTTGGCGAGTTATTTTCTACACCGCTTTGCGAAGAAAACCGGCCGACCGGTGCGCGGCTTCACGAACGAAGCGTTGGACGTGTTGTGCCAATTCGATTGGCCCGGCAACGTGCGCGAGTTACAGAACTGCGTGGAGCGCTCCGTTGTAATGAGCACCGGCGATTTGGTGTCGGCATCCGAGATCAAATTATCGGGACTTCGTGTTGCAGTCTCTGGCACCGCTCCGCCGATCAAGGCTGTGGCAGTCAGCGTGGCGGGGGAGAGTCCTTCCGATCTGCTGAATGAGACCGCGAAATCAGACAAGTCGCTAGAAGAGCTCGAGCAAGCACACATTCTGGCAACACTCGAAAAGACGCATTGGAACAAATCACAGACTGCGGCGATCCTGGGTGTCGAGCGTTCGACATTGGATCGAAAGCTCAAACGCTATGGCTTCAATCGTCCTGAATGAATGACGCCAACGACGGGTGATGTCGTCTGTCACGATGCGGGATTTCTGTTTGATTCGATCGGCTTTGTCGGAGATTCAGATTTCTGAAAAAGTTGTTGACATTCTGCGAGATCCCTCGGACAATCCGCTCGTCTTTGTGAGTTCCCACCGCAGTTTTTCCTTCCTGCTGCCTGTGATTAACGTCGCTTTTCCAATGGACTTTCTGTTTGCGACGTCGCTCGGTGATTAACGAGCCTTCTGTGAGTAAAACGTGGACTTGATCAACGCTGTGGTTGTCTCTTGTCCCGAATTTGGTGTCCCCTGAAACCATTAGAAATTGGAGTTGGACGCATGTCTTATCCGCTCGAGGCAGATTCGGACCTCGATGATGACGCTGGTTTGCACGAGGGTGGCTTCGCGATCGGGGAGTCAGACGACTTCTGCGACGAATACGAAGACGTAGACTTTGCGGCGATTGGGGTGGAACCCAGTGAGCCGACCAAAGCCAAACCAGGATCCGAGGAAAAAGTGTTGATGCTCGCCGCACGTTATGCCGCCGGCATGCCGCTGTGGCACAATGACGACTGCACGGACCACGGTCCGGCACGCGATCAACGCATAGACGCTTAGTCATCACGCTGTCAACAAAAAAGCTCCTCCAGGTAGACACCTGGAGGAGCTTTTTTTGTTTGCCGAGAGGAGATCGTTCGCAAGCCTCATCCGTGGGCGTGTCGCAGCACGGTTTCAACTTCAGCGAGTTGGTCGGGCGTGTTGACCCCCAGCGCTTCGGCGATCGTTAGTTTTGGAGCCGCAATCACGCACTGGCCTTGAGCCTTAAGAATTGCCGGGACATCGGTCAGATAGTACTCGGCTTGGCTGTTGTTCGGACGAATTTGAGTGAGGGCTTGAAACAGTCGGCGGCCGTCGAATGCGTAGCAGCCGGTGTTGATCTCGCGGATTGCAGCTTCGGTCGGCGTCGCGTCTTTTTGCTCGACGATGCGGAGGAATTCGCCTGTCTCCGACCGCACGATGCGGCCGAGGCCGTTGTTGTTTTCGGTGATCGCGGTTCCTATCACGGCCGCGGCGTACTGATCGCGAAGTTCGTTAAGTAACGCCGCGAGCGATTCGCCGCGCAAGAGCGGCGTGTCTCCAGCTAGCACCAGCACAGGGCCGTCGTGATCAGCCAGTTGTCCGGCACACATCATCACGGCATGGCCGGTCCCTTTCTGTTCGGCTTGCAATGCGAACTCGACATCGCGATGAGCGGCAAGGCTCTCGCGAACGTACTCCGCTTTGTGTCCGACGACCACGACCAACCGTTTGACTCCCGCGGCGCGAGCGGCGTCTAAGACGTACTCGATCATCGGCCGGCCGCACGCCGCGTGCATGACTTTCGGTAACTCAGACTTCATCCGAGTCCCCTTGCCGGCAGCCAAAATGATTGCAACGGGTTCAGACACAACAACCTCCGTAGGTCATGCCGAGTTGTTTCGATCTGGAAGTGTTTTCTTCTCGACGATTCGGACTACTTCCTTACGATCGTGGCTCGACGATTAGAACCGGATGCCAATGCGGCCGATGAAACCGGAGTTGATATCAAAGTCAGGGCCAAGCCGCTGATCAACACGGCGGCCGAAGACCCAGCCACCTTCGATGAAGCCCGACACAATCGGACTGCTTTTCCGCATGCCGATCAAGATGCGGTAGTCTTCGAGTTCAATTTGATCGACGCGGCTCGTAACGGTTCCGTCGGGTGAAGGTGGTGGCACAAAAGCCGATGAACCGATCTGATAGGACTCAATGTGGTACTCGCCAGTGACGTAGAGCCAGACGTCCTCGCCCATATGGTTTCCACAGTAGTATTGAATGCGTGATTGTGGCCACATGATGCGGAACTCCCAACGATCATCTGGCAGCCAAACAAATCCGGCGTAGGGGATGACTCGATCATGGACGCGATCCCAAAAGCCGGCTCCCAACGCGACCTGGAAGTGCGGATCGAGTTGCCACAGCAAAACGCCACGACCGTCGAAGTTGTAGGCTTCGCGAGTAAGATTGTGGTCGAAGTCGGTGTTGATTGAGGGATTGAATGCCAACGTGAGCGCGAACGGCGCGAACTGACTGTTGAGCGGTGTTTCAAAACGGATATCCCAACCTAAACGATAGACACTGGCCGGCAAGTCGGCTCGGGTTGTGGTTGACGTCGAAGTTGGCCCGCTCCAACTGCGGTAGCCAAACTGGTGCTCCAACGAAAACAGCCACGGAGCCCACCATGTCGGGATGGTGTGGTTCAGGCCGATGTTGGCTTCGAAGACCTCAAATCTTCCGCCATCCGGCAGGCTGACGGGGCGATTCGGCAACCAGCCGATGTCGCCCCACAGCGAATAGCCCAAACGATACGGCTGAGGTCCGTTGGCTCCCCACGTTGAAATGCCTGGAGGTGGAGCCGTCGTGAATGGCGCTGGGCTGAGTGGCTGCACAAACGGCTCGACGGTCTGAGTCTGCACCGGTGGATCATAGGGCTCGTCGTTGGATCGAGCCGGCGGCGATGTGACCTGAGCAGGAGACGACGGCACCGCGAAGGTGGGCTGGACAGTTCTTGGGGCTGGCTCCCCGCGCATGCCGTCCGCCAATTGAATCTCAGGGCTTTGAGCGCGAATGATGGCATCGCGGTGAGCACGCAAGAGGCTTGGAAAACGCCTTGTATTGGCACCTTTGCGCGGAGACGCTGGTGGCCCGAAGTTGGCAGAATTGTAGGCCGACCAGAGATCGTATGGGGATCTTCTGGCGGCCGCATCCGACTCCGGTGCGGTGACTTCATCGAACAGCCCAATCGGCTCGGAGCGAGCGAAGATCGCGGACGGATCGATGTCCGGAGCGGAAGGGGGAGTCCAGGAACTCGACAGCGCGAGAACACAGAAAACCAGTGAGGTGTTCACGGTAGAACCTGCGTTAAGAGGGGGAGAGTTGAACCGCTAAGTCTCGGCCAGAGGTGGGAAAGGAGGGCCGAAACACAAACGGGATCCGAATGGGATGGCGGTTGTGGCACAGATCGCGAAATCGGTCAACACCATTCGGCAAGAAGTGCGAGTCGGGTTGGCGAGAATTGTCGTTTTGGTGGCGGTGTGAGAATTCGGCTCAAGCCCTGCGAAGCACGCGATGCAAACGAAAAGAGCCTGGTCGCTCGCAATTGAGTGACCAGGCTCTCGCGTCTTGATGCCACAGTGAGCCGGCGACTACTTGTGGTAGCCGAGGCTCACCATGACGTTGTACAGCTCTTCGTAAGTGATGAAGCGGCGGCGATGTAGCAACTTGTATTGGTCGATCGCTTTGGCCAGTTCTTGAGCATCCGGGTTCAACAGGCTGTGCGAGTCACGGAATTGGCGACGCTCGTGTCCCTCTACAGGGCGACCGTCATTGCCTTGGCGACGGTCCATGAACGTGACCGGCTTCTGCTCAAGTAATTGGGACATTAGCATAGTTCCTCGAGCGTTCGACCGAAAACTTAGGTCACGCGGGACGGTTGAGCAAATCGGCTTCGCGTGGGACGGGGTAATTCAGCCCCCTCGGCCGTCGCTGGCTGCGGATTCCGTGGAATCCTTCCCACTGGCGCGTCCCGGACAACTGGAACGCGCTCCGTTCCGCCAATCGTCGACTGGCCTTTTTTGAGGCCGGACGACGGAACTAGACATCAATCGTTCGACATCGGTTCAAGGCGAGCATGAAGATCACAATCCTCGGTGGCGGCGGGATGGCAACGGCTTGTGCGATTGTGCTTGCCGAGCACACCGGACTCGACGTGTCGATTTGGGCGCGCAATGCCGAGTACGCGTGCGACATGGCGGTCTCGCGAGTCAACGACCGTTTGCTGCCCGGCGTCCGCATCCCCGATCAGATCCACATCACGTCCGATGTCGCATCGGCCGCAGTCGGAGCCGACGCGCTGATCGCGGCCGTCCCCACGGCCTTCCTCCGACAAGCGCTCACCGACATCGCTGACAAATTGCCGGCTGGCGTCCCGGTCCTGAGTGTCATTAAGGGACTGGAGAACAACACCTTCGCTCGTCCGACGCAGATCATCACCAGCGTTCTCGGTGCGCGACCGGTCGCTGCGCTTGGTGGGCCATGTCATGCGGAAGAGGCCGCTCGCCGAATGCCGGCCAGCGTCGTCATCGCCAGCGAGGATGAGGCGTTCGCCACGCAGGCTCAAAAACTTTTTGCGACCGACCGTTTCCGCGTTTACACGAATCGCGATTTGCTCGGCGTCGAATTGGCGGGAGCGTTGAAGAATGTCATTGCGATCGCGGCCGGCATCTGCGATGGACTCGGTTACGGCGACAATGCCAAGTCCGCGCTCATCACGCGCGGACTGGCCGAGATGAATCGCTTCGGCATCGCGTTGGGGGCCGACAAGCAAACGTTTTTTGGACTCGCCGGACTCGGCGATTTGATCACAACTTGCGTGAGCCGTCATGGCCGCAATCGCGGAGTCGGGGAACGGCTGGGTCTGGGCCAAACGATCTCTGACATCCTCGCCAGCATGACCGCGGTGGCCGAGGGGGTGACGACCGCTCGCAGCATTCACGAACTCGCTCGGCAAAAAGGGATCGACATGCCGATCGCCCGCGAAGTCTTCGCTGTGCTGTTCGAGTCGAAATCCCCGGCCGCCGCCACCGAGTCACTCATGCAACGCCCGCCTCGCGGCGAGTGAGAAGTGTCAGCCGACGTACGAATCAAACACCCGAACCTGCTTCCAATTGGGTTTGTTCGCTTCGATGAACTGCGTATGGCGCGGAGCCACCTGGTAGTCGTCTTGAGCTTTGCGGCTGTCGAAAACGACGTGCAAACTCACATGAAATGCTCGGTCATTGACCGGGCGATCCAGGTCCGGGACCAGTGTGCCTGCGGAGAAATAGACCTCTCCGGGATGCCCTTTGAGGTACTTGTGGCAGTCATCAATCAGCTTCTGCTGAGCGGCGGGGGAAGCATCGTGCAACGTGAAATAAACCATATGAGCCAGGTGCGGGTTCAAGGTGACGGTCCTCAAAATGTGGTGGTCCGGGGAAACGGGGCGGCATTCTGGCGGTCGAGTTCGTGACAGTCGAGGTCTGTGGAAAGACGACATACAGTGGCACTTGCTGGTTGACCGATGAGACAATTCAGCATACTTTGATGCCCGCTTCCTGCCGGCCGGTTTGGAGATCAGTTGGCTCCCGCCTTCCTTTTGATGTGGAGAAGCCCGCCATGCTGACGCTTTTTTCGCGAAATGCTCACCCCAACTGTGACGGTATCGGCCGTCGTGACTTCATGAAGATCGGTGGTTTGGGATTGGGCGGATTCGGTCTGCCACAGTTGTTGGCTGCTCGCGAACAGGCGGCGAAGAGCGGCAAGAAAGTCAAAGACACGTCCGTCGTGTGGCTCTGGCTGGGTGGTGGTCCGACGCACGTCGAGACGTTTGATCCAAAAATGTCCGCTCCGGTCGAGTACCGTAGCGTCACCGGCGAGGCCACGACCTCAGTGCCTGGAGTCACGATCGGCGGTCAGTTCGAGAAGATTGCTCAGCAAGCCGAACATTTCGCTTTCGTCCGTTCATTCGCGCACACCAACAGCGGACACGGCGGCGGCACGCACTTCTTGATGACCGGCTACGACAATCGCATGGTCGACAACGGTGGCCAGCCGACTCGGCCGTCACTTGGTTCGATCACCGCTCGCGTGCGCGGCGCGAATCACAAAGAGACTGGTATGCCAACGTACGTCCGACTGGACGGCATCGGCTCGGATGGCCCGGCGTTTCTCGGTACGGCGTACGCGCCGTTCGGGACAAACAACCAAGCTAAGACCAACATGGCGTTGCGCACGTCACTCGAACGAGTTGAAGATCGTCGCGGATTGCTCGAAGGCTTTGATACGTTCCAGCGAGACGCGGATCGCACCGGATTGATGACCGGGTTGGATGCTTTCGAGAAGCAAGCCTTTAACCTCGTACTCGGCGATGCGACCGATGCGTTTGATCTCAAGAAGGAAAACAGCAAGGTGGTTTCGCGGTATGGCAAGGGCCTTGGCGAACAACTGCTGATCGCTCGCCGTCTGTGCGAAAAAGGCTGCGGGTTCGTGACACTGAATTACGGTGGCTGGGACATGCACGGCAACATTTTGCAGAGCATGAAGGGGCGTGCCCCGACGCTTGATCACGCCGTCGGGACGTTCGTGCAAGACGTGCAGGAGCGTGGCTTGGGTGACAACATTCTGTTGGTCATCTCCGGCGAGTTCGGTCGGACCCCGAAGATCAACCGCAATGCGGGCCGCGATCACTGGGCACCGCTCAGCACGCTGGCCCTCAGTGGCGGCGGCTTGAAGATGGGACAAGTCGTGGGCGAATCCGATTCGAAGGTCACTCGCCCGCAGACCCGCCCGATCACGCCGCAAGACTTGATGGCGACTGTGTTCGACGTGCTCGGCATCGAGCAACAGACACAGTTCGTCAACCAAGGTGGCCGGCCGGTCTTCATGGTCGAGAGCGGCAAGCCAATCCCGGAACTGGGAGGCGTGGCTTAATCCGCGTCGCATGTAAATCACAACAAAATCAGCCCGGAGGCAAGTAAACCTTCGGGCTGATTTCGTTTTTTCGGCTCTCCGCCATTCGTGTTGATTTCGGTGCCATGTGAGCCGCAAGGCGTTAGCCGCGGGTTCTTTTCCTCGACCCGCGGCTAGCGCCTTGAGGCTCACGAATTCGTCTTCAACACGAATGGCGGAGAGCCGTTTTTTTCTGAGAGGTAGCTGCACCTCGTCAGAGTGCGGGCGATCTGGCAATCGGCCCGCGTTCTGGCGAAACGCGGCGAGTGCGTTGTCAGAGCAAAGAATTTGGGTAGAGCAAATCAGCCACAGGGCGCTAGCCCCGGTTCGAGCGAGATTAACCGGGGCTAGCGCCCTGCGGCTGATTTAGGGAGCCCCAATTCTTAGTGATGACACCGCACCAGGGTGAAGCGCGTAATCAAAGCCGTGCGAAGTATCCGCGTCGACGTCGACTAGCGATCTGACTTCGCGGCCGGATTGTTCTTCAGCGTTTCTTTGAGCGTCGTGATGAGCACGAAGGGCTTGCCGGCATCGTCGGCCACGATTCGACGGCCGAGTTTGTGGGGAAACGTGACTTGCTTGAGCAACAGGCCCCATGTTGATTTTCGCATGGGGACGGTGACTTTCAGTTCGCTCAGTTCAATTCCATCGGCTTCGATGGCGTGATAGTCGGTGAGGATCGGAACTTCGGAGGCGTCTGCTGCGGCGGTCAGAACGTCGGTCAGCGGGACGTCGTCGAGATTGACGGGGACCACTTTGAAGAGCGCCGGGACAATCTGACCTTGCGGCTTATCGGGATCGAGCGGCCAGCCGATCGGCCAAGAGTCTTGCCCCTCCTCACGCGGTGAGACGGCAAGTTCGATACTTCCGTCCGGTGTGCGCAGCGGCTTGAACACTAATCCGAACTCACCGAGCGCCGCGGCCAGCGCGGTGCCGGCGCTGAGGCCGCGAGTGGTCTGTCGCAGTGTCTTGTCCGAATCGATCATGCGAGCAGCACGTTGCGCTTCCGGTGTCATTCGTAACGGATGCTTTTCTGGCAGCGACAGTTTGCCAAGCACTGCTTCGAGCGAAAGACCTTGTGTGTCGGCAGTGACTTCGCGGCTGAGTTCTTTCATCACGGCAGCGAACTGTCGTTCGTCGAGTCCGAAGAGTGGCTTGCCCTGTGGAGCGCCTTGCGCTCCGTAGGTTTTGAGTTCGCGAATCCATTCCGCCAGTTTCTCCGCTTCGGCGAGCGTGAAGTTGCGATCCTGGCAGAGAATCTTTCCGTTGCGTTCGAGCACCGCGACGACGGTGACACGTCGCATCCGGCCCAGTTTTTGTTCCTTCACTTCCGGCTTGTCGCCGGAGACTGCTTGTCGCATCTGAAATCGAATATCGAGCTTCTGAAGCCGCTGACCCCACGCCTGAGCATGTTCGGTCGCCGCCGTTGCACCGGCGATGAGTTCGAGCGTGACTTCCGTTTCCGGAGCCTTGTTCAATCCATCGTCGGGCAGCCGAGTGGTCTGCAGCGGCTTACGCGGCGACTGAGCCGAGACGAGACCACTGCAAACGCTCCATCCAGAAACGATTGCCGAGGCCAACCAAGTTCGACGAGTGAGTAACATGCCATGACCTTTCAAGTCGAACGGAAGAATCTCAAATCTCAAATCTCAAATCTCAAATCTCAAATCTCAAATCTCAAATTCCAAATCTCAAATCTCAAATTTGAAATCTCATTTCTCCGGCGTCTCATCTCGATTTTCAGCAGCCGTTTTCTCGCGATCGAGTCGTTCCGCCTCACGTTTCTGCTGGGCTTCCTCGTTCGCCGCATCAAGCTTCTTTTGAAAAGCCTCGCGCCGTTGCCGCTGTTCAAACGCCTGTTTCGACTTGTCGGTGAGATGCCGTTGTCCCTCAATGTCCGAGTTCTGCAAGCTATTCGCCCAACCGCGAATCTGCCGCGAGATCCCTTCGCATTCCGATTTGAAATTTGAAATCTCAGATTTGAAATGACTCAAACCCGCGCTCTGAGATTTCAAATCTGAAATTTGAGATTTCAATTCTGCTTTCCCCACCCGCGCTTCCTCAGCCAACATTCGCTCCATCACTCCCAGCATCGACCGCACTTCTCCCGCCGACCCGCGAGCAATGTAGAGGAACTGCAACAACTCATTCGTCGTCCCACGCTCGAACCCTTCCGCAATGTTGTTGGAGATCGAAAGTGCCGACCGCTGAAGCTGATTGGCCAAATCCCCTTTCCCACGAAACCACGCCTGAACCGTCCAGTCAAACATTTTCGCCGCCACATCCGCCGCCGCTTGCCAGACCGGCAGGTCTTCGAAGCGTTCGTACTTCATGGGAATCTTCCTGATCTGAAATCTGAAATCTGAGATTTGAAATCTGAAATTTGAGATTTGAGATTTGAGATTTGAGATTTGAGATTTGAGATCTGAGATCTGAAATCTGAGATCTGAAGTCCACAACAAAAAAATAGCCGACGGCACGCCGTCTCGCCCCCACGCGACGACGTGCCGTTCGGCATTGGGCCCCCCGGCCTCATGTGCGATTACGGGAAGACGATGCGGGGTAAGGTGAAGTCTCTGTAGGACTGCGGAGCCGCTCCCAGCGGGGAGAGTCCGGGGAAGAAGCTCTGGATGCGAGTACGGTTCGCCGTCGGCAAGACACCCCACTCGAAGGGGCGTTCATCAAGTTGCGGATTACCGGACTCCAGCGAAGCGGCGTCGTCAAAGCCAAGGTTCTTGCTGGTGAATTGATTCGTATCGACATTGATTCCCAACTGGGCCTGGGCGGCGACCGTCGCGCCGGACACTCGGAACGCCGACGGGCCTTGACCAAATGAAACGCTGGTAATGACGAAGAGGTTGCCATCGCGGGGAGCTCGACTGAGTCCCGGTTGAAGTTGAAAAGTTTGATTGCTCGTCTTTTGATCCGGTGTCAAACCGATGAGTCCCGGCAAATCCGAGTTCGAGGAAATCGGGCCTCGTCCCGTCTTCGCCACATTGCTGACTCGGTCCACAAAATTGCCTTGTGCAACGTGGAAGATATTGGGATTGTTGGTTGCTTGCGCTCGGCCAAAGTCATCGGCGAAATTGTTAATAACCACGGCTTGTTCCGTTCGCACGGGCTGTTGTGGATCAGTGGGGAGTCCTGAGAACGGATCGGGAGTTTCGTCGATGAACACTAAAGACGCTCCCCTGTTGAGGAATGCTCCGGTGGAAATATTGCTGGTACCTCTCAGAATCGCTGCGGATGGATTCGAACGCGGATCGGCGTCAAAGAGAACCGCGTCGAAAAGGGTGTTAATCGAGAGTTCGACTCGGAACGGTTGGTTGTTAACTGGGGTGGGAACCGGCGTATTCAAGGCAAAGAATGTTCCCCCGGCTAGCCCCGAATAGCTGCTGACGATCGAGGCGTTCGCATCTGTGTCGGCAGCCGTTGTAAACACGACTTCTCGGAGGTCGTACACGGCCGCTCGGTCATCCAATGGCGTGCCCGGCGGATCCACAGAATCGCTCGCGAAGAACGACGTTCGCGTCGCGTTGTCACTCCCCGTAGCCGGGTCGTCTGTGACTCGACTGTTATGGACGCCGACCACACGTCCGAAGATCGGCAGGGTCACTCCTGGAATGTTCAACTGCGTCGAAAGGTTTTGTCCGTTGCGCTGCGGGTTCTCGTCGAAGAACGCGCCAAAGTTGGTGACGTCCAACGAATCGCCCGAGTTGTGTTCAAAGATCATGTCGAGTCGGGCAACAAGTTGATTGTTGACGCCCGCGCCGGAACCGCGGAACGATCCCACATAGACATCCGCGCCAAAGTTGCCTTCGAAACCTGACGTGAGATCACGTTGGCCTTGGTCATCGAGACCATTGTTGGTGACTTTGGCAATGATCCCGCCGGGTTGCAGACGGTTGAAGAAGCCCAAGCTGCCAAAATTCGCGCCAGTCGAGGCGATAATTTCGTCTGCGTTGCGGAATCCCGTTTCACCAAAGAGCGCTACCGCAGTCCCACCCGGAGCGCTGGCAAAGTCCGCGAATCCGGTGTTCGGATTGCCGTTCGCGTCGACGCCTTGGCCAAACAAGACTGGTGCGATCGTGTTGTCGGTCGTTCCACTGCGAATGACCAATCCCGAACCGGTGATCGTGTCGATGGGCGCCCCATTCACGCCGATGTTGAGCTGCTGACCGTTCTTGATGATCAAGTTGTGATGCACTTCCAACGCCAGTCGCGGCACGCTATCGACATCGCCATCCGTTAGCATTCCGCGTGTGGGATCTTCAGGATTGGACGGAACCGGCGTATCTCCCGATTGTCCTTGCGTTAGCGAACCCGTATTGACGACGTAGATTCCTTCCTTGTTATTTGACGAGACTTTGTTGTCCACGAGACGCACCGTCGTGTCCGTCGGTGAAAACTGATTTGACGTTCCGGGGATTGTCGAGACGGGTGGATCAACACTGTCTGTCGCTCCCGTTTCCGGCGGGCCTACGTCGAGATCCTCCGGCAAGCGGCGCCCACCTTGATTGAGGATGTCGATTCCGCGAAGGCCGTTGGTGTCGATCGTGTTGGCTTGGATCACAGCCGTCAGCGGGAAGAAGCCGGGATGAAGTTCCGCATCGTGCAAGAGAGAGGGGTTATTGGCGTGACGAACTTCGATGCCGTCATTCAGGTTGCTGCGAATCTCGTTGCGGAGCACTTCGACAAACTTCGGACCGGAGGCACGCAGCAAGAGCTGGCTGCTCGGTTGGAGCATCAATTCCGGGGCGAGCGTCTGGTTGGCCACGTTTCCGAACTGGTCGAGCAACACCGATCGGATCGCGATGCCGTTGCCGTTATCGCTGCCGGTTGTCGTCGCGACCGCAGTCGCCAGGGCTGCCGACACGCCGTTGTTGGTGATCGTGTTGCTGTCGATCGTCAAGCGGCCCGGACCGTTCACCAGGATGCCGTCAAAGCCACTGCTGTCGATCAGGTTGCCGCCAATCAACAGATTGTTCGCCGGAAGTCCTTCGAGATTCGTCGCCGCGATTTCGTTGAAGATGTTGGTGGAAGTTCCATCAAGTCGGATACCACGGGCGAAGCTGTTCGTAATCGTGTTGGCTACCCAGTCGCCACCGATCTCACGCATGTCGGTCGAGTGACCGAAGTTTTCGGTCGTTAAGATTCCGTTGCCGCTGGCAAAGTTGGCCAGCGAGGCCACGGTCGTCGTGCCGTTGCCGCTAATCAGATTCCGCCCGATATCGACATTCAATCGGGCATCCGCCGCGACGTTCATGTGAATGCCGCTCAGACGGTTGAGTGTGATTTCGTTTCCACGCAAATCGAATCCGAGAATGCTGCGTCCACCCTCTGAGGCGTCGATGCGAATGCCGTCACCATCCAACTGACCGTTGAGATTGCGATCCTGAGCTCCCAACACGCCGGTGCCGAGGAGATCTTCACCGTTGAGGGTGATGAGGTTTTGGGAGATCACGACGTTTTCGACCACGACGTTGTCGAGGCGGCGGAAGTTGATGCCGTCGCCGCCGTTATTCGCGATGCGGTTGTCACTGATCGTGAGGTTGCGGAGCGTCGTCTCTTCTCGGAAGTTCACGGCAATGCCGTGGCTGTTATTTCCCACCGCTGCGGTCGTGCCGCCGATCACGTTGTTGAGGATCGCCGAGTTGCTCACGAGAGCCGTCGCCAGCGAGAAGGAGTCTTGCCCGCGTGTTCCGATAAAGATCCCCTCACCGGAGAACGGCGTGCTAAGCGCATCCAGCACGCCGTTGCCGTTGAGGTCTTCGGCCGGGTCGAGGACGCCGTTTCCGTTGCGGTCTTCGCCGAGGTCATTGGTTGTGCCGGTGATCAGGTTGTTCTCAATCCGGAACGACCCGACCGCCGTGTTCTGAGCCAGGATCGCAATGCCAACTCCCGCGTTGTTCTGGAACAGGTTGCGATCGGCGTCGTTCGGGCCACCGATCGAAACGTCGAATGTGCCGTTGGTCGCGGTCAGGCTGAAGCCGGGTCCGAGCAGCACGTTGTTCGGACTGCCAATCAGCGAGTTGCCCACGAATTGGCCGGACAGCACGCTGTCGGTGATGTCGATCACGATGCCGCCTTGGCCGTTCGCCCCGCGATTCGAGGTCAGGCCGGCGATCCGACCCAATTGGAAGTTGCCACCCGTGCCCGTGACTGAGAACCCGTTGCCAGCACTGTTGCTGACATCGTTCATAAACAGGCCCAGATCGAGGAACCCATTGCCGTTGACGTCTTCGCCGTCATCCAGAATGAAGTTGCCATTGATATCCTCGGTGGACGGAATGCTGATCGTGCCGTTGTTGGTGGCATTGAACAGGATGCCGTTGCCGCCGGAGTTCGTCAGCGAGTTCGCGGTGAATTGATTCAGCGTGATGGTGCCGCTGTTGGCGTTCGCGACGAATCCGTCGCCCGTGCTGCCATCCATCGCGTTGTTGGTGACTCGCGTGTTGACCGTGCCGTTGTTGAGCGTATTCAGCGAGATCGCGCTCGTGTTGCTGCCAGTCGTGTCGTTGACGATGTTGCTGCTGAACGTGTTGTTGTTGATCTGGACCAGGTCGATCATGCCGGAGTCGGCGGTCACGTTGATTCCCGGTCCGGAGTTGCTCCGCACAACGTTGTTGACGATCGAACCGTTGATCTGGGCAGACGACGCGGCCACGGTGCTCAAGTTGATGCCGCCCGCGTTGGCCGCCGAGCCATTGTTCTGGATCGCGTTGTTCAACAACCGCAGATTGTTGATCTGTCCGTCTTCAGTGGCCTGAGCCGAGAAGCCGGCTCCGCCATTGAACTGAATGTTGTTGCCGACAAAGGTCGGGCTGTTGAGCACCGCAGTCTGCGAGACACGCAGTTCGACACCTGGCCCGCTGCCGCTGTTGTTGCCGTTCGCGTTGACGACGAACTGCGCCGCCGTCGGATCGGTCGCGTCCGCTTGCAAGGTGCCGGACAACACTTGCCCGCTGGCAAAGGTGGCCGTAACGGTCGAGCCAATGAATTGGTTGCCGGTCAAAGTCGGGATGGACGTGCCGGCGGCCGCCGTGCCGACGTTGAAGTTGAACCGCTTGGGCAAGTCTTCGCCGTAATCGAGCAGTCCGTTGGTCGTGCCGGGAGTGGTTCCGTTGAGAATGACGTCTTCGGTGACATCGAGCACTCCGTTGACCGATTGGAAGTTGTTGAATTGCAGGTTCAACGCCGTTGCCTGATCGGTGACCGTGAAGCCCATGGTCGTCCCATTGACCGAGGTCAGGCCGGCCGTGACGTTGGTGCCGTTGGCGGCACCAAAGATCGTCGAACCCAGACCGGCCGTGTTGAATTCCAACCCTGCTGGTGCGAGATTCCACACCAAACCGGTGATATCTCCCGCTCCCAACGACGAGGCGTTGATGAACGAGAATCCTTGCAGGTTGGCATCGAGCTGGCCGTTGCCGTTCGCGTCCTCGCCGGGATCGAGCAGACCGTTTCCGTTGGTGTCCTCATTGATGGTGAGGAACAGCGAGCGGTCGAGGATACCGTTGTTATTCAGGTCTTCCGTGTCGAGGATGCCATTGTTGTTGCTGTCTTCACCCAGGTCGAGAATGCCGTCGTTGTCCCGGTCTTCCGTGTCGAGAATGCCGTTGCTGTTGCGGTCCTCGGTCAGACTGCCGCCACCCTGACCAATAATCGTGTTGTTGAGCGTCACGATATTGCCGATGGCCGAGCCAGTGAGATCCACGAACATCCCGCCCGCACGGTTCGCCACGAAGTTGTTGGCGTCCAGCGGATTGGCCGCATCGAGCGTGCCGTTGCCATTCAGGTCTTCGCCGGAATCGAGAACACCGTTGAAGTTGGCGTCCTCGTTGCTGATGAAGCCAATGTTCGCGTTGACCACACCGCTGTCCGTCGTGATCGAAAAACCTCGTCCGAGGTTTCCGGTCGAGTGATCTGAGGTGAGGCCAAACTCGTTCCGAATCGCGATCAGATTGATGGTGGCGTTGTTGATGCTCTGAATCGCGAGTCCATCGCCCGTGTTGCGAGTGAATTGGTTGTTGGTGATCAGGAAGCCGCCGTCGAGCCGTCCGTTGCGGTTC
>SXGT01591811.1_pt1 | contig 25003 bp, 19 predicted proteins | sample 3176221 | NCBI WGS metagenome assembly SXGT01 (sample SAMN11356862, study PRJNA531348) | freshwater metagenome | isolation source: freshwater sample F1-120 | place: China: Fuxian Lake, Yuxi | collected 2017-12-25
CGAGCGTCGGGCGCGGGACGCTCGCCTGGCGGCCGTGGAGCGCGCCCACGCTCGCGCCCAGGGTGAGCGGCGGGTTGAGGCCGTCCCCGCGTCCACGGAGCGCCAAGAGGCCATGCGGCGGGGCTGGGAGCGGCCGGTGTTCGCGGCGCGGCGGGTGGAGGCCCCGCCGGTCCCCGTGTTGGAGGAGGAGCCCGACGACCGGGAGGTGGACGATGCCGAGCCGACGGACGACGCGGCCGAAGTGGGCTGGGAGGAGTTCGAGGCGTCCCCCGCCGAGGACGCGCCAGAGGAACCGGATCGGTTCCTCATCGGCGACATCGGCCCGACGCTCACCGGGGCCGACCTTGCGGCGTGGCGGGCGCGGCACGGGCTGACCCAGCAGGCCGCCGCCGACCGGCTGGGCGTGCGTCAGGGCACGGTGTCGAGGGCCGAGAGCCGACGTCCGGGCGCGCTCGGGCCGGCGCTGCGCGAGGCGCTGGCGGACGTGCTCGCGGAGGAGCGCGAGGCGGCGTAGGTCGCGGGGCGGTCGAGCGCCCGCGCCGGTGATGTGGGCGCGGGTGCTCCCGGCTCGGCGTGGACGAGGGCGCTTCGGAGCGGACGACGCAGGGACGGCGCAGGCGTGGCGTGCGGCAGCCGCCCCTGGAGGCGCACGCGCACATTCCTGGGAATACCTCGATCATTCCTGCTTCCCCGCCGGAATATTCCGCCGACCATGCCGGGGAAGAGCACCGGGAATGTCGCCGACATGGCCGGGGAAGCACGCTGCCGACGGCATACTCGCTCCGGTGCGCTTGCTCCCCGTCGCGCTTCGCTTCCACGGCTCGGAATATTCCACGGGTATAAGCGGGGAATGACGGAGAGCCCGACGGGGGGACTCGACCCGCCCTTGATCGTCGTCCTCCAGCACGGCGCTCGTGGTGGCCGGCGCGAGGCTGCTCGCGCCGCACGACGCGGCGCGAGCAGCGTGCCTGCCTAGCATGATGCTGGTCCCGACCTGCCTACGCCGCCCCAGCTCGAAGTCTCGTGCAGCAGGCACCTGCCAGGATCTCAGCAGTCCGTTACCATGCGCGCCTGCTCGGCCCCGCACCACGAGATCGCCCCTGCATGACGAACGCCAGGCCCATCTACCTCGACAACCACGCGACTACCCGCGTGGATCCGCAGGTGGTCGCGGCGATGCTGCCCTACCTGGCCGACGACTATGGGAACGCGGGGTCCCGGACTCATGACTACGGTCGGCGCGCCGCCGAGGCGGTTGCGCGCGCGCGGGAGGCCGTTGCCGACCTCCTCGGCGCTGGGCCAGAGGACGTGACCTTCACGTCCGGCGCTACCGAGTCGAACAACCTCGCGATCAAGGGCATCTGCAACGCGGACGTGGCTCCGGGGCACGTCGTCACGTCTCAGACAGAGCACCATGCCGTTCTCGACGTGTGCAGGGAACTGGAGCGCCGAGGCTGGGAGGTCAGCTACCTGCCGGCGCGTGCCGATGGGCGAGTCTCTGCCGGCGACGTGGCAGCCGCGGTTCGGGCGAACACCCGCCTCGTCTCGATCATGTGGGCCAACAACGAAACGGGCGTCATCAACGATATCGACGGGATCGGAGCCGTCTGTCGCGACCGAGGGATCTTCTTCCACACGGACGGCGCGCAAGCCGTTGGACGTGTTCCCGTTGACATGCAGCGAAGCCCGTTCGACTTGCTGTCGGTGTCAGGACACAAGATCTACGGACCCAAGGGGGTCGGCGCCCTGGTCACGACGCGTGCCGCGCGGCGCGCCCTTCGTCCCTTGCAGCAGGGTGGAGGCCAGGAGCGCGGGATGAGGCCCGGCACGCTTCCGGTGCATCAACTCGTGGGTCTTGGGGAGGCTGCTCGCCTTGCAGCGCAAGACCTCGATCCCAGCGAGGTAGCGCGCGTTGCAGGGATCCGCGACCGATTCCTGGCGCTCCTCCGCGCGGCCCTTCCCGTTGAGGTCAACGGGAGTGTCGAGCACCGACTGCCCGGCAACTTGAACATCTGGTTCAAGGGTTGCGACACCGAGGCTCTGGCCATGCGCTGCCGCGAGGTCGCCTTCAGCACCGGCAGCGCCTGTACGTCGGAGTCCCTGGAATCTTCGTACGTGATCACCGCGCTCACAGGCGACGAGCAGCGCGCCGCCGAGAGCGCGCGCTTCGGCTTCGGGCGCTTTACCACCGACGAGTGCGCACAGCGCGCCGCAGCAGCCATCACGCGCTCTGTCTTGGAACTCCGCGCTCTTTCGCCGCGCGCCCGTAGCGAGCGGGCCGCGCCAAACCCATCTGCGCTCTGCGACGACTCGATCGTGCGAGAGCCCAAGTTCTGGACCAACACCGATGAGTCTCGCTGACGCCCTAAACAACATCCGCGCAGAGATCCGTGACGAGTATCTCTCGACTGCGCAGTCTTACCCGTGGATCGTCGGCTTTTCGGCGGGAAAGGACAGCACGGCTCTCCTACAACTTGTCCTTGAGGCGGTGCTCGACCTCCCTCCCGATGAGCGGAAGCGGCCGATCCACGTCCTCTTGAACGACACGTTGGTGGAGTCCCCGATCTACATGGAACATGTCGACCGCGTGGTCGACCGTCTACGGGCGGCGCTGCCAGCACTCGGCGTGCCTTGCATCGTCCACCGGGCCGTACCTGACGAGGACCAGACGTTCTGGGTCAACCTGATCGGCCGGGGCTACCCGTCCCCGAACAGGCAGTTTCGTTGGTGTACCGACCGGATGAAGATCGCCCCGACGAACAACTACATCAAGTCGGTCGTCTCCGACAACGGCCACGCTGTGCTGCTTCTTGGCGTCCGTCGCGACGAGTCTGCGTCACGCGCTCAGAGCATCAACCGCTACAACCCTGGCGGCACGCGGCTGAATCCCCACAACTCGCTCGCCGGGTGCCTGGTGTTTCGGCCCATCGTCGACCTTTCGACCGATGACCTGTGGTCGTTCCTTCTTCAGTCGCCGCCGCCTTGGGGCGGCTCCCACCGCGGCCTGGTCACCCTGTACCGCAACCTGTCATCTGGCGAGTGCCCCTTGGTGCTCGACAAAGCCGATGCGCCGTCCTGTGGTTCGAGTTCGTACCGCTTCGGCTGCTGGACCTGCACGGTGGTGCAGAAGGATCGGAGCATGGCGGCCCAGATAGAGGCGGGGCACGAGTGGCTCGAACCACTTATGGCGTTCCGGGACTATCTGTACGAGATCCGCAACAATCTCGACTATCGAGATGAGGAGCGACGTAACGGTCAGCAGGGAATCGGGCCGTTCACGATGGCGGCACGCAAGGAGATCCTCGACCGGCTGCTTGAAGTCCAAGAGGAGGTCGGGCGGACGCTCATCACCGATGCCGAGTTGCGCAGGATCCGCGAGATCTGGTCGGATGACCTCACCGCCATTAGTGAACGCCGATTCGCTCTCGGCAACCCCGTCACCGAGGACGGGCAAGGAGTCGCGAAGTGAGAAAGGGGATTGCTTTCCTCGACGACCCGGAGAGCCGGGCGCTTCTGCGTGAGCATTGCGAGCGCGTCGGCATCGACCTGTCGACCGTCGAGCAGCTGGTGGCAGAGGAAGTGGCCGTTGTCGGGCTGGAGCGCCGCGACGGTCTGTTCCAGCGGATGCACGAAATCATCCGGGACAGCGTGGGCCTCAACGACGACTTCGCCGACGGCGACACGGAGTAGCCGATGTGGATCGAGCGGATTCGCCTCCGAGACTGGAAGTCCTTCGTCGATGCGACGTTCGACTTCCCGCGTCCCACCAAGGCTCGACCGATCGTGCTCATCGGAGCGCAGAACGGCGCGGGTAAGACCTCGCTTCTCGAAGGTCTGCTGTTCTGCCTCTACGGCCCCCATGCCATCGAACTCATCGCTGAACGTGAGTCGGACATGGCGCGGGGGACGGAGGGTTTCCGGCGATTCGTGAGCCGGGCGGTCAACAACTCCGCTCGCGACCAGGGCCGCACCAGGGCCTCGGTAGAGGTGACCTTTGCGGACGACGAGGAGCGGATCCGCATCGAGCGTCGCTTCCACATCTACCGGAACGGACAGTACCGCGACCAAGAACTGCACGTCCGCCGCGGCCGCGCGCAGGACGACCCTGACGAGCTTGACGTGATCAGCGTGCCTGCTCTTGCGGACAAGGACGACTTCCTTCGCGGATACATCGCGCAGCAGATCCTGCCGCACAACCTGGCGCCCTTCTTCTTCTTCGACGGGGAACAGGTCCAGCGACTGGCAACAAAGGACAGGTCGGCCGCCACCCGCGACGGACTCGAACAGCTGTTCGGGGTGCGCATCCTGCGCACGCTCCAGACGGACCTGCGAACGCTGGCCAGCGAGCGCCGCTCCAAGGGTCGTGTGGGCAACAAGCCGAGCAAGCTGGCCCAGCTTGAAGTCGACATCATGACCGCCCAGGAGAAGATCGGCGAGCTGGAGAACGAGCTGGCTGAACTGGACTCACTGATTCCCACTCTGCAACGAAAGGTCGACGGCTTCCAGAGCAGCATCGGTCTTTTGATCCAGGGGAACACCAACAACATCAACGAAATCAACCGCGAGCTCCACGAGGTGGAGCAGCAACGGAAGGGCATCCTCCGCGAGCTGAACGAGCAGATGTTCGGCCGTGACCTTGCGATCGCGCTGGCTCACGACACGCTCGGCGCTCTCAGGAAGCAACTTGCAGGGGAGGAGCGACGCACTTCATGGGAGGCCGCTCGCGAGAACATGCTTCACAAGCTCGGGAAGCTCGTTTCGGACTTCGAGGAACTCGCGGAGCCTGCGGTTGAGCCAGAGTTGACGGCCGACCAGAAGGCGGCGCTGCGGGCGCGTTTGAGCAAAGCCTACGAAGGAATGTTCGTCCCCCCTCCTCCCGACATCGCGCAGAACGTCCGCCATGCCTACTTGGGTACCGACAACCGTGCAGTCGTCCTTGAGCGCCTCGCGGCTGTCCAGCGCCTGTCGACGGCCCGCCTCACAGACTTGGTGGACCGCCTGGAGGATGCCACCAACCGCCGACGCCGGCTCTCCGACGACCAGCAGGCGCTCGCGGAGGGCTCTCGCGCCAGCGAACTCACCCAGGCGCTCCGCGAGGCTCAGGACGAACTGACGAAGAAGCAGGAGCGGAAGCTGCTCGTGACGAATCAGCTGACGAGCGAGCGACGCAATCTCGGAAACCTCACGTCGGAGCGAGGTCGTCTGGAGGAGGCGGCGGAACGGGGAGACGTGGAGAACCGCGTCGCGCGTCGGTGCGACGAGATCACCGCGATGCTGGATTGCTTCATCGAGGACCTTCGCAAGAAGCGCAACGAGCAACTCGCGCAGCGCATGACAGAGGTGTATCGAAAGCTCGCGCGCAAGGAAGATGTGGTCCGCAAGATCGAGATCGACCCCGACGGCCCCGTCCGTCTCATTGGCACGGGCGGCCGAGACCTGAACGATCAAGACCTGTCGGCCGGCGAGAACGAGATCTTCGCGCTGTCGCTCTTGGCTGCCGCGTCCACCACCGTCGCCAGCGACATGCCGGTCATCATCGACACGCCTGTGGCGCGCCTGGACCGGACGCACCGCCTGAATATTGCCAAGCACTACTTGCCGAAAGCTGCTGCGCAGATCGTTCTGTTGTCCACCGACACCGAGCTTGTGGGGGACTTCCTCGACCCGGTGAGGAAGCACGTCAGCGCCTCCTTCCTCATCCACTTCGACCCGGCAACCGAGGTGTCGGAGGTTCGCCCCAACACCTACTTCGAGCCCCTCGACCGCGGCTGAGGAACACAATGCCCGACACCGTGCCCGTCAATCTGATGCAGCTCCGCCGCAAGCCGTTCGTGCCGACCAAGCGCACGGAGGAGTACACGCAACGCCTCCTCCGACAGCTTGGCCTGCCCGACAAGGCCACTGTCGGGCGGCTCGCGCTCGGCCGCTCCCTCGCAGACCCCTCGGATCCTGCCACGCTCGACGAAACGGCATCGGAGGGCGTGGGCAAGGCGATTCGTGGTGACACGTTGTTCGGCGATGACCTCGCGATGTGGGTGGCGCTGGTTGTCGAGCACGCTGCCCGCCACGGTCAACCCGACGGGTTGGACTTCGACACGCTGGTTGACCTCATGCGCCGCCATTGGGATCGGGGGATCACGCTGCTGTGGAAGGACTGGCAGGAGGCGGGAGAGGGGCTGTCGTCCTTCCTAGAGCGTCTCAGCCAGCTCGCGTCGCTTCCCGCGACCGGCCCCCGCGGTGGAGACGACGGCAGCCAAGACTCCGACGAAGGATGGGCGGTTTCCGCGGCAACTCCGGTGGTCTTGCGCCTTGGCGAAATCGGCCTCATCACCGGCTCGAACAAGCGTGCCGAATGGGTCCTCAATAAAAACGGCATGGCCCCGCACATGGGGATGTTCGGGAAGCCCGGCAAGGGCAAGACCCGCACCGCCAAGGAGCTGTTCCGGCAGGTGCGCGAGCGTGGCGTTCCCCTGCTCATCATCGACCCGAAGGGTGAGCTTCGTGAGGAGTCGGCCTTTCTTCGCGAGATTGGTGCTGAGGTCGTGGGCCTCGGGCGCGAGCCGATCCCGCTCGACGCACTAGCTTGTGAGGTCGGGAGCGAGATTCGAGTGGCCGACGGGTTCGTCGAGGCACTCAAGGGGGCCGTGCCCCAGCTTGGCCCAAAGCAGTTGGATGCAGCTCGCGAGATCACCAAGAAGATGCTCGCCAACGCTGAGGTGGTGCGGTTCGAGGACGTGGTGGATTAGGTCGACACGCATTACAAGCGCAACGACCTCAAGGTGGACGTGCTCACGGCCTCGCTGCACAAGCTGCGCGACTACGCCCTGTTCACGCCGACCTACAGTCCCAGGGGCTTCTTCTCCAAGACCTGGGTGATCTCGGTGAACGAAGCCACCGACGAGGCCCTTCGATTCGCGCTCCTGTTCCTTCTCGACAGCCTTCTTCGGCATCTGCGCGCCTCCCCCGAAGCTCCGGTGGATCACGGTCAGGGAGTCCGCGCACTTCGCCTCGTCCTCGCCATCGACGAGGCCCGTCGCGTGATGGAGGTTGCTTCTCCCGAGTTGCTGGAGGGCCTCGTTCTCGAGTGCCGCTCGAAGGGACTTGCCTGCATGTTCATCTCGCAGTCGCCCGACCACATGGACCGGGCGAGCGACGATATCGTCAAGCAGCTTGAGGTCGTCGCATCTTTCGAGGCCGACGTGGGCACGAAGGCCGTTCGCCGGCGGTTCGGGAGCGGCTCCAAGCCGCGGGACCTGCAGCAGCTGCCCATCGGGCACCTTCTCGCTCGCCTGCCCGGCGAGGAGGAGGCGGTGGTCGTGAAGGCATGGGAGCCGTAGTCATGGCGTACGACTTTGCGGCGACCCTCGCGTCCGAGCAGGCGTTGGGCAGCTACCTTGTGAAGCGCGTAATTCTCTCACCAGCGCTGTGGGCTGCCTACTCCAACACGACACCACTGACCTGGACATCCGTCAAGTTTGATGCGGCGAATGCCGGGACGGTCCCTGACACGACCGGCGTCTACTCCTTCGTCGTCAATCCAGGAATCTGCCAGCATCCGGGCACCCACTACCTGCTCTACCTGGGTCGCGCGCGCGGTGTCACGCTACGCAGGCGATTTCGGGACTACCTTCGAGAGAAGTCAGCCGACAAGGGGCGTCCACCGGTGCAAGCCATGCTGAACCGGTGGTCGGACCATCTGTGGTTCTACTACGCGCCGGTGCCGAACCCAGCCGTGATCGATGCGCTCGAAGTGGACCTTCTGACTGCGTACCTGCCACCCGTGAATCAGAACTTCCCAGCGGAGATCTTGACGATCTTGAAGGGCGTATTCCTATGAGCACATCTACTCGGAAGCGTTTTCCGGCTCTCCGATGCCGCATGGGAGACTGGATCTACTACGCGACGTTTTTCCGCTTCGTCGATGTGGTGGAGTGGATCAAGCCAACGGAGGAAGTACATGCGAACCCCAAGCTGTCCGAGCGGATTCAGCGCCAGCTGAACAAGCGTCACGCAGGTGACATCGCCGCCTATCTGCGCTCTGAGCCACAGCGGTTCTTCAACGCGCTTGTGATCGGCGTATACGGCGGAGAGCCGCAGTTCGGCCCCATGAACGTGACCGTCAACCCCGATACCGGATGGGCGCCGCTTTCAGAGACGGAGGAAGTCGAACTTCAGGCAAGCGTGGGGCTGCTTCAGCTTCAAGGCTCCGAGCGGCTGTTCGCCATCGATGGGCAGCATCGGGTGGCTGGAATAAAGAAGGCCGTCCAACAGACCCCGGATTTGGGCGAGGACGAGATCGCCGTGATCTTCGTGGGCCACGAAAAATCGCCATCGGGACTCGCTCGCACGCGCCGACTTTTCACGACTCTCAATAAGTCAGCAAAGCGTGTATCTACCGCGGACATCGTCCTGCTTGATGAGGACAACTCGTTCGCAATCGCGGTGCGACGTATGGTGAACGAGTTCGATGCCTTCAAGGAGGGTCGCCTAGTTCGATTCGATGGGAATGGCTCCGCGATTCCCGCTTCCGACAAGGAGAGCATAACAAGCATTATCGCGCTCTATGAGGTCGCCCAGGACCTGTATGGCCCGAAGCCGATAGAGCCCTTCAAGGCAGCGAAGAAGACGCTGCTCGGTGCCCGCGAAGATGTGGCAACCCTCGACCTCCTCTACGAGATGAACGCAGCGTTCTGGTCGAGCCTTGCGCGCGTCTTTCCGCTGATGAACGAAGTCTACGATGGCACGAGGCTGGCCGGGGACCTCAGAACGCACGACTCAAACCACCTCTTGGCCCGGCCCATCGGTCAGCGCGTGGTCGCGGGCGTAGTACATGTGCTCATGTCTAGGGGCCGCGCTCTGGACCAAGCGGTTGAGGCGTTGGCAGGAGTGCAGACGAGCCTCGTCGACGATGCTTGGCATCACATCCTATGGGACCCGGTCCACGCCAAGATGCTCACCACAGCGAAGAACCGGGCACTTGCCGAGACGTACCTGCTGTTGTCCATCGGCCACGAGGCCCGTACCGTCAACCATCAGAAGAAGTACGACGACTTCTTGGCGCAGCGTGAGGCGGAAGGATGAGCTTGCGGGCCAGAAGGAAGTGATTCCGGCCACCCTTCCGGCCCTGACTTGTGGACCCCGCGCCACCCGCGTCGCGCGTCCTCACCGCGCGCCGACTTCTGGACACCCCGCCGCCGGCCCGCGCCCACCGGGAACCCATCCGGTTCCCGGTCGTCGCCCCGCCCCTCGCGTGCCCCGATGACCGCCCCCGTGCTCCTCACCTGGCTCGCCACCCGCAACGACCCCTACGAGCGGGTCAAGAGCGGCGGGCCGTTCCGCGAGACACCCGAAGGACCCGTACCGGGTCCGACGCTCACGCTGCTCACGGACCCAGCGTCGCCCTACGCGAACCGCATCACCGACGTGGTAGTGCTCCGGCAGGCGGGGTCCGAGGCGGCGATGCACGACCGCATCTACGGCGAGCTCGTCGCCGCGCTCGCCGAACGAGCGCCGACCGTCCAGCTTCACCCGCACACCTGGGTCCACGACGACCCGACCGACCACGCAGCGATCTACGACTGGCTTCGGACGCTGCTGCCGCGCCTCCGACGCCAGTTCAGGGGCCGTGAGCTGGTCATCCACCTCTCCCCCGGCACCGCCGCCATGCACACGGTGTGGGTGCTGATGGCCGAGACGGGCTTCATCGAGGCCCCGTTCACCGCCGTGCAGTCCTTCCGGGCCGACGAGCGGAAGGGTCGCCCCGCCGTCGTGCCGCTGTCCCTCGGCGTCGACACGTTCTTCAAGCGGTGGCAGGAGACGCGCCCCGCGACCGCGGCCGAGCACGACCGGGGCGTGCGCTGGGACCCGCGCCAGTTCCAATCCCAGCGCCTCCGCGCCCTCTACGACGACGCGCGGCGGGTCGCCCGACTCAAGGTGCCGGTGCTCATCCTCGGCGAGCGCGGCACGGGCAAGACTACGCTCGCGTCGTGGATCCGGTTCCGCAGCCCCTTCCGCCGCCCGGAGCTCGACACCGCCTGGCCGGCGGTTCCGTGTGGTCAGTACACGCCCGAGACGATGCGCGCCGAGCTGTTCGGCTACGTCGCCGGGGCGTTCACGGACGCCAAGGAGGACCGCAGCGGCCTCCTCGAGCGCGCGAACGGCGACACGCTGGTCCTCGACGAGATCGGCGACGTGTCGAAGGACCTCCAGCGGTTGCTCATCAAGGTGCTGGAGGAGGGCGTGTACCAGCCCCTCGGCAGCGCCGACGTGAAGCGCACCGACCTGCGCCTGCTCACCGCGACCAACCTCCCGCCCGACGCGCTCCGCGATCAGCTCGACGCGGACTTCCTCGACCGCATCCGCGCCTTCACCCTCACGGTGCCGCCGCTGCGCGAGGTGCCCGAGGAGCTCGACTGGCTCTGGCCGACCGTGCTGGAGGAGGCGGCGGCGAGGGCTGGCGCGCACGGCCGCTACGCCCGGCTCACCCAGGCGCAGAACGCGCACGTCCTCCGCGCCCTGCGCGCCCACCCGTTGCCCGGCAACGTCCGCGACCTGTTCCGCGTCGCCTGGCGCTTCCTGGCCGCCCGCGCCGACGACGACGCCCCCCTGACCGTGCGCGACGCCGTGGACTACGCGCTCCAGGCGCTCGACGGGGGAGCGCCGGACGCCGAGGGGGCCGTAGCTCGCACCCTCGCGCGGGCCTTCGCCGACCGGCGACCGATCGACGCGAGCCTGCTCGATGACGGCCCGCTCGACCCGGAGGGGCTGATCGCGGACTTCAAGAGCTGGTTCGGTCACGAGGTGGCGGCCCTCGCCGGCCGGACCGGCCGACCGGAAGGCGACCTGGCTCGGATCAGCGACAGGACGCTGCGAAAGTGGCGACGGAACGATCATGCCGGCGACGCGGAATGAACGTGCCGGACATGCCCATCGGCAGGGGGGCAAGCGAGCGGACCTGGCGCCGATAGCTGGCGTTCCACCAATATCGAGAGTGTCGCAAGCGTCGTTGGCACAGGACTTGGAAAGGGGACCAGCGAGCCCGCCACGGTGGCGGCTCGCCGAGGAGGTCCCCGATGAAAGACAAGCCGAAGCTCACGCTCCACGCCACCGACCGCTCCCGCACCCGTGGGATCCCGACCGAGACCATCGAGGCGGTGATCGAGTTCGGGAAGCACCGCGCCATCCGTGGCGCGGATGTCTACACGCTCGGCTGGCGCGAGGTCCGCTTCTACGCCCAGGCCGGCATCGACCTGTCGCGCTGGGAGGGCATCGAGGTCGTCTGCGCCCACGACGGCCAGATCCTCACGGTCTACCGCAACAAGAACCCCCGCGCCTTCCGCGACCGGGCGGCCCGCCGCCGGGCCGCGTGATCGGCTGTCCGCTCTGGTTCCCTTCGAACGTCTGTCCCTTCGCATCATCCAAGGAGCCCCGCTCATGAGCCGTCTCAAGGAGTTCACCACCCAGGCCGCCCGCCCGCTGCCCGTCATCCTGCTCGCTGACGTGTCGGGCAGCATGGGCGTGGACGGGAAGATCCAGGCCCTCAACCACGCCGTGCGCGAGATGATCGAGGCGTTTCAGGACGAGTCCGACCTGCGCGCCGAGATCCACGTCTCCGTCATCACCTTCGGCGGCCAGTCCCGCGTCCACCTGCCCCTCGGCCCGGCTCGCGACGCCTCGTGGACCGACCTCGGGGCGAGCGGGGGCACGCCGATGGGCGCGGCCTTCGACCTCGCCCGCCAGATGGTCGAGGACAAGGTGGCCGTGCCGGGCCGCGCCTACCGCCCGACCATCGTGCTCGTCTCCGACGGGCAGCCGACCGACGCCAGGCAGCAGCCGCTCCAGGCGCTCCTCGGCAGCGAGCGCGGCGGCAAGGCGTTCCGTATGGCCCTCGCCATCGGCGCGGACGCCGACCACGCGGTCCTCCAGGCGTTCCTCGCCGACCCCGAGGCGCGCGTCTACCGCGCCGACGAGGCTCGCCAGATCCGCCAGTTCTTCCAGCTCGTCACCATGAGCGTGTCGGCCCGCTCGCGCAGCGCGAACCCGAACAGCGCCCCGGTGAGCCCGCCGAACGACGGCTGGGACCTGTAGTGGTCCGCGTGGTCGCCAGCAGCGTGCGCGGCCCGTCGCACGCGCGGGACGGTCTGCCCTGCCAGGATGCCTGGCTGGCGGTCGCCGATGCCCGCGCGTCGCTCGCGGTGGTCTGCGACGGCATGGGCAGCCGCCCGCGCTCTCGCGAGGGCTCCCGCGCCGCGACGCTGGCGACCCGCGACGCCTGGCGGCTGTGGCGTCGCTCGCCGGTCGGCACCGTCGAGGACCTGATCCGGCTGGTCGAGGCCGCGTGGCGGCTTCGGCTAGGTCGCGTCCCCGCCGACGAGGCGGCGACCACATGCCTGGTCTACGCCGAGGACGGCCACGGCCGCGCCGCCCAGGCCCAGCTCGGCGACGGCTTGATCGCGCGCCGGTCCCCCAAGGGCGCGGTCGTGGTCCACCCCACCCGCAGCGAGGGCTTCGGGCTCACGCTCGCGCTGGGGACGCCCCATACCCTGGCCGACTGGTCCTTCGGGCTGGTCGAGCCCCTGGCCCCTGGCGAGGTGCTCCTGCTCGCGACGGACGGTGTGTCGGAGGACCTCGAACCCGACCGCCTGGGCGACCTCGCAGCCTGGGTCGTGGACGACCTCGGCCCCCTCCAGCGGCCCGGTCGTGCGCTCACGCGCGAGCTCCGCGACTGGCCCGTCCCCCACCATCAAGACGACAAGACCCTCCTCGTCATGTGGAAGCCATGAACACCATCCAGCAGGTCATCGACGAGTCCGGCGCCGTCCACACCCTCTCGAAGAAGATCGGGGCGGGCGGCCAGGGCGAGGTGTGGCTGGCCGAAGGCGGCCGGCGCATCGTCAAGCTCCTCAATCCGCGCAGCGACGCCGAGACGCTACGTCGCCAGTTCGCCTTCGTGCGCCGGCTGGACCTGGCCGGGCTGCACGTCGCGAGGCCGATCGCGGTCCTCAAGCCGCCCCACGTCGGCTACGTCGCCGAGTTCCTCGGCGACATGGTGTCGATCCAGTTGCTCATGGAGGCGCCGGGCTCGGAGCTCCTGCGCTGGCACATCGACACCGGCGGGCTGCGCCGACGGCTTCGGCTGCTGGCCCACGCGGGAGAGGCGCTGCTCGGTCTGCACGCGCGGGGCGTCGTCTACGCCGACGTGTCCCACAACAACGTGTTCGTGTCCGGGCCGACGCACGCGATCGAGGCGTGGCTGATCGACCTCGACAACCTGAGCCACGAATCCGATCCCCGACGCGCCATCTACACGCCCGGCTACGGCGCTCCCGAGGTGGTCGCCGGCTCGGCGGGCTGCACGTCTTTGTCCGACGCCTGGGCCTTCGCGGTACTCGTCTGGCACACGCTCACCCTGACCCACCCGTTCATCGGCGACCTCGTGAACGACGGGGAACCCGAGTTGGAGGAGGAGGCGTTCGCGGGCCGGCTCCCGTGGGTCGAGCACAGCACCGACGACCGGAACCGCTGCTCGACGGGGCTGCCGGCCGACCTCGTGCTCGCCGGCAAGCTCATGGAGCTCGCGCGCAAGACCTTCGAGGAGGGCGTCACCGACCGGAAGCGCCGGACCAGCGTTTCGGATTGGGTGGACCGACTCCACGCGGCGGCCGACCAGACCGTGGCGTGCCCAGGGTGCGCGGGCACCTACTTCGTGACCGAGGCGACCTGCCCCTGGTGCGACGAGCCGCGCCCGTCGGTCGCTCCTGTCCGCATCGCGCGCTGGCAGCCGGGCAAGGGGCTGGTGGAGGGGGCCATGCGTCTGGGCCAGCTTCCCCTCACGAGCGAGGGGTTGGTCCTGCCCCGCCGCGTGACGGAAGGCATCACCGGGCTCGCCGGCCGGACGCCCCACGTCGAGATCACGCCAGTCGATCGTGGCGTGTCCGTGCGCGCCCACGCCGGCGGCACCGCCTGGGTCGCGCCGGTCGGCAAGGCCGAACAGGAGCGGCACGACGTGTCCGGTCGTGCGCGGATCATCCCGCCGAACGGCTGGATGGTGTTCTTCGAGGAGCCGGACAAGCCTCAGCGCGTCGCGGTGATCGGGAGGTCCGCATGAAGGTCGCCGAGATCAGCGGCGGCGTCGCCGCGACGCTGCGTGTGAAGTCCACGGGCGGGCCGTTCAGCCCCGTCCCCCGCCGCGAGGAGGAGGTCGCGCTGGTGCGCTCCGGCGACCAGACCCTCCTCCGGTGCGAGGCGGACGTGTGGTCCGTCGAGGGCGTGACGCCTTCCGACACGACCCAGCTCACCGCCGTGGTGGTGAGCGGGCTGCCCGTCGTCGCCTACGTCGCCCAGGCCGCGCCGGACGCGCTGGTGGTGGAGACGCGGCGCTTCACCCAGGAGCTCCGCATCGCCGAGCCAATGCAGATCGGCCTCGACGACAAGGTGATGGACGACGTGCGGCGCGGCCACAAGGTCGGCGGCACGGCGGCGGACGTGGCGGGGTGGCTGGAGGATCGGCTGTTCGTGCCGTCCGCGCCCGGCGAGCCCGCCGAGCTCCGTCGGATGGTGATCTCGGGCGATGCGCGCGGGCGGCTCGACGCCTTCCGCATCCACGGGCTGAAGGTCGCTGCGGACGTGCGCCGCGTGAACGACAAGCTCCGAATCGAGCGCGTCGTGCGGGGCGGCAAGGGCAACAAGCCCCGCCTCATGCTGGTGTACGCGCCCGTCTCGGTGGTCGACGCCACGCTCGCTGCCGAGCTCCACGGTGCGGTGCGGACCACGCTCTCCGAGGCGGTGGCGGGCAGCGACAGCTACCTGCGGACCTGGCAGGACTACCAAAAGCTGGAGCGCGAGGGCGTCCTGCGCCGGGCGCGGACCTTCGGCGCGCTCGAGTACGCGAGCTGCGAGCGGCGGCGTGACGGTGGCTGGCGCTTCCACCTTCGGCCCATCGAGGACCTGACCGCCCGCCTGGCTCTGCTCGGCGAGTGGGACCGCTTCGAGCTGGAGGCCGGCGAGCACGCCCCCATGCTCGACGAGGACCCGTCGAGCGCCACCCCCACGATGAAGAAGTCCGGCCGGAAGGAGCAGCGTCTCAGCGCCGCCATCGTGGACGTGAACGACCACAAGCGGTTCATCGACCTGGCCGGACCCGACGAGGACGACGAGCAGCCCAAGCCGCCCAAGTCCGGCGTGCTCTACCTGTCCACCGGTGGCGACGAGGCGCGACTGAAGCGCCGGGAGCGCGCCGAGGAGGCGCTGCGGACGGGCAACTGCCCGCTGCCACAGCTCGGGCTGCTCATGGAGGGGCGGCCCGCGCCAGCCGCCCGACGGGGCCGCATCAGCGTCGAGGGGCCGAAGCTCAAGGCGGTGATCCGCGAGGTGTTCGGTGCGGCCGGACCCACGCGCCGCCAGCTCGAAGCGATCGAGATCGCGCTGAACACCCCGGACGTGTGCTTGATCCAGGGGCCGCCGGGAACCGGCAAGACCAAGGTCATCACCGCCATCGAGCGGTGCCTGGCGGTGCTCGCCGACGAGGGCGTCGAGCCGTCGCACCGGATCCTCGTCTGCGCCGCCCAGCACGACGCCGTGGAGAACGTCGCGCAGCGCACCGAGGTGTTCGGGCTGCCGGCGGTGAAGGTCGGGCGTCGCCGTCGCGGCTCCGACACCGGCGTCGACCCCGCGCAGGTGTTCGTGGATGAGCGCGCCGAACAGCTCCGTGCGCGGGTCCGTGTGCCACCGGAAGCCGAGCGGCTGTCCCAGGCCCGGAACATCGTGCTGGCCTGCGTCCGCACGCGCTCGCTGCCGACCGAGCAGGCCAGCCGCATCCGGGACCTCGTGCGCGTGCTCGACGGCCTGCTGCCGCCCGATCTGCGCGACAAGGCGGTCGAGCGAGCGGCCAGCCTGGAGCGCCCGATCGGCCTCGGTGACCCCGAGGAGGCCGAGAAGCTCATCAAGGCCGCGCGCGGCATCCGCGTCGACGACGGCCCCTTCTCCGACGACGGCCCGGTGAAGGCGCGGGTAGCACTCCAGCGCCTCGCCGCGATCCTGACACCCGACGAGCGCGGCTTCCTCGAACGCTGCGCCGCCGCCGAGCCCGAGAGCGTGCCGCCGTGGCTCGCGGAAGGGCGGCCCCTGCGGGACGCGCTCATCGACCGCCTCACCCAGCCGGCCCCCGTCGCCGAGCCGCGCCTGGACGACGACACTCAGCGCCTCCTGCTGGAGATCCTCGACGCGGTGGACCGCCGCCTGGCCACCACCCGCGTCGGCGACGAGTCGGTGCTGGCCACCTACCTCGGCGATCTGGAGTCCGACCCGGAGGGCGTTCGGAGGGCGCTTGAGCACTACACGGTGGTGCTCGCCGCGACGCTCCAGCAGGCCGCCGGTAACGAGATGCGCCGCGTCCGGGGGATCGAGGTCGGTCAGACCGAGTTCGAGTCCGTCATCGTCGACGAGGCCGCCCGCGCCAACCCGCTCGACCTGTTCATCCCCCTGAGCATGGCGAAGCGCCGGGTCGTGCTGGTCGGCGACCACCGACAGTTGCCGCATCTCCTCGAACCCGACGTGGAGCGACAGCTCGCCGAAGGGGTCGACCAGGGCACGGTGGAGAAGCAGACCCTCGATGCGGTGCAGGCCAGCCTGTTCGAGCGGATGTGGGTGCTCCTCCGCGCGCTGGAGCAGAAGGACGGCATCCGGCGCACGGTCACCCTGAACGCGCAGTATCGGATGCACCCGGAGCTCGGGGGCTACGTCAGCCGGGAGTTCTACGAGGTCCACGACGACGGCACCATCGAGAGCCCCCGCCCGGCCGACCAGTTCACCCATGAGCTGCCCGGCTATGTCAAGAAGGGCGTGCCCTGCGTGGCGGCGTGGATCGACGTACCCCGCGACCGGGGCCGCGAGGTGCGCGGGGTCAGCAAGAGCCGCCCCGTCGAGGCCCGCGCCATCGCCAAGGAGGTCCGTCGCCTCATCGACCACGACCCGAAGCTCACCTTCGGCGTGATCGCCTTCTACAGCGCCCAGGTCGACGAGATCGGGCAGGCGATGATCGAGACGGGCCTGACCGAGCCCGCGAACAACGCCCGTGGCTGGCGGATCGCCGAGGAGTGGTCCACCACCTACAACCACGAGGGCAAGAAGGTCGAGCGCCTCCGCATCGGCACCGTTGACGCCTTCCAGGGCAAGGAGTTCGACGTGGTGTTCCTGTCGGTCACCCGGAGCAACGAGCTTCCGGGCGCTTCCGACGAGGACCAGCGCCGCAAGTTCGGGCACCTGATGCTGGAGAACCGGCTCTGCGTCGCGATGAGCCGCCAGCAGCGGATGCTCGTCGCGGCCGGCGATCTCGCGTTCGTCCAGGCCGAGGACGCGCGGAAGCCGCTGCGCGCGCTGCGCGCCTTCACCGACCTGTGCGGAGGCCAGCATGGCGTCGTTCGATAGCTTCGGCGCCGCGTTCGAGAAGGACACGCCCGTCCTGCGCCTGAACTACGGCAAGGACCCGAACGCCCGCTGGGTGCTCTGGCCGGTGTTCGCGTGGCGCGTGGTCGCGCCCGTGCCCAAGGAGCGCAAGCTCAACCTGTTCCAGCGCGCGGTCCTGGGCCTCGCGCGAGCAAAGGTCACGGCCATCGTCGACGTGGCCGACCGCCTCCTCATCGCCCCCGACCTGGCTGGGCTCGTCGTGCTGGAGCTCCAGAACATGGCGTTGCTCGACCACGCCGGCGAACCGACCGCGCGCGGCCTCAAGATGCTCGACGACATTGAGGAGGACCCGCCGGACGAGGCGCAGGTTGGCCACGTCCTCAGCGACCCGTTCACCGGGAAGGTCTGGCCGCGCTTCGTGACGGGTGACCTCCCGATCGCCGACGTGGAGCTCAACGATGACGGCTGGCCCGTCCTGTTGAGCGGCAGCGCGGGTGACCCTTGGAAGGACCGGACGTTCAGCGTGCTGCCTTCCGGTCGCGACGCCGTGGTGATGGCCCGTCCGAGCGCGCGGGACGTGCTCCGCGCCGCCCGTCGGCACCGGCGACAGCGCGACTACGACGAGGTGGACGACGACCGCGACGTGCCCCGCCTCCAGCGCGTCTCTTTCGTGGATGACCGCCCGCGGCCCTACCTGCTGGCGCTGCGGGTGCGCCGTCACGACTCCGGGGATTGGATGGTCGACGACCCGTTCGGCCACGGCGAGGCCACCGACCTTCGCGCTCGCCTAGAGGAACGGCTGGACAGCCAGAAGGGCCTACGCTCATGGATCGACCAGGCTCGTGGGGGCAGCCCAGGCGACGTGCAGAGCAAGACGGTCGCCCAGCATCAGAAGGACGCCGAGTGGGAGGTCGAGGGGCGTCTGACCCTAGCTATCCGCACGCAAGCCGATCTCTACGACCGACTCGTGGCCATGCACCGATCCCTTCTGGAAGCCAGCGACGCCGACGCCCCGCTCGACAAGTGGGACGATGTGCTGGTGAAGGCCCAGCGCGCCGTTGAACGGGCGCTGCACACCGTCTACCGCAACCACTGCGACGGCGGGCCGGCGCTGTTCGCGAAGCTCGCGTACTCCGACAAGGAATTCAACCGCCGCCTGCTCGACGCGATGGCCGCCGATCTCGGGTTCCACGCACCGCTGCCGGTGACGCTCTCCTCGGTGCGGCGCGGCAAGGTCCAGTACGCCGAGCAGGGTGGCGGGGGCAGCCTGCGCCCGCTGGTCGTGCTCGGACTGCTGTGCGCCGACCGCGACGAGGACCACCCCTTCCGGCGCGCGGGCCGCACCGCACCCGACCTGCTCCACCGCCTGGACGAGCTCGCCACGGCTCGCGACCGGGCAGCTCACGACGGCGCGGCCACCTGGCCGCAGAAGGTCCAACGACACGTCGACACCGCCTATGCGGCCGTCGAAGCCCTCTTCCTCCACCGCTGACCGAGGCTCCCCGCTCATGGCGAAGAACAAGAACCGCAACCAGAACCGAACGCCCGCGCCGAACCGCACGCCGGCCGCCACGGCGGCCCCCGTCCGCCCGGAGCCCACGGGTGAGCAGATCGAGCGCCTGGACGCCGTGGCGTCCCAGGTCGAGGCGCTGAGCGCCGAGCACGGCCCGCCGTCCACCGACGGCGTGACCGAACAGGTCGGGGCTACCCTGGAGGAGAGCCTGAAGCGCGTCGAGGGGCTGCTGAACAGCGCCCGTGGGCACTTCGACAAGGCCCGCGAGCTGGAGGCCAACGCCGACCGCGAAGTGAAGCGTCTGGCGACCCAGGCCCGCGATCAGGAGGCGGTGCTCCGGCAGAAGAAGAAGGAGGCCGAGGCCGAGATCGACGCCACCAAGAAGGCCGCCGAGGCCGGGGTCGCGGAGAAGAAGCGCGAGGTCGACCAGGCCGAGCTCGACCTGCTCGCGCGCATCGAGGGCGTCGACCAGCGTGAGGCGACTCTGACCGAGCGGGAGGCGGGGTGCCGGGTCAAGGAGGCCGATCTGGTCGAGCAGGGCGCCCGTCTCGCCGAGCGGGAGCTGAACGCCGAGCAGGGGTTCCTCGCCGAGAAGGCGCGCATCCTCAAACCCGTCGAGGACGAGGTGAAGCGGCTGCGCGAGGAGCGCGACAGCCTCGACGCCGAGATCGGGGAGGCACGCGCGAAGGCCGAGGACGAGATCCGCGCCAAGGCCAAGGCCCGCGCCGAGAAGTGGGCCGCCGAGGACACGGCGCGCACCGAGGCCGAGGCCGAGGCCCGCCGCAAGTTCGACGAGGCGATGGCGCGGGAGCGGCAAGAGAAGCTGGACGCCCTGCGTGTCCTGCTCGCATCCGAGCGTGAGAAGGCCGAGTGCGGCTGGCAGGCGGACCTCGACCGTCGCACGGCCGCGCTCGACGAGCGTTCGGCCGAACTCGATGGACGCGAGGCCACGTTGAAAGAGCGCCAGAAGGCGCAGCGCGCGGCCGCGCTCGACCTCCAGGCCGCCCAGGAGATGCTCGCCGAGGACCGCGCCGGCCTCGACCGCAAGGTGGAGCGACTGGTCGCCGAGCGCACCGAGGACCTGCGCCACGAGGTCACCTCGCTCGGCAAGCAGTTGGCCGACGCACGCGAGCAGCGCGACGCCTACTTCAACGACCTCGAGTCCCGGCGCGAGCTCGACCGGCGCTTCGGTGGTCGCACCCCCGAGGAGATCCTGTCCACGCTCACCGCCGCCGAGCGCGAGCGCGACACGCTGGCCCAGCAGCTTCGCGAGCGGCCCGACGCCCGCGCCGCCGAGCGCCTCAGCGAGTTGGAGCGCGAGCGGTCGGGGTGGCTGGAGGAGCGGTCGGCGCTCTTGGGCGATCTGGCGAAGGCGAACGGCGAACTCGCGACCCGGCGTCTCGCCGCCATCGAGCTCGAAGCCCTGCGGAAGCAGAAGGAGGCGCTGGAGGTCCACAAGCAGCTCCTCGACGGTGCCGTGGACGAGCTGCGCGCCCGCGTCGACGAGCTCACCCGGCAGGAGGACCACCGGAACCCGATGACGGCCCTCACGAGCCTGGACGAGAAGGAAGAGCTTCAGGCCGAAGCGCGGACGACCACGCCGTTCGGTCGGGCCACGCCCACGCTCATGGAGTTCGCCGACGACCTGCGCCACCGCATCGCGACGGGCGTGGAGGGGCGGACGCTCTACTACGCCGAGCGCGACGTGCGGGCCTTCCTCGGCGGCCTTGCCATGACCCGGCTGATGCTCCTCCAGGGCATCTCCGGCACGGGCAAGACCAGCCTGCCGCTGGCCTTCGCCAGCGCCGTCGGCGGCGGCATCGAGATCGTCGAGGTGCAGGCCGGGTGGCGCGACCGCCAGGACCTCATCGGCTACTACAACGCCTTCCACCGTCACTACTACGCGACCAACTTCCTCCAGGCGCTCTACAAGGCCGGGACCCCCGCGTACCGTGACCGGCTGTTCCTGATGGTCCTCGACGAGATCAACCTGTCGCGGCCCGAGCAGTTCTTCGCGGACTTCCTGTCGGCGCTGGAGCAGCCGATGGAAGCCCGACGCCTCACCTTGGTCAACGACCCGGTGACCCACGCGCCCCGGCTCATGATGGACGGACGGCACCTTCCGATCCCCCCGAACGTCTGGTTCGTCGGCACCGCCAACCACGACGAGAGCACCGCCGAGTTCGCCGACAAGACCTACGACCGCGCGCACGTCATGGAGATGCCGCGCAAGACGGAGGCGGCGCACTTCGCGGTGGAGGAGCGCGGTCCCCGCAACCCGCTGTCTTACGAGAAGCTGGAGGCGGCCTTCAACGGCGCGGCGGACGCTCAGGCCAAGGCGGTCCACAAGGCGACCGGATGGCTGCGCTCCGCGCCCTTCGCCGACGACCTCCAGGGTCGGTTCCGCGTGGGCTGGGGCAACCGGCTGGAGAATCAGCTCGCCCGCTACCTCCCCGTGGTCGTCGAGTCGGGCGGATCGATCGGTGAGGCGATGGACCACCTGCTCGTCACGAAGGTGCTGCGGAAGCTCAAGGACCGTCACGACGTGCGCGCCGCCGCGCTGGAGGAGCTGTCCACCAAGCTCCAGACGGCCTGGGACAAGCTCGACAAGGCCAACCCGCCCGAGCGGTGCGTCGCACTCATCGACCACGAGATCGCCGCGAAGAAGGGCGAGGAGCTGGTGTGACGACGTTCACCGCCCGCATCGACGGGAGGGACGCCTCCCTCCCGAGCCCCGCTTTCTGCGACGCCTGGCTCGCCGACGGACTCCGGTTCGGCGACGAGCTCGCCGGCCTCGAACCCGACCGCGTGCTGGGTCGCTGGCCTGGGGAGCTTGAGACGGATGCCGTCGTCCGGCTCGCGCAGGCCGTCGGGGACGAGGCGACCTGGGACGCGCACGCGCAGACCCCACCGGTGGCCCAGAAGCTTGCCGAGCGGGCGCGACCGCTGCCCCTCGATCTGGAGATCGGACGGCACCTCCAACACCTTCAGCACGTCTGCCACCGCCCGCGCCTGCACCTGCGGGTAGAGGAGGAGCGTTTGCCGGTGTCGCGCGCGCGCCGCGTGCCGGTCCGCGCCGTCGCCGAGCTCGTCTCCCACCCCGGAGATTGGGAGCACCGAACCCTGCGGAGCATCCAGCCGTCGCGGGTGCTCGCGCGCCAGATCGAGGACGAGTGGAACCTGTACGAGAACCGCGTCGCGGTGCGGCTCGTGGACCACCTGCTCGCGTACCTCGCGAAGCGGCTGGAAGAGCTTCGGAAGATCAAAGAAATCCTCGATGCCAGCCGCGACTACAGCGACGAGATCCAGCGCACCTCGTTCCGCCGAGCCCACCGCATCGCCGAGCTCTGGTCGAACACGTTGGAGTCCAAGACCGAGGAGGAGCTCACCCGGACGATGAAGCGGCTGGAGCTCGCCCAGCGCGACCTCCAAGGGTTGCTCGATTCCCCCCTGTACTCTCGGATTCCGCGCCGTCAGACCGTGCCTCTCTCGCTGAAGCGAACGAACATCCTGGTGAACGACCCGCACTACCGCAAGGTTGACGCGCTTTGGCAGAAGTGGCTCAAGTACGGGCACAAGCGGCAGGAGACGGCCCAGCAGCGCGCGGCTCGTCGGCAGCGCGAGGCTGCGGCGTGGGACCGCTTCGTGCTCCACCTCGTCGTGCGCGGCTTCGCAGCCCTCGGATGGTCCGCGACGCCCAGCGGAGCGGGTTGGGCGCTGGTGAGGTCCGACTGGTCACCGGTGCGCGTCGCGACGGATGCGATGGGCGTGGTCCGCGTGGATGGCGAGCGCACGTTGTGCCTGCTCCCGATCTGCGCCGACCTGGCGGGGGCCGATCCTGACGCCGTTCAGGGCCGCGTCGAGCACCTCGACGGCGCGGACGGCGAAGTCGTGATCGCGCACGTCGGCAGCGGGGCGATGCTCACCGACGCCGACCGCGCGTCCGGCTGGAGCATCGGGGGCCGCGCGGTTCTGTTCCCGTGCTCGCCCTGGGGGATCGACTCCGAGGAGCGCATGGCCCGCCTTCTCCACGGCTGGCTCTGCCGCGCCGCCGCGCCCGCCTACCCGGTTGCGACGACCCTCCGCGCGCTGCCCGAGTGGCCGGGGCGTCGGGACTGGCTGCGCCACCACGGCGACCACCTCGTCGCGTTCCGCGCCCCGACCGAGCGTGAGGCGTCAGAGGCGCGTGCCTGGGCAGCCGGCAAGGCTCGCGAGCTCGACACGCTCGCGCAGCGCGCGAAGGCGGCCAAGCAGGCGGTCGCCGTCGCGCCACGCGAGGCTGTCACCGCGTTCCAGACGTTCGTCGACCTCGCCACCGATGCCCTCGTGGGCATGGACAACTGCCCGGTGTGCGGCGCGCTGGGCCTCGTCGAGCCAAGGCCCGGGAAGGCCGCCGACGGCTCGGACGCGACCTGGTGGGCGATGTGTGGATCCTGCGGCAGCGAGTGGGGCACGCGCCCCTGCACCGGGTGCGGCACGCGCTACCGGGCGCTCGTCCCGCAGACGGGGCTCGCCGCCAGCGCCGCGGCCGAGGCGACGCCCGCCCGCGACTGGCCCGACAAGGTGTTCGGCCGCGACCTGTGGGCGCAGCCGTGCTCGCAGGGTGTCGTCGGGCAGTTCCGGTGCCCGGACTGCGGGGCTTGCTCGGGCGGTGGGTGTGCTCGTTGTTCGAGCCGTTCAGCGGCGGCGCGACCATGAGGACCCTTGCGGCTGATAGCTGGTCAACCCCGGAGTGAGAGCATGGAGAAGAAGAAGAAAATCCAAAGCATCAACGCCGCGTCCGCCGAGGAGTTCGTGAACGCGCTCCGTGGCACCGCACCCCACTGGAACGGCGGCCAGCGCGACCGCTGGCTGTTCCGTGGTCAACGCGACGCCCGCTGGGGGCTGGTCCCGTCGGCGCTGCGTCAGAAAGCCCAGCTGAGCTACGCTGACAAGTCGGTGCGGGGACCCCAGCCCGATGTGAGAGATCAGGCCATCCTCGAAGCGAGGCTCGCCTACCATTTCCTCGCGGCGGCTGATCGTCTTGGTCTGCCGGTCCCTGGTGACTCCTACTTCATGCGGTCACCACAAGCATGGGCAGAGGTCATCGAACCCTCGATCAACCGGAACGAGTGGCCCCCGGACGCCATGACTGAGTTGCTCGCGATCGCGCAGCACCACGGGGTTCCAACGCGACTCATCGACTTCTCCCACTCGGCGATGAAAGCGACGTACTTCGCCGCGTCCGGCGCGCTGGCGTGGTCGCGAGCGCCGAGGAAGCGCGACCGTCCCACCAAGACGGCTCGCTTCGCGTTGTGGGCGCTCAACCTCACCGTTCTCCACGGCATCCGCAACGGAGGAGAAACCACCATCAACGTCGTCACCGTGCCTCGCGCGCAGAACCGCTTCCTCCACGCCCAGGACGGCGTGTTCCTGTTCGACCGCAACGCCTATGTCGCCGAGACCGCACCCACGCGGATGGAGCAGGTGTTCTTTGCGTGGGAAAACGCCCTGAAGGGCGCAGGGTCACTTTCCGCGAACGATCATCTGGTGATGACGGTGACCGCGCCCGTGACCGAAGCCGAAGCTGTCTTGCGGATCCTGTGGGACGAGGGCATCGATGAGGCGTCGCTCATGCCCACTTACGACAACGTGGTGCGCCACTTGGAGCGGCAGCGCGACGGCCTGTAGAGCGCCTACTTCGCCGCCACCTCCCGCTCCCCGCCGCCCTCGACCTCCCGCCGCAGCCTCCCGAGCGCCTTGCTCACCGCCGCCGGCGTCACCCCCTCGGCCCGCGCCAACTCGCTCATGTTCGGGTAGCGGCCCTCGTCCATCAACCGCTGCCACCTCCGCGCCCGCGCCCCCACCGGGTTCGCTCGGGCCTTCGAAGCGGGCGGCGGCTTCGGCTTCGAGCGGTCAACCGGGCTCCACGTCCTCGGCGCGCGAAGCTCGGGAACCGCCAGCCGGACCTCGTATTGCGGAAGTGTCTGGCTATGCGACCTCATCCATCCGCGTTTTGCCGGGCGGTTGTCGTCGGGCGACCCGTCGGCATCGGGGTCGGCGTTCACGCTCTGGTCGACGCTGGTCCACGACCAAGGTTGGCCCTAC
>SXGT01826885.1_pt1 | contig 25002 bp, 15 predicted proteins | sample 3176221 | NCBI WGS metagenome assembly SXGT01 (sample SAMN11356862, study PRJNA531348) | freshwater metagenome | isolation source: freshwater sample F1-120 | place: China: Fuxian Lake, Yuxi | collected 2017-12-25
GCAACGCCGAGGATGTGCGCCGCGCCGCCGCTGCCTGCCACGACCTCGCCAGCCTGCGCGCCGCGGTCGCGCGCTGCGAGGCCTGCGCGCTCGCGCGCACCCGCTCGCAGACGGTATTCGCCGACGGTCCGGAGCACGCCGAGCTCATGTTTGTCGGAGAGGCCCCGGGCGAGAGCGAAGACCGCCAAGGCATTCCTTTCGTGGGTGAAGCCGGAAGACTCCTGACCGACATCATTGAAAAGGGCATGGGGCTGTCGCGCTCGAAGGTGGTCATCGCCAACGTGCTCAAGTGCCGTCCGCCGGACAACCGCGACCCGTCCGCGGAGGAGACGCGCACCTGCACCCCGTGGCTCGACCGGCAGATCGAGCTCGTGAATCCCAAGGTCCTCGTGCCCCTCGGCAAGCACGCCTCGAACCACTTGCTCGGGATCGCGGGCCCCGAACTGCGCTCGATGGGCTCCCTGCGCGAGCGCGTGCACGAGCACGGTGAGCGCAAACTGGTCCCGACCTTCCATCCCTCCTACCTGCTGCGCACGCCGGAAGCGAAGAAGGACTGCTGGAAGGACATCCAGCTCGCCATGGGCCTGCTCGGACTCTCGCCCCGGCGCAACGGCTGATCCCCTACGGGTAACCCGGGTCCCGCGCGGGGGTACGAGAGCCGCGCCGCGAGCGTTGCTTGCCAAGCGACTGACGAGCCGCACGCGCCGTTGACCCCTCCCAACCCCACCGCTATGCTCCCGCCCCTCTCTCGCCCCGTCTCCGGCCCTCGCGGCCGTGGCCGGAGCGAGTCCTGCGATGCGCTGGTGCTCTCCCTGCCCTTCCTCCCGCGTGGAGTGAGCGGCTGCGGCAAGCCTCGCGCAGGGCAGGCCTCGGCGGGAGGCGAATGCGCCGCGCGTCGGCACAATCGCAACGGTCTCTAGAAGCATCGCATCGCAGTTCCGTCCCACGGCCGCCCCCGCGGTTCCCCCACTCACCCAGATCCTTCGCGGCCGTCGTCCCTGACAAAAGAGACGGCGAGCCCCGAGTCGAGGCTCCCACTTCCATGCGCTTGCGCTTCCTTTTCCTGCCGGCCTTCGCCCTCACCCTCGCCCCTGCGTGCCGGACGACCGAGACCAAGCTCGCGCCCGCGCCGAGCGAAGCGGCTCCGACCGTCGTCACGACCAACCCCGAGCCGGCCGCCCTCGCGGTGCAGGACGAACGCGCTGAGATCGAGCTGCGGCGCGACCGCGCCCAGTTCCTCGCCACCGAGTACCTCAGGGTCGGCGACAAGAAGCGCGACGAAGGCGACATCTCGGCCGCACTGGCGCAGTACGCCAACGCGCTCGAAGTCGATCCGACCAGCGTGGCAGCGCGCGAGCGCCTTGGCCGCATGAAGGCGCTGCTCGGCGACAAGTACATGGACATGGGCGAGCAGTTCCAGGACGCGAAGGAGCGCGAGATCGTGCGCCGCGCTCAGGCCCAGATGGCCGCCGAAGAAGCGGTCAGGCGCGCCGAGGCCGCCATGGCCCAGGGCCAGTACGAAGCGGCCGTCGCCGGCTTCCGCGAGGCCGAGTCGATCCTCGTGTGGCACCCGCTGATCGCCAAGGATTCGCTCGACGCGCGCATCATCGCCGCCCGCATGAACGATGCCCTCGACCAGCTCGAGGCCTCGCGCCAAGCGGAAGAGCAGTCGAAGAAGGCCGCCGCGGAAGCGGAAGCCGCCCGCAAGGAAGAGGACGTCCGCAATTACCGCGCGAACAAGCTTCGCACGCTGTTCCAGGACGCGAACTCGGCCTTCCTCGCCGACCAGTACTCGCAGGCCGAAGCTCTGTGCGAGCAGATCCTCCTCGACGACCCCAAGAACAGCGCCGCCACCAAGCTGCGCGACGCGGCCGCCCTCGCGCGCCACAACAAGACCGAGCGCGACACCCTCGCCCGCTACCGCGAGCAGTGGGTCCGCACGTTCGAGGAAGTGGACACGATGGACGTGCCCCAGACGACTCCGCTGGTCTTCGACGACCTGCGCCGCTGGGCCGAAGTGAACCGCCGCCAGCCGCTCGAGTTCACCGCCAAGGCCGCCGCCGCGAGCGCCGACACCAACGCGGTGCTCGAGCGCCTCTCGTCGGTGCGCTTCGCGCCGCGCTTCCGCACGGCCGACGGTGCCGGCGTGCCGCTTTCCGAGGTCGCGAGCTTCCTGCAAAACCTCACTGGCGTGAACTTCATGGTCTCCGCCAAGGTGATGGAGGAGCTCGACGAGGAAGCCCAGCAGGTCGACATGGACCTGCCCGAGCGCAGCGTCCGCAACGTGCTCGAGATCATCGTCGAGACCCACGAGAACCTGCGCTGGAAGGTGCAGGACGGCGTGGTGAAGTTCGTCACGAAGGAAGAGACCTTCGGCAACCAGATCCTGAAGATGTACGAGGTCCGGGACATCATCCACCCGATCCCGTCCTTCCCCGGCCGCGAGATCAACATCGCCCCCTCGGGCGGTCTCGAGCAGCCGGAAGAGGAAGTCGAGGAGCGCGAGGGCCTCGTGGTCACCTCCGACGCCCTCGAGGCGCTGGTGCGCGACAACGTCGCCGCCGACAGCTGGAACGAAGACCCGCTGAACTCGGTGCGCATCACCGACGCCGGCACGATGGTCGTCAATCAGACCCCGGACGTGCAGGAGCAGGTCAAGAAGCTGCTCGACGACCTGCGCGAAGCGACCGGCATCATGGTCGACATTCAGGCGCGCTTCCTGCGCGTCGAGGACAACTTCCTCGAAGACATCGGCATCGACTTCCGCGGCCTCGGCCAGCCGGGCCTCGGCACCAACACGTTCATCAACGACTTCGGTGACGCCTCGACTCAGGCCGACCTCGGCAAGGAAATCGGCCAAGGCAACGACCTCGGCGCGTTCTACGACGACGGTCAGGACGGCGACCTGCGCACGCGCGTCGAGAATCTCTACGACGTCAGCCTCGGCAACGCCGACGTGCTGCAGGCCACCGGCGGCCTCTCGTTCTCGTGGGCCTACCTCAGCGACCTCCAGATGCAGATGGTGTTGCGCGCCGTCTCGAAGTCGGAGCGCCGCGAGATCGTCACGAGCCCCAAGGTGCTGGTGTTCAACACGGCGCGCGCAAACCTCTCGGTGATGAACCAGGTCGCCTACGTGCAGGACTTCGACGTCGAGATCGCGCAGGCGGCCTCGATCGCCGACCCGATCGTCGAGACCGTGCAGGACGGCGTCGTGCTCGACGTGCGCCCGGTGGTCTCGGCCGACCGCCGCTTCATCATGATGGAGCTGCGTCCGACCGTGGCGACCCTGCGCCGCCCGATCCGCGAAGTGGCCACCACCCTCGGCAGCCAGAACGCGGTCACGATCCAGCTGCCGGAGATCGACATTCAGCGCGTACGCACGACTGTCCCGATGCCCGATGGCGGCACCGTGATGCTCGGCGGCCTCAAGATCAGCGAGAAGCAGGACCTGCGCTCGGGCATCCCGATCATCAACAAGATCCCGCTCGTGCGCTTCCTGTTCGATCGTCAGGGCACCTACGCGGCGAACCAGAAGCTCCTGATCCTCGTGACGGCCAACATCGTGATTCCCGAGGAGCGCGAGCCGCTGCCGTCGCAGCTCGGCGAGTGAACCGATCCGCAGCCTCTGCGCCCCCTTCCGCGGGCCCGTCGCGCTCTGCGCGGCGGGCCCGCGGCCTTTGGCGGGCAGCGTCTCCACCACGGCACTTCGCGCCCGTTTTCTAGACAATTTTCGGACTCCTTGCATCTCGCTCGGGCGCGAGAGTTTCGTACCATCCGCGCTCCTTGGGTCCGCTCGACGCCTGCCCGTGAGGCGCCGCGAGGACCGGCGGCGAACGGGGACCTTCCCGCGTGGCAGGTCCGCGTCCTCCGCTGCAAGAAACTGCGTAGCCTGTTCCAGGGCCGCGCGGTATTCGTGCCCAAGGTGCACTCTGTCCGCGGCGGGTCCGCGAGCGGCGTGCACCGCAACGGGCCCGAGCCGCGTTGACCTATCCCGGGACGGCGTCCGCCCCCGCCCCCATCCCACCCCGATCCCGCCCATGCGTCGTTCCCTGTCGTTCGGACTGGTCTTCGCCTTCTCCACGGCCACGCTCTTCGGGCAGAAGAGCGAATCCGAGCAACGCGCGGACATCGCCTTCGCCAAGGGGCTCGCGGAGCTCGGCTTCATCGAACTCTCCGAAAAGGTGCTGCGCGGCGTCGAGTCGAGCGGCCTCTCGGCCAAGCTGACCGAGGAAGTGGCGCTGCTGCGCTGCGACGCGCTGTACGACGCGGCCAAGGCGGACCAGACCAAGCGCGAGGAGTTACTGAAGAAGGCCGTCGAGGCCTATCAAGCGTTCCTCGACAAGTACAAGGCCTTCGGGGATCCGGAGATCGTGATCCGCGCCCAGGCGCGCACGGTCGAGGTCGACAGCGCCTACGCGCGCGTGATCTCGGCCTCGATGGCGGACCTAGTCGGCGACGAGCTGACGCAGAAGCGCACGGCGATGCGCACGTTCCTCGAGTCCGCGGCCGGTCGCGTCAACGACCTGATCCGCGAGCAGGAAGAGCTCGCCAAGGAAGGCTCGGGTGGCGACGGCGCCCAGAGGCGCCTGTTCGAGCTGCTGCTCAACGGCGCCGACCTCAACCTGCAGCTCGCGCAGGTGCAGGAAGTGGCCACGACCTTCTCGGTGGCCGAGAAGATGTACGTCAAGCTCAGCGACACCGCGGGCGAAGGCACGCCGTGGAGCCTGCGCGCCTACATTGGCATCGGCGACGTCTACGCCGCGCAGGCCGCGCGCGAGGACGACTTCAAGTCCGCCGCCAAGCTCTATCAGGAGGCCGCGAGCTACTACGAGTTCGCGGTCAACTTCTCGATCCCGCGCGACCTCGCAGCGTGGAAGGAAGCCTCCGAGCAGATGCAGCAACCGGAGAAGCAGAGCCGCTTCCTGTTCCTGCAGCTCGGCACGCCGGGACTGGTCAAGTCGAGCATCGCCGCCGGCGACAACGAGGCCGCGCTCGAGTGGGCGCTGCACTTCGTCAACACGTGGAGGCGCGAAGGCCTCGAGCTCACGCCGCCGCAGGGCTACATGGCGCTGCTCGACGTGACGCAGGCGCTCGTGAGCGCCGGTGGATTCCTCGGCGGCAACCCGGCCGCAGGCGACCTGCGCTGGTTCGAGAGCCAAGAAGCGCTCGCCGCCGCGAGCCTGCCCAAGAAGAACCAGCGCTCGGCGCTCGACTTCGCGCTCTCGCTGGCGCAGGAAGTCTCGGCCGAGAACAAGGGCAACAACCTGCAGGTGCGCGCCCAGCGCGCGATCGGCGAGATCATCGCGCGCCCGGGCGTGAAGGTCGACCCGAGCGTGCTGATGGATGCCGCCAAGGGCGAGTTCAACGCGCAGAACTGGAGCGCCTCGATCGAGGCCTTCAAGCGCGTCGTGAGCGCCCTCGAAAGCTCGGATCTCGCCACTCGTCAGGAACGCATGCCCGAGATGCTCTGGCACATCGCGCGCTCTTACCAGCGCATGGACCGCGTGCTCGAGGCCTCCGCCGTCTACGAGCAGGCCCTCGAGAGCTGGTCGGGTGACCCGAAGTTCGACGGCGAGAGCGCCAAGGGCTTCTACGACTGCGCGCAGCTACTCAAGCGCACGATCAAGGGCGACAGCGCCATCGATGCGCTCGCCACCCGCGCGGACGATGCGCTCAAGCGCGCCGCGAGCGGCACCGGCAAGGGCGAGGACATCAAGTTCCGCGACGCCGAGAAGCTGTATGCCGACAACAAGTTCGAGGAGGCCCGCGCAGCCTACGCGGGCGTCGGCTCCGGCGCGGAAAACTACGAGAAGGCCAAGGTCAACCTCGGTGTGTGCGAGTTCAAGCTCAAGCGCTACCCGGAGGCCATCGCCGCGCTGCAGGGCTACCTCAACACGTACCTAAAGAGCTCCGACGCGGCGACCACCGACGCACGCCGTCTCGCGCGCCGCAAGGAAGCGACCGCCAACGCGCGCTTCTACTGGGGCCTCGCCGAGTTCGAAGTCGCCAACGGTGGCGCGAACTCATGGCAGAAGGTGGTCGACGTGCTCGGCACGTTCCAGATTGACTTCCCCGAGCAGAACCAGCTCGCCCCCGCGGCCATGTACCGCGTGTTGATCTCCTACGGCCACCTGAACCAGCAGGACAAGGTCAAGTCGCTGCTCGGGCTGATGCTCTCGAGCTTCCCCGACAACCGCTGGACCGGCAGTGCGGCCACCGAGTCGTACAAGATGCTCAGGAGCACCTTCGACGCCGAGAAGGACAGCGCGAAGAAGCCCGCCATCGAGCGCGAGATGGCGGAGAACCTGCAGGTGCTCAACCGCACCAGCCCGAAGCCCAACTTCGACAACATGCGCGCCGAGTCGCGCCACTGGATGAACCTCTCGGAGTGGGCCACGGCCGAGGAACTGCTCAAGCGCATGCAGGCGCAGTTCGGCGCGGAGGCCAAGCACGCCGAGGACATGCAGAAGCGCGCGCTCCCCGACCTCGGCGAGGCGCAGCTGCGCCAGAAAAAGGTCCCGGACGCCTTCGCGACGCTCAAGCCGCTCGTGATGGACGAGAAGATACGCGCCGCCAAGGGCACGGCTTATGACTTTGCGCAGGCCGCCGCCGGCTGGCTCGAGGTGCAGGGCAACAAGGTGATCGAGAACGCGGGCGCCGCCACCACCGCCGCCGACTTCGAGTTCGCCGTCAAGGCCATCAACCAGCTCACCGACGCCTCCGAGAAGTGGGCCGCCGAGTGGTACGGCTTCAAGGCCCAGCAGATCTACACCTACCTGCGCTTCGCGGCCGTCGACGGCAAGCGCATGGACACCGCTCGCTCGCTGATGGGTCCGATGAACACCCAGCTCGGCGGCGGCACCCAGTTCAAGGCCGAAGGCATGACCGAGGACAACCGCCAGCGCTACCTGTGGCTGGTTCAGAAGGTGAAGTGAGCGCGCCGCGCGCCTTCAGGACCTCTCCCCGTTGTGAGCCCCCGCACCCCCGCTAGAATCCCCGAGCTTTCCATGCGCCGCACCGCCGCCACACTCGCGCTCTTCCTGCTCGCTGCCCTCCCCTCGTCCGCGTCCTCCGAAGGTGGTCGCCCCGATCAGGTCTACGTGAAGAGCAAGCGCGACGGCTCGGTGAGCATGGTCACGGGCGTGGTCCAGCGCTACGAGCTCGGCAAGGTGACCGTCGCGGTGGGCTCCAAGGAGAACAACTACGACTCGCTGCAGGTGCAGAGCGTCGAGTGGGGCGACGTGCCGCCCTCCTTCCGCGAGGGGCACGCCTACGCCCAGCGCGGCGCGTGGGCCGACGCCGCCAAGAGCTTCCGCGTGGCCGCGGGCGACGCCAGCGCCCGCGACGTGGTCAAGGCCGCTGCCAAGCGCCAGCTCGCCGAGGCGCTTCTGAAGAGCGGCAGCGAGGACTCTGCGCGCTTCACGGAAGCGGCGATCGAGGCTCAGGGCTACCTCGCGGCCTTCGCTCAGAATGCCGACGTTCCCGACGTGCGCTTGCTGCACGCCCGAGCCCTATGGCTCTCGGGCAAGCCAGCCGAGGCCGGCGCGGCGTACCGCGGCGTGCACGCGGAGTTCAAGGCCGACGCCACGGCCGCGGGCTACGAGCCGCTGCTGTGCCTCGAGGCCGGGATGCTCGCCGCCCGCTCCCTGCTCGACGTCAAGGACACCCTCGGTGCCCGCGAGGTATACGCCGCCCTCGAAAGTCAGGTCGGCCCGCTGCTCGCCGCCGCCGGCGACAGCCCCCAGAAGCCGGGCCTGCACGCCATCGCCGACGAGGCCGCCCTCGGCCAAGGCTTCGTCGACCTCGCCGGAGGTCAAGCTAAGCAGGCGCTCAGCTTCTTCCAGAGCCGTGTCGGCGCGCTCAAGCCCGACTCGACGCCCTCCGCACGCTTCGCCGCTCAGCTCGGTCTCGGCGAGGCCCTGCTCGCGGAGAACAAGCCGCGCGAAGCGAGCCTGATGCTCGCCAAGGTGAGCAGCCTCGAGTGCGGCGACCGCGACCGCGCCCTGCGGGCCACCGTCAAGCTGGCGGAGGCCTACTCGAAGCTCCCCGACGCCGACGCACGCGCTCAGGCCTGCGCCCGCGTGAAGGACGTGATCAAAAGCGGCGGAGACTCCCCGGCTTCCATCCGCGCGCGCCAACTCGCCAAGGAGCTCGGCTGCTAGAGCGTCAGGGCTGCTAAGCTCTCGACCCCATCGCGCTGCCCCTCCCCTGCTTCGCATCCCCCCTTTCGCTCAGGCGCTGCCTCGACAAGGGTCCCACCTCTACTTCTTCTCTCTCTCCCCCATCATCTCTTAGGAGTCCCCGGGTCATGACGTTCCGTTCCGTTCGCTCCTGCGCCGCGGCCTTCTGCCGCCGCGCCCTGCCTGCGCTGGCCGTGATACTCTTTGCCGCCCTGCCGCTCCTCGCTCAGGAAGGCGCCAGCTCCACCGCTCCGGCGACCTCCGATGGTGGGGGCGCGCTGTCCCTGTGGGAACTGATCGTGCTCTCGGGCTTCGTCGGCTGGGTGATCATCCTCCTCTCGATCGTCACGCTGGCCGTGATCATCGAGAACTACGTCACCCTGTCCCGTGAGAAGCTCGCTCCGCCGGAGATCGTCGACGAGATCCAGAGCCTGTTCGAGGAAGGCCAGTTCCAGGAGGCCATGGAGCTGTGCGAGAACGAGCCCAGCTTCTTCACCAGGGTCTGCCGCGCCGGCATCGCCAAGATCGGCCAGCCCTTCGAGGTCATCCAGACCGCGCTGCAGGACATGGGCAACGAGGAGTCGATCCGCCTGAACCAGAAGATCGGCTGGATCTCGGTGCTCGCCGCCGTGTCCCCGATGCTCGGCCTGTTCGGCACGGTGCAGGGCATGATCGCCTCCTTCCACATCATCGCAAACACCGCCAACCCGACGCCGGCCCAGCTCGCGAGCGGTATTTACGTCGCGCTCCTCACGACCTTCGAAGGTCTGATGGTTGCCATCCCCGCGACGGCCGCCTTCGCGTACATCCGCAACCGCCTCGTGCGCAACATCATCGAGGTCGGCGCGATCGTCGAGGACCTGTTTGAGCGCTTCCGCCCGACGAACAACCAGTGATACTCGCCCGCCGCCGGTCGCGGCGGCCTGCGTCTCCGTTCAGGAACCGTAGGTCGCCGTCCCAGCGGAGGTAGGAGCATCCGGAGGACCTATGAACCTCGCCAAGAACCAGTCCAACGACGAGATCGTCATGGACATGACGCCGATGATCGACATCGTGTTCCAGTTGATCATCTTCTTCATGCTCCTGATGGACATGAGCCAGCAGGATCTCGAGACGCTGGTGCTTCCCAAAGCCCTCTCGGCCGTGGAAGACAAGCCCAACCCTCTCGATCCCCGCCCGGTGATCAACATCACCGCCGACGGCCAGATCCTGGTCAAGCGCGAGGTCTACTACGACCCCAAGCGCGACGACGGCTACAAGAAGCTGAAGGAGTACCTCGCGATGCGTGCCCGCGCGATGCCCAAGGCCCCGGTCGAGCCGGGTTCGAAGATCATCGCTCCGGACAAGCCCATCTTGGTGCGCGCCGACCAGTCCACCCCCTTCAAGCACATCCAGAAGGTGATGGAGATCTGCGGCATCTCGGACATCAAGATCTGGAAGATCGAGCTCGCCGCCGGTCAAGAAAAGCCCGCCGAGGGCTCGGAAGCAGGAGGCAACTAGATGGCTATCGGAGTCAGCAGTTCGCAGGAGTCGATGGAGATGAAGAGCGACATGACGCCGATGATCGACGTCGTGTTCCAGCTCCTCATTTTCTTCATGCTCACGATCAAGTTCAAACTGCTCGAGGGCAAGCTGTCCGCCTACCTGCCGAAGGACGTCGGGGTCAACCAGACCGAGGCCGAGCCGAAGGAGAAGGTCGAGATCAAGCTGAAGGTCGAGCGCGAAGGCAGCAAGCTTGCTCCCGATGATTCGGGCAAGCCTTGGGACGGCGAAGGGGCCTTCAGGTTTGGCCCTGACCGCGTCATCCGCTACTCGGTCGGCCCAAAATCGAGCCTCGAGATGCGCGAGATCGTCGCGCGCGTGAGGGAGCTCTACAAGATCGACCCCAAGGGCTCGGTCACCATCGACCCGCTCCCGGGTACTTGCTACGCCGACGTGGTCAAGATCCTCGATGATGTGATCCTGATCGGCTACACGGACGTGTCGTTCATCGGCGACAAGTCCGCGCTCTACGAGAAGAAGTGATCCCACGCGGGGGACGCGCTGGACGCCGGCGTGTCCCCCGCCGCTCTTTTGTTCCACCCATCGCACCTGCGTCCCGGCATGACTCGCCCTATGCCGCCCGGCCCCCCAAGGGCTTGTGGCGCGAGGACGAGCCTGCGGGGCCTCCGCGGCTTGAGTCGGTCCTGTGGGCTGATCCAAAGCCGAGCGTCGAGGCTCCCCCGCCAGAGGCTTTCCAAGCCCTCGCTCCGACGCTAACCTTCCCCCCCTTCCGCCCAGCGAAGGGTGTCGGCCGCGCGACGGCCAGCGCCCCTCGATTTGAACGTCTCCCCCCACCCCCATCTCTCACGCCCGCGCCCTCGGCTCACTGCCGAAGGCACGGGATCTCTCGGGTCCCCACCCCCCACCGTCGAAGTTCGACAGTCCCACGCGATGAGCAAGGTCGGCAACGCACTCCCGTTCTGCATGCTCCTGACAGCGGCTTGCGCCACGGCGCCCAACTACGCCGTCGAGCCGGTCGAGCCGGCCGCCCCCGTGGCGGCCCTCGCCCAACCTGAGCCCGCTCAGGATGGTGCCCAAGATCTGCTCGACAAGCAGAAGGAGCAGACCGCTCTCAACCAGCAGCGCTCGGTGCTGCTCGTCGAGCGTCACCTCGCCAACGCCAAGGCGCGCACTGAAGACCTGCGCTTCGCCGAGGCGGAGGCCGAGCTGCTCGCCGCGCTCGAGCTGCAGCCCGACAACGCCCAAGCCAAGCAGATGCTGGCCGAAGTCACCGTGCTGATGGGCAAGGCGCCCGGCCAGCAGGGTGTCGACGCGACCGACATGGCCGCGCGCTGGCAGATCAAGGTTCAGCAAATGCAGGCCCAAGCGCGCGAGAGCCTGAACCAAGGCCGCGACTTCGCCGCCAAGGGCGAATACGAGCGCGCCATCGCCGAGTTCTCGGTGGCCAAGAACCTGATCCGCTGGGCGCCGTACTCGGCCATCGACTGGAACGGTGTCGACGCCGAGATCGAAGCCGAGCTCGCCAAGGCCACCGCTGGTCGTCTGGCCACCGAGCAGGCCGGTCGCGACGCCGAAGCCGCCAAGGCAGTCGAAGCGCTCAAGGCCGAGGGCAAGGCGCAGGCCCTGCGCCGCGAAGCCCTGATCAACAACATGCTCGATCAGGCCATCAGCGCCTTCGAGAAGCAGAACTACGACGAGGCCATGGACTTCTGCGATCAGGCGCTCCACGAGGATCCGCGAGACGATCGCGCCATGGAGATCCGCGACGCCGCCTTCCGCGCCGGTCGCGAGACGGTGCGCGCCGACTACATCCTGCGCAAGCGTGAGCAGTTCCTGCGCTGGCGCGAGGGTCTCGACGAGTTGCGCATCCCCGAGTCGGACATCTACACGCTGCCCGATCAGGACTTTTGGAAGGACATCACCGAGAAGCGCGCCAAGCGCCGCGGCATCGACCTTTCGCAGCGCGAGACGACGGAAGACCGCGAGCTGAAGGCCAGCCTGCGCGAGACCCGCATCCCGGGTCTCAAGGTCGCCGATGAGAGCTCGCTCTCCGCGGTGGTCGATGTGCTGCGCACCTTCACCGGCCTGCCGCTGGTGGTCGACCCGGCCGCCGAGACCGCCGCCACGGACGCCGGCGCCGTCTACAACCTCAACCTGACCTCGTCGCTCTCGGTTGAGCAGGCCCTCAACTTGATCGTCGGCATGTCGGGCGAGGACGTCGCCTGGGCCGTGCGCAACGACGCGGTCATGGTGACGACCAAGGCCAAGGCCCGCGGCGTCCCGGTGATCTACAACCACGACGTTCAGGACCTCGTCTTCAGCTTGACGGACTTCTACGGTCCGCGCATCGAGCGCCTGCGCCTGCTCGATGACATGGAAGACGACGACGGCGGCGGCCCCTTCGGCGGCATCGGCGAGAAGCCGAAGCTGATCGAGATCTCGAACCTCTCGACCCTGATTCAGGAGAACGTCGCTCCGGGCACTTGGGAGGGCGAGGGCGTCTCGATCGCTGAAGGCGAAGGCTTCATCGTCATCGTCCACACTCCCGACGTGCAGGAGCAGGTCAAGAAGTTCCTCAACGACCTGCGCCGCTTCGGCTCCTCGCTCGTCACGATCGAGTCGAAGTTCATGACGGTCTCGTCCAACTGGCTGCAGGAGATCGGTGTCGACTTCCGCGGTCTCGACAACCCCGTCGCACCGTTCAAGGACATGGACGACGTGACCAACGGCCTCGAGGACGGCGCTTCGCGCGGCCTCGACAACAACGGCCTTGGCGCTGCATCGGGCATCCCCTCCTCGGGCTTCTTCTACAACGACGGCGCGGACGGCGACTTCAAGGGCCGCACCGAGAACTACTTCGAGAGCCCGCTCGGCTCGGCGCTGTCGAGCATCGGCGGCATCACCACGCAGCTGACGTTCCTCAACGACCTCGAAGTGTCGATGATCCTGCGCGCGGTCGAGAAGTCGACCGACTACCAGCTGATCAACAACCAGATGCTCTCGGTGCACAACACCCAGCGCGCCTACGTTGCCGTGATCAACCAGCAGGCTTACATCCAGGACTTCGACGTCGAAGTGGCCCAGTTCCAGGCCGTCGCCGACCCGCAGATCAACGTGCTGCACGAGGGCGTGGTGCTCGACGTGCGCCCGACGATCCACCACAACCGCAAGTACCTGACGCTGGAGATCCAGCCGACGGTGGCCAAGGTCGTGGCCCTGCGCACCTTCAGCTCGACCCTCGGTGGCAACACCGCTCCGGTCGAGTTCCAGCTGCCCGAGCTCGAGGTCCAGAGCGTGTTCACCACGGCTGTCATCCCCGACGGTGGCTCGATCCTCCTCGGCGGACTCTCGAACGTGCGCAACATCGAGCGCCGCGCCGAAGTGCCTTGGCTGTCCCAGATCCCGATCCTCGGCTTCCTCCTCAAGAACGAAGGCTTCAACGAGGAGTCCAAGAGCCTGATGATCGTGATCCGCGCGAGCATCATGGACGTGCACGACGCCGTCGAGAAGCTCGAAGAGCGCATCCGCTAGTCGCGCTTTCGAAGCGTTCGACTCGAACCACGGACGCCGTCCTCCCGCGCGGGGGGGCGGCGTCCTGCCTTTTCGAGGTGCCGCATCCCCACGCCCGATCAGGTCCAACGCCGCTCGATGGACGCGCGCGACCCGCAACGGTTAGCCTTCCTGCGCGCATGCCCCCCATGGCCCAGATCGACGCAGTCTTCTTCGACATCGACGACACCCTGTGCGCGACGACGGCCTTCGCCCAGCGCGCGCGCCGCAACGCGGTGCGGGCCATGCTCGCCGCCGGACTGCGTGGTGAAGAGGAGCGCGTGTATCGCGAGCTCGAGGAAGTGATCGCCGAGTTCTCGTCCAACTACGAGCACCACTTCGACAAGCTCCTCCTGCGCCTGCCCGAGTCCGCACTCGCCGATCACAACCCGGCGCTGGTCGTCGCAGCCGGCGTCGCGGCCTACCACGACACGAAGTTCCACGAGCTCGCGCCCTTCCCGGGCGTGGGCGAGCTGCTGCGGGACCTGCGCGCCGCAGGAGCGCGCGTCGGGATCATCACCCACGGCCTGACCGTGAAGCAGGCGGAGAAGCTCGTGCGCCTCGGGCTCGTCCCCCACCTCGATCCGACCGCGATCTTCATCTCGGACCAGATCGGGGTCGCCAAGCCCAACCCGAAGATCTACCAGATGGCGCTCGAGCGCTGCGGCATCGCGGCGGCGCGCGCGCTCTACGTGGGCGACAACCCGCGCAACGACGTCACGCCGCCGCGCCAGCTCGGCATGCTCACCTGTTGGGCGCGCCTCGTGCGCCGCCACGAGCTCGGCGACGCGCCGCGGCCCGACTTCGAGATCGAGAGCTTTGGCGAGCTGCGCGCGATCCTGCGCGACCGGCTGCGGGTCGCTCTGCCGGCCTAGCTCGCGTCCGCACCGCCCAGCGTGCGCCAAGCCGCGACGAGCGAGCGCGTGGCGGGGTGCTGGGGCGCACGCAGCAGGTCGTCGACCGTACCGCTCTCGACCAGCGCACCCTCGTGGAGCACCGCCAGCCGGCCCCCGAGCGTCCACGGCACGCCGAGGTCGTGGGTCACCATGCACAGGGCCATGCCGCGGCGCTGGACGGTCTCGGCGAGCCGCGCCAGGACGTCTGCGGCCGTGGCCGCGTCGAGGCTGGACGTCGCTTCGTCGCACAGGAGCAGCCGCGGCGAGCCGCACAGCGCCCGGGCGAGCGCCACGCGCTGGCGCTCTCCCCAGGAGAGCTCGTGGGGCCACGCCGCAAGGTGCGTCTCGGAAAGGCCCATGGCGAGCAGCAACGTGCGCACCTGATCGAGGTTGGCCTCGCGCTGGCCGCGCACCTCCAGAGCCTCCAGGAGCGCGTCCTGCACGCGCAAGCGGGGCTGGAGGCTCGAGCCCGGGTCCTGCAGCACGAGACCCAAGGAGCGCCGCAGGGCCCGCAGGCGGCCCGTGCTCGCCTGCGCCGGGTCCACCGGCGTCTCGCCGGCTCCGAACTGGAACTCCACGGTTCCGTCGACCGGTCGCAGCAGCCCCGTCAGGGCCGCGAGCAGGCTCGACTTGCCGCTGCCCGACGTGCCGACCACGCTCAGGACTTCCCCCGCCCCGAGCTCGAACGAAACCTCCCGCAGCACCCTGCGCGGCGAGGCCTCACGGTCGGGCGACGCGCGCTCCACCGACACGCCGCACACCGCTAGCCATGGCCGTTTACCGGGCGCCGTCGGAGCGCGCCGCGGCGACGGGGACGGAGCGCACAGTTGCGCATCGACGACGGTGCCCGAGCGCAGCGCGAGCACGCGATCCGCCCGCGCCCGCGCCGCCGCGAGGTCGTGCGTGATCCACAGCGCGGTCATGCCCCGCTCGTGCAGCAGCTCGCGCACGAGGTCGAGCACCTCCAGCGCGCGCGGCAGGTCGAGGGAACTCGTGGGCTCGTCGAGCACGAGCACACGCGGCCCGCGCGAGAGCGCCGCCGCGAGCACCACGCGCTGGCGCTCGCCGCCGGAGAGCGGGTGCGGCGCCCGCTTGCCGAGCAGCTCGGGCTCGCGCAAGCCAAGGCGCTTGAACAGGGCGAGCGCGCTCCGCCGTGCCTCCGTCCGCTCGACCCCGTCGGCGAGACGCGGCGCCTCGCTCGCCTGCTCGAGCGCGCTCCACAGCGGATCGAGACTGGCCAGCGGATCCTGCGGCACGAGCGCGAGCTCGCGCCCGCGCAGGCGCGCGAGCGCGGCGCCGTCGCCGAGGGAGACCAAGCTTTCCCCGAGCTTGAGCTCTCCCTCGACGCTCGCCTCGGAAGGCAGCAGACCGAGCAACGCGAGCGCGAGGCTCGACTTCCCGGAGCCCGACGGGCCGACGAGTGCCACGAGCTCGCCTGCGCGCAGCTCGAGCGCCGCATCGCGCAGCACCACGCCGCGCCGCGGATAGCTCAGGCGCAGCCCGCGCAACTCCAGCAACGGGGTCACGCTCATGCGCCCTCCCGGGGGTCGAGCGCGTCGCGCGCCGCGTCGCCCAGCCAGCTGAGCGCGAGGCAGGTGAGCAGGATCAACGCGCCGGGACATGCGACCAGCCAGCCCCGGGAGCTCGCGCGCGCCTCCTGCAGCAGCGCACCCCACGAGGGATCGGGCAGCCGCACCCCGAAGCCGAGGAAGGACACCGACGACTCGGCAAGCATGGCGGAGATGGCCACGAACGCAGCCGCGACGAGCGCGGGCGTCAGCACGTTGGGCAGCACGTGTCGCAGGAAGATGCGCGGCTCGGAATAGCCCAGCGCGCGCGCCGCGAGTACATAGTCGAGCTCGCGTACGCGCAGCGCCTCGGCACGCACGAGCCGCGCGATGCCCGTCCAGCCGACCGCGACAATCACCAGCGTCACCCACGCGAGCGGCGAGAGTCGCGCCTGCGCCGCACGCTCCGCGCCGATCGCGGCCGCCGTGACCACGAGGAAGAACGGAGGGAACGACTGCAGCACGGCGAGAAGGGAGCTGCACAGCGCGTCGAACGGACCGCGCAGGTAACCCGCGAGTGCGCCGAGTAGCACGCCGAGGGCGAGCACGCCGAGCATCGACAGCACGCCGACCGCCAGACTCGCTCGTCCGCCCCACAGCACTCGCGCGAGCACGTCGCGCCCGCGCGCATCGGTGCCGAGCACATGGCGCACGGGGCTGTTGAGGGCCGGCTCCGCGGGCAGGACCGCCACCGGCAGGTTCGCGGGCTCGAGCCCGCTGGCCGCGCGCTCGGAGCGGGGCCCGCGCACGTAGCGTCCGCTCTCGTCGATCTCCGCCGCGGCCATCCAGGTCGGCGGTCGGGAAGCCTCCGACAGGCGCGTCTCGTCGCGTCCGAAGGGAATCGGCGGGAACCACGCGCTCGAGATCTCGATCGCCCCCGACGCGATGCCAAGCTTCACCTCGCGCGTGGCGAGCCCGCTCGGGGCGCGAAAAGCGGCGGAGCACAGCATCGCGAGCAGGAAGGCCACGGCGCCGCCCGCGAGCCAGCGGCGTGTTGGCAAGCGCCGCGCGAACAGCACGATCGTCGCGAGCCACGCGAACGCCGCGAACCAGTCCCACCAGCCGAGATCGGAGAACAGAGGAAAGGTGCGCTGCAACCGCAGGCGCATCCCCGCGCCGGAGGGGTCGAGCGGCCGGTGGCTGTCGCGCAGCTTCGCGGCCGAGGCCGACAGGTCCGCCGCGGGCCCGAGGTCATCGAGCTCGCCCGCATGCACCTTGCCGGTCCAGCCGCGCAGGCGCAGCTCGAGCGCATCGAGCGGCACCTGAGCCTCGCGCTCGGCGCCCGCGTGGCGCCGGACGGTCGAGAGTCGCAACTCCACTGCGCGCACCTCGCGCAGCAGGGCCGCATGCGCTTCCCAAGCCGCGTGCACGCTCTGCGGATCGTCCTCGCGCAGCGCCTGCCGGGCGGCGGCGGCATCGATGAGACGCTCATTCCAGCTGCGCAGCAACGGCTCGAGCTCCACGAGGCTCGCCTCGTAGGCGCCGCGATCGACCGCCAGCAGCGTGTAGGGCCGCGCAGAAGCGAGAAACGGCGCGAAGACCGCGCTCGAGATCACCAGCGCCAGCACGGCGAGCGCCAGCGCGACGCCGGGCTGCGCGCGCCAGCGCTGCCAAGCGCCCGGCCTCGAACTCACGACCTCAGCGCGCTCCATCACGTACCCGCGGATCGAGCCGCGCCTGCAGGAAGTCGGAGAGCGCGAGCCCAAGGAGCGTCATCGCGCCGGTGACGAGCACGCAGGCGGCCACCGCGTCGTACTCCCGCCGCTGCAGCGAGTCGAACGCGTACTTGCCCATGCCGGGAATCTCGAACACGGTCTCGACCAACACGGAACCGCCCACGAGCCACGGCAGAACCTGCCCCACCAGCGTGCAGGCCGGCACGAGCGCGTTGCGGACGACATGTCGCCACGCAACGGCCCGCTCCGGCAGCCCGCGCGCGCGGGCGGCGAGCACGAACTCCGAGCGCGCGACCTCCGCCGTCGCGGCGCGCATCTGGCGCGAGATCGACGCGATGGAGGCGTAGCTCATGCACACGATCGGCAGCACGGCGTGCGCGGCGAGATCCGCGAAGCTTCCGCGCGCCGCATCGCGCGAGTGAAGCCCGAGAATCGGCAGCCAGTCGAGCCCCGTCGGCCCGAACAGCTCCTGCAACAGGAGCGCCACCCAAAAGATGGGCGCCGAGTAGGCGAGCAGCGCCAGCGCGCGCGTCCAGCCGTCGAAGACCCCGCCACGTCGCAGCCCCTGCCCGACACCGAGCGGCAGGGCGATCGCGTAGGCGAGCAGTGCCGAAAGCAGCGCCAGCGGCAGCGTGACGGACATTCGACGTACGAGTTCATGGCCGATCTCGACATCCGGTCGCAAGTACTCGCGCCCGAGGTCACCCGCCAGCAAGCCGCCCCACGGCTGTGCGCCGTTGCCGCCGAACAGCGCGTGTCCCTCGGGGCCAAGATCAAAAGGCCCGAGGTAGTGCAGGAACTGCACCGGCAGCGATCGCTCGAGGAGGTGCTCCGCGCGAAAGCGCTCGAGCGCCTCGGCGGCCGCGCTGGCCTCGACCATCTCCGAACTCGCGAAGCGCAGCGCCGCCGGATCGCCCGGCGCGAGTCGCAGCAGCGCAAAGGCCACCGCGACGAGCCCGAGCAGCGTCGCGAACGCGCGCAGCGAGCGCAGGAGCAGGTTTCGCATGCCGCGCCTCGCTAGTCCGCGAAGTACCACTCGCGCACGCGGAGGCCCGGATCGACGGGACCGATGCGCACGTTGCGCAGGCGCAGCGACGCACCGAACTTGTGCGGCACCTTCACGCCGTAATTGTAGGCCTGCTCGGCGTACAGACGCCGCTGCAGCTCGCGACTGATGGCGCCGCGGCGCGCAGCGTCGAGCTCCACCGTGTAGGCGTCGATCAGCCGGTCGACCTCGGGATCGGCGAACGAGGTCTCGTTGGCCGTGCCGGTTCCGACCTCGCGCGAGTGCCAGCGCTGTGCGGGATCGCTCTCGATCGGCACGACCCACACCTTGAAAACACCGTCGAACTGCCGCTCGCGCACGCGCTCGATGAGCACGGGCCAGGCGACGGCGCTGATGTCGAGCCGCACGCCCGCCTGCGCGAGCGTCTCCTGATAGCGCTGCAGGAACACCTCGCCCGAGCGGCTTCCGGCCTGCGTGAGCAGCTCGATCGCCAGCGGCTTGCCATCGCGATCGGCGAACCCGTCGCCGTCGCGGTCGTACCAGCCCGCCTCGGCGAGCAAGGTCCGCGCACGCGCGACGTCGAACGGCAGCGGCGCGAGCTCCCGATCGTAGTCCGCGCCACCGTCGAACCACTCCGCGGTGACGCGCTGGGCCAGCCCGCGGTAGAAGCCCTGCACATACCCGTCCCAGTCGGTCGCGAGCGTGAGCGCCGTGCGCACGCGGGCATCGGCGAGCTGCGGCCGGCGCAGGTTCCAGCCGATGTAGCTCGCGCGCGGCGTGTAGAAGTGCCCGACGTAAGCGCGCGACGTGAACTCTGGATCCGTACTCGCGCGGAAGTAGTCGTCCGAGAGCAGCCGCGACGTGAAGTCGATCTCACCGGCGCACAGCGCGCGATAGGCGAGCGCATCGTCCGTGATGAGTCGCCAACGGATCGCGTCGAACCAGCCGGAGTCCTCCGAGGGCCAGCCGTTCTCGACGCGCTCGGCCTCGACGTACTCGTCACCGAACTCCACCAACCGGTAGGGACCGATGCCGATCCAGCGCCGGTTGGCGGGGTGTTCGTTGACGTGCGCCGCGAGTTCGGCGTCGCTGGCCTCGGGACGCGAATCCGGATGGCTCGAATCGCGCAGGTCGTACACGTGCGCCGGCAGCGGGATCAGCGCCTCGAACACGGCGGCGGCTCCGAAGTACTGGCGGTCGTAAAAGAAGCGCAGCGAGCGCTCGTCGAGCTTCTCCGCGAGCACGAGGTGCTCGAATTCGAAGCGCTTCTCGTCACACTGCACCTGCGGGATCTTCGCGAGCCGCCAAGTGAGCAGGAAGTCCTCGACGCGCAGCGGCGCGCCGTCGTGCCAGCGGATCCCGGGACGCAGCCGGAAGGTGTAGACCGTGCCGCGCTCGATGCGCGCGACGTCCGCCTTCGCCACGACGATCGTTGCGCCGAGCGCATGTCCGGGCGAGGAGCGCGGCACGACACGCCAGCTCTCTCCCTGCTCGAAGAGCTCGCCATACAGTCGACGCCCGTCGCGCCGCACGAGCGTGTCCTCGACCACCCAGCTCTCAGCGAGCTGCGGACGGTGCACTCCGGTGTACAGGTCGCGCGCCACCAGCGTCCCGTGGAGCTCCTGCAGGATGCGTCGGGTGACGCCGGAATTGTCGAGCAGGTAGTTCAGCTGCCGCGGCAAGGCCTCGACATGCACCACGACCTTGCCGCCCCGGCGGGGGGCGGGGAGCGCATCCGTGCTGGGATCAGGACCCGGGCGAAAGTGATCCGGCCGAGTCGCGTCGGGGGCCACGTCGAGCGGCGCACCCGACCGAGGGGCCGGAGGAGCCATTGCGGGCGTCGGCGCAGGCACGTCGGGGCCACAGGAAACCAGCCACGAGGACGCCAGCGCGGCGAGCGCGAGGATGGCCGACCGGAGCGGAATGGCGTGCGCCTTGGACATCGTGCGGGAGAGCCTCCGCGCAGGGCGGAAGGGTCGACGCGACCGGGACAAGCCGCGCGGAACTCTGGCAGGAATACACCACGCGCCGACCGAAGGCTACAGCGGTCGGACGATCGATCGCCGCGCCGTGCTCCGGGCGCAACTCGGTGCCCCGAGTGCGGCTGTGCGCTGCGAGATCGGAGCGGTCGGCAACGCAGCCGAGACTTCGCCCACGGGCCTGCGTAGGATCCGACGGAGCCATGTCCCCGATGCCCTCCACGATCGGCGCTCGACTCGCACTGGCGTCGACGCTTCTCGGCGTTCTGGGGCTGTACGTGGTGGCCTTCGCCCTGCGCTCGGGACGCCCGCGTGCGGACTTCGCGTTCACTGGCGGCGGCGAGCTGCGCAGCCTCGATCCCCACGGCGTAACAGGAGTGCCCGAAGGACGCGTGATGCGCATCCTCTATGAGGGACTCGTGGCGCGCAATCCGCGAACCCTCGCGGTCGAGCCCGGCGCTGCCAAGGGCTGGAAGGTCAGCCCCGACGGGCGGACGTTCACCTTCACCCTGCGCGCCGACGCGCGCTGGTCCAACGGCGAGCCGCTCACCGCTGCGGACTTCGAGTGGAGCTTCCGGCGCATGCTGGAGCCTGCGACGGCCTGCGAGTACGCCTCGTCGCTCTGGCTGGTCGAGGGTGCCCGCGAGTTCTCCACGGGACAAGCCGCCGGAGGCGTTCAGCGCGAGCGCGACTGGAGCCGCGTGGGAATCGTCGCGCGCGACGCAAGCGAGCTCGAAATCCGGCTCGAGCGTGCCACCCCGCACTTCCTCCCGCTGCTCTCGCTGCACGTCTTCGCTCCCGTGCACCGCGCGAGCCTCGAGCCGCTGCAGCAGCAATTCCCGCGCGACTGGGCCACGCGCTGGACGCGGCCGGGCGCGCTCGTCACGAACGGTCCCTTCCGCCTCAGCGAGCGCCGCATCGGCGAGGTACTGCGCTTCGAGCGCAACGAACACTACTGGGACGCACGCAACGTGGCGATGCGCACGATCGACGTGCTCTCCGTCGAGAGCTGGTCGAGCGCGCTCAACCTGTACCTCGCGGGCGAGCTCGACTGGGTCGACGGCGCGATCCCTTCGACCCTCGTGCCCGAGCTCCTCGACCGCGAGGACTTCAACCCGCGCCCGTATCTCGGCGTCTACTTCTACCGCATCAATGTCACGCGCCCGCCGCTCGATCGACGCGAGGTGCGCGCCGCGCTCGCGACGTCCCTGCGTCGCAAGGAAATCTGCGAGCTCGTGCTCAAGGCAGGCCAGCAGCCGGCCTTCAGCTTCCTGCCGCCGCAGGTCGGCGACTATCGGTCGCCGAGTACCTTCGGGGAGAGCGCCGATTACGCACAGAAGCTGCTGCGAGACGCGGGACTCGCTGACGCCGAGGGCAAGCTCAACCTGCGCGAGCTCGAGTTGCACTTCAACACCAGCGAGGTGCACCGCGACATCGCGGAAGTGGCGGCGGAACAGTGGCGCGCGGCCCTCGGTCTAGAAGTGCGGCTGCGCAATCAAGAGTGGAAGTCGTTCCTCGACGCGCAGGGCAAGCTCGACTACGACCTCTCGCGCTCGAGCTGGATCGCCGACTACGCGGATCCCTCGAGCTTCCTCGACATCTGGACCACGGGCCACGAGAACAACCGTACGGGCTGGTCCAATCGCCAGTACGACGAGTTCGTCACCGCGGCCCACAGCGAGCGCGATCCGACCCGCTGCCGCGAGCTGTACGCCAACGCCGAGCGCATCCTGCTGTACGAGCTGCCGTGCATTCCGATCTACCACTACGTCAGCCAGAATCTTGTCGATCCGCGCGTCGGCGGCTTCGGCCAGAACGCGCTCAATGAGCAGTCGCCCAAGCACTGGTACTGGCGGTCGGATAAGGAACTCGAGGACGTGCGGACCCAGTCGACGCGACTCAGCGAGCGCGTCGAGTCCCACGGGCCGGTGGAAGGCCTGTACGCGCCGGCGCACGCGAAGGAGCAGCTGTGAGGCGCTTCCTGCTGCGACGCCTCGCGTGGTTCGCGCTCACGGTCTGGACCGTGATCACGATCTCGTTCGTGCTGATGCGCAGCGTCCCGGGCGGGCCGCTGTCCTCCGATCGCACGCTCCACCCCACCGTCGAGGCCGCCGTCAACGCGCGCTACCACCTCGACTGGCCCGCATGGCGCCAGTACCTGCAGACGCTCGGGCCGCTCAACCTCGACGAGCACGGCCTGCTCGGCGATCGCAGCGACATGTTCGGCGGGATCCTCGCCCTCGACCTCGGGCCCTCGCTGCAGCACCGCGACGTCTCGGTGAACGAAATCGTCGCACAGTCGCTGCCCGTCTCCGCGGCCCTCGGCGTCACCGCGCTCGGCTGGGCCCTCCTGCTCGGCCTCACGGGCGGTCTCGTCTCCGCGCTGCGCCCGGGCACGGCGCTCGACACGGGTGCGCGCGTGCTCTCAACGCTCGGCCTGTCGCTCCCAAACTTCGTGATCGCCTCGTTCCTCGTGCTCGCGCTCGCGGTCGCGCTGCCGATCTTTCCCGTTGCGGGCTGGGGCACGCCCGCGCACCTCGTGCTGCCCAGCTTCGCGCTCGGGGCGCCCTTCGCGGCCTACGTCGCGCGCCTATTCCGCGCCGGACTGCTCGAGACGCTCTCGCAGGACTGCATCCGCACGGCGCGGGCGAAGGGCGTGCCGTGGCGACAGGTGGTGCTGCGTCACGCCCTGCCGGGCGCGCTCGTGCCGGTCATCTCGTTCCTCGGCCCCGCGGCCGCCGGCATCCTCACCGGCAGCCTCGTGATCGAGCGCATCTTCACGATCCCCGGAACGGGCTCGCACTTCGTCGCCGGAGCGCTCAACCGCGACTACGCGCTCGCCATGGGCGTGACGCTCGTCTACACCGTCGCCGTCTACGCGCTCAACGTGCTCGTCGACCTCGCCTACGCCGTGATCGATCCGCGCATCGAGCTGGAGAAGGACGCGTGAGCACGGCGCCGCGCAAGGGCGACTGGTTCGGCGACGCGACCTTCGAGCGCGTGGCCGAGCAGTTCGCGGGCGAGTCGAGTCCGAGCCTGTGGGCTGATGTACGCCGCCGCCTCGCCGCGCGTGCCTCGGCGCGCTGGAGCCTGCGCTGGCTGCTCGCGCTCGTGCTCGCCAGCCTCATCGTGCCGCTGCTGCCCCTGCCGTCGCCCGCCGCGATGGCGCTCGACAAGCAACCCAAGCCGCCGGTCGCGCCGTGGGTGGAGCCGTTCAACGAGCGCTTCGAGCCCTATTACGGCGAGCTCAATCCGCTCGACCGCGCGCTCGTGTCCGTGCGCCGGAGCGTCTTCGGATCGAAGCAGACCGGCCCGTGGCTCGGGACCGACGCCAAGGGACGCGATACGCTCTCGCGCATCCTCTGGGGCAGCCGCACGTCCCTGCTCGTGGCCCTGTTCGCGGCGCTGACCAGCCTCTCGATCGGCGTCGCGTGGGGCGCCGTCGCCGGCCTCGCGCGCTCGCGCATCGACAATGCGATGATGCGTACCGTCGACGTGCTGCAGTCGCTCCCCACGATCTTCCTCGTGATCTTCCTGCTCTCGTTCCTCAACGCGCCCAGCCCGGACGGCGCGGCACGCAGCGTGTCGCGCGAAACCGTGTTCTTCCTCGTGATCGGCGCCGTGAGTTGGCTGCCGATGGCGCGCGTCGTGCGCGGACAGGTGCTCGCGCTGCGCCACGCGGCGTTCGTCGAGGTCGCGCGCACGCAGGGTGCGTCGACCAGCTGGATCGTGCGTGCGCACCTCGTGCCGAACGTGCTGCCGATCGTGCTCGTCTACCTCACTCTCACGCTGCCGAGCGTGATCCTCTACGAGGCCTTCCTCTCCTTCCTCGGCCTCGGAGTCGAGGCGCCCAAGGTGAGCTGGGGCGTGCTCGCCGCCGACGGAGCCGAGGCGATCAGTCCGCTGGCCACGTTCTGGTGGCTGCCGCTTGGGCCAGCGATCGCCATGGGCGCCACGCTGCTCGCGCTCGGCCTCGTGGGCGACGCGCTGCGCGATGCGCTCGACATGAAGCGGAGCGAAGCATGAGTTTGCTCGAGGTCCGCAACCTGCGCGTGAGCTTTGCGACATCGCGCGGTACCGTCCAGGCCGTCGAGAACTTCGGCGCGAGCGTCGACGAGGGCGAGACCGTGGCGCTCGTCGGCGAGTCGGGCTCGGGCAAGTCCGTGAGCGCACTGGCGCTGGCGCGCCTCCTGCCGACGCCGCCGGCGCGCATCGAGACCGGCGAAGTCCTGTTCGCGGGTCACGACCTGCTCCAGCTCTCCGAGCGCGAACTCGAACGTGTGCGCGGCAAAGAGCTCGGCTTCGTGTTCCAGGACCCGACCAGCTCGCTGCATCCGCTGATGACGGTCGGGGAGCAGATCGAGGAGGCGATCCTCGTGCATGAGCGCGTGCCCCGTGCGACGGCGCGCCAGCGCGCCGAGTGGGCGCTCGCCGAGGTCGGCATCGCGGATTCACGGGCGCGGCTCGCCTCCTTCCCCCACCAGCTCTCGGGCGGAATGCGCCAGCGCGCCGGGATCGCCATAGGCCAGTTCGAACACACAGCCGGTGGCGGCAATGCCGCTCACGCAGGCCAGCGCCAGGAACACCCCGGCAATCGGCTTCATCGGCATCGCGTCAGGTCATCGGACGCACATGGTCCCGGTCA
>SXGT01165783.1_pt1 | contig 24994 bp, 21 predicted proteins | sample 3176221 | NCBI WGS metagenome assembly SXGT01 (sample SAMN11356862, study PRJNA531348) | freshwater metagenome | isolation source: freshwater sample F1-120 | place: China: Fuxian Lake, Yuxi | collected 2017-12-25
CGCCGAGGCCGCCGAGACGCTGACGCACGTGCGCATCGCCGTCGCGTGGGGCTACGCCCCGGACGCCGCGCTCGCCGAGGTGCGGGCCCTCGAGGATCGGCTCCAGGCGGTGCTCTACCGCCTGCGCAACCCGCGGCGGTAGCCGCCACGGCGGCCGGCCGCCGCCCCATCGGCGGCGCCGAGACCGAAGCCGAGACCGAGACCGAAACCGAAACCGAGACCGAGACCGAAACCGAAACCGAGACCGAAACCGAAACCGAGACCGAAACCGAAACCGAGACCGAAACCGAAACCGAAACCGAAACCGAAACCGAGACCGAAACCGAAACCGAAACCGAAACCGAAACCGAAACCGAAACCGAAACCGAAACCGAAACCGAAACCGAAACCGAAACCGAAACCGAAACCGAAACCGAAACCGAGACCGAAACCGAAACCGAGACCGAAACCGAAACCGAAACCGAGATCAGCGGGGTCAGGGTTTCAAGTGTTTGCCCAGCCAGCGCCGGGCGCGCTCGATGGCGAGCTGCTTGCCGAGCTCCTTGCCCAGCGCCACGAGCTGGACGCTCTCGCTGCGGTCATCGAGAGGCGGCAACACGAACGGGATCGTGACCGGGGTCGCGCCGAAGAAGCCACCCGAAGCGGAGAGCGCGCGGTCCTTGTAGGTGATGCGCACCGTCATGCCCGCCGGAAGATCGACGCGCGCGACCAGCTCTTCGAGTGTGAACAGCCACGACAGACCGGTGCGCAGCGTGGTCGCGTGCGAGCGCGCGCGCTCGATCGTGATCACCATGCGCGCCAACCCTGGCCAGTAGCCGGTCACCATCAGATCGATCACGCCGTTCTCGATCTCGAGGGAGCCCACCCGCACCGGTGGCTGCGCCGGCCGGGGAGGCAGGTTCAGCGCCTCGGGCCCGGCGATGAGCAGGCGGCCGCCGCGGACGCGCACCGCGGCCGGCTCGCGGTCGAAGACCACCCACCCCATGGGCGCCACGTCGACCTCGAGGCGATCGATCGTGAGCTCCAGCCGAGCGATGTGATCGCGCTCGAGGTGCAGGTGCTCGACCTCGACCGTGCCGGTGATCAGCCCGACGTCGGTGTCACCGACCGTGACCCGGGCGTCCAGGGACCCGGCCAGCCGCGACTGGATGCGGTCGGCCACCACCCCCGCGGCGATCCACCCGGCGATCACCAGGATCACCAGGTAGATGGCGGCCAGGACGGCCAGCCCGATGCCGAAACGCGCCACCGGTCGCACGCTCAGCGTTTACCACGTGAATGCCGAGCGTCGTGCCCCGTCCCACTCTTGCCGTCTCCCGTCTCCGAGGTCTCCCATGTCCCGCCTGGTCCGCCTGCTCGCCCCCGCCGTCGCCGCCGCCCTCGCCCTCGCCGCCACCGCGCCCATGGTCTCCGACCATGCCGCCGCCCGGCCGGCCCGGCCCGACTGGGATCGCCGCGACCACCACCAGGAGATCGAGCAGCTCCGCACCGAGCTGAGTTACTACCAGCAGGCGTACGCCGAGCTCGACGCCGGCCTCGATCGCGTGGAGCGCGCCAATCGCCGCAACCGCGATCGCCGCGCGTCGATGCAGATCGATCGCGCCCTCCACCACGCCCGCGACCGGGCCGCCATGTACGTCCAGCCGTGGGACCACGAGCAGCAGGAGCCCGACTGGCGCGACCAGGACCACTGGCGCACCGTGCCCCCGCCACCGCCGCCCCCCCCGGGCAGCGTCCGCGACCGGCGCACCCCGCCGATGCCCGCGCCGATCGCGGCGATGCAGGCGAACGCCTTCGCGTCGCTCACCGATCAGATCGGTCGCGCCGCGTTCGCCGACGACAAGCTCGGCCTGGTCATGACCGCGGCCGCCACCAACTATTTCACCGTCGCCCAGGTGGTGCAGCTCATGCAGCTGGCGAGCTTCGACGACACCCGGGTCGAGATCGCGGTGGCGTGCGCGCCCCGCGTGATCGACGGTGAGCGCTGGTTCGACGTCTACGGCGCGCTGTCGTTCTCGGCGTCCCGAGACAGCCTGCGGCAGCGGCTCGGCGGCCGCTGAGGCCGCGACGCCTCGCTCGGACGCGCCGTTGTGAGCGGCGCGCGTGGGGCGCCCTCGGGGGAGCAGGAATTTCGCGGCGACCTGCGTGGTAGGTTGCGCGACCCCAAAGGAGCCTCCGATGCGCCTCCGCCCGATCGCCGTCCTTCTCGCTGCCGCCGCGTGCGGTCCATCCAGCAAGCCTAGCGCGCCCGGCGGCGGACCTCCGGGACCGCGCACCGAGAACGTGTCGATGGCCAAGGTCGGGCTCGAGGCCGCCTCGCTCGACCAGGGCGCCGACCCCTGCACCGACTTCTTCCAGTACACGTGCGGCGGATGGCTCGCCGCCAACGAGATCCCTGCCGACAAGGCGCGTTACGCGCGTTTCACCGAGATCGACGACCGCAAGGACAAGGCGGTCCGCGCCATCCTCGACGAGCTCGCCGCCGCTCCCCAGACCGACCCGGCCAAGCAGAAGCTCGGCGACTTCTACGCCTCGTGTCTCGACGAGGCCGCGATCGAGTCGCGCGGGCTGACCGGGCTGGCCCCGCTGCTCGGCGCGGTCGACAAGGTCAAGGACAACAAGACGCTGCTGGCGGCGGTGGCGCTCCTCCACAAGCACGGCGTCTTCGCGGTGTGGGGCCTGGGCACCGAGGCCGACTTCGCCGACTCGACCACCAACATCGTCTACCTCGACACCTCCGGCCTGGGTCTGCCCGAGCGCGACTTCTACGTCAAGGACGAGTTCGCGCCGGCGCGCAAGGCCTACCAGGAGCACCTCGCCCGCCTGTTCGGACTGCTCGGCAAGGGCAAGGTTTCGGCCGGCCTCGCGACCGACGTGATGGCGCTCGAGACCCGCCTTGCCAAGCTGACCAGGACAGGCGTCGAGCGCCGCAACCCGGTTGCGATGTACAACCCGACCGACCTCGCCGGCCTGACCAAGCAGGCACCGGGCGTCGACTGGACTGCGTACTTCACCGCCCTCGGCAACGCCACGCCCGGCAAGATCGCCGTGACCACGCCCGACTTCATGTCCGGGCTGTCGGCGGTCCTGGCCGAGACCAAGCCCGACGCCTGGCGCGCGTACCTGACCGCGCAGGTGGTCAGCCGCAACGCGCTGGCCCTGCCCCGAGCCTTCGACGACGAGCTGTTCAAGCTCGAGCAGGCGCTGTCCGGCGTGGAGTCGCGGCCCGAGCGCTGGAAGCGCTGCGTGCAGTCCACGTCGTTCGCGCTGTCGGAGATCCTGGGCCAGGTCTTCGTCGAGAAGCACTTCCCAGGCGAGTCCAAGGCGACGGCCGTGAAGCTGGTCGCCGCCATCGCCGACGTCATGAACGAGCAGATGGGCGGGCTCGACTGGATGACGGCCGAGACCAAGGTGCAGGCCCGCGGCAAGCTCGACCGCATCGAGGCGCTGATCGGCTATCCCGACACCTGGCGCACCTACGACTTCGAGGTGTCGCGTCAGAACTTCTCCAGCAACCGGCTGGCGGCGCAGGCCCACGAGGCCCACCGCCAGTTCGTCAAGGCCGGCAAGCCCTACGATCGCAGCGAGTGGCTGATGCCGGCGTTCATGGTGAACGCCTACTACAACCCGCTCGCCAACAACACCGCGCTGCCGGCCGGCATCCTGCAGCCGCCGTTCTTCGCCGCCGGTCGCTCGGTGGCAGCGAACCTTGGCGGCATCGGCATGGTGGTCGGCCACGAGCTCACCCACGGCTTCGACGATCAGGGCGCGCAGTTCGACGCCCAGGGCAACCTCAAGAACTGGTGGCAGGCGGCCGACCTGGCCGCGTTCCAGAGCAAGGGCCAGTGTCTGGCCAAGCAGTACTCGTCGTTCGAGGTGCTGCCCGGCAAACACGTCAACGGCGAGCTCACCCTGGGCGAGACCATCGCCGACCTCGGCGGCATCAAGCATGCGTTCCTCGCCTATCGCGCGCTGCGCGCCGGCGCCGACACCGTGTTCGTCGCCGACGGCCTGAGCGAAGACCAGCAGTTCTTCGTCGCCGTCGGCCAGGCCTGGTGCTCGAAGGATCGCCCCGAGGAGGCGCTCAAGCGCCTCACCGACGACGTCCACTCGCCGCCGAAATGGCGAGTGAACGGCTCGCTGCGCAACCTACCCGAATTCGCGACCGCCTTCGGGTGCAAGGCCGGCGCGGCGATGGCGCCCAAGGAGACCTGCACGATCTGGTGAGCTAGCACTGCGGCGCCCGCGCCGCGACGGTCGCAGCCGACGATCATCTGACCAAGAGAACGCGCATGCCGCGATCATGCCCTGTCGCCTCGCCGTGACAACGCGCGAACCCGAGGGTCGCGACGGCTCAGGACCGCCGGTGCGCGCCGTCGTCCCGCGACCAACCTCGGCGCGCCGTGCGTTGCCAAACGCAACACGCCCACGAGCCTCGGCCAGCGAAGCGCGGGAGACTGCTCGGCCCAGCACCGGGCGGCGCTGGCACGTGGCTTGATCGGTGGCATCCCGTGGGGAGCTCCAGGCTTGAGGCAGTGGCCGTGGCCGTGGCCGTGGCGGCGTGCACGTCGCAGGAGGCGCCTCCGGCCGATGACGTGGACGTGGACGTGGACGTGGACGGCGGCGAGCCCGACACCGCCACGGTCGGGCCCACCGACGACTACCAGCGCACGATCATCTTCATCCTCGGCGACACCCGCCCCGGCGAAGACCTGTTCCTGCGCGGCGGCCTCGACCACGATCAGGCCCGGGCCCGCCTTGGCCTCGAGTGCACGGCCGAGAACCTGGCCTGTGCTCTGCCGATCCGCCATCGCAACCTGCGCAACGCCACCACCGCGCCGTGGAAGCGCGGCGACGACGTCCTCGACTGGGTGGGCCGTGAGGATGGCCAGACCGAGCTCTCCGACGGCCGGCCCGCCGACGGCACCGCCGCCGACTGGACCACCAGCGAATGGACCGCCGAGCTCGGTCAGGCGCGAACCGTCGCGGTCGACGGCTTCGGGCTCGAGCCACTCAACCGCTTCGGGCCCGGCTACTGGATGCTCGACGTCGACGTCGACTGCAGCCGCGCGCTGCCCGCCGCGGGCGCACGTTGGTTCGAGGTCAAGTCGTTCATCGCCAACGGCGCGGGCTGGGAGCCCGACGTGGCCCAACCCGGGGCGCCCTATCCGTCGCCCAACCACGTCGTGCGCTGCGGCGCCATCAACGTGTTCCGCCGCGGCTCCAGCGCGGCGCGCGTGTACCCCCTCGACGCGCCGCCTCCGGCCTCGTTCCGCTTCGTCGCCGTCGGCGACACCGGCAAGGGCAACCAGGGCCAGCTCGACGTGGCGCGTGGCATCGGGCGCTACTGCCGCGTCCACGGCTGCGACTTCGCCGTCCTGCTCGGCGACAACATCTACGACAGCGGCGTGACCTCGGCGGCCGATCCGCAGTTCGCCCACAAGTTCGAGACGCCCTACGCCGGCCTCGGCCTGCCGTTCCACGTCGTCCTCGGCAACCACGACTACGGCGGCGGAGGCGCCGGCGACGAGCACCACAAGGGTCAGTTCCAGATCGACTACACGCGGCGGTCACGGACATGGCGCTTGCCCGCGGCCTACTACCGCTGGCAGCGGGGCGAGGTCGAGCTGTTCGCCCTCGACACCAACGCCCAGATGCACAGCCGCGACACCGACCAGGCGCGCGACGTCGCGATGTGGATCACGAGCTCGACGGCGCGCTGGAAGATCGCTTACGGCCATCATCCGTACCGCTCGAACGGGCCCCACGGCGACGCCGGGCGCTACGAGGGTGCGGCCGGGGTCACGCCGTGGAGCGGCGACGGCGTCAAGCATTTCTTCGACGCCCACATCTGCGGCCAGGTCGACCTGTACCTCTCGGGCCACGATCATAGCCGGCAGTGGCTGACCGAGCCGTGCGGTGGCAGGACCGAGCTCGTGGTCAGCGGCGCCGGGGCCAGCGCCAGCAGCCTGCCCGGCGCCCACCCGACGCACTTCCAGTCGTTGGCCCTCGGCTTCGTCGCCATCGCCATCGAGGGCGGCACCCTGACCGCCGAGGCCGTCGACGTCAACGGGCAGGTCGAGTGGACCCGCACGCTCACACGGCCCTGAGCGGCTATCGTCGCGCGACGGTTCAGCCGGTCGTGATCGAGTGGGTGACGGTGCGGTCGCTCTGCACCCGGCCGTCGACGAGCTCGACGATGCGGTCGCAGGCCCCGGCGATGCGCGAGTCGTGGGTGACGATCATGAAGGTGGTGCCGAAGTCGCGGTTGAAGCGGCGCATCAGCGCGAACACCTCGTCCGACGAGGCGGTGTCGAGGTTGCCGGGCGGCTCGTCGGCGAGCACCAGCGGCGGCCGGCGGGCCAGGGCCCGGGCGAGTGCGACGCGCTGCTGCTGACCGCCTGAGAGATCGTTGGACCGGTAGTGCAAGCGATCGGCGAGGCCGACCGCGCGCAACAGCTCCTCGCCGGCGGTCCGGTCCGCCTTGCTCGGGCGGCCGCGATCGCCCCAGGCCGGGAGCAGGACGTTCTCGAGGGCGGTGAAGGCAGGGAGCAGGTGGTGGAACTGAAAGACGAAGCCGAGCATTCGGGCGCGCATCGCCGTCAGGCCGCGCTCGTCGAGGTTGGTCGTGTCGTGGCCGCAGACCTCGATCCGGCCGGCGGTCGGTCGATCGAGCAGGCCGATGAGGTTGAGCAGGGTGCTCTTGCCCGAACCAGACGGGCCGACCAGCGCGGTCAGCTCGCCCGAGCCGACCGTGAGGTCGACGCCGTCGAGGGCACGGGTCTTGACCGTGGCCCCGTACTCCTTGACGACGCCAGCGATCGCGAGCACTGGCGCCGGGGTGTCAGCCATTGCGGATCGCCGTCGCTGGATCCAGCTGGGAGGCGCGCCGGGCCGGGATCGTCGCCGCGAGCAGGCCGACGCCGGTCGCGACCGCCGTCGCGATGGCGAACAGCGACAGGTCGAGCTCGACCGGAAACCTGGGCGCGCCGCCGATATCCCGGGTCAGGTACTCGAACAGCTTGGAGAGCAGCGCGCCGATGCCCGAGCCGATGATCGAACCGATGATGCCGAGCACTCCGCCCTGGATCAGGAACACGAGCAGGATACGGCGGGCGGGCGTGCCGACCGCGCGCAGGATGCCGATCTCGCGCGACCTCTGCACCACCGACACGATGAGCACGCTGGCGATGCCGAGCGCGACCGCGACGATCACGAAGAACTGGATCAGCAGCTTCGAGCTCGACTGGGCCGACAGCCCCGATAGCAGCTCGGCGTTGACCGTCATCCAGCTGTCGGCGCGCAGCGCGGTGCGGCGCTGGACCTCGAGGGCGATGCGCTGGGCGGCGAACACGTCGGCGACCTTGAGCTCGATCGTGGTCACGCCGCCAGGCAGAGCGAACAGCGACTGAGCATGGCGCAGCGAGGTCAGCACCCAGGTGCCGTCCACGGCCTCGCTGCCCAGGGTGAAGATGCCGCGTACGGTGACGACGTCGTCGCCGCCCTCGCTCGACGACAGGCGCAGCTTGTCGCCGACGCCGACGCCGAGGTTGGCGGCGAGCTTGGAGCCGATCACCACCGCGCCACCGTCGAGCTCGTAGCGGCCGGCGACCAGGCGCGAGCGCACGTCGATGATGGCGAGGAACCGCTCCGGCTCGACGCCACGCACGACGATGGCACTCTTGGCGTCGCCGCGCACGGCGAAGCCGGCACCGGTGATGGACGGCGAGATCGCGGTCACGCCATCGACCCGCTCGACGCTGGTCACCACCATCGGCCATTGATCGATCGATCGAAGGCGCTGCGAGCTCTCGGCTACCTGGCGGGCGATCGCCACACCCGGGCTGGATTCGACCAGCGGCCTCGCAACTTCGCGCGGGATGCGCAGCGTGATGTGCGGCTGCGAGCCCAAGGTCTTGTCGATGAGCGAGGTCTGCAGGCCGCCGATCAGCGCCGACAGGAAGACCAGGACGCTGACTCCGACCGCGACCGCCGCCAGGATCAGGAGCGTCTGGCCGCGGGCGTCGCGCATGTAACGCAGCGCCACGAACCACGCGAACGACATCTCAGTCGCGCTCCGGCCGCACCCGCGCCCCGGGCGCGAGCCGCTTGCCGTCGGGCAGGATGACCTCGGCGCCCTGGTCGAGCCCGGCCACGATCTCGGTGGCCCCGTCGCCGCGGATGCCGAGCTGTACATCGCGCCGCGCCACGCGGCCGGCCTCGACGGTGAGAACGTAGGGCGACTGGGTCCCGGCGCCGCGGACCGCCTCGCTGGGCACGGTCAGCGCGCTGGCCTTGGCCGCGACCGTGAGATCGATCGACACGGTCATGTCGGGCTTGAGGTGCGCGGGAGGTGCTGGCACCGCGAGGCGAACCTCGACGCTGCCACGCTGCGGATCGATCGACGGCGCGATGTGGCTCACCTTGGCGTCGAACACCTGCTGCGGGTAGGCATCGGCCGAGGCGCGCGCGGCCTGACCGAGCGCGATCCAGGCCAGGTTGCGTTCGTCGGCCTGGAACACCAGCTCGGCGTCGGCATCGGCGGCGACCACCAGCAGGGTGCGCGAAGGCTGCACGACGTCACCGGGCTCGACCGAGCGAGCCAGCACCTCGCCGCCGTGCAGCGCCTCGATCCGGGTCTGATCAAGCCTGACCTGGGCGCCGGTGAGCTGGGCCTGGGCCTGGAGCAAGGCGGTCAGCGCAACCCGCGAGTCCGCCCCCATCGGGGCGGCGGCGACCTGCTGAGCCTCGGCCGCGTTCCGTTGCGCCCGGGCGATGTCGACCGCGCGTCGGGCGTTCTCGAGCTCGACCGCAGCCACGGCGTTGCTGGCGACCAGCTTGGTCGTGCGCGCCAGCTCGGTCTCGGCGCGTTCGAGATTGGTCGCCGCCTGGCGCAGCCCCTCGGTCGCGACGATCGCGCCGACCCGGCGCAACTGCTCGACCCGGGCCTTGGCCTGGCTGACCGCGGCCTCGGCCTGAGCCACCGCCGCGCGCTCGGCGCTGCCCTCGATCAGCACCAGCAGATCGCCGGCCTTGACGCGCTGCCCCTCGACCGCGCCGACCGCGACCACCAGGCCGGCGGTCTGCGCCGCGATCTGCACCCGGGTCGGCACACGGACCCGGCCGCTGGCCACGATGTGCTGCTCGATCGCCTGACGAACGACCAGCGTGGTGCGGACCTCGGGGCCACGGCCACGGAGGAACAGCACGCCCCCGGTCACGACCGCGACGGAGAGGGCGACCCACAGGGTCGGTCGGCGAAGGAACTTCGTCATCCACCTGGCCTGTACCACGACGGCCTCATGATCGCGGGAAGACGCGCGCCCGCGGACCTGGTCGGTCACTTCGGGTCATGGATCTCGAGTGCCTTGATCGCGAACCGCAAGAAATCGGCCTCGGTCAGCACGCCGATCAGCCGCTGCTCGGCATCGATCACCGGCAGGCAACCGAACCGGTTGTCGAGCAACAGCTCGCCCGCCTTCGACGCCAGCATGTCGGGGTGCACCGTCCACACGTCGACCGTCATGATCGATGAAACCGGCACCCGCGACTCCAGGCGTCGGCGATCGTCTACGTCGAGCCCGGTCAGGTCGCTGTACTGTGCCCGCAGCAGGTCGCGGTGGCTGACCAGGCCGACCAGACGGCCAGCGTCGTCGATCACCGGGATGTGCCTGAGCCGTTTCAGCTTCATCAGTTCCTCCGCGATGGGCAACGTCTGCTCGGCGAACAGCGTCAGGAGGTGAGTGCTCATCAAGTGGGCAACGCGGACCGGCTCCATGGTCTGCAATCGTGCAAGCGTCGGGCCGCCACCTGTGCGTGGCGTGCGGTCACGACCCCGCACAACCGGCGCGCAGCGACCGCGGCCGGCAAGAATTGCGGCTTTCAGGTCGTCATCGAGGATCCGCACGCTGACGTGGACACCGGGGCTGGACCGAGCGCCGGCCGTGACCATGTTGATGATGAAGGAGACAGGGAAGCCGCCCTCCGGGGCAGCTCCGCCCGGGCGCGCCGCGGCCCGCATCCACGCAGCACCACCCGCACCCAGAGACCCGCGAGGACCCCATGCAGCGCATCGCCATCGTCGTCGCCGACGCGGCCCGAGCCCGGCTCTACACCTACGAGCCCGCCGACGACCGCGGCGGCGCGCTCGTCGAGCACGTCGATCTGGTCGATCCCGAGCGGCGGCTGCGCCCCGGCCAGATCCACAGCGACAGTCGACCCGGTACCGGGTACTCGCCGACCGGGCTGAGCTTCGGCCTCGATGACCACCGCGACCAGCACCAGCACGAGGTCGACCAGCGCTTCGCCGGCGAGATCTACCGCCAGCTAGACGAGCTGTTGACGGCCCTCCCCTCGCGTCGCGTCGTGATCGTCGCCAGCCCCAACATGCTCGGCCACCTGCGGCTGTGGACCGGCGGCCTGGAACGGCGGCAGATCGAGCTCACCGAGATCTCGCGCGACCTGACCCGCGAAACCACGCCGCAGCTCCAGGATCACCTGGCGCGGCTCGGCTTGGTCCCTGCTCGCGAGCGCCGCGGGCTCCGCGCCTGAGCGGGCCGCGCGGCCGAGGGGGCCGAAAATGACGAAGCGCCCGGGTGGGCGCTGTGACGACTCTGGTGGAATCGCTCGTCGAACTGCGGGTGGTCTACCTCCCTCAGGGTGCCCGGGCAAGCCAATTCAACACGAACCGAGGGCGGCCGCCGGGCTGGCCGCACGAACGAGGGTTCGACCGAGGGTCGAACGACCGGTGGCGGAGTGCTACCAGGTGGTGTGCGTCGTCACCCGGGCGGAACGCACTGGAACGCGCCGTCGGCGTCGCTCCGGTTGTTGTCCTCGATGCACTCGTTGTTATCGCTCGAGGTCGAGGACTGGCACTCGAACCCGCCGTTGTCGACGCAGGCCCGAACGTCGACCTGCGAGGGCGCCGCCAGCCACACGCAGTGGACGTCGACACACGCGCCCGGAGGCAGCGGCGAGGGCGTGGTCATCGGGCCGCCCTGGCAAGCGATCTCGGTCATCGTGGTCCGGTCGTAGAAACGGACGGGGACGCCGGCGCCGACCACCACGTCGCCGGCGTTGCACACGCGGGCCTGGAGCGAGCAGCCCTGCGGCACGAGCGAGAGGAACACGGTCAGATCGGGTGCGGCCAGCGCGTCGAACTCGGGCAGGTTCTGGCGGAACGTGTTGAGCTTGCCCGAGATGGTGTTGGGCGTGTCGACGCGCCAGTTGGCCGGCTCGCTCGCCGGGATCTGGCCGAGCTCGGTCACGTTGGTGATGTGGTAGGCGTGCTGGTTCCATACGCGGCGGGTCGCGGCCCAGCTATCGGTGGCGTCGCCGATCACCCGGATCCCCTGGGTCGCGCCCGTCGTCGCGGTCGAGTTCTCGACGAAGACCACCTCGGCGTTGCCGTCGTTGTCGACGTCCGCGACGATCGGCATCTCGAGGCGCGTTCGCGAGCGGTTGGCCAGCGTGAGCCGCTCCGCGCCGCTCGAGCCGTCGAGGATACGGAAGTTCTGCTCGTCGGCGTAGACCACCTCGGCGCGGCCGTCGCTGTCGAAGTCGAACACGCTCGAGCCGGTGACGCGCGAGCTACAGTCGAAGTTCGCCACCTTCCAGCGGATGCCGGGGTCCGAGCATCCGGCCGGCAGCGGCGTGGCCAGGCAGTCGAGATCGGCGACCACGTAGTAGTCCGCGGCGGCGACGCCGATCTCGGCGCGACCGTCGCCGTCGAAGTCGGCGACGGTGGGCGGTCCGCCTTCGTTCTTGGTGCAGTCGTCCTTGGGGATCGCGATCCGCACCGGCGCGCCGCCGACCACGAGCTCGCTGCCGTCGTGCTCGAGGATGTAGATGGTCCCGCCGCGCACGCTCACCACCTCGCCCTGATCGTCGGCGTCGAAGTTGCCGGTGGCGGTGAACCCATCACACGGGAGCTGCTGGCACAGGGTCGTGGTCGCGGGCACCGGATAGGCGAAAGCCCAGCGGGTGGCGGCGGCCGCCTCGTAGGCGGTGCCGCCGGCGAGGACCTCGGGGCGCCCGTCGAGATCGAGATCGCCGGTGGCGGCGACGGGACCGAGGAAGCCGTTGACGCCGAGATCGCCGGTGCCAGCGCCGGCCAGGGTGCCGTCCTCGCCGTTCAGGATGATGCGCCCCTGGATCACCTCCGGTCGACCGTCGCCGTCGAGATCGGCGAGGGCCGGCTGCGGCGCGGCGAAGGTGTCGACGCCGTCGGGCTGCGCGCGGTTCATCCACAAGACGCTGCCGTCGCGACGCAGCGCGATCGTCCCACCGCCCTGGAGCGACGCGACGATGTCGGCCGCGCCGTCCGCGTCCACGTCGCCGAGCGCCACGCCGCCTGACGGATCGAAGTACACGCCGGCGACGCCGGTGTCGGCCAGGATCCGGGCCGGGCCGACGACCAGGTGCTGGGGCAGGACCCCGTCCGCTCCGCACGCGCCCGAGACCACCCGCAAGGCGCCGCCGACGCCCAGCCGGTCGACCTGATCGTCGTAGGACACGAACACGATGTCGGGGATGTCCGCCAGCGTGACCTGGCCGTCCTGATCGTCGTCGGTCAGGTTCATGACCATCGGCGTCATGGTGACGTCGTCGTAGGTGGGGTGCGGATCGCCCGTCGCCGGACGGTCCCAGCGGCACTCGACCTCCGGGTTGAAGGCGCCGGTCGGGGTGAAGGTGCAGGTCGGCACGCCGCCGTCGTCGCCGACGCCCGCATCGACCTCGCCGCCGCCTCCGTCGCCATCACCGCCATCACCGCCGCTTCCTCCATCACCACCACACGCGACCACGAACAGGATCGACGCTACCGACGCGGGACGCATCACGGGCAAGGCGGACCTCCTCGGCAAGAGCGACCAGCAACTTGCGTACCTGGCCACGCCGACCAGCCTTCGCGCGTGTACCCGGCTACTTGGTAGCGTGCCTCACTGGCCGCGAGGCGCTCGGGACAAGCGTTCCCGCGCGCTGGCGCCAGTCGACCCCGGCTCGCATCACCCGATCACCGCCGAGCCGAACCACCGGCGGCACCGAGGACGGCGTCATGACGCTGAACGGCGAGCCTCGCGAACAAGGCGGCCGCGTCATCGCCAGGCGCATGGTGTTCCCCGACGTCACGCCGTCCCCCCTTCCGGTGGACAGCCGACACCCTGGCCGTCGACGTCGGAAGCGGCCGCCGCGTCGGGCGCGCGGCACGATCGTCGAGCGCGCGGGCCGGCTGTCGCTCTCCGCTGCGCACCAGGCCGCGGTGGAAGAGCAGCTCGCCCCCTACCGCTGACGCCACGGCTGCCCTCGAGGATCAGCTGGTGTGAACCGACGCGTAACCATTCGCCGCGCCACGACGACCAACCAGGTACACATGGTGCGCGCAAAGACCATCGGAACGATGACGGTGCAAGACGAGCTGGGCGCGTCGGTGCGGCTCGACACCCTGTGGCGGGATCGTCCGGCAGTGCTGGTGTTCATCCGGCATTTCGGTTGAATCCACTGTCGAGAGCATGTGGTGCAGTTGCACCGCGAGATCGAGAACCTCCGGGCCACGGGTGCCGAGCTCCAGGTCATCGGCAACGGCGCCCCGATGTTCATCGCCGGGTTCCGCGAGACCACCGGGTACGACGGCCCGCTCTACACCGACCCATCGCTGGCCGTGTTCCAGGCCGCCGAGCTGCGCTCGGGGCTGCGGACCGTCCTCACGCTCGGAACCCTGACCCGCACGGTGGGCGCGCTGCGACGTGGGTTTCGCCAGGGCCGGACCCAGGGGAGCGCGATGCAGCAAGGCGGGGTGCTGGTGATCGCGCCTGATGGCCGGGTGCTGTGGCAGCACGTCTCGGCGGGGCCCGGAGACAACGCCACCGCTGCCGAGATCATCGCGGCGATCGGGGCCAACACGTGAGCGCCCTGACCGGCCTGCTCGACCTCGTGATGGCCCCCCTGGTGCCGCTCTCTTTCGGGCGGCCCGGGCTGAGGCTCCGCCGGGGCTCGTTCACCGAGCCGGGACGCCTGGACGGACGCCACGTGGTCATCACGGGCGCCAACAGCGGGATCGGTCGGGCCGCGACCGTGGCCATGGTGAAACGCGGCGCGCGCGTCACCATGGTGTGCCGTGATCGTGGGCGCGCGGAGGCCGCGCGCGACGAGATCGAGCTTGTCGCCGGTAGCCCGGGCCTGGTGGCGGTCGAGCTGTGCGACGTCGCCCGGCTCGACGACATGGCCGGCCTGGCGTCGCGCCTGCGCGATCCCATCGATGTCGTGATCCACAACGCCGGCGTCCTTCCGCCCGGACGGATCGACACCGAGGACAACCTCGAGCTCACCTGGGCCACGCACATCGCCGGCCCCCACCTGCTCTTGCGGTTGCTCCGGCCCCGCCTCGCCGCGACCGCCCGGATCGTGCTGGTGTCCTCGGGTGGGATGTACCTGGTCCCCCTGGTCGCGCCGGCGACCCTGCCCGAGCCCTACGACGGCGTGCGAGCGTACGCCTTCACCAAGCGCGCGCAGGTCGTGCTCGCCGAGCTCTGGGCCGAGCACGATCCGCTCGGCCCGCGCGTGGTCGCGATGCACCCTGGATGGGTCGACACCAGCGCGGTGCGGAACTCCCTGCCGGGTTTCCACCGGCTCATGCGACCGCTCCTGCGCGACCCGGCGGGGGGCGCCGATACCCTCGACTGGCTTGCCGCCTGTCCCCCGGCGCAGCTCGAACCCGGCGGCTTCTACTTCGACCGCAAGCGACGACCGACTCACGTCGTGCCCTGGCGGCGCGATCGTCCCGAGACCCGCGCGGCGCTGTGGCGGTGGTGCAACGCGGTCACGGAACCGTACCTGACCGCGGGTCAAGGCTCGGCCAGGAGCGCCTCGACCAGGCCCGGCAACGCGTCGTAGCTCGACTCGGGCAGCTCGTCGCCGCGAAACCGCACGCGTCCGGCGCGGTCGACGACGAGCACGGTCGGCAGGCGGCTGATCGTGTGCGGCGGATCCTGCACGGACAGCTCCGGATCGCGCGCGATGGTGAAGGTCGCCGGAACCTCGGCCAGGAACGCCTCCACGACCGCGTCGTCCTCGTCGACGGACACGCCGACCACGACCACGTCGGGATGATCGGCGGCGAGCCGGTTCAGCTTCGGGAATGAGCCACGACACGGCTTGCAGTAGGTCGCCCACACGTCGATCACCATCACGCGGCCGCGCGCGGCCTGCGAGCTCCACGGCTCGCCCGCGAGCAGCCGCAGCTCGAGTGGCGCCAGCGTGGGCGCCGCCGCCGCCGGCACGAGCGCCGGTCCGGACGACTGGCTGGCCGCGCACGCGGCGAGCGCGATCGTCGCGGCGATGAACGCGCTACGCATGCCGCGAGCGTACTGCGACGCTTGCGTCTTCAGGAGCTCGGCGTGAAGATCCGCGCATGATCCGCGCTCGTGTTCTGTCCGCCGCGGGTCTGGTCATCTCCGTGTTCTCGTGCTGGCCGACGCGCGTGCGCGACGCCGAGGCTTGAGGCATCGCCGCGCCCGTCGGTCCGACGGGCTGTGAGGGCGATTCGACGCACGCCGAGCCTCGCTGGCTGGTGGGCGCGTCGGCCGGCGCGATGTCGTCGACGATCGCGTTCGCCGACGGTCCGCGCGTCGACATCACCGAGACCGCGGTCATGGCGACGGTCAGCTACGCCACGCCGTCGCGCTGGAGCGCGCGCGTCGCCCTCGGCGCCGTGCTCGGCGGGGCCCTCGAGGCCGCCGGCCGCACGCACGATCTCGGGGTCGGCGTCGTCGCCGCGGCCAGCGGCGGGCGCACCTGGACCCGCGGCGCCTGGTTCCTCGCCGGCTCGCTCGGCGTCTCGGCGCTGCGGACGACCTCACGCGAGACCTCCGCGGGCGCGGCCAGCACCGCCGTCAGCGCGTCCGATCTACGCGCCGGCGTGCTCGCCGGGCGCAGCCTCGGGCGCGTCAGCCCCTACGCGCTCGCGCGCGCCTTCGGCGGCCCGGTGATGTGGCGCCTCGATGGCGAGGACCTGGTCGGCGGCGACATCCACCACTACCAGCTCGGCGCCGGTGTGAGCCTCGGCCCCGCGCGCGGCTGGACGCTGGTGCTCGACGTCGCCGCGCTGGGCGAGCGCGGCCTCTCGTTCGGCGTCGCCCGCGAGCTTTGAGGGACGGAGCGGTCAGCGCGCGATCACCAGGCCCGTCGCCGACGCGGGCCAGAGGTCCGCAGCCACCGTGGCATGATCGCTCGATGCCACGCTCGGCCGAGATCGGATTGCTCGGATTGGTCGCCTGCTCGGCGGCGGCGCCACACGACCCGCGGGCGACGACGACCGCTGCCGCGACGACCGCGGAGGTCCTCGAGCGCATCCGTTCGACACCGATCGCCGAGCTGGCCGGTGGCCGCGGCGAGATCGACGTGGCCGCCGCCGACCTCGACGCGATCATCGCCGCGATGTGGGAGCGCTACCGGGGTGAAGTCGAGGCCGACCCGGCGCGGATGGCGTCCCGCTCGCGGCAGGCGCTGGCGCTGGGTGACGCGGTGATGCGTTACCGGGAGCAGACGATCGGCCCGCGCCCGACCGGTGGCTACCCGCTGTACATCGCGCTCCACGGCGGCGGCGGTGGGCCGCCGGAGCTCAACGACGATCAGTGGCAGCAGATGCAGTCCTACTACCGGGCCAGCATCGACGCCGGGGTCTACGTCGCTCCGCGCGGCGTCAGCGACACGTGGGATCTGCACTTCCGGCCTTCGTCGTACGCGCTCTACGATCGATTGATCGAGGACGCGCTGGTCTTCGCGGACGTCGACCCCGATCGGGTCTACCTGCTCGGTTTCTCGGCAGGCGGCGACGGGGTCTACCAGATCGCGCCGCGGATGACGTCTCGCCTGGCCGCAGCGAGCATGTCGGCCGGCCACCCCAACGGCATCGCGCTCGACAACCTGTATCACGTGCCGTTCGCGATCAGCGTGGGCGAGCGCGACGACGCCTACGGACGCAATCGGGTCGACGCCGAGTACTGCGGCAGGCTAGCAGCGCTCGCAGCCGCTCACCCCGACGGCTACGCCGGCGCGTGTTTCGTCCACGTCGACCATCCCCACAACTTCCGCGACAACGACCCGCGCGCCACCATGTATCCGGTGCTGGCCGACCCGGCCGCGTGGCTCGCCCGTGGCGAACGCGCCCAGCGCTCGGTCGACACCAACGCGGTCCGCTGGCTGCGCGGGCACCGGCGAATCCGCCATGCCCCCACGCTGCGCTGGAACCTCGCCACGCGCGCGCCTCCCGAGCGCCTGACCAACGGCGTCACCGGAGACGTCACGCTCCTGGCCCCGGCCCAGACCTTCGACTGGCTCGCGGTCGAGGACGACGCACCCCCGACCGGCATGCTCGAAGCGCGGATCGAGGGCAGCGCCAACGCGGTCATCGTCACGGGCGCGCCGCCGTCGGTGCGGATCCGGCTTGCGCCCGACATGGTCGACCTCGAGCGTGAGCTGCGGATCGTCGTCGACGGCCACGAACTGCGAGTGACCGCGCGCCCACGGTTGTCGACGCTGGCGCGAACGCTGCTGGAGCGCGGTGATCCGCGGCTGGCCTTCGCGGTCGACCTCCGACTGCGCCGCACCGGCGGCAGCTGGCAGGTCGCGCCGTAGGTTTGATCCCCCTGACGGTCCTCGAGCTCGATCGACCACTCGTGCCCACGTGTAGGACGGCGTGGGCGCGGCCAACTCGGTGGTGGCGACCGATCGTGTTAAGCTTCGCCAACTCCGATGGAAGGCGGATCGATAGGGCAGTACCGGATCCTCCGCAAGCTTGGCGAAGGAGGCATGGGCACGGTGTGGATCGGCGAGCACACGCTGCTCGGCCGCCGGGCCGCGATCAAGGTGCTCCTGCCGGCGCTGTCGGCCAACCAGGGCATGGTGCAGCGCTTCTTCAACGAAGCGCGGGCGGTGACTGCCGTCGCCGACCCGGGCATCGTCCAGGTCTTCGACTTCGGCTTCGACGGCTCGGGCAGCGCCTACATCGTCATGGAGCTGCTCGAGGGCGAGCCCATGGACGTGCGGCTACGCCGCATCGGTCGGTTCTCCACGATCGACTCGCTCCGCTTGATGCGACAGGTGGCCACCTCGCTCGCGGCCGCGCACGGCAAGGGCGTCATCCACCGGGATCTCAAACCCGAGAACCTCTTCATCGTCGGCGATCCGGCCGTGACCGGAGGTGAGCGACCCAAGATCCTCGACTTCGGGATCGCCAAGCTGAACAGCGACGAGCCCGGCAAGTTCAAGACCCGCACCGGGGTGTTGATGGGCACGCCGGTCTACATGTCACCCGAGCAGTGCCGCGGCACCGCCAACATCGATCACCGCTCCGACGTGTACGCGCTCGGGTGCGTGCTGTTCACGATGCTGTGCGGCCGACCACCGTTCGATGGAGAGGGCACCGGCGACATCATCATCGCGCACGTCCGCGACGCCCCTCCGCGACCGTCGAGCCAGGTGCCGGGGATCCCGGCCGAACTCGACGCCCTGGTGCTGCGCTGCCTCGAGAAGGACCCGGCCAACCGCTTCCAGTCCATGGCCGAGATGGCGCAGGCGCTCCACCAGATCGAGAGCGCGCTGTTCGCCTACCCGGCCGGCGGCTATGCGACGCCGCCGCCCATCGGCCTGCTCGCGGCGACGCCGACCCCCATGTACGGCGCGGCCATGACGCCGCCCCCGCCGCTGGCCGGCGCGGTCACCACGCTCGAGTCGGCGAGCGGCCAGGGCGGCACCACCGGCATCGTCCAGGGTGGCGGCCGGCGACGCTCCGTGCTCGTCATCGGTACCATCGCCGCCCTGGCGATCGGTGGTGGTGCGCTCGCCGTCATGCGCAGCGGTGGCGATGACGGCGACGGCGGCGGCGGCACGCCGGGCGGCAATGGCGCGGCGAGTGCGGCGCTCGCACCCGATGCCGGCGCAACGTCCGCGGCCACGCCGATGCCTGACGCCGCGGTCCTGGCGGCGCCGCTCACCGAGGCCGACGCCAGCATACCGTCCGTCGATCTCGCCGACGCCGCCCCGGCGACGGCGGCCGCCCCCGTCGATGCCGGAGCCGACAACAACAGCCGTCCGCGCGGTGGACGCGGCAGACGAGGGAGATCCGATCATGGCGACAACCAGGGTTCCGGTCTGTCGAATCGCGGCGACTAGCCTCGCCGCGCTCATCCTGGGCCTCGTCTTCGGCGGCGGGGTCGCCCATGCGCAGAACGCCGCAGCCGAAACCCTGTTCTCCGAAGGCGAGAAGCTCTTCAAGGAGGGCCGGATGGCCGAGGCGTGCGAGGCATTTGCCGCGTCGAACCGCCTCGAGGCGCGCGCCGGCACGCTGCTCAACCTCGGCACGTGCCGCGAGAAGCTCGGACAGCTGGCGTCGGCGTGGTCGGCGTTCAAGGACGCCGAGGTCCGCGCCAAGGACCCCAAGAAGAAGAAGACCGCCACCGAACGGATCAGGGCTATCGAACCGCGGCTCTCGTTCCTGACCATCTCGGTGCCCGACGAGAGCCGCATCGACGGGCTGGTCGTCTCGCGCGACGGCGTCGAGGTCGACGCAGCGCTGTGGAACCGCGCGGTGCCGGTCGACGGCGGCAGGTACGTGGTGGCCGGGCGCGCCCCCGGGCACGAGGAGTGGTCGACGACGGTCGAGGTCGACAACGAGGTGGACAAGGTGTCGATCGAGGTGCCCCGGTTCAAGGAGCTGATCAAGCTGGCCCCGCCACCGCCCACCCCCGACACCCCTCCGTCCGGGCCCGAGCCGCCCACGATCGACGAGCCTGAGCCCGGCGCGCCCGCGGGGATGTTCACCCCACGCCGCAAGCTGGCGCTCGGCGTCGGCGCGGTCGCGCTGGTCGCGCTGGCGGGCGGCGCGGTGTTCGGTAGCCAGGCCAACGGCTTCGAGTCCGATGCCGACGCGCTCTGCCCGGACGAGAGCGTGCCGTGTCCCGACGGCGACCGCGCCAACGACCTCATCGATCGCGGCAAGTCGCGCGCCCTGATGGCCAACGTGGCGTTCGGCGTCGGAACCGGCGCGGCCATCGGTGCGGCGGTCCTGTGGTTTACCGGACGGCCGCCGGCCGATGCAGGTGTGGCCATCACGCCGTACCTGGGCGAGACCACGGGTGTCGACGTGCAGGTGAGGTTCTGATGCGCACCGTGACCGCGCTCGTCATCGCCGGCCTGGTGGCCGGTCTCACCAGCCTGACCGCCTGTGCGGTCGACGGCCGCTACATCCAGGGCGATCCCGACGGCGCCCTCAACGACGGTGGCATCGACGGCGCCGGCGGTCCGCTCGAGATCGTGCTCTCGACCACGGCGCTGATCGTGCCCGAGAGCCAGACCCGGACCTTCACGGTGCAGCTGTCGCCCGCACCCGCCGAGGCCGTGCTGGTCACGCTCGAGACCAGCGACGACCTCCAGCTGGGCGTCACCCCCACCGCGCTCCTGTTCAGCACCTCGGACTGGGCCACGCCCCAGACCGTCACCCTCACCGGCAAGTCCGACGTCGATGTCACGGACGAGGACGTGACGGTCACCGCCCGCTCCACGGCGGTCGCCACGCCGGCCACCGTCGCCGTCACCGTCGACGATGACGACGGCCTGGCCCTGGCGCTGACGCCGACCGCGCTCGACGTGGGCGAGGGCTCGACCGGCACCATCCGCGCCCACCTCACGGCCCAGCCGACCGCCGATGTGGTGGTGGCAGCCGCGTCGAGCAACACCGCGGCCGCGACCGTCGCGCCCGCGTCCCTCACCTTCACCACCGCAAACTGGAACCTCGATCAGTCGGTCACGGTGACCGGCGTGCAGGATGCCAACATCTCCGCCGACAGCGCCACGATCGACTTCACCTCGGTCGATCTCACCGCCGCGTCGGTCGCGGTCACCGTCACCGACGACGACGTGCTCGGCATCCAGACGTCGACCAGCTCGCTCGGCCTCACCGAGGGTGGGAACGGCACGTTCACCCTGCAGCTCACCCAGCAGCCGGCGGGCAACGTCAGCGTCACGGTGATGACGTCGAACCCGGCGGCGGCCACGGCCGCCCCGACCACCCTGACCTTCACCACCGGCAACTGGAACCTGGCCCAGACCGTCACGGTCACGGCGCCGGCCGACGACGACACCGCGGCCGGCAGCGCCTCGATCACCCTGGCCGCCACCGGCCTGGCCAACCGCACGGTGGCGATCAACGTCGCCGACGACGACGTCCAGTCGATCACCGCGGCGCCGGCAGCGGTGTCGATGAACGAGGGCGCGAACGCGACGGTCAACGTGCGCCTGGCCTTTCGTCCCACGTCCGACGTCACGGTCACGGTGTCGAGCCTGGCCACCGCGGTGGCCACGGCGGTGCCGCTCACCCTCACGTTCACGCCGTCGAACTACGCTAGCAACCAGCCGGTCACGCTCACCGCCGTACAGGACGCCGACGCCGCCCCCGGCGCCACCACGCTCCGCCTCGAGGCCGCGGCCCTCGGCCTGGTCCGCGACGTGACGGTGAACGTGATCGACGACGAGATCCTGCTGATCGAGACCGACGTGGCCAGCGTGGCCGTCACCGAGGGCGGAACCACCACCTTCCGGGCGCGCCTTTCGGCCCAGCCCGGCGCCAGCGTCGCGGTGGCGATCGCCTCGAACGACCCGACCGCGGCCACCGCCGCACCGACGCCGCTGACGTTCAACTCCTCCAACTGGAACGTCTACCAGATGGTCACGGTGACCGGCGTGCAGGACGTCGACCTCGTGGGCGAGACCGTGATCTTGACGCTGTCCTCGGCCGGCCTGACCAACGTCACGGTCACGGCGTCGACCACCGACAACGACACCCAGGTGATCCAGGTGACGATGGCCTCGGTCACCGTCGCCGAGGGCGGCACGACCACGGTCGGCGTCGCCCTCGGTTACATGCCCGGCGGCAACGTGACGGTGACGGTGATGTCGGGCGATACCGCCAAGGCGACCGCGACGCCCGCGAGCTTGTCGTTCACCCCGACCAACTACGCGACGGCCCAGAACGTCACCGTGGGCGGCGTCGACGATCTCAACGTGGCCACCGAAACGACCACGGTGTCGCTGATGGCGGCGAGCATCCCGACCACCACGGTCAACGTCACCGTGACCGACAACGACACGCTCGGGATCCAGACCAGCGTGCCGAGCGTCTCGCTGGCCGAGGGCGGCACCGCCACCTTCGGGGTGCGGCTCAACTTCCAGCCCTCGACCGCGGTCACCGTCAACGCCGCGTCGGCCGATGGCGGCGCCGCCACCGCCGCCCCCGCGATGGTGCCGTTCACCACCACCAACTGGAACACCTATCAGAACGTGACGGTCACCGGCACCCAGGACATCGACCTCACGGCCGAGACGGTCGCCATCAACCTGACCGCGACCGGCGCCAGCCCGGCCAGCGTCTCCGCCACGGTCAGCGACAATGATGTGCAGGCGATCGTGGTGACCACCAACAGCGTGGCGGTCTCCGAGGGGGCCGGCACGGTGGTGGGCGTGTCGCTGGCGTTCCAGCCCGCGGGCAACGTCACGGTCAACGTGGCCTCGCTCAACACCGGGGTGGCCACGGTGTCGGCTGCCGCGCTCACCTTCACCCCGGCCGACTACGCCACGCCGCAGAACGTCACGATCACCGGCGTGGCCGTGGCCGGCAACGACTTCAACAGCACCAGCGTCAACGTGACGTCGAGCGGCCTGCCGACCCAGTCGATCTCGGTGCTCGTGCGCGATCCCGACATCATCGAGTTCATCGTGTCCCCGACCTTCGTCTGCGTGTTCGACTTCACGACGGGCACGGTGCGGCTCAAGGGCAATCCACTCGGACCCTTCAACGTGACCATCTCTTCCGGTGCCAACATCGACGTGACGCCGGTGACGTACAGCTTCGATCCGGGCAACTTCGGCACGGCCCAGACCGTCAGCATCGAGGGTGTCACCGTCAGCACCGGCAACCTGATGACGGCGTCCTCGCCCGGCGTGAGCAACAAGACCGACACGATCACGGTCCGCTCGCTGTCGCAGACTCCCTGCAACCTGTGAACCGCGCTTCGGGCGGCGCGCGGCCCGTCGGAGCGTCGCTCGGTCGAGGCACGGTCGCCAACCTCGGGTGTGCTACGTGGCACAGTCGCCGACTGCGCGCCACTCCCGCTCGGTAACACACGGATGCTCGATGAGTGGCCTCGGGCCCGAGCAGCCTCGATACCCCACGATTACCTGGAACCGAGCCGACGCTGGCCACTCCGTGGGGGATAATGCTTCCTGCTCATGCCTGACTGCGATGACGAGCAGGAGTTCACGACCGCTCGCATCGAGTTGACGCCCACGCGATCGGGCGCGGCGGCCCCGCTGGAACGGCTCGTGTGCGTGACCGGCCCCGACGTAGGACGGACGTTCCTGCTCGAGAAGCTCCCCGTCGTGATCGGCCGCGGCGCCGAGGCCGAGGTTCGAGTGCAGGCCGAGGACGTTTCACGCCAGCACGCACGCATCTCCCGGATCGGGCGCAACCTGGTCATCGAGGAGCTGGGCAGCCGTAACGGCACCGCGATCAACGGCAAGCTCGTCACGGGCAGCGAGCTGCTCGAGCTCGGCGATCGGGTGCAGATCGGCGGCACCGTGACCCTGGTCTACGGACGCCACGACGAGCTCGAAGCGCGGGCCCAGCAGCTGCAGCGGCTCGACTCGCTGGGAGAGCTCGCAGGTGGGCTCGCCCACGACTTCAACAACATGCTGATGGTGATCCTCTCGGGGATCGAGACGATCGAGCTCTGGGCCTCGGAGCACGGTTGCACGGATCGTGACCTGGTCGACCCGATCTCCGAGATCCGCAGCGCGTCGTCGACGGCGCGCGACCTCACGCGTCAGCTGCTCGACTTCTCACGACGGGAGCCGGTACGAGAGCTGAGCGCGATCCCTCTCGAGCCGCTGGTGGACGAGATCGTATCGATGGTGCGGAGGACGATGCGCGAGCCGGTCGAGATCTCGGTCGCTGTCGAGCCGGGGCTCGCGGTCATGGGGAACCGCCGCGAGCTCCAGCAGGTCCTGCTCAACCTGTGCTTCAACGCCCGTGACGCGATGCCGTCGGGAGGCAAGCTGTCCATCGAGACGCGCTCGGTGACGCTCGGCCGTGCGAGCGCCGCGGCGCTGGACCTCGCCGATGGCGGTGACTTCATCGAGCTCGACGTCACCGATACCGGCACCGGCATGGACGCCGACACAGTGGCGAGAGCGTTCGAGCCGTTCTTCACAACGAAACCTGCCGGTCGCGGCACCGGCCTCGGCCTGTCATCGGTCTACGGCGTCGTGCGCAGCCACGGCGGGAGCGTCGCCATCGAGTCAGAGCTCGGGCGCGGGACGCGCATGAGGGTGGTCCTCCCCGCGCCCTCCGCCGAGCTCAAGCCCCCTCGCACCCGGACCCGCCCGATGCCCAAGGCGGCGCCCCCGCGGCACATCGCGATCGTGGTGGACGACTCCGCGGCGTCGCGGAGCTCCACCGCCCGGATGATGCGGTCGATCGGCCTCGAGACCGGCGAGTTCGACGGCGGCCCGGCGGCGCTGGCTAACTTCCGCGAGGTCCACGCGGAAGTCTCGGTCGTCGTACTCGATCGGCTGATGCCGGGCATGAGCGGAGAGCAGACGCTCAAGGAGATGCGCCTCATCGACCGCGAGGTCAAGATCATGATGATCTCCGGCGGCGCTGGTGAGGCCGCAGCGCGCGAGTTCGGCGCTGACGCGTTCTTGCGCAAGCCGTTCAGCATCGAGGCGATCCGGGAAACGCTCGAGCGCCTCGGCGTGCTCCAGCACCTCACCCGCAGCTGACCCGTCGCGCAGCCGGGAGTCCGGCCGCGGCAGGATGTCAGCCTCCGACGGGCCCGTCGAGGACCTCGCGGATCGCGCGGTTCCGTCGGTCACGTCTCGCGCCTGGATCAGGTATCCGGCCATCGCCGACTCGCAGACCAGCGCGAGCTGTTCGAACGCAAGCCCC
>SXGT01317409.1_pt1 | contig 24991 bp, 23 predicted proteins | sample 3176221 | NCBI WGS metagenome assembly SXGT01 (sample SAMN11356862, study PRJNA531348) | freshwater metagenome | isolation source: freshwater sample F1-120 | place: China: Fuxian Lake, Yuxi | collected 2017-12-25
GATCATCGTGGCGGTCAACAAGATCGACAAGCCGGGCGTCAACCCGGATCACATCAAGCGCGTGCTGATGGAGCACGGGTTGGTGCCGGAAGAGTACGGCGGCGACACGATCTGCGCCCCGGTGAGCGCGCTCAAGGGCACCGGCATCGATGCCCTGCTCGATAGCGTCTTGCTCGTGGCCGAGGTGGCCGACTTGCGGGCGAACCCCGACCGTCACGCCGAGGGCGCGGTGCTCGAGTCGCGACTGGAAACCGGTCGCGGCGCGGTTGCCACCTTGCTCGTCAAGACCGGCACCATCAAGCAGAGCGACGTGCTCGTCATTGGCAACACCTGGGGCCGCGTGCGCGCCATGCACGACGACCGCGGGGGTCGCCTCAAGGAAGCCGGCCCGTCCACCCCGATCGAGATCTTCGGCCTCGAAGACATCCCCGCGGCCGGCGACGACTTCGTGGTGGTGGGCACCGAGAAAGACGCCCGTGCGCTCGCCGAACACCGCGCCAAGGCGGCCCGCGAGGGTGCGCAGTCGCAGCGCAAGGCGCTCACGGTCGACGACCTGTTCAAGCAGGGCGGCCAGGCGTCCACAGCCGAGCTCTTCCACGTGGTCCTCAAGGCCGACGTGGGCGGCTCGCTCGAGGCGCTGAAGGGCGCTCTCGAGGGCATCGAGGTGTCGGGCACCACGCTGAAGCTGCTGCACGCGGCGATCGGCCCGGTCAACGAGTCCGACGTCAACCTCGCGGCGGGCAACAACGCCCTCGTGGTCGCGTTCAACGTGAAGTCCGACGCCAAGGCCCGGCAGGCCGCCGAGCAGCATGGCGTCGAGGTGAAGCGCTACGACGTGATCTACCAGGTGATCGACGAGGTGAAGGCTCGCCTCACCGGCCTCCTCGCGCCGATCTACGAGGAACAGAAGGTGGGCGAGGCGGAGGTCCGCGCTGTCTTCAACGTCAGCAAGTCCGGCCCCGTGGCAGGCTGCATGGTGGTGGGCGGCAAGGTGCAGCGTGGCGCCACCGGCCGCGTTCTGCGCGCCGGCAAGCAGGTGCACGAGGGCAAGCTGAGCGGGCTCAAGCGCTTCAAGGAAGACGTGCGCGAGGTCGTCGAGGGCTTCGAGTGCGGTATCAGCATCGAAGGCTACAACGACATCCAGAACGGCGACCGCCTCGAATTCGTGGTGAAGGTCGAGGTTCCTCGCACCTAGTTCTCCGTGTATCTCCCTGCTCCTGATGAAGAGGTGTGGGTCGGGGTCGTGCGCATCTTGCTGCACGTCCCCGGCAGCCGCACCCTCAAGGACCGGCGGCGCGCCGTGCAGTCGCTGGTCCAGCGTATTGCTGCGCGCCATCACGCTTCGGTCGCCGAGGTCGGGCACCTGGAGCATCCCGGCGCGGCGGTTGTCGCGGCCACCGTGGTGGCGAATGCGCCTCAGCTGGTTCGGGCACGTCTCGACGCGATTCGTCGCGAGGCAGAGCTGGCTGCGGACAGCGTGTTCATCGACAGCAACACCTGGCTCGTGAAGATGAGCGCGGCCGACGAGTCGAAGGGCACATCGTGACCTAGATCTTGACGCGTCAAATGTGATACCGTGTTGTGCATGAAGGACGCCGCTATCCCTCTCACCCGCGGTCACCTCTACGCGCTCGGCGCGATGTCGATGGCCCTTGCCTTCCTCGCGTTTTTCGTGGGGCTCGCGCTCGGTCGACGGGCACCAGAGGTCGCTTCGGAAGACCCCGCCGTCTTGCCGCTGGTGGCGGAGGAGGTCGAAGGCGGCTCGCTCGAGGCGCTCCTGGCGCGCCTCTCCGAGGTGCAGGGGGCGAGCGTGCGGTTCCCCGGTGAGTTGGGCTCGTCGGCGCCCTCGGCCTCGGTCGATGGCGTGCCGACCGGCGGCTGGGCGGTGCAAGTAGGCGAGTACGCCGACCAGAACGGCGCGGATCGGCTGGTCGCGCAACTGCGCGAGGCGGGACTCCCCGCGTACCGTGTGCGCGCGTTGATCGATGGCCACCGACGCGAGCGCGTGCGGGTGGCCGGCTACTCCACGCGCGAATCCGCCGCGATCGCCCTGGCGGACGTCGCGAGCCGCGCAGGTTCGGCGAGCCCCGCGGTGGTGCCGGCCCCTTGACAGGCGGCCCCGTGATCGCGAAACTGGCGCGGTCGCAGGAGTCGTGATGTTGCCGGTGCTGTCGATCCTCGCTGCCTCTTCGCTCGCCTTCGCGCAGGAGGGCTTCGTCCAGGTCGGCGGATCGTCGTCCACGCCCGACTACTACGTGGTCCAGGCGGGCGACACGCTGTGGGACATCAGCACCCGCTTCCTCGGCGACCCGTACCAGTGGCCCCAACTGTGGTCGTACAACGAGTACATCACCAATCCGCACTGGATCTACCCGGGCAACCGGATCTACTTCCGCCTTGGCGACTCGCTCTCGCCGCCCAGCGCGGTGGTGGAAACGGTGGAAGACATCCCATACCAGCCGCCCGACGAGCAGGTGGCCGTGGTCGACGAGACCTGCGACTACCCGCCGACCTTCAACGATACGCGTCGCGGCCAGCGCCTCACGGCCCCGGGCCTGCTCGGCCACCCCGACGACTTTGCGGCTCGTGGCAAGCTCATGTGGTCGCAGTCGGGCGGGGAGAGCCTCGGCGAGAACGACTACATCCACGTTCGCCTCGACGCCAACCAGGTGGCCGAGTGTGGCGACATCATCGGCGTCTGGCGCGCTGTCGGTGGGCGCGTGGCCAAGAAGGGCGTGCGCGGCCGTGTGTACCGCGCCATCGCGACCGCGCGTGTGATTCGCGTTGACGAGCGCGTGGCCACGGCCGTCATCCGCGACAGCTTCATCGAGGCTCGCCGCGGCGACCTCGTGGGCGACGCCATCCCGGTGGACGTGACGGTCGACGTGCGCGCGCCAAAGGGCGACGTGGAGGCCGAGGTGGTGGCGCGGCTCAACGCCGACGTCGCGCTCGTCGGCACCTACGAGACGGTTTTCATCAACCGCGGCACCAGTGATGGCGTCGACGTGGGCACCGCCCTCTACATGGTCAACCAGCGCGACGGCCGGGCCCAGCTTGGGGACCGTGAAGACGGCCGCCTGCCCGAGCGCGTGGTGGGGCGGGTGGTGGTGGTGCGGGCTGGCGAAGACCACGCGACGGCGGTGGTTGTCGACGCCGCGCGCGAGATGACCGATGGGCAGCGACTCGTTTCGACGCCGAACGACGAGGACTAAAGGCCTGGGGGCGGGTTGACGGCGGCCCGGCGGTGCGCAGCTTGCGGCGCTCCTGGGGGTGTGCGTGGACGTGTCAGCTGTCTCGGTGATGACCCAAGGCCATGCTGCGTGGCCGTCGTCACTCGTTGGCCTGCCGGGTGGCCCCCTCGTGCTCTACGCGGAGGGCAACCTCGAGCGGTTGCGGGCGCCGATGATCGCCCTCGTCGGCGCACGGGCCTGCACCGGCGATGGTCGGGCGATGGCTCGGCGGCTCGCGGTGTCCGTTGTCGAGGCGGGCGGGGTCGTGGTGAGCGGGCTGGCCGCTGGGATCGACGCGGAGGCCCACCTGGCCGCTGCGGGTCGCACGGTGGCGGTGCTGGGCCAGGGGCTGGGCGCGCCGATGGCCCGATGGCAGCGCGACCTGCGGTCGCGGGTGCTCGACGCGGGCGGTCTCATCCTCAGCGAGTACGAGGGCGACGTGGCGGCGGCCGCCTGGACCTTCCCCCGGCGCAACCGCATCATCGCCGGGTTGGCGCGCGCGGTGGTGGTGGTGGAGGCCGCTCGCCGGAGCGGGTCGAAGAACACCGCCGCTCACGCGCTGGCCTACGGGCGCGAGGTGTACGCCGTGCCGTGGTCGTTCGACCTCCACACCGCGGAGGGTTGCCTCGACCTCATTGAGCAAGGCGCGAGCGTGGTGAGGGGCCCAGACACCGTGGCCGCGCTCGTCGCGGGCGGGCCGGGATAGGCAAGGGGCATGGCCCGCGCCTCCTATGAGCACGTTGACATCGAACCCGCGGCGAGCGACTACATCGAACTCCTGCGCGAGCTCGGCCACCTCGACGACGCCAGCATAGAGGCTCTCACCAGCGACCTGATGCGGGCAGGGAGTGGCGGCAAACCGGTGACGCTGGCCGACGTGCGTCGTCAGGCCGCGATCCAGCTATTCGACCTGCGTGAGCAGATGCGGCCCGACCAGCGCGAGCTACTCGACGCCGAGTGGGGGCGCCTCTTCGCCTGAGCGAAGCGCGCCCGTCCCCCGGTCGTGGCGCCAGGCGCGGCTAGAGCAGTTCAGCCACGCGCTGGATGCCCTTGATGGCGCCAGCATGGCCCCGCGCGCCGAGCCCGGCAATGGCGAGTCGGGCCGCCTCGGCGATGTCCCCGGCCACGACAACGTACGTGACGCTGTCGCCGCCCTTGCCTTCGGCGGTGACGGTGAAGGCGTTCTGTTTCGCGCTGGCCTTCGGGGCGGCCACCGCGGCTGGCGCGGCCACGGAGGGTGCCTTGGCCTCGACCTTCGCCGGCGCGACGGGCGCGGCAACCGGGGCGGCCTTCGCCTCGACCTTGGCGGGCGCCGCCGGCGCGGCCTGGACGGCCACCGCCGCAGCGGCCTTGCTCGCGTTGATACCGCGCCGAGTACGGTAGGCGCGCACGTTTTCCGTGGTGACGCCGGCACGAGCCGCGATGTCAGCGTCGGACACCTTGCCAAGCAGGTGCAGGTAGGGGTCGAGCTTGGACTTGCGGCCGTGGAAGGCCTTCTCGGCTGGCGCTGCTGGCTTGGCCGCCGCGACCGGGGCAGTCTTGGCGGGTGCCGCTTTGACGGGAACAGTCTTGGGGGCCTCAACCTTGGCCGGCGCTGCCTTGGCCGCAGTCTTGACGACCGCAGTCTTGGTGGGTGCGGCCTTGGCGGGCGCTGCCTTGGTGGGCGCCGCGCCGGGCTGGAACTTGTAGCCTTCGTACGAGCTGATCCCCATGCGCTTGCGGAAGCTGACAACCGCCGTGCGCGAGACACCCGCCTGCTGGGCGATCTCGTGGTCGGGGATCTTTCCAAGCTTGTCTTTGAACGGGGCGAGTTTCTGGTCGACGGGCGGACGCGGCATTGAATCTCCGTTGAGGTGGGTCGCGGCGCATAACGCGCATCACCCCGGAGACAAGGCACACGGTCAACTAATCGCTTGCGTCCCCCGAACAGACGGCAAGTAGCGAGGTTCCAAGCTCTGCCAGCAACCGTGGCTCCCGCATGTCAAAACGTTGCAGGGGCAGATCCCAGGCGGCGCCGATGCCGACGACCACGAGGTCGGCGCCCGCGGCCGCCGCCTTGAGGGCCTCCACCCGTCCGCTGTGACGTCGGCCGTCGATCACCACGAGTTCAACACCTTCGCGGCCAGCGATTCGCTCCGCCACGCGCTGGGCGGCCTCGTCGTTGTCGCCCCCAAGACCGAGCACCACGCGCCGCGCCCCGCGGAAGCCGGCATCGTGAAAGACCAAGACATCGCATGGCGCTGCGTGTGCCACCCTTGCCACCGGGCCACCAAGTTGGGCGCCACCCCAGAGCGGACGATGGAGGCCCACGAGGATGGCGTCGGCCTCTTTCAGCCTCGCGAAGCTCTGGATGGCGTCGACCACGTCGCCTGCCTGCGCCGTGACCGGCTCGAACGTCGACCCGGCGCCCTGAGCCACGCCGGCGAGGATCTCCGCCGGGCCGTCGGCCTCGGTGGGGTCGTTCGGGAAAAGGCCGGGTTGTTCACTCACGCTCACCAGTCGCAACGCCCAGCCCCGCGCGGGCGGTGGGCCGCAAATGGCGGCGGCGAGGCGGCCAAGCGCTGGCGCACTGTCGGGGTGGGCCACGCAGGCCACCACGCCATAGGTCGACGCGGCCGTGGCCCGGGTGGTCTCGGCCAACACTCGTGACCGTGGGTAGAGCCAGGCCACGAGCGGCGACGTGGCCAGCGTGTTGACAATCGCCATCACCACGAACATCGCGAAGAGGGTGGGCGTCAACAAGCCGAGGTCGAGACCGATCTTGAGGATGATGAGCTCCATCAGCCCCCGCGTGTTCGCGAGCACGCCGAGGGTCACCCCGTCTCGAAAGCCGAGCCCGGCGCGGAGCGCCGGCACCAGGGCGCCGAGCCACATCGCACTGGAGGAGATGAGTATGATCGCCAAGGTCCAGCTGCCGTTGCCCCCGGACATCGCCGCCCAGAGGTCGGTGCGCAGGCCGGTCGCGGCAAAGAACACCGGCAAGAGGATCAGCGTGGCAATGTCCTCCACGCGCCCCCGGATCGCGGCGACGGTTCGGTGAACCCGGGGGGTGGCCACGCCCGCGAGGAATGCCCCGAAGAGCGCGTGGATGCCGATGTGCTCGGCGAGCAGCGCGCTCGCGAAAACAGCGAGCAGCAGGATCGCGAGGCCCGTCTGCTTGAGGTCGCGAAGGGTGCCGAAGCGCCGCTCGATGCGTCCAAGGATTGGGCGCACCAGGAGGATCATCGCCCCCACGTACGCCAGCGTGATGGTGGCCGCCTGGATGACCCCCAGCGCCCCCGTGGCGTGCGCCGCCGATACCGCGATGCCGAGCATCACAAAGCCGGCCAGGTCGTGGCCCGCAGCGGCCGTGAGCGCGATGGTGCCGACGGTCGTGGCGAGCATGCCGCGCTCGGCGAGGATGCGCGCCAGGACGGGGAACGCGGTGACCGACATGGCGATGGCGATGAAGAAGGCGAACTCGGCTACGGCCACGCCCGGCGGCCCGAAGCCGGGTTGCAGGGCCAGCGCCAGCGCCACGCCGGACAGCATGGGCAAGACCAGCGTGCCCAGCGTGACACCCGCCGCGAGACGACCTTGCTTGCGAATCACGTCGAGGTCGAGCTCCAGCCCAACCAGAAACATGAAGAGGACCAGTCCAACCTGGCTGATCGCGTCGAGGGCGGGAAGGCTGCTCGCCGGAAAGAGAACGGCGTGCCACTCCGGCCAGACTCGGCCCAGCAGCGTGGGTCCCATCAGCATGCCGGTGACGATCTCTGCGATCACCTGCGGCTGCCCCACCCGGCGGAAAAGGGCCCCGACGACGCGCGCGGCGCCGAGGATCAGCACCATCTGCACGAGCAGGCGCGTTCCGGGGGAAAGGACTTCGTCCACGCCCCGCGGCTAACTCCCCGTAGGCACCTAGCGGACGAGTTGCAGGAGCCGCGTGCTCGCTTCTTCTTCCATCGTCGCCAAGCGGGCGAGCTGGCCGCCAAGCTCCCGGAGGTGATCGCGACTGTCGGCCTCGCCGAGTGGGTAGTCCACCCGCATCTCCATCTCGATGCCCGACAGTCGCGCGCGGGTGGACGCGAGGAGCCCGCTCGCGTCAATGCCGTCGCGGCGGTACCGTGCGCACTGTGTGTCGACGAGCGATCGAGCCTCCGCGAGGCGGCGCACGTCCTCGGGCAGGGCGGATCGTGCGAGATCCGACCAGGCGTCCGCCACTTGGCGCCACGTTTCGAGCTCCGGCTGGAGCAACCGCCAACCCGGCGCCTGTGCGAGCTCCGCGAGGAAGCTCACCCACAGCCTCCGGCCGGCGGAGGAGCCATAGTCGCCGTGTTCAATGCTGCGGTAGAGCGCGAGGCAGGCGAGGACTCGCGAACTGCCCCGGGGGAAGGCGCGCGACCAGTGCCGCGGGTTGGCCTCGACGATGATGCGCTCGGCCAGGTTGCGCATGCCGGCCACGCCCCGGTTGGCGATGGGGGCATCGAGGTGCGCCATCAGAGCGTTTCGGGCAACCTCGAGGGGCCCGAGGCGCACCGGAAGCGGGGCAGCGCCGCGCCGGAGGAGGATTGCACGGTTGCGCGCGCCGTGGACCTCGGCCCGGGCCAGCCGGAGCCGTGGGGCGTCGATGGGGATCGCGCGCCTCGATCCGTCATCGAGCTCGAACTCGTCGACCTCCTCGTGGAAGGCCACCACGCCGAGGAGATGAGGGATCGCGCGCGCCTGGCCGCGCGGCATCGCCCGGTGGGGCAGGGTGGCGGGATCAGTCCAGGCGAGCACCGGCACGCCACGATCGATGGCCTCGACTACCTGGTTTTCAGCGGCGAGATCCGAGTCCGGGGCCACGCTCTCCTGGGTGAGACCGAGGCAGGCCGCGCCCTGGGCGAGGGCCTGGCTGCCCGCGCTGATGCCGCTGCGGCCAAAACCGAGCAGCAATCGAGCCGAGGCGCCTCGGCCGACCGTGGCGTGGTGGAAGCCGATGGCCTCGGTCACGGCGTGGACGGTCGCCTCGGTGGGCGCCGTTCCGCTGGCCGGGTCGATCGCGCCGGCGCGCGCAAATGCGTTTCGCAGCGCCCCGGAGGTGGCACCCTCGCCTCCGAACTCGATGGCGGTGTCTGTCACGCGCTCACATTGTGCCGGTTCGGGATGGCGTTGACAAACAGCCTCCCGGGCGGCTCGGACGCATCGGGCTTGTAACCGACGCTCCAGGCTGGCAGACTCCACCGATGCTCCCCCTCGTCCCCCTCCTCTTTTGCGCCTGCCCCGGTTTCGGATCGCAGACGCTTGGCGGCGGCAATTCCGAAGTGCCCGCCGATCCCACCTACGTCGAACACGTGGCCCCGATCCTCGACGCCTACTGTGCCCCCTGCCACGGCGAGACACCCAGTGGCGGCGCGCCCGACTACTTCCGGCTCGACGACTACGAAGGCGACGACGCGCGTGATGGCGCCGCAGACATGGCCGCGCGCATCGAGGCGCGCGCCACCGGTGACACGCCGACCATGCCGCCTGCCTACGCCACCCAGCCGAGCGACATCGACCGCGAGATCCTGGCGGCCTGGATCGCGGATGGTGCGCCCTACGGCCCCGACTCGGGGGGTGGCGAGTGAAGCGCTTCTTCTGGCCGGCGCTCGTGGCGGCCCTCGTGTTTCTGGGCCTCGCGCGGCGCACCGAGGCCCAGCCGGCCTACGCCCTGCGCAGCGCCAACGACTGCGGCACTTGTCACGTGGAGCCCACGGACTGGGCGAATCCCGAGCTCAAGGACCGCCTGTGCTCGCTCAACTGCACCACCTGTCACCTGAGCCCGGCGGGCGGCGGTCTCCGCACGCCGTCTGGGCTCTACTACGGGCGCGAGTCGGTGCCGTGGTTCGGTCACCGCCCATCCGAGAAGGCTGCGCCGCGCGAGAACCCCACCAACGGCGGATACGACTTCCTGAAGGGCTTCTCCGGCTGGGCGCCCGGCCAGACGCCGTCTTCCTCGGTGGAAGATCGGTACGGCAACATCGATCCCGATCCCAAGTTCGTCGCCGGCGCCGACCTGCGCGCGATGGCCTACTTCCCGCTGGGCGAGGGCGACTACGCCTCGGTCTTCCCGATGCAGGCCGACCTCTATGGTGCGGCGCGCTTGTCGCGACACCTCCAGGCCTACGTGGACGTGGGCCTCTACAGCAGCCGGTCCACCTTTGCCCTCGACGAGGAAAACCAGGCCACGCGGCCTTCAGCGCTCGACTACCTCAAGGTCGACGAGCTCTTCGTGAAGTACGACCGACTCCCCTACAACGGCTACGTCCGGGCGGGGCGGCTGGCGCCCACCTACGGCTGGCGCATCCCCGACCACACCAGCTTCATCCGTCGCGACCTGGGCTTCGGGGAAACGCGATCCTGGTTTGGTGTGGAGGCGGGGCTCAATCCCAACTACCCCTACGCCAACGTGGCCCTTTTCTACCAGGGACTCGATTTCTGGCCGGGTGAGACCAGCGCGCGTGGTTTCGGCGCGTCGGCGAGCGCGGGCGTGCGCGAGCTGGGCTGGCAGGCGGGTGGGAACGTGCACGTGCTGAAGCTGGCCGACGGGGGTCTCGATCTCGCGGTGGGCCCGCAGTGGGGCGTGAACTGGAACCCGGTGGTGTACCTGGGGGAGCTCGACTACCGGCGCCTGGGCGACGGCGAAGGCAGCGCCACCGGCTCGCTCTTTGCGTACCACGAGCTGCAGTGGCTCTTCCACCGCGGCCTGGCGGCGAAGTTGAAGTACGACTGGATGGACCCCTCGCTGGACTACAAGGACGACCACCTCAACCGCGTGGCGGTCGGGGTCGACGTCGCGCCCTACACCTCCTTCGAGCTCGAACCCCAGTACCGGCGCACCTGGCGGGGTGGGGGCTTCTTCGCCACCGGCGGGGAGCTAGCCAGTCACGAGGTCATCGTGATGGCGCACGGCTGGTTCTGAGAGAGGCATTAGGCTGTAGGGGCTAGGCTGGAGGACCTGAGCGGTGGCGGCACGAAGGCCGCCCTCGCGGGGCCACACCACCGGCCAACGCGCCAACAACCTGCCTAGAGCCTAACGCCTACAGCCTACAGCCTTCTACGCCACGGAGCGCGGCCGCAACCGCGCGGAGAGGTCAAGCCCGGAGCGCACCAGCGTCTCCACCTGGTCGGCGCTCACTGGCTTGCAGAGGCCGAAGCCCTGCCCGATGTCGCAGCGGTCGTGGGAGATCATCGACAGTTGCTCGCCGTTCTCCACGCCCTCCGCCACCACCTCGAGTCGGATGGCGTGGGCAAGCTGGATGATCGCAGCCACCAAGGCGCGTTGTTCGCCATCGCGAGTGGCGCCCGCGAGAAAGGCGCGGTCGATCTTGAGCCGGTCGATGGGGAACTGGCGCAGGTAGGCGAGCGACGAGTAGCCAGTACCGAAGTCGTCGAGCGCCACCGTCACGCCGCGCGCGCGGAGTTCGGCCAGCACCGTCCGGGCGACCTCGGGGTTTTTCATCGCCAGTGACTCGGTGATCTCCACCTCGAGCAGCTCCGGTGCCAGCCCGCTCTCGGACAGCGCGAGGTCGACCGCCTGCTGCACCCCGCCGTTGAGGAACTGCCGCGCCGACAGGTTGACCGCCATGCGCAGGGGCGGGAGGCCCGCCGCTTGCCAGGCCTTGCCCTGCCGACAGGCCTCGCGAAGCACCCAGGCGCCAATGGGCGCGATGAGGCCGGTCTGTTCCGCCACCGGGATGAAGTCCATCGGCGGCACCATCACGCCGTCGCGTTGCCAGCGGATGAGCGCTTCGACCCCGATGATCCGCCCTGTCGCAAGTTCGACCTGAGGTTGGTAGTGCAGGATGAACTCGTTGCGGTCGAGCGCGTGAACCAGCCGGGCGCGCGTATCGACCAGCCGGGCGGTGTTGGCGGCGATCTGCGGGTTGTAGAGCTGGTACCCGTCGCGACCGGCCTCCTTGGCCTGGTACATCGCCATGTCGGCGTGCTTGACGAGCTCCACCGCGTCGTGACCGTCTTCTGGGTAGATGGCGACGCCGACGCTGGCGGTAAGGTGTAGTTCGCGACCGTCGAGGTCGAAAGGGCGCCGCATCAACGCCAGGAGTCGCTCCGCGAGCGCACCCGCCTCGAGTCGCGCCCCGAGGTTGGGCATGAGCACGAGGAACTCGTCGCCTCCTTGCCGGGCCACCACGTCACCCCCGCGTACACCCTCGCGAAGCCGCAGGGCCACGTCGACGAGGAGGCGGTCGGCCAGGTCGTGACCGAAGGTGTCGTTGATCTCCTTGAACTGGTCGATGTCGACGAAGGCCACTCCGAGCACCTCGCCACGGCTGTCCGCAGTCTGCAAGGCCTCCCGCAGGCGGTCTTGGAAGAGCGCGCGGTTCGGCAGGCCGGTGAGGCCGTCGTGCCAGGCCAGGTGACGTGTCCGTGCCTCCTCCGCGTGACGCGCGCTCACGTCGCGCACGAACACGCAGAGCACGTCCTCGTCGCGCCAGGTCATGCGCGAGGCAAGCACATCGAGGTGAACGATCTTGCCGTCGCCACCCTGGCGGTAGGGCAATTCGCCGAACTGTGCGCGATCACTGCCCAGCAAGCCGCGGAGAGAAATGGTAGCGGCGGGTGACAGGGGGAGCACCTCGGGGAGGGTGAGGCTCTGCAACTCGCTCCCGCTACGGGCCAGCAGCTTCAAGACGGCGGCGTTGGCCTGCCGGACCCTCAGCGTGTCGAGCTCGACCAGGAGCAGGCCCTCGCCGGAGCCCTCGACGAACTCGGAGTAGAGACGATCCCCCTCGCGATCCACGAGCGAGGGCACGAGGCGGAGCGCAACGAGGCCAAGCGCGGCCGAGGCGATGGCGTAGCCGAGGATGAGGAGGTGGAAAAGCTGCGTGGCCCCCTTGGCCATGGTGCGCGGCGCCCGCGCCTCCAACGCCACCGGCACGCCGCCACGGGGGAGGATTGTCCGCGTGGCCCGAAGGCTACCGTCATCCTGGAGGCTCACGCGCGTGCCGGTCGCGCCGGTCGTCGCGCCCGGGAGGAGTCGGAGCGACAGCCCGAAGGGTTGGCCGGATTCCTGCAGGCGCGAGGTGCTGATGATTTGCCCCGCGACCAGCGTGCCGTGGGTTCCCGGCTCGCGACCACGAACCGTGCGGGTCGTGAGGTAGATGGGCGCTGGACCATCGACGTTGATTGTGCCGGCGACCTCCGACCGGGAAGTGAGCGCTTGCTCCGTTGCGACGCCGTAGCCCGGAGGTTCCTCGCGGTGGCGAACCAGCCGGTCCTCGTCCACGATCACCAGCAGGTCGAAGTTCTCGGGGGTGTCGAGGGGCGTGTCGACGCCGCGGTGGGCGAGCCGATCCGCTTCGCGTTCGAAGGCGGCGAGGCGAAGCTCAACGAGGGCGGCGGCGCGGTCGATGCGCTCCATGGCATCGGCGCGCTCGAGCTGCGCGTAGCCGCCGTAGACCACGACGTGCAGCAGGGCCCAGGCCAGCGCGACACTGCCGATCCAGGCGCTCGCCACGAACAGCGCCACCGAGCGGCGCGGTGTCCATGCTCTGGGGTCGCGGAGGCCCATGGGGGTTCTTTCGGCCAGCCCTCGATAGACTTGAGAAGCCAGGGAGAAGTTTCTTGCACTCGCTCGCCGACGCTGTGCTCCACGCGTTGAAACCACGGAGCGTGCGCGAGCGGCTATGGGCGCGGTGGCTAGGGGGCTGGACGGTGGTGCAGGTGGTCGAGCGGCTCGACCCCGGCGACCGGGCCGATCATGCCACCGTCGACGGGCTCGACCCGGTGGTGGCCAACCGCCGCCTCGCCGAGGCCGTTCGTGGGCAGCTCCTGGCGCTCGCGGCGGCGGGCCGCGTTCATCGTGACAGCACGACGATGGGGGCCACCCTCAAGAGCAAGGGTGAGCGCAAGATTATCGTGGACATCTTCCGGCTTGCCTAGCCTCCTCGATGAGGAGGGGGAGCGCCGACTCGAGGGTGATCGAGGCGGCATAGCCGAGCGCAGCCAGTCGCGACCCGTCCATGGCGTAGCGCCGGTCGTGTCCGGGCCGGTCGGCCACTGAGACGATGGCCTCCTCGCCGCGCCCGCTGAGGCGGCAGATGTCCTCGGCGACGCTGCGGTTCGTCCGCGGACCTCCGCCCGCGAGGTTGTAGGCCGTTCCGGTTGCCCCCCGCTCGGCCAGGAGCATGCAGGCGCGGGCCACGTCCTCCGCCGCTACCCAGTCGCGACAGTGCTGTCCGTCGCCATACAGCGGCAGCGGCTCGCCGCGCACGGCGGCCCGGCACAAGACCGGCAGGAGTTTCTCGGGGAACTGTCCACATCCAAAGCCGTTTGCGGGGCGGATGGTCACCGCGTCGAGGCCATGAGTCAAGACGGCCGCCCACACCAGGTGTTCCGCGCCGGCCTTGCTCGCGGCGTAGGGTGAGCCTGGTCGGAAAGGCGCCGACTCGTCCACCCGGGCCGTTTCGATGCTCCCGTACACCTCGTCGGTCGACACGTGCAGGAAGCGCCCGGCGCCGCGTTCCCGGGCGACATCGAGCATCACCTGGGTGCCGAGCACGTTGCTGCGCACGAAGGCCGCCGGCGCGGCGATGCTCCGGTCGACGTGCGTTTCTGCCGCCATGTGAACCACCAGGTCCACCGCGCCGAGGCGTTCGAAGGCGGTGCGCACCGCGAGTGGGTCGCCCACGTCGCCCACCTGGAGCGGCACGTCGCCCAGGCGGGTCGCGTCCGCGGCATAGGTAAGTGCGTCGAGGACGAGGAGCCTGTCGCCCGGACGCTCACGACGCCAGTGAGCCACCAGGTGGTGACCGAGGAAACCCGCGCCGCCGGTGACGAGGACGTTCATGCCGACCCTGCTACTCTACGCGGGATGCGCGATCTCCGCGGCGTGGTGCTCGCTGGCGGCTCCGGCAGCCGGCTCCACCCGCTCACAAAAACCACCAACAAGCACCTGCTCCCCGTGGGCAACAAGCCCATGGTGTACTACCCCATCGAGGCGCTGGTCTCGGCGGGCATCGTCGACATCCTTGTCGTCACCGGCGTCCATCATTTCGGCGCGCTCGTGGCCCAGCTCGGCTCGGGGGCCGAGTTCGGCTGTCGCTTCACGTACAAGGTGCAGGACCGCGCCGGCGGGATCGCCGAGGCGCTCGGCCTCGCCGAGGATTTCGCGCGGGGCGAGCGGGTGGCGGTGGTGCTCGGGGACAACGTCTTCGACGCGCCGCTCGGGCCCCACCTCGACCAGTGGCGCCAGAGCGGCAAGGGCGCCATGATCCTGCTGGCGCGCGTGCCCGACCCGCAGCGTTTCGGCGTCCCCCGCTTCGCCGAGGAGCGGATCGTGGAGGTGATCGAGAAGCCGGCGTTGCCGCCGTCGCCCTTCGCGGTCACGGGCGTGTACTTCTACGATGCCGCCGTCTACGACATCATCCGCACGCTCAGCCCCTCGGCGCGCGGGGAGCTCGAGATCAGCGAGGTGAACACTCGCTACATCGCCCAGGGACAGATGCACTGGGCGGAGCTGGGCGGGCGCTGGACCGACGCGGGAACGATGGAGTCGTATGCCCGGGCCCAGGTGCTTCTCCGTCACTGAAACCTGTCCACTCCGTCACCTGTTCGTCACACAGCCACCGCTAAGAACCCGGCCGTGAGCGCCCTCCCGCCCGACATCGTCGCCGACCCTCTGGAGTCGCGTCACCGCCGCCAGAAGATCGTGGAGCTGGCGCTGCTCGCGGCCACGTTGCTGGCGGCCTTCCCCGCCCTGGCGATCATCGGTTTCATCCTGTACAAGGGCGCTCCAGCGATCTCGGCGGAGTTCCTCTTCGAGATGCCCGTCTCGGGCATGACCAAGGGCGGCATCTTGCCCGCAATCGTGGGCACTCTCTGGCTTGTTGGCGTTTCTCTGGCGTTCTCGGTACCGGTTGGCGTGCTCGCCGGGATGTACCTCTCCGAGTACGCGGGTGAGGGGAAGCTCGCCCGAGCCGTCGACCTCGCGATCGTCAACCTCGCGGGGGTGCCGAGCATCGTGCACGCGCTCTTCGGCCTCGGCGCCTTCGTGCTCTTCCTCGACTTCGGCACCTCGATCCTCGCGGCCGGCCTCACGCTGGGCGTGATGACGCTCCCGGTGATCATCACCTCCACCAAGGCCGCCTTGCAGTCAGTGCCGCAGAATTTCCGGCTTGCGTGCTGGAATCTCGGCGCCACCCGCTGGCAGACGATCTGGCACGTGGTCTTGCCGAACGCCCTCCCCGGCATCCTCACGGGGGTGATCCTCCAGGTCAGCCGCGCCGCGGGAGAGACGGCCCCGGTCCTGTTCACCGGTGCGGCCTTCTACCTGCCGATTCTCCCCACGAGCGTGTACGACCAGACGATGGCGCTGTCGATGCACGTCTTCGCGCTCGTCACCCAGGTGCCGAACGTGCCGGAGGCCACCAAGTACGGGACAGCGCTGGTGCTGCTGGGGGTCGTGGTCTTGTTCAATAGCTTCGCCATCGGCCTGCGTTTCTACCTTCGTCGCAACCGGAAGTGGTGATGAGCGCACCACATCTCGCGGTCCAGGACCTCTCGCTGCGCCTTGGCGAGAAGCAAGTGCTCTCCGGCGTGAATCTCGACGTTCCCCACAACGGGATCGTGGGCATCATCGGCCCGGCGGGCGCCGGCAAGAGCTCCTTGCTCTCCTGCTTCAACCGCACGGTGGAGCTGAACCCGGTTGCGCACATGACCGGGCGGGTGGTGCTCGACGGTGAAGACGTGCGGCGCATCGACACCAGCGACCTGCGCCGTCGCGTAGCGATGGTCTTGCCGCTGCCAGTGGGCCTCCCGATGTCGGTGTACGAGAACGTGGCTTTTGCGCCGCGCATGGCCGGGGTGCGTCGCAAGGCGGAGCTCGATGAAATCGTGGAGCGTTGCCTCGTGCAGTCTGCGCTCTGGGACGAGGTGAAGGACCGTCTCGACATGCTGGGCACGCGCCTCTCCGGGGGGCAGCAACAGCGCCTCACGCTCGCCCGCGCGCTCTCGACCGACCCCGAGATCCTCTGTCTCGACGAGTTCAGCATCGCCATCGACCCGGTGACGACGATGCGCATCGAAGCCGTGCTGGTGGAGCTGAAGAAGTCGATGACGATCGTGATGGTGACGAACCTGTTGCTGCAGGCGCGTCGTATCGCGGACTACACGGTGTTCATGATGGGTGGCAAGGTGGTCGAGGCCGCGCCCACGGGCGAGCTCTTCGTGTTCGCCAAGGACCCGCGCACCAACGACTACCTCTCCGGGAAGTTCGGATGACGGACGCCATCATCCGCTGCCGGGGCCTGTCGCTCTGGTACGGCACCTTTCGTGCGCTCGACCGGGTGACGCTCGACGTCAGGCCGGGGGAGATCCTCTCGCTGATTGGCCCCTCCGGGTGTGGCAAGTCCACGCTCATCCGCTGCTTCAATCGGATGAACGACTACCCCTACGTGCGCGTCGAGGGCGACCTCCACGTGGCCGGCTACGACGTGACCGGCGGCAACATCGACGCGCTTGCGCTTCGTCGTGACGCGGGCATGGTGTTCCAGCGTCCGAACCCGCTGCCACTGTCGATTCGCGACAACGTGCTCTTCGGCGTCCGACTGCACGCGCCGCGCACGCCGAAGTCTGTGCAAGACGGCCTCGTGGAGAGCTCGCTCCGAGCCGTGAGCTTGTGGGACCACGTCAAAGACCAGCTTGACCGCGACGCGGAGACGCTGTCGCTCGAAGGTCGCCAAAAGCTGTGCATCGCGCGCCTCTTGCCCGTGAAGCCCACGGTGCTCTGGATGGACGAGCCCTGCTCGGCGCTCGACCCCGACGGCATCGGGGCGGTGGAGGAGCTGATGCGCAGCCTGCGGGGCACCTTCACGCAGGTGATCGTCACCAACAACATGCAGCAGGCGCGTCGTATCTCCGACCGTTGTGTTTTCATGCTGATGGGCGAGCTGGTGGAGGTCGGCACCACGGCACAGCTCTTCACCAAGCCGGTGGACGAGCGCACCGCCCGGTACATCGAGGGTCGCTACGGCTAGTTGTCACCGGAACGGCACGCGGGCTTCGCGCGTACGCCACTTCCGTCGTTTATCTCTCGCGCACTCCGAGGTTTCCCCATGACTCGTGTCCTGTTCCTCTCCCTGCTCGCCGTCACCGCCTGTTCCCGCCCGGACAAGTCCGGGGAGGGCAATGCGGCCGACAACGGCAAGCCCGTGGTCCTCCAGGCCAAGGGCAGCGACACCATGGTCAACCTCGTGCAGCGCCTCTCCGAGGACTACGCCAAGGTGAGCCCCAAGGTGGTGGTCGCGGTGACCGGCGGCGGCAGCGGCACTGGCATCAAGGCGATCATCGACGGCACCACCGACATGGCGGCCTCGTCGCGCGCGATGAAGGACGAGGAAAAGGCGCAGGCGGAAGCGAAGGGCATTCACCCCGTGGAGACGACGATTGCCTTCGACGGCCTGAGCATCTACGTGCACAAGGACAACCCGATCGCGCAGATCGACTTCGAAATGCTGAAGTCGATCTTTGGCAGCGACTCGACGGCCACTCACTGGAAGGAGCTTGGGGTCACCCTGGACTGCGGCAACGGCGACGACGTGATCGTGAAGGTGGGCCGCCAGAACAACAGCGGCACGTACGAGTACTTCAAGGAACACGTGCTCGGCAAGGAAGGCAAGTTCACCTCGACGATGGACCAGTCGGGCACGCAGCAGGTGCTCGACGTCGTCGGCACCACCAAGTGCGCGATCGGCTACGGCGGCATGGGCTACACCAACCCCGGCGCCAAGCACCTGTGCCTCGCGAAGAGCAAGGCCGACACGTGCACGGAGCCCACCGAGCAGAACGTGCTGAGCGGCAACTACCCCTTCAGCCGCGCGCTCTACATCTACACCAACGGGGCGCCGAGCGGCGCGGTGAAGGACTTCCTCGACTGGTCGATGTCGTCGGCCGCGGACAAGGTCGTGGCCGAGGCGGGTTTTGTGCCCACGCCGAAGGGCGGCGTGGCCCCGGCGGTGCCTGCGGCCGAGGCGGCCCCGGTCGAGCCCGCGCCTGCCGCGCCGGCTGGGGGCTAACAGTGGCCGAGGTCGCGAGGCGGCGCCCACTGGCGCACACGAAGTACGTCGAGTTCGTGATCGAGGGGCTCATCCGCCTCTGCGGCGTGAGCGCGATCGTGTTTATCCTCGCGATCTTCGTTTTCATTGGCAAGGAAGGCATCGCCTTCCTCGCGCGCAATGTGCTGCCGATGCTCCTGTCGATCGACTGGTCGCCGACCGCCGAGCCGCCGGTGTACGGCATCCTCGCGCTGGTCGTGGGCACCCTCTGGTGCGTGGGCCTGTCGCTGTGCTTCTCGGTGCCAGTCGGCCTCGCCTCGGCGGTGTACCTGTCGGAGTTTGCCAGCGACCGAGCGAGGGAATCGCTGAAAGTCGTGGTGGAGCTGCTCGCCGCCATCCCGAGCGTGGTGTGGGGTTTCATCGGCGTGATGATCCTCAACCCGCTCTTGCAGTCGATGGGCGCGCAGGTGGGCCTCAACGGGCTCAACGGCGCCATCGTCCTTGCGCTGATGACCCTGCCCCTCCTGGTATCGCTCGGCGAAGACGCGCTCCGCGCCGTGCCCGAGTCGTATCGACAGGCGGCGATCGCGATGGGCGCCACGAAGTGGGAGATGGTGTGGCGGGTACTCATGCCAGCGGCGCAGCGCGGCTTGCTGGTGGCGGTGCTCCTCGGCGTGGGACGGTGCATCGGCGAGACGATGGCGGTGCTCATGGCCACGGGACACGCCGTTCGGATCCCCAGCTCGCTCTACGACCCCGTGCGCACCCTCACCGCGACCATCGCGGCCGAGCTCGGCGAGGCGGTTCGTGGCGGAGAGCACTACCAGTCGTTGTTTGCCCTCGGGATCATGCTGTTTGCGGTTACCTTCGTCGTCAACTTCATCGCAGACCGTACGCTCCGGGGCCGCCGGGCGTCCTAGGTCGATTCTCGGAGCCCTCCGCGCATGCAGACGCCGCACCTCGACCAGGCCTACGAAGAAGAACTGCAGCGGCTTTCCCTGCACCTTTCCCGGACCGCTGCGCGCGCCGAGCAGATGCTCCGCGACGCCGTTCGCGCGCTCTTGAGCCGCGACGTCACGCTCGCCCGGCAGGTGATGGACACCGACCGCGAGCTTGATCGGCTCGAGGTTGAGCTCGACAAGCTCTGCATCGTGATGCTGGCGCGCCGGTCGCCCGTGGGCGAGGACTTGCGGCTGGTGCTCACCGCGCTGAAGTCCGACGTCGACATGGAGCGCATCGGCGACCTCGCCGGCCACGTGGCCGAGCGGGCGATCGAGCTCTGCACGGGCACTGGGATCAGCGCGCCGCCCGAGGTGGTGGAGCTGGCCAATGGCAGCGTCGACCTCGTGAGCCGCGCGATGAAGGCGCTGGCAGATCGCGACGGCGAGGCCGCCCGCACGGTGATCGTCGACGACCGCAAGCTCGACACGCTGCACGGCGCCACGATTCGCCGGATGATCCAGATCGCCAAGGATCATCCCGACCAGCTCGAGCGCTCCATCGCCTGGTCGAGTGTGTCGCGACAACTGGAACGCGCGGCGGACCACGCCTGCAACATCGCCGAGATGGCGGTTTTCCTCGCCGAGGGACAGGTGCTGCGTCACGCGGGGTTGAAGGGCAACAGCTAGGCACTGGACTGGGGAAGGGAAGGGCCGCGCCCCCTCATGGAGTCGGGGAGCCGTTCCGATCTCCTGAGCACCAGAGAGGAGCTTCCCGATGACCGCCGAGACAGCCACCACGCCAGCCACGCGCCGCCGCGCCGTCGGGATGCTCTACGTCGACCTCGGTCTCGTCACTCGGCCGCAGCTCAATCACGCGCTCGTGGAGTGCGCCCGCCTCGGCACGTCGCTGCCCGATGCGCTCCGCCGCCTGGGCTACATGCCGTAGCCCTTGCCGCCGTGGGGCTGTGCGTATAGATGGCGGCCCGCTGGCGCCGTAGCTCAGTTGGTTAGAGCACGCGGTTCATACCCGCGGTGTCGTAGGTTCAAGTCCCACCGGCGCCACCACCGTTGTTGGGAGGGGGGAACCCGCGTGGCGGGTTCCCCCCTACCGCCCGCTCCGTTCGATGGGCGGGAGAGGGAGCGGGGCTCCCGGGGATAAGCCCCCCCCGTGGTGATTCACCCGCTCGCCGTTGCCATCGCCGCCACCCTCGTGCTCGGGGTGGCGAAGCTGGCGGTGGCACTGTTCACCGGCAGCCACGCGGTGATGGCCTCGGCGGCGGACTCGCTCGGCGACGCCATCGTGAGCGGCGTCAACTTGTTGATGGTGAGGCAGGCCGCGGAGCCCCCCGACGAGGGGCACCCCTGGGGACACGGCAAGGCCGAGGCGCTCGCCTCCCTGGCGCAGGCCGCCGTGCTGGCCATCGTGGTCGGCGCCATCGCGGTGAACGCGGTGGGCACGCTGCTCGGCGGGGGAGGGCCGGTGCCCCGGGTGGGCCCCACCCTGGGGGTCATGGCCTTCTCGATGCTGGGCTCGCTGTCGATCAGCGCCTACCTGTCGCGGGCCGCGCGCCGCACCGGCTCGCTGGTGATCAAGGCCGACGCGGTGCACTACCGGATGGACCTCTGGAGCGGCGCCGCCGTGGTGCTCGGCCTCGTCGCGAGCCAGATTCTTGGCAACGCGATGGGCGACGCAGGCGCTAGCTTGCTGGTGAGCGCCATCATGGTGAAGGACGTGTACGGCGTGGGCCGCGAGGCCATCGACGAGCTGATGGACCGTCCCCTGCCGCCCGAGGAAACGGCTCGCATCGAGGCCGCGCTGCGCGAGATGGGGTTGCCGCTCTTGTCCTGGCACGACCTGCGCACGCGTCGTTCCGGGCCCCATCGCTTCGTGCAGGTGCACGTGGTGCTGCCGGCCGACATTCCCTTCGCCGAGGCTCACGCCGCCGCCGACGCGGTGGAGGCGCGACTACGCGGGGCCTTGCCCAACCTCGATGTGATCGTCCACGCCGACCCGGAGGGGGTGGAGGAGGGGGATCACACCCCGGCGAGGTGAAGGGTCTTCCCCTCGTAGACGGTGTCTTCCGTCCACAGGCGCTCCGCCCAGGTGCGACCCGGGTGCTGGTCGACGATCAAGAGCCAGCCCTCGGTCATCCCCAGGGTGTCGAGGTAGCGGCTGAGTTGCGCGAGTCCCTGCGCCCGCACCGTGTCGTGGCTGTCGCGAGGGCGCACGCGCTTGATCTCGGTGACGAAGCGCTCGCCGGCGTAGTCCACGACGAGGTCCACCGCCCCGCGGCCCGCGGCGAACTCGCGTTCCACGCGTCCGCCGCCGTTCACCACCCGCTGGAGGAAGGCCATGTAGGCGATGTGGGCCACCGCCTCGGGGAAGTCCGGCAAGTGCTCGGTGATGATATCGGCGTTCTCGCGCCAGTAGTCGCGGAAGGCGCCGACGAGCGCCGGGAAGTCGAGCGTGCCATTGGTGCGCCGCCACGGCCACCACGGGAGCGGGGTGTTGTCCTGCCGCTCCACCGACAGCTCGCGGGCGAGGATCTCCTGGTACATCCGGTTGGCCGCCCGCGCGCCGCCGCGATCCGACACGACGAGTCCGAGGTCGGTCACGTAGCGGAAATCATCGGAATTGTAGGCCACGTGCTCGTCGCCGAGGAGCACCGACTCCACGATCCGCGCCACCCGAGCCTCCTTGAGCCGCTCGGCGAGCGCATCGAGGTGCGTGGTGCGGGACAAGATGAGCCGCTCCTTGGCAAGGTCGATGTGCGCGGCGGTCACGGGCTGCGCGCGGTCGGGGACGAGATTGTCCATGCAGTCGAGCGCGAGCGCGTTGACGAGGAAGGGCTGGCCCGCCGTCCAGTCCATGACGCGGTCGACGGCTTCGCCGAGGAAGGCCTGCCCGGTGTCGGCGGTGTGCTGCCCATAGAGCTCGGCCACCTCGTCGCGCATGAAGTTACGTAGGGTAATCGAGGCGATTTTGATGTTGAAGGGGCTGCCGGGGTTGGTGGGCACGCCGCCCTTGGCGGCGGTGAGGTAATCGCGCGGGTCGCGCATGCCGATGAGCGCGACCGAGGTGGCGAACAGGCCGGGCGCGCGTTCGACGAAGCCGTCGCGTAGCTGCCGCAGCAGGCTCACCAGCGCTGGCCCGGTGGCGGTGTCGGCCTCGTCGATGAGCAAGACCAGCCTGCGCGGCGCGACGGCGGCGGCGAGGGCCTGTATGGCCGCGAACATGCCGCTCCCGGAGTTGACCGCCGGCGACCTGAACTCCAGGCCCAGCTGGCTTCGCGCGCGAGTCTCCAGGGATTGCAGCCAGTTCGGCTCCGCCCGGGCGATCTCTTCCATGCCCTGCCCGCGCTCGAGGCTAAACCACACCGCCGCGTAGCCCTCGTTCCGCAACTCGGCGGCGAACGTCAGCATCGAGGTGGTCTTTCCCACCTGGCGGGGGGCGTGGAGCACGAAGTACTGGTCGCGCTCCACCATTGCGCTCAGCCCGGGCAGGCGGCGCGTGGCGGGCAGCATGTAGTGCCGCTCGGGATTGCACGGCCCGGTGGTGTTGAAGAAGCGCGCCATTGCCGCGAGCCTATCCGGCTAGGCTCCACCTCCGCATGAGCGCGCCCCGCCCCTGGTCTTACCTCCGTGCCCCCGACGGCCGGCTCGTGGCGCGGGCGCACGGTATCGAGGGGCGAGTGGTGGTTCGTGCCCCGGGGGCCAGCGTGCCGGAGCTCTTGCGCCGGGCGCGCTCGGCGCCGTCTGAGCCCCCGGCGCGAGTCGACTCGGCGGTGGGCACTTCGGCGCGGGTCTTGTTCTTCGAGTCCTTGATGAACGCCGAGATGCCGCACAACGACGCCGAGATCTCGCAGGGCGTGCTGCACATGATCTCGGCGCTCAAGGGCACCGGCGCCGAGGTGCGTCTCGCCAACGTGAAGATGGCGATCACCGGTCGCGAACGCCCCGTGTCGGGGCTCGACACCCTCGAAGCCGCACTCTCGGATGGCCCAGTCAACCTCGTGGTGATCACCCTGCTCGAGGGCTACTGGGAGGGCGTCCTCTCGCTGGTTCGGGAGCTGCGCGCCCTCGGCTGCCGCGGCCACGTGGCGCTCGGCGGGGTGATGCCGACCCTGGCGCCCGAGCACGTGGCGGCGCACTTCCCCGATGCGAGCTTCGTCTGCCGGGGGGCCGGGGAGGTGTTCTTGCCGCGGCTCTGCGAGATCGTTGGCGATGGTGACATCGACTGTGCCTTCACCGATGGACAGATCTCTGCTCTGTCGCGACTCGACGGTCTTATCGCCATCGACCGCGCGGGGGGCGTGCTCGTGTCGGCCAACAGCGCCGCGGTGGTGACCGTGCCCGACCTCGACCGCGTGTCGCTCGATCTCTCGAGGCTCTCCCCGCGTCACCTCGAAGCCGGCGTGGAGATCGCCACTTCGCGCGGCTGTGTGCATCGCTGCACCTTCTGCTCGATCATCGGCCGCGAGTCCTACCAGGCCCGCTCGGCCGGAGGTGTGATCGAGCTACTGCAAGCCTACGATCAACGTTATTCCGAGATGTTCGCCGATGGGCCCCGCGACAAGCGCGGCCGCAACTCGCTCGCGCCTCAAAACGCCTACCGGGTGCACATCAGCGACGACGACTTCGCCTGCGACCGCGCGCGCGCGCTGGCGTTCTTCCAGGCGCTCCCCGGGACGCCCTTCCGCCTCGCCTCCTGCCAGGTGTCGGTGGCCGACCTCTGCATGCGTCGCAATGGAATCTTGCTCGCCGAGCCCGACGCCGAGCTCCTCGACGCGATCCGCCCCGAGTGTTTCGACGACCACGGTCGCAGCTTTCCCGACCGCGATTTCGTGGCCGACCACCGTACCCGCACTTGGTCCAGCTACCTCCAACTCGGTGTCGAGAGCTTCTCCGACACGGAGCTCGTGCGCCTCGGCAAGGGCTACAAGCGCGCCCACGTCCGCGCCATCGTGGCGGCGCTGGCCGAACGCGGCCTGCATCACGATGCCTACTTCATCCTCTGCAACGCCGACACCACCGCGATGGAGCTCGTGGAGGTGCTCGACGAGGTGGTGCGGCTGAAGCTCGCCCACCCGGTGCACTTCCACGTTCGTTTCCCCGTCGTGGCGCGGCTCGTGGCCTATTTTACGAGCGCGGCCTACCGACGGCACGCGCAGCAGGGCCGCCTCGACCGGCTGCACCTCCGCGACACCCTCGCCGCCCCGGGCTACCCCGAGTTCGACTACCCGCTGGTGGAGCACGAGGTGCCCGCCGACGGGCGTGTCGATGCCGCGGTCGACGCCGGTTTCTTCACCGACGAGGACTACTACGCCGAGAGTTACCGGCGCCTCCGTGCACTCTGGCACGACGACGAGGCCTTGGCGCGTGCGCTGGACGATCGCCTGCGCCGCCGCGTTTTCGAGCTGCTCGACCAGGCGCGCAAGGGCGCCCAGGGGGGCGACCCCCGCGAGGAAGCCCGGATGCGCGGGGTGGCGGAGGGGCTGCTTGGCCCGGTGGACCGCTGGATTCACGCCTTCCAACGCTACGCGCAGGGGGGTGTCACCCGGCTGGTGGTGATCCCCACCTGGCAGTGCGAGTTGCGATGCAACTACTGCTACATCCCCAAGCAAGACGGTCGCGTGATGGCTCGCGACACGCTCGACCGGGCGGTCGGCCTGCTCCTGTCGAGTGAACGTCCCGCGTTGACCCTGCAGTTCTTTGGCGGCGAGGCCCTGGTGGAGTGGGACAACGTCCGTCACGCGATCGAGAGCGCGTCGCATCGCGCCGCCGCGCTCGGCAAGACCATCGA
>SXGT01605658.1_pt1 | contig 24984 bp, 26 predicted proteins | sample 3176221 | NCBI WGS metagenome assembly SXGT01 (sample SAMN11356862, study PRJNA531348) | freshwater metagenome | isolation source: freshwater sample F1-120 | place: China: Fuxian Lake, Yuxi | collected 2017-12-25
GCACGGCGATCGGCCTCGCGATGCGCGGCTACCGCCCGGTGTGCGAGATCCAGTTCGACGGCTTTATCTTTCCGGCCTTTGACCAGATCACCACGCAGCTCGCGAAGCTCACCGCTCGACACGAGGGTGCGCTCTCGCTCCCCGTCGTCATCCGGGTGCCGTACGGCGGGCATATCGGCGCGGTCGAGCACCACCAGGAGAGCCCCGAGGCCTACTTCGCTCACACCGCGGGCTTGCGGCTCGTGAGCCCGGCGACGCCGAATGATGCCTACTGGATGATGCAGCAGGCCATCCAGAGCAATGACCCGGTGCTGTTCTTCGAGCCGAAGGGCCGCTACTGGCCCAAGGGCGAGGTCGACACGGCCTCCCCCGCGGCACCACTGCACGCGAGCCGAGTCGTGCGCACCGGCACCGATGCGACGCTCGTCGGCCACGGCGCCATGGTGAGCATGATGCTCGACGCAGCGGCGCTCGCCGACGAGGAGGGCACGAGCCTCGAGGTCATCGACCTGCGCTCGCTCTCTCCCATCGACTACGAGCCCATCATCGAGTCGGTGCGCCGCACCGGCCGTCTCGTCGTGTGCCAAGAAGCGCCGGGCAATGTCAGCGTCGGCAGCGAGGTCGCCGCGACGGTCGCCGAGCGCGCCTTCTACTCGCTCGAAGCCCCCGTGCTGAGGGTGAGCGGCTTCGACACCCCATTCCCACCCGCCAAGCTCGAGGGCGCCTACTTGCCCGACGTCGACCGCATCCTGCACGCAGTCGACCGCGCGCTGGCATACTGACCGCACCGCTGAAGGAGAGATCGTGAGCATCTCCGAGTTCCCGCTGCCGGATGTCGGCGAAGGCCTCACCGAGGCCGAGATCGTGTCGTGGCACGTGAAGCCCGGCGACACCGTCGCCGTGAACCAGGTGCTGGTCGAGATCGAGACCGCCAAGTCGCTCGTCGAGCTGCCTTCGCCCTTCGCGGGCACCGTCGAGTCACTGCTCGTCGATGAGGGGCAGACCGTCGAGGTCGGCACGCCGATCATTGCGGTGCGGGGTGACGGTGGCGCCGTGGATGCTCCTGCCTCCGCCCCCGCCGCCACGAGCGCCACCGCCGAGGCCGTCGCCGACACGGCCTCGAGCATTGCGCGCGAGAGTGCTGCCGGTGCCGACGAGAAGCCCGGAGCGGTGCTCGTCGGCTACGGCGCCAAGGGCCACGCGGTCTCGCGCCGCCGTCGCTCGGGCGACGCCCCGGCTGCGACCCCGCCCGTGGTGGAGGCTGCCGCGCGGCCGAGTGCGAGCATCCCGGCCTCGGAGGCCTCGCCCGTCATCGCGAAGCCGCCGATCCGCAAGCTCGCGAAAGACCTCGACGTCGACCTCTCGCAGGTTCCTGCGACGGGTCTCGCGGGCGAGATCACGCGCGATGACGTCATTCGCCACGCGCAGCAGGCGAGCGTGTTCCGCAACATTCAGACGCCGGAGTGGCCCAGTGAGCGCGAAGACCGCATCCCCGTCAAGGGAGTGCGCAAGGCCATCGCTGCCGGCATGGTGAAGAGCGCCTTCACGGCGCCGCACGTGAGTGTCTTCGTCGACGTCGACGCCACGCGCACGATGGAATTCGTCAAGCGGCTCAAGGCCAGCCCCGACTTCGCGGGCGTCAAAGTCTCGCCGATGCTCATCATGGCGAAGGCCATGATCTGGGCAGTGCGCCGCAACCCCACGGTGAACTCGACCTGGACCGACAGCGAGATCATCGTGCACCACTTCGTCAACTTCGGTTTCGCGGCGGCAACGCCGCGCGGGCTCGTCGTGCCGAACATCAAGAACGCGCAAGACCTCAGCCTGCGCGAGCTCGCTCAGGCAATCGAGCTCATGACGAACACGGCGCGTGACGGCAAGCTGCAGCCCGCCGACATGGCCGATGGCACGATCACGGTGACGAACATCGGTGTCTTCGGCATGGACACCGGCACGCCGATTCTCAACCCGGGCGAGGTCGCCATCGTCGCGCTCGGCACGATCAAGCAGAAGCCCTGGGTGGTCGATGGCGAGGTGCGCCCGCGCTTCGTGACGACGATCGGCGGCAGCTTCGATCACCGTGTCGTCGACGGCGACGTCGTGAGCCGTTTCGTCGCCGACGTCGCGAGCGTCATCGAAGAGCCCGCGCTGCTGCTCGACTAGTCCTTCTGGCCTGCGGGCTCGAGAACGACGATGGGAATGCGCCGCTCGGTCTTGCGCTGGTAGTCGGCGTAGCCGCGATAGGCCCGCACGGCGAGGGGCCACAACCTGTCGCGCTCGGCCTCGTCGGCGACCGTTGCTCGATAGGCGAGCGCAGCTCCACCCCGACGCGACACGGTGACCTCGGGGTGCTCGACGAGGTTGAGGTACCACGCGGGGTAGGCATCGTCTCCGCCGCGCGAGGCGACGACGATGAGTCGCTCGACACCGTCCACCGTCTCGACGACGGGAGTGGTCAGGAGGGTGCTGCGCGGCTCTCCGCTGCGTCGCCCGAGGGTGGTGAGTTCGATGACGGGCAGCGAGCCCAGGCTCCACCCGAGCCGGCCGAAGGTGATTCGCTGCAGCACGCGGTGAGCACCGGTCATGAACAACATCGAGCGTCGGTTCGACATAGGGGCACCCTACGGGAGCGACGTGCGGAGCACCCCTATTGATAATCGTTTTGACAACGGTTCTCGTTACCACCTAGCCTGGTGACACCGACCCCCCAGCTAGGAAGCCCACTCATGCACACGCGCACCCGCACGCTGACCGCTCTCGCCGGCACCTCGATCGCCGCACTCGCTCTGGCCGGTTGCGCGGCCACCGCGCCGCAGGCCGAGGTCACAGGTCTGTCGATCGTCGCGTCGACCAACGTCTACGGCGACATCGCGGCAACGCTCGGCGGCGACTTCGTCACCGTCACGAGCATCATCGAGAGCGCGGCGCAAGACCCGCACAGCTACGAAGCCAGCGCACAAGATCAGCTCGCCATCGCCAACGCCGACATCGTCATCGAGAACGGCGGGGGCTATGACCCATTCATCGACGTGCTCGTCGAGGGTTCGGGCACCGAGGCGATCGTCATCTCGGCCGTGGAGGCGAGCGGGATGCTCGAGGGTGATGTGCACGCCGAGGGGGAGCACGCCGAGGGGGAGCACGCTGAAGAAGAGCACGCCGACGAGACCACGGCTGACGACCACGTGCACGAGGGCGACGACCACGACCACGCTCACGAGGGCGACGAGCACGCCGACGAAGCTCACTCTGACGAAGCTCACTCTGACGAGGCGCACTCGGAGGGCGACGACCACGAGGGCCACAGCCACATCGAGGGCTTCAACGAGCATGTCTGGTACGAGATTCACGCGATCGAGGGACTCGCCGAGGCCGTGACGGCAGCACTGAGCGAGGCCGACGCCGACAACGCCTCGACCTACCAGGCGAACCTCGCCGCGTTCCTCGACGAGCTCGAGGCGCTCGAGGCCGAGATCGAGACGGTCGCCGCATCGATCGGCAGCGGGGCCGTCGCCGTGACCGAGCCCGTGCCGACCTACTTGCTCGCTGAGCTCGGGCTCACCGATGAGACGCCTGCCGACTTCGTCGAGGCCATCGAAGAGGGCGCTGATGTCTCGCCGCTCGCACTGCAGCAGACTCTCGACCTCGTGTCGAGCGGCGAGCTGCGGCTGCTGGCCTACACCGAGCAGACGACGAGCCCCGAGACCGAACGCGTGCTCGCCGCGGCCGAGGCGGCCGGAGTCCCCGTCGTCTCGTTCACCGAGACCCTCCCGGAGGGTGAAGACTACGTATCGTGGATGCGCGCGAACGTGACGGCCGTAGCGGCGGCGCTCGGCGCGTGACGCCGAGCCAGACCTCTCCCGAGACCTCCCCCGCCCCGCCGCTCAGCCCCGTGCTGAGCGTGCGAGGCGGGGCACTCGGTTTCGGCGGGCGCACGCTCTGGCGCGACCTCGACCTCGAGATCGCGCCTGGCGAATTTCTCGCGGTGCTCGGCGCCAATGGCTCGGGCAAGACGAGTCTGCTGCGCGCCATGCTCGGCCAGCAACGGCTCGACGCCGGCGACGTGCTTGTCGACGGGCATCCCGCCCGCCGCGGTGATCGCGCGATCGGCTACATCCCGCAGCAGAAGATCGTGCCGCCTGGCACTCCCCTGCGCGGTCGCGACCTGGTCATGCTCGGGGTGAATGGACACCGGTGGGGCCCGCCGTTCTCGACGCGCGCCGATCGCGAGCGAGTGGATGCTCTTCTCACCGCCGTCGGAGCCCAGAGCTATGCCGACCAGCCGCTCGGCACCCTCTCGGGCGGCGAGCAGCAGCGGTTGCGCGTCGCACAGTCGCTCGCGGCCGACCCCTCGCTGCTGCTGTGCGATGAGCCTCTCATGAGCCTCGACTTGCAGCACCAGCGCGGAGTGAGCGAGCTCATCGACCGTCGTCGTCGAGACCACGGCACCGCCGTGGTGTTCGTGACTCACGACGTGAACCCCGTGCTCGACATGGTTGACCGCATTCTCTATCTCGCGCATGGCCGCTTCACCGTCGGTACTCCCGACGAGGTGCTGCGCGATGACGTGCTGAGCGGCCTGTACGGCACGAGCGTCGAGGTGATCCGCACGCGCGGTCGCGTCATCGTCGTCGGTGCTCCTGACGAGCACCACCATCTGCACGGTGCTGAGGAGGCGGCGTCATGATCACCGTTGACTGGCCCACCTATGTGCAACTGCTCGGCCTCGTGCAGAACTCGATCATTGCGGCCGCGGTGCTCGGCGTGCTGGGTGGACTCATCGGGGTCTTCGTCATGCAGCGCGACATGGCCTTCGCGGTGCACGGCATCAGCGAGCTCTCCTTCGCCGGTGCGGCCGCCGCGCTGCTGCTCGGCGTCAACGTCGTCGCCGGTTCGCTCGTCGGTTCGCTCATCGCCGCGGCACTCATCGGGGTGCTCGGCGCCCGAGCACGTGATCGCAACTCGATCATCGGCGTGCTCATGCCCTTCGGCCTCGGCCTTGGCATTCTCTTCTTGGCGCTCTACCCGGGGCGCAGTGGCAACAAGTTCGGTCTGCTGACGGGCCAGATCATCAGCGTCGACATTCCGCAGCTTGGCCTGCTCATCACGATCAGCACGCTCGTGCTCGCGGTGCTGCTCGTCATCTGGCGTCCGCTGACGTTCGACAGCCTCGACCCCGAGGTCGCGCACGCCCGCGGCGTGCCCGGTCGGGCGCTCTCGCTCGTCTTCATGGTGCTGCTCGGGCTCGCCGTCGCCGTCTCGGTGCAGGTCATCGGTGCGCTGCTCGTGTTGGCACTGCTCGTGACCCCGGCGGCAGCGGCGTTGCGCGTGTCAGCCTCGCCGGTGCTCGTTCCCGTGCTCAGCATGGTCTTCGGTCTCGTGTCGGCCGTGGGGGGCATTCTGCTGGCGATCGGCGGATCACTGCCGATCAGTCCGTTCATCACGACCATCTCATTCGCCATCTACCTCGTCTGCCGGGTTCTGGGCGGACGACGCGGGGCTCTCGCTCGACGGTCTCGCGTAGCATCGACCGCGTGAAGCGCAATACCTGGCAGCGAGAAGCGGTGCGCACGGCACTCGCCGACCGCGACGACTTCGTGAGCGCCCAGACCTTGCACTCCTCGCTGCGTGACGGTGGCTCGAGCATCGGACTCGCGACCGTCTACCGTGCGCTCTCTGACCTCGCCGACCAGGGCGAGGCCGACTCGCTGCAGCAAGACGGAGAGGCTCTCTACCGGGCCTGCACCCCCGGCAGCCACCACCATCACCTCATCTGCCGCAACTGCGGTGTCACCGTCGAAATCGAGGCCGAACCGGTCGAGCGCTGGGCTCACGAGGTCGCTGCGGCGCATGGTTTCACTCGTGCCGAGCACGTGGTCGACATCTTCGGGCTCTGCGCTGCCTGTTCCGCTTTGCAGTCAGCCCCTGAAGCGTCGTAGACTGGGCGATTGTGTCGTGCGGGCAACCGCACGATCTTGTACGCACCTCCGGCCGTTCGACTCGTCGATCGGCGCGAACGGGGGCCTCGCGTGCCGACAAGTGACCTTGGGCACGGCATTCGTCGTGCGGTAGACCAATAGAAAAGAGGAGCCATGGCAGCCGTCTGCCAGGTGACCGGAGCCGTTCCCGGCTTTGGACACAACATCTCGCACTCGCACCGTCGCACCAAGCGTCGGTTCGACCCGAACATCCAGAAGAAGACGTACTTCGTGCCGTCGCTTCGCCGCAACGTCACGCTGACGCTCTCGGCGAAGGGCATCAAGACGATTGACGCGCGCGGCATCGAGGCGGTCGTCAAAGACCTTCTCGCACGTGGGGAGAAGATCTAATGGCCAAGCAGCAAGACGTCCGTCCGATCATCAAGCTTCGGTCGACCGCCGGCACCGGGTACACCTACGTGACCCGCAAGAACCGTCGTAACGACCCCGACCGCCTCGTGCTGAAGAAGTACGACCCGGTCATCCGCAAGCACGTCGAAGTCCGCGAGGAGCGCTAAGTCATGGCGAAGAAGAGCAAGATCGCGCGCAACGAGCAGCGCAAGGTGATCGTCGAGCGGTACGCCGCGAAGCGCGCCGAACTCAAGAAGGCACTCGTCGACCCCAACGGCACCGACGAGTCGCGCGAGGCTGCCCGCCTCGGCCTGCAGAAGCTGCCCCGCAACGCCTCGCCGGTGCGCGTCCGCTCGCGTGACGCGATCGACGGCCGCCCCCGTGGTGTGCTCACGCAGTACGGCATCTCGCGTGTGCGCTTCCGCGACATGGCGCACCGCGGCGAGCTGCCCGGCATCACGAAGTCGAGCTGGTAACCACCAGCCGCACCCAGCTGCACCCGACGGGGCGTCTTCCATCACGGAGGGCGCCCCGTCGTCGTTCGAGGCCCGAGAGCGTCTTTGGCGAGGATGCCCGGCGCTCCTCCCCCGCGAGTTCGCGCCGCGCCGCACGCGCCGCACCGCCCCCTTGCCCGGTTTTGCGCCGGAATGCTGGTAACTTCGAGGCGGCCTCGCGGTGAACACTGCCGAGGGGCTATCTCCACCAAACTGAAGGTCCGAGGAGGACATCATGAACCGTTCCGAACTCGTCGCCGCTGTGGCCGCTGAGTCGGGCCTGAGCCAGGCCGATGTGAACCGCGCTGTTGACGCCCTCTTCTCGGTCGTCTCGGGCGCCGTCAAGAGTGGCACCAAGGTCGCCATCCCCGGCTGGATCTCGTTCGAGCAGACCTCGCGTGCCGCTCGCACCGGCCGCAACCCCCAGACCGGCGAAGCGATCCAGATCGCCGCGTCGAAGGGTGTCAAGGTCAGCGCAGGCAGCAAGCTCAAGGCTGCCGCCAAGGCCTGATCACTGATCGGCGCCTCCGCGGCGCCGTCGTACGCCTCAAGGGCGGCTCTCCGATTCGTCGGAGGGTCGCCCTTCGCGGCGTTAAGGCCACGGGGATAGCGCGACAGGGTCGTCATCGCGACAGGATCGTTCACGCGGCAGCGTCATTCACGCGGCAGTGTCGTGCACAGGGCAGAGTCTGCGCCCGTCTCGCCCTCGTCGAGGGGCCCACAGCACCGACCCGGGCTGCTCGCCTACGCTGGCAGGGTGAGCCCGACAGCGACAGCCCCCGCGCGTTCGCCGCGCTCGGCTGCCGCCGAGAACTCCTTCGTGCCGTGGGGCGCAATCGCGGGTGTCACGCTCGGTGCCACTGCCCTCATCGCTCTGCTCATCGGTCTCGTCGTGGGCGGTGGAGCCGAGGCGCCGCTCGTGGCCGACCCCGGTGCTGTTGTGCGGTACGGCCTGCCGATCGCAAAGGTCGCGTTCAATCTCAGCGCCGCCGTGACTCTCGGGGCGCTGCTGCTCGCGCTTTTCGCCCTTCGTCCTGCCTCGGTGGAGTTCCACCGCGCGCTCGACGTCGCCGCGGGCGCCTCGGCGTTGTGGACCGCCACCGCGGCAGCCAACGCTCTGCTCGTCTTTCTCAGCGTCTACCTCGAACCCTTTTCACTCGACGAACGGTTCGGCCGACTGCTTGGCACCTATCTCACCGAAACTGAGTTCGGTGCCGCCTGGCTCGCGACCCTGCTCATGGCCGCAACCGTGACGGTGCTGTGTTTCGCCGTGCGCAGCCCGGCGATCCTCGCCGCCGTCTTCGTGCTCGGCGTCGCGGCCCTCTGGCCCGTGGCGACGACCGGCCACGCCGGCGGCACGGCCGACCACGATGCCGCGGTGACTGCGGTCTACCTGCACGCACTCTTTGCGGCGCTGTGGGTCGGCGGGCTCACGACGATCGTGCTGCTGCGCACGAGCCTGGCCGAACGACTGCCGATCGTGCTCGCGCGATATTCGACGATCGCACTCGTGAGCTTCATCGTCGTTGCAGCATCCGGACTCGTCAGCGCCCAGTTGCGGGTCGGCGGTATCGAACAACTCGCGAGTCCCTACGGCGCCCTCGTCGTTGCCAAGGTCGTCGCGCTCACCCTGCTCGGTGCTTTCGGCGCAGTCTGGCGTCGGCGACTCATCTCGCGGGTCGAGCGCGACGTGCGACCGCGCAGCAGTTTCTGGATCATGGTGACGGCCGAGCTCGCCATCATGGGCGCGGCATCGGGCATCGCGGCGGCCCTCGCCCGCACGGCGACGCCGGTGCCCCAGGTTCCGGCCGAGCAGCTGGCCAACCCGAGCCCCGCAGAGCTGCTCACCGGAGCACCGCTGCCGCCCCCGATCGAAGCGTTGAGTTACCTCACGGCGTGGAAGCTCGACCTGCTCTGGGCGCTCGTCGCCGCCTTCGCCATCTTCTTCTACCTCGCGGGAGTGCGTCGATTGCACCGGCGCGGTGACGCGTGGCCCGTTCACCGCCCGGTGCTCTTCGTCACCGCCATGCTCGTGCTCGTCTACATCACGAGCGGCGGCGTCGCGGTCTACGAGCAGTACCTCTTCAGCGTGCACATGCTCGCCCACATGGTGTTGAGCATGGGCATCCCGGTGCTCATTGTGCTGTCGGCGCCCGTCACGCTGGGTGCCCGCGCGATCGCGGCGCGCACTGACGGTTCGCGAGGAGGGCGCGAGTGGATGCTCGCCATCGTGCACTCGCGCATCGTCGGCCTGCTCGGCCACCCGATCGTGGCGTCGATCATCTTCGCGGTCTCGCTGCTGGTGTTCTACTACACGCCGCTTTTCGAGTGGGCCGTGACCGATCACCTCGGGCACCAGTGGATGATCATCCACTTCCTGCTGAGCGGCTACCTCTTCGCCAACATGCTCGCGGGCGAAGACCCGGCGCCGTTCCGCCCGCCCTATCCGATCAGGCTCGTCATCCTGCTCGCGACGATGGCGTTCCACGCTTTCTTCGGCCTCTCGCTCATCATGGGCGAGAGCCTCCTGCTCGTCGACTGGTACGGAGCCATGGGTCGTGACTGGGGTCAAGACCCGCTGTCTGATCAGCAGACGGGCGGCGGCATCGCCTGGAGTGTCGGCGAGATTCCGACCCTCGCGCTCGCGCTGCTCGTCATGGTCGCGTGGAGCCGCAGTGACAAGCGCGAGGCGAAGCGCCTCGATCGTCGTGCCGACCGCGACGGCGATGCCGACCTCACTGCCTGGAACGACATGCTCGCCGAGCGCGCGCGCCGCGGCTGAGTCAACCCGAGGTTCAACTGCTCGGCGAGTGAAAGGTCACGACGGGTGACCCGTCCACGATGACGACTTCTGCACGAATGCGGGCGTTGACGACCTCGTCGCGCACCGTGATCCGACCGTCACGCAGGCGCTGCACCTCGACGACGATTCGCATGCCGGCCTCGCCGCGCACGAGCCAGCGGCCAGGGTTGCTGCCGGCCTCGATCGAGATCGTCGGCGACGAGTCGATGCTCCACAGCGGCCGGTCGATGACACGAACGTCGTCGAGCTCAAGCCCGAAGGGGCAGCCGGCCGGCAACAGCACCTCTTGCGTCGTGCAGTCGGCGAGAAACGCCTCCACCTCGCTCAGCACGCTGCGCTCGAGTACGGCACTCGGAGTAGCGGCGAGCAGCATCGGAGGTGCCCCGGCGCCTGCGGACAGCTCGCCCCGAGCGCGCACCCGCACGGCGTCCGCCGTGAGTTCGGGCGTCGCCACCCGTGCTTCGAGCAACGCCGGAACGAAGGCCGTCACCGTGGTCGTCTCGCCCGGGCCCTCCGTGACGAGGTCGACGCCGTTGACCTGCACGCGGTCGTGCTGGTCGACTCCCACCTCGAGCGTCGCGACCGGGGTCTCGACGAAGCGCCAGGCCGGCAGCAGTCCGAGCAAGGGCGGCGCTGGTTCGAGGGCGAACGAGACGAGAGCGGCATCCGTCGGGCTGCCGAAACGTGCCGTGACGATCTCGCGACCCGACTCAGAGATCGACTCGACGATCGTGATCTCGGTCGAGGATGCTGTGCCCGCGTCTCCGAACGGCATCGCGGTGCCCGGCGGCAGGTCGGCGAGCCGCGCGGCGGAGCCGAGGTCGTCACGCGCGAGCGCCTCGAGGTAGCGCTCGACGTGCGCCGCGGCGCTCGTGCTCGGCACGACGGCGACGAACCAGACGACGGCGGCGAGGCCGAGGAGAACGGCGACGGCCCCTCCCCACAGCACGGCCGGCCGACTCATGCGCTCAGCCTACGCACGCCGCGCAGAGCGATTCGCGCGGCGCGGCTACAGTGGAAGACCGTCGACGCGAGAGGCAGGTGAGCGTGCAGCACCACGGCACCTCCTCCGACGGCACCGCGTTCGACGGCACCGCGCCCGATGGCACCGTGCTGAGTGCCGAGCAGCAGGCCGTGCTCGAGCTCATCGAGTCGACGCGCGAGCACGTCTTCGTCACGGGTCGTGCTGGCACCGGTAAGTCGACGCTCCTGGAAGCCTTCCTCGCGAGCACTGAGCGTCAAGCCGTGGTCGCCGCCCCGACGGGCGTCGCGGCGCTCAACGTGGGCGGGCAGACCATCCACTCGCTCTTCCGGCTGCCGATCGGTCTCATCGCCGATCATGATTTCGACGACCCGCCCGAACTGCGTCGCCTGCTCACCGCGATCGACACGCTCGTCATCGACGAGGTCTCGATGGTGAGCGCCGACCTCATGGACGCCATCGATCGTCGGCTGCGGCAGGCGAGAGCCCGGCGGCACGAAGCGTTCGGCGGAGTGCAGGTCGTGCTCTTCGGCGACCCGTACCAGCTCGCGCCCGTGCCCGGTCGCGATGAGGGCGAGCGCGCCTACTACGCCGACACGTATCGCTCCATGTGGTTCTTCGACGCGCGCGTGTGGAACGACGCCGACTTGCGCATCGTTGAGCTGCAGACGATTCATCGCCAGCACGACGCCGACTTTCGCGCGATGCTCACCGCGGTGCGGCACGGCACGGTGACACCCGAGATCGGTCGCGCGCTCAACGTCGCCGGCGATCGCCCCGCGCCTTCGGATGACATTCTCACGCTCGCCACGACGAACGCGACGGTCACGCGCATCAATGCGGATGCTCTCCGACGCCTTCCCGGAGAGGTGAAGACTGCCCGCGCCGACATCGTCGGCGAGTTCGGCCCCAAGGGCGGTTACCCGGCCGATGAAGAACTGCAGCTGAAGATCGGTGCGCGCGTCATGTTCTTGCGCAACGATGTGGGCGGCGACGGGCATCCGCGCTGGGTCAACGGCAGTCTGGGCACGGTCGAGCGCATCGGACGCACGGTGTTCGTCGAGGTCGACGGCGAGAGCCATGAAGTGCTGCCGTCGGTGTGGGAGAAGTTTCGCTACTCGTACTCGTCGGCAACGAAGCGCGTGACGAAAGACGTGGTCGCCGAGTTCACGCAGTTTCCGCTGCGGTTGGCGTGGGCGGTGACGATTCACAAGTCTCAAGGCTCGACCTACGACGCCGCGATCGTCGACCTCGGCCCCCGCGCGTTCGCGCCCGGCCAGACCTATGTGGCGCTGAGCCGCATCCGCTCGCTCGAAGGCCTGTACTTGCGGCGACCGCTGCGGCCGAGCGACATCATCGTCGACGATGACGTGCGCCGATTCATGGCCGATGTCGAGCCGCTCATCGGTCGCGGGGCGGCACTCGAGAGCTGAGCATCCACGCGGTCGTTCTCGCGATCGGGGCGGGTGCCGGGGGCGCGTGGTCCCCCGACCACGCGCCCCGCGCATCCTCACACCCCCGGATGCCGTCGGTGCAGACCTTCAGCCTCCCCCGAAACGATCCCCCCGGATCGTTTCACGGCTCTGCTCGACACCTTCCCCCGAAGGTTCCCCCCGAGCCGCGCCCCCCGCGGCCCGTCGAGCGGGTCTGACAAGTGTTCGGGGCCCTCCACGAAGTGGTTGGGTGATCGGCGAGCTTTTTTTCCAGGGTCGTCGACTGTGCGATTCGTGGATGCTCAGTGCAAGTCGTGCGCACGTGCGACCGACGCGGGCTCGACCTGGAACGTCGAGTGCGCGATGGCCACGTCGAAGTGCTCGGCGACACACTGCTGCAGTTCGGCCGTGATCTCGGCGGCATGCCCGTCGTGAAAGCACTCATCATCGACGACGACGTGCGCGGTGAGCACCGGCAAGCCTGTGGCGATCTGGGTGACGTGCAGGTCGTGAACTTCGACGACGTGGGGTGTGTCGGCGAGGTGCTGCCGCACATCGTCGAGATCGATGCCGCGCGGCACCGATTCGAGCAGCACGTCGACCGTCGCGCGCAGCAGCCGCACGGTGCGAGGAACGATGAGCAGTCCGATGGCGATGGCGGCGACGGCATCGGCCTGCTGCCAGCCCGTGAGCGCAATGACGATGGCGGCGACGATGACGCCGATCGAGCCGAGCGCGTCGGCCCCGACCTCGAGAAAGGCAGCACGCATGTTGAGGGTGCGCGTACGACCGCCGAACAAGACGAGCAACGCGATGACGTTGGCGACGAGACCGATGATGCCGAAGATCAGCAGCTCGGTCGACGCGATCTCGGGCGGGGCGAACAGTCGCTGCACCCCTTCGATCGCCACGTAGAGTCCGACCGCGAGCAGCACTGCCGCTTGCGCAGTCGCCGCGAGCACTTCGGCCCGCCGCAGCCCCCAGGTGCGACGCGCACTCGCAGGGCGTTCGACGAGTCGGCTCGCGACGAGCGCCACGAGCAGGCCGCCCGCATCGGTGAGCATGTGCGCAGCATCCACGAGCAGTGCGAGGCTTCCCGTGATGATCGCGCCGATGACTTCGGCGACCAGCACAGTCGCCGTGATGCCGAACGCGATCGCGAGCCGCCGCCGATCAGCGACCGCGTGGTCATGCTCGTGTGCCACGCGACCTCCGGTGTCAGTGAGCGGAGCGGCGCGACCGCGCTCGTGCCGCGGAGCCCGCTGCGCCACAGGAGCGGCGGCGCAGCCAGGAATCGGTACGAGGGGATGACGGGAATCTAACCCGCGATATCAGCTTGGGAAGCTGAAGTTCTGCCATTGAACTACATCCCCGCGCTGGAGCTCAGAGTGAAGGCCATTTCTGGCCTTCACTGCGACGCCAGCGCCGGAGCCCGTCTCGGGCTCCGGTTGTCGGCTTCAGCATACCGCTGTCAGTAGGCTGACTCCCATGCTGCTGAGCGATCGCGACATCCGTGCAGAACTCTCGAGTGGACGCATCGGGCTCGACCCGCTCGACCTCGGCATGGTGCAGCCGTCGAGCGTCGACGTGCGCCTCGACTCGATGTTCCGACTGTTCGACAATCACAAGTACCCCTTCATCGACCCGGCCGAAGACCAGCCCGAACTCACTCGGCTCGTCGAGGCGAAGCCGAACGAGCCGTTCATTCTGCACCCTGGTGAGTTCGTGCTCGGATCGACCTACGAGCTCGTCACGCTCCCCGACGATGTCGCGGCGCGACTCGAGGGCAAGAGTTCGCTCGGCCGACTCGGCTTGCTCACCCACTCGACCGCGGGGTTCATCGACCCGGGGTTCAGCGGGCACGTCACACTCGAGCTCAGCAACGTCGCGACGTTGCCCATCAAGCTGTGGCCGGGCATGAAGATCGGCCAGCTGTGCTTCTTCCGCCTGAGCTCGCCCGCCGAGAACCCCTACGGCACGGGCACTCACCTCAACCGCTATCAGGGGCAGCGAGGCCCGACGGCGTCGCGGTCGTGGCAGAACTTCCACCGCACAGTCGTCGAGCCGCGCGACTGAACGCGCTCGAGGCTGTGCGGGCTAGGCGATGAGAGCGCCGATGCGCTCGATGAGGTCGCGCGAGCTGAACGGCTTGACGATGTAGTCATCGGCACCGGCACTGAAAGCTCGGTCAATGTCGCTTTGCTGCGCCTTGGCGGTGAGCATGAGCACCTTGACGTCGTGATCGGGGTCGCCCACGCGCAATCGCTCGAGCACATCGATGCCGCTGAGCTTCGGCATCATCCAGTCGAGCACGACGAGGTCGGGGCGGTTGTCGCCGAGCATCTCGAGGGCCGTTTCGCCGTCCATTGCGCTCGAGACATCGTGGCCCGCGCCGCGCACTCGGTTCTCGAGCAGCAGCAAGACATCGGGCTCGTCTTCGACGATCAAGATCTGTGCCATCGGACGTCACGTCCCCTCACGTTGCCGATAGTCTCTCACGCACGGTGCCGCTGAGGCACCCTCGAAAAACTTCCGCCCGAGAGGGGTCAGGATGAGCATGATTTCGGTTGTGTCGGGCTCGTCTGATCGAGTGCGTCGAGCCACTATTGCGGCGCTCCTCGTGGCCTGCATCGCCTTGAGCTACGCGGCCGTGGAGTTCAGCTTCGCCGACCCTGCGCTCGCGGCATGGTGGCCGGCAGCGAGCTTCGCGTCCGCGGCGGGAATGCTCGCTCGGGGGCGAGAGCGCTGGATTGCGATCGCGCTCGTCGTCGTCGTGACCGGCGTAGGAAACGTTCTTGCGGGCCGTGACGTGCCGTTCGCCCTGCTGCTCGGTCTCGGCAATGCGGTGGAAGTCGTCATCATTGCCGCATTACTCGCGCCGAAAGGCCGACCCGTGCGATTGTCAACCCTCTTGCAGGTTGGCCGATTCCTCTGGGTCACTCTCGTGGCCGCGGTCGCAGCCGGCATTGCTCTGGGCGTGGTCGCGTCGTCGTTTCTCGAGCGGCCGCTCATCGACACCACGTTGCAGCTCATCGCGTCGCACGCGTCGGCGACCATCGTCATGCTTCCGGTGGTGCTCGTGCCGACGAGTATGTTCCGCCGGGTACGACGACGCGAGATTGTGCTGCAGTCGGTGTTTCTGGCGGTCATTCTCGCGGTCGTCTTTTGGCCAGGGAATGCGTGGCCGCTCACCTTCGCGCCCATCGTGGCCGTGCTGTGGGCCGCGTTTCGATTTCCCATGGTCGTCAGTGCGGCCCAGTTGCCGCTCACGGGAGTGGCCGTCATCGTGCTCACCTCGCTCGACGGCGGCCCTTTCGCGGCGTTTGAAGGAGCCGACCGCACACAGGCATTCTTCGTGCAGCTCTTCCTGCTCGTCTATGCGGGCTCGGCACTCATCACGTCGGCGGCCCGAGCGGATTGGTTCTCTCTCGCCAGCAGGCTTCGCGCCCGAGAAGAGGTGCTGCGAGAGGGCATCGTCAATGCCGAGGCGGGCATCGTGATTGGCGAGCTCATCGACGACAGGCTCGACGTCGTGGCGATCAACGACCGCGCGACGCGGGCGCTTGGTGGTGAGCATCCGCCGTTCGGGGTGATCGCCCTCGACGAGATGCTTGCGTCGAAGTCGGCCGGAATCGTGACGTTCGAGCGTGACGGCCGCACCTATGAGGCGTCGGTTGCTGAGCGCCGAGACCCCGATGGTCCTGACTTGCTCACCATCGTGGTCTCGGAGGTGACTGAGCGGGAGGAACGCGAACGGCTCGCTCTCGAGAGTGCAGAGCAGCTGCGCAGACTCAACGCGCAGAAAGATGACTTCATCTCTGCCGTCAGTCACGAGCTGCGCACACCCGTGACGAGCATTCTCGGCTTCAGTGAACAGCTCGACGACCCGAGGCTCCCGGCTGACCTCGCGCAAGCCGGCGAGGTGATCGCGCGCAATGCCCGTCGATTGGCCGACGTCATCGATGACGTGCTTGAGCTCAGTCAGCTCAGTGCGCTCGGCGGCCCTCTCTCGGCGCCGACGCCGATCGATCTGGTGCACCTTGCTCGCGAGTGCGCTCGCGACGCTGAAGGCCTCGGGTACCGTCGCGACGTCGCGATCACGATCGAAGCACCGGAGCAGCTGATCGTGTTCTCCCGCGAACGAGAGCTGGTTCGAGTGTGCGCGAACCTTCTCTCCAACGCCGTGAAGTTCTCGTTCGATCAGGCGACCGTGACCGTCACCATTGCTCCCGACGACGACGCTGCCGCGGGCGGTGCCGTGATAAGAGTGATCGATCACGGACTCGGCATTCCGGAGGCTCACCGCGAGATGGTCTGGGAGCGATTCGCTCGGGCGCCGGTCGACGAGCATCGTGCCGTGCCCGGCACGGGACTCGGGCTGCCGATCGTGCGCGCTCTCGTCGAGTCGCGACTCGGTGGGTCGGTCTCGCTCCACGAGACCGCAGGCGGAGGAACCACCGTCGAGGTGCGACTGCCAACACGTGCTCCTGACGACCCGGTGGCGATATTCTCAGAGGAAGGGGCCGCCGCAGACTCGGTCGCCTGAGGAAGGTCGGGCGATGGATGCTCGTGGTCTCGCCGCTCGGCTCTCTGATGCTCCCGCCGGCGTGCGGCGCGTGTCGATCGTGCTGCTCCTGCTCGCCACCTTCGGCATCGCGTGGTGGAGCCTGACGATGCAGAGCCCGGGTCTCCCGATCGCTCTGTGGTGGCCAGCAGCTGGCGTCGCCGCCGTCGCCGTGCTCGTGAGCCGGGGGCGTCGCATCATCGTCCTCCTCGCGATTGCCGCGCTCATCGTCGCGGTGAACCTGCTGTGGAACCGTCCGCTCGACCTCTCGCTCGCCTACGGGCTCGCGAGCGCGATCGAAGTGTGGGTCGTCGTGGTGCTGCTGACGCGGGCCCGCACACACGCTCGCTTCGTCACGCTTTTCGAGATCGGGCGCTTCCTCGTGAGTGCCGGCGCCGGAGCTCTCGTGTTTAGCCTGCTGGCCGCGACCGCTGCGGCACTGGTGACGGGGGCCGACTTCGCCACGACGGCCGTGTCACTCATGACCTCGCACGGCAGCGCGCTCTTCGTCATCACCCCGCTCGCGCTCGTACCGCTCACCGTGCCGCTTCGAGTGCCGCGCTGGGAGCCCGTAGTGCAGACCGCCGCTCTCATCATGCTGACGGCCGTCGTCTTCGCTCCAGCGGAGAACCTGGCCCTGACGTTCCTCATCATCACGACTCTCATGTGGGGCGCGTACCGATTGCCGCCGCTCGTTCCCGCCGTGCAGACGCTTATGCTTGCGCTCGTGGCGACTGCGACCACCGCGAACGGCATCGGTCCATTCGCCGCGTTGCTCACCGACGACGTTCGGGGCGCCGTCTTCGCGCTGCAGCTCTTTCTCATGACGCACGCAGCGGCAGGACTCTTCGTGGCCGGTCAGAGTGCCGATTGGCGTAGCGCCATGGACAGCCTCGAGCGGCGAGAGGCAGAAGCCCAGAACGTGGCCGATGAGCTGCGACAACTCAACACGCAGAAAGACGATTTCATCTCTGCGGTGAGCCACGAGCTGCGCACACCCGTGACGAGCATCATCGGCTTCAGCGAGCAGTTGGAAGAGTCGGCTCTCGACGATGAGGGCAGGCAGGCGACGACGGTCATCGCTCGCAACGCTCGCCGCCTCTCCGACGTGATTGAAGACGTGCTCGAACTCAGCAGACTCACGACCCAGGGGGCCGTGCCCCGGCCCGTCGCGGAGGTCGAGCTCGTCGGTGTGTTGCGCAGGTGCATCGACGATGCGCGCGGGCTCGACCCGGCACGCGCGGTCAACATTCGACTGGATGCTCCCGCCGGCCCCGTCGAGGTGCGCAGTGTCGAAGCCGACCTCTTGCGGGTCATCGCGAATCTGCTGAGCAACGCGGTGAAGTTCTCTGACCCCGGAGGCTCGATCGTGGTCGTGCTCGAGCCGCGCGACGAGGGCGTCGAGATTCGCGTGCACGACGAGGGCATGGGTATACCGCCGGCCGAGCTCGACTCGGTGTGGGATCGCTTCTATCGAGTGCAGACCGATGAGCACCGGGCCGTGCCGGGTACCGGCCTGGGTCTGCCGATCGTGCGCGGGTTGCTGCAGAGTCGACTCGGCGGCAGCATCGAGCTGTACTCCGATGGCACGAGCGGCACGACAGCGGCAGTTCGACTGCCATGGAGCCTTCCCGATGGGCCTACTCAGCGGGGGTAGGTGCCCTGCCAGGCCTCGAGTTGCCAGCCCAACCATGGACTGAAGGCGAACGGTGCCGCGGCGACGGCCGCCCGAAGGTCGGCGGGGTCGAGCCAGGCCCACTCCGCCACTTCGTCGGCGGCCGGAATCGGATCGGCGAGGGCTGTCGCGGTGAACACGGGGCAGATCTCATGCTCGACGACACCGGACGCGTCGATCGCACGATAGCGAAAGTTGGGGAGCGCGCTACGCACGTCGGTCAGCTGAAGACCGAGCTCGCGCTCGGCGCGGCGCACGATCGCTTCCGCCAGATCTTCGCCCGGTGCCGGATGCCCGCAGAACGCGTTCGTCCACACCCCCGGCCACGTGAGCTTGCTGAGTGCGCGACGCGTGACGAGCACGCGTCCACGGGCGTCGACGACGTGGCACGAGAAGGCCAAATGCAAGGGAGTCTCAGCGCTGTGCACGTCGGCCTTCACCGCGGTGCCGATGGGTGTGCCGTCGTCGTCGACGAGCACCACAAGCTCAGGTTCTTCGTGCATGGCCCCGGGTAGTCTGCAGAGGTGGAAAGACACGACCTGGTAGCTGTGAACGCCGAGCGCGCTCACCTGGTCGACGCTGTTCTCCAGCGCTTCTTCAGCCTATCCAAGAAGCGCGCGACTCCCCTGGGAGCCCACTACGAGCACCTCTGGGGGCTGCTCGAGCGCAACACGCAAGGCGGCAAGCGGTTTCGGCCGCGCATGGTGATGGGCGCTTACGCCGGACTCGGTGGCACCGACATGGATGCTGCTGCCTACGTCGGGGCCGCCTTCGAGTTGCTGCACACCGCCCTCATCGTGCACGACGACGTCATCGACCGTGACTTCGTGCGCAGGGGCATTCCCAATATCTCTGGTGCCTACCGCGACAGCGCCGTCGATCGCGGTGTCGCGACCGATATCGCAGAGCACCGCGGAGTCTCGGCCGCCATCATCGCCGGTGATCTCGCGCTCTTCAACGCGTATCGACTCATCGACAAGAGCGGCGTGGGCTCGCCGCTGCGCGAACGCATCGTCGAGGTGCTCGACGAGGCCATGTTCGCGAGCGCCGCGGGCGAACTCATCGACGTCGACTTCTCGATCGACCCCGGCATGCCCCTCGTCGACGACATTCTCACGATGGAGAGACTCAAGACTGCCGTCTACTCGTTCGAGACGCCGCTGCAGGCCGGCGCGATTCTCGCGGAGGCCGACGAGGAGGTCGTGACGACCCTCGGTGACTTCGGCCGCGAGATCGGCATCGCCTATCAGGTCGTCGACGACGTGCTCGGTGTCTTTGGCGAAGAAGAGGCGACAGGCAAGACGACGATCGGCGATCTGCGCGAGGGCAAGCGCACGGTCATGATCGCCTTCGCCTCCTCGACTCCCGCCTGGTCACGGCTTGGCGAGCTCATCGGTCATGCCGACCTCACGCTCGCCCAAGCCGACGAGGCGCGCGACCTGCTCGTGCAGTGTGGCGCGCGGGCGTTCGCCGACGATCTCGCGCGCAGCTACGCCCAGCGCGCGCTCACGCGGCTCGCCGAGCCCTGCATTCCGCAGCGGTTGCGCGCCGAGCTGCACCCTGTTGCCGAGACCGTGCTGGATCGCGTGCGATGACCACACGATTGAGCCTCTACGACCGAGTGGCAGAAGAGACCGCCGGTACGGTCATCCGGCGATACTCCACCTCGTTCGGTCTCGCGTCGCGACTGCTCGAACCGACGGTGCGTCAGCACGTCGAGAACATCTACGCCCTCGTGCGGGTGGCTGACGAGATTGTTGACGGCGGCGTCACCGAGGCCGGTCTCGGCACCGAGGATGCTCGGCGCTACCTCGACGAGTTCGAAGTCGAGACGCACGCGGCCATGAGCAGCGGCTACTCGACCAACCTCGTCATTCACGCCTTCGCGCTCACGGCGCGAGAGGTCGGCATCGGCACCGACCTGACGACGCCGTTCTTTCACTCGATGCGCATGGATCTCACCGACACTGAGCACGACGCCGAGAGCTTCGCCACCTACGTCTATGGCTCGGCAGAAGTCGTCGGCCTCATGTGCCTGGAAGCCTTCTTGCACGGCACCGAACCCACGGCCGACGAGAAGGCGCGCATGGTGGCGGGCGCCCGTGCGCTCGGCGCTGCCTTCCAGAAGGTCAACTTCTTGCGCGACCTCTCGGCCGACGTCGAGACACTGGGCCGCAGCTACTTTCCTGACATCGTCGTCGCCGAGCTCACCGATGAGCAGAAGCACGAACTGCTGGACGACATCGATGCCGACCTTGCGCAGTCGGCCGCGGTGCTGCCGATGCTGCCGAGTGGTAGCCGCCGGGCCGTCGCTCTCGCTCAAGGGCTCTATCAGGAACTTGCGGCACGGTTGCGACGTACCCCGGCCGAACGGCTCATTCGCTCGCGCGTGCGCGTGCCCGACCCCGTGAAGCTGCGCATCGCGGGGGGCGTGCTGCTCGGTCGTCTGCCCCAGCCCCAGCCACAGCATCCACGGAAGGTCATCGCATGAACCGCGTCGTCGTCATCGGAGGCGGCATCGCCGGCCTTGCCAGTGCAGCGCTGCTCGCGCGCGACGGCTTCGAGGTCACGCTCGTGGAGAAGAACGATGCGGTGGGCGGTCGTGCCGGTTCGTGGGAGGTCGACGGCTTTCGCTTCGACATGGGCCCCTCGTGGTACCTCATGCCCGAAGTGTTCGACCACTTCTATCGCCTCTGCGGCACCACGGCGGCCGAGCAGCTACAGCTCGTGCAGCTCGACCCGGGGTACCGCGTCATCACCGAAGGGTTCGACGAGCCCACCGACATCGCCGCCTCGCGCGACGAGAACATCGCGCTCTTCGAGTCGATCGAGCCGGGCGCCGGCGCGAAGCTCGACGCCTATCTCGACTCGGCGCTCGACACCTACGACATGGCGAAGAAGCGCTTTCTCTACACGAGCTTCGCGTCGTTCGGTCCGCTGCTGCGCGGCGACGTGCTGGCGCGCACGGGCAAGCTCGTGCGCATGCTGCTGCAGAGTCTCGACAGCTTCGTGGGCAAGAGATTCCGCGACTTGCGGCTGCGACAGATTCTGGGCTACCCGGCCGTGTTCTTGGGCTCATCGCCCTTCCTCACGCCCGCGATGTACCACCTCATGTCGCACCTCGACCTCACCGATGGCGTGCTGTACCCCATGGGGGGCTTCACGCGACTCATCGAGTCGATCGAGTCGGTCGCCGTCGCGCAGGGTGCTGTCATTCGCACGTCGTCGCCCGTCGCGCGCATCCTCGTCGACGACGAGTCGAAGCAGGCTCGTGGTGTCGAGCTTGAGAGCGGTGAGGTGATCGAAGCCGACATCGTCGTGTCGGCGGCTGATCTGCACCACAGCGAGACCCAGCTGCTGCCGGAAGAACTGCAGACCTACCCGCAGTCGTACTGGGACGACCGCACGCCGGGCCCCAGCGCACTCCTGATGTACTTGGGCGTCAAGGGCGAACTGCCGCAGCTCGAGCACCACACGCTGCTGTTCGCGGCCGATTGGCGCGAGAACTTCGACGCGATCTTCGGCCCCGACGTCTCGATGCCCGAGCCTGCCTCGCTCTACATCTGCAAGCCGAGCGGCATCGACCCCTCGGTCGCCCCCGAAGGCCACGAGAACGTCTTCGTGCTCGTGCCGGCTCCCGCTGACCTCTCGTTCGGTCGCGGCGACATCGACGGCGATGGCGATACCCCGCTCGAGGTCTACGCCGATCGCATCATCGAGCAGATCTCGCAGTGGGCGGGCATCGACGATCTCGCCGACCGCATCGTGGTGCGCCGCACCTACGGCCCCGGCAACTTCGCCGCCGACCTCAACGCCTGGCGCGGCACGGCGCTCGGCCCGGCGCACATTCTGCAGCAGAGCGCGTTCTTCCGGGCCGGCAACGTCTCGAAGAAGGTGCGCGGGCTCTACTACGTGGGCGGCTCGACGATTCCCGGCATCGGCCTGCCGATGTGCCTCATCAGCGCTGAAGTGCTCGTGAAGCGACTGCGCGGCGACACCTCGACCGGGCCCCTGCCTGAACCACTCTTTCCCACCGTCGACCGCCCGGCTCGCGAGGGCGACGCTGGCGACAGTTCCGCCGTGGATGCTGCGCCGCACTCGACCGCGACAGCCTCGTGAGCACGCTCGCCCCGTGAACCCGCTCGGCTTCGCCTACCTCGGTGCGCTCGCGATCGCGCTCACGGGCATGGTCATGCTCGACCGGAGGTTCGGCCTGTTCTTCTGGCGCGACTGGCGGAGGGCATGCATCGTCTTGCCTCTCGGGGTCGCCTTCTTTCTGGTGTGGGACATCTTCGGCATCGACCTCGGCATCTTCTTTCGCGGCGTCACGGAGTTCATGACCGGAGTGCTCGTGGGGCCCGAGCTGCCGCTCGAAGAGGTCTTCTTCTTGACCCTGCTCTGCTACAACACGATGAACGCCTATGCCGCGGCGAGCGACTGGCTCGGTGGGCGTTGGCGCCGTCGTTCTCCCGCGCAGAACGAGGCGGCCGGCGCATGACCTACACGCTGCTCAACCTGGTCTTTCTCGGTGTCGTCGCGCTCGTCGCTCTCGCTGCGGTGCTCGCCCGGCGGGCGCCGCACTGGAAAGCCGTGGGGCTCGCCGCAGTGCTCATGCTCGCGCTCACGGCCATCTTCGACAACGTCATCATCGGCACCGGACTCGTCGCCTACGACGACTCGCTCATCAGCGGGGTGCTCATCGGCATCGCGCCCATCGAAGACTTCGCGTACACCGTGGCGGCGCTCGTGCTGCTGCCCGCGGTGTGGGAGCTGCTGCGGCGGCCGGCGCCACGGCAGGATGAAGCCTCGTGAACACCCTCGGTCAGCTGCTGCTGAGCTCGCGGCCACTGAGCTGGATCAACACGGCCTTTCCCTTCGCCGCGGCCTACCTGCTGACGACTGGGCAGATCGACGTGACCTTCGTCATCGGCACGCTGTACTTTCTCGTGCCGTACAACCTTGCGATGTACGGCATCAACGACGTCTTCGACTATGAGAGCGACCTGCGCAACCCGCGCAAGGGCGGCGTGGAGGGAGCGCTGCTGGCGCCGAGCATCCACCGCACGACGCTCTGGGCCGCCGCGATCACGAACGTGCCGTTTCTCATCGCACTCGTGGCCCTCGGCTCGCCCCTGTCATGGCTCGTGCTCGCGGTGAGCGTCTTCGCGGTCATCGCCTACTCGGCGAAGGGGCTGCGCTTCAAAGAGAAGCCCTTCCTCGACTCGATCACCTCGTCGACGCACTTCGTGAGCCCCGCCGTCTACGGCCTCGTGCTCGCGGGGGCAGCGTTCACCCCCGCCCTGTGGCTCATCCTGGTCTCGTTCTTCCTCTGGGGCATGGCATCGCACGCCTTTGGCGCCGTGCAAGACGTCATCGCCGACCGCGAGGGCGGGCTCGCCTCGATCGCCACGGTCATCGGCGCCCGCGCGACGACGCGGCTGGCCGTGGTCGCCTACGTGCTCGCAGGCCTCCTCGTGCTCGGCACGGAGTGGCCAGGGCCGCTCGCCGCACTCGCCGCGGTGCCCTACGTCGTGAGCACCGCGCAGTTCTGGAACGCGACCGACGAGACGGCAGAGTCGGCGAATCGAGGGTGGAAGCGCTTCTTGTGGCTCAACTTCATCGCCGGCGCGATCGTCACGATGTTGATGATCGCTTGGGTCGTGCTGCGCTGATCGAGTTCGCTGAGTTCACCGACGCTCGATAGCGGCGCTTGGTGAGACCCCATCGACGGCGGGCAGATTCCACGTCTTCCCCCTCCGACAGCAGAATCGGGGTGATCTCACACGGCACCGTCGCGTCGACCCACAGAATGTCGACGCCGCCGGTGTGCGGCAGCGGCACGAGCTCGCCTCGGTCGGCCTTCACGAGCCGTTCACGCTTGCGCGCGAAGATTTCTGCCATGTCGGGGGCGACGACATAGCGGTTTCCAGCATGTGTGACGAAGAACCCTATATGCCCCATGGGCCACATGCTAGGCCCCGGGTTGTTCAGGGTGAGAGCGGTAGCGTCGAAAGTGAGGGGGGTTGACTTTGATCACATGGCCTGGCAAAACGCACCCATTGGGTGCCACGTTCGACGGTAGCGGCACGAATTTCTCCATCTTCAGCGAGGTGGCAGAGAAAGTCGAGTTGTGCCTCTTCGACGAGAACCGCGTCGAGGAGCGCGTGCGACTCATCGAGGTAGATGCCTCGGTCTGGCACGCCTATCTGCCGGAGGTTCGCGCTGGCCAGCGGTATGGCTATCGCGTGCACGGCACCTACGACCCGACATCGGGGCAGAGGAGCAACGGCGAGAAGCTGCTGCTCGACCCCTACGCGACCGCGGTGCACGGTGCCGTCGACTGGGACGAGTCGCTGTTTCCGTACCGATTCGACGACCCTGAGCAGCGCAACGACAGCGACTCGGGGCCGCACGCGATGCTCGGCGTGGTCGGCAACCCCTACTTCGATTGGGCGGGAGACCGCCCGCCGGGCATCCCGTACAGCGACAGCGTCATCTACGAAGCGCACGTCGTCGGACTCACGCGCACGCATCCCGATATTCCCGAACAGTTGCGCGGCACCTATGCCGGCGTTGCCCACCCGGCGATCATCGACCACTTGCAGCGACTCGGCGTCACCGCGCTCGAACTCATGCCCGTGCACCAGTTCGTGCACGACCAGCACCTCATCGATCGCGGTCTCACCAACTACTGGGGCTACAACACC
>SXGT01191591.1_pt1 | contig 24982 bp, 21 predicted proteins | sample 3176221 | NCBI WGS metagenome assembly SXGT01 (sample SAMN11356862, study PRJNA531348) | freshwater metagenome | isolation source: freshwater sample F1-120 | place: China: Fuxian Lake, Yuxi | collected 2017-12-25
CACTCGCGCATCCCCGTTCACAAAGGCGGCATCGACAACGTCGTCGGCATCCTGCTCTCGAAGGACCTCCTGCGCTGTTGGGGCGCGGCGGACCTGCCGCCCGGCGGCCTCACCACGCTGCTCCGCGCACCGCTGTTCGTGCCCGAATCGCGGCTCGCCAAGGATCTCCTCGCCGATCTCCGGCGCGACCGAGTGCACATGGCCATCGTGCTCGACGAGTACGGCGGCATGTCCGGCATCGTGACCATCGAAGACATCCTCGAGGAGATCGTGGGCGAAATCGCCGACGAATACGACTCGGCCGCGGAGCTTGAAGTGCCCGGTGTGCGCCGCGTCGGAGAACGCACCGGCGAAGTCGATGGCATTGCGCATATCGACGACGTGAACAAGGCTTTGCAGCTCGCGCTGCCCGAAGATCGGGGTTTCGACACGATTGCCGGATATGTCAGCTCGGAAGTGGGGCGGGTGCCGCGCACCGGAGAGCAGTTCGATCTCGATGGAGTGCGTTTCGACGTTCTCGAAGCGGACGCGCGCCGCATACGCCGGCTCAAGGTGAGCGTGCCGGAGTGACGACCGCCGTGGGCGTGGAGACGACGCCGGCTCTGGTGCTCGCGGTGCAGGATTGGAGCAGCACGAGCCAGATCGTGCGCTTGCTGACGGAAGTTCACGGCAACATCAGCGTGCTCGCGCGCGGGAGTCGCCGCATGAGCGCCGACTTTCGCTTCGGTCCGCTGGATGTGCTCCAGTGGGGCGAGGCAGCGGTTGTGCGTCAGAAACGAGGTTTCCAGCTTGCGGGATTCGCAGCACGCACGGCTTTCCCGCAACTCGCGCGTTCGGCGACGCGCCTCGCGCTGGCCCTTGAGCTCGCCGAGGTGCTGCACGAAGGGACGCCCGCCGCGCCGCAGCCCGGCGTGTTGCAACTGGCTCTCGAATCGCTCGCCGCCCTTGAGTCGGCGCCCGAAGAAACGGTGCAGGAGGTGGCGCTGCGCTTCCAGCTCCGCTGGCTGGTGTTGTCCGGTCGCCAGCCTGTGCTGGATCGCTGTGTGCTTTGCGATCGCTCGGCTCCGGGGCGTTCGCCGGTGCGGATCGATCCGTGGCGCGGCGGAGTGGTGTGCCGCGCTTGCCTGCGTCATCCGGCACCACGCATCACCACCCTCAGTGTTGCGGCGCAAGGCGCGCTGCGCGAGCTCATCGAAGCTCCTGCCGGGACGGTGCGGATTCCCGCCGCGGCCGAGCCTGTGATCGCGAGACTTCTCGACCTCATGGTCGCATTCGCCCTCGACCGGCCGCCGCGTCACCCTGCCCTCGATTCCGTCCGCGCGTGAATCCACCGCGCAGGTCGGCGGCGACACACCCGAAGGAACTGTCACCCGGACGCGTGGATGCGCCGCCTGCTCTGTTCGGGGGTGATCCCGCTTCGCAGAGCCGCTCGGATGCACTCGAAGGCTCCGCTCAGCGGGACCCCCATCATCCGCAGCGCGAACGCGGGAAGCGCGGACGCAACCAGTGGCCGCAGCGTGAACTCGGCGGCGCGGCTTTACGGACCGCGCAGACGTTCCTACGATGGCGCCGTTCGGAGGCACTCATGCACAGGGCGTCCACTCTCTTGCTGCTCGTCGTCCTCCTCCTTGGAGGAGGCTGCCGCAGTCTCTCGCGCGAACTCAATGATTCGCTGCCGGAGTTCCTGCGCTCGAAGCCCGGGGCCGACGAGATGAAGCTCCTCGCGGAATTGAAGAAGGGAGAGGAGCCGGCGCCCGAAGATTCGGAACAGCAGAATGCCGCCTTTGAAGAAATCCGGCGCGTGCGCGCGAACAAGGATTACGAGGAGTGCGCGGAGCTGGCTGCCGATTTCACCGCCGATTGGCCTTCCGGTCGCTACGACGAGGAAGTGCGCATGGTGCGCGCGGACAGCCTCTACCGTGATGACGACTGGAGCGAATCCTTCGTCGCGTGGCGCGAGTACTTCGACCGCTATCCGGTGTCGAGTCATGCGAACACCGGCATGGAGACTCTCTATTGCATGGGCCTCGAGTACATCGAGGGTCGACGCAGCGCGTTCTTCGGCGTCTTTTCGCGCGTGGGCAAGGGCGAGGAAATCCTGCGCTATCTCGTGGAGACCTTCCCCGGTGGCGCGCGCGCTGCGGATGCGCAGTGGTTGCTGGCGCGGTACGCCTTGCAGGAAGACAACTGGGAGGCGGCGGCACTCGAATTCCAACTGCTCGCGGAGCGTTGGCCCGAAAGCGCATGGCAATCCGCATCGCTCTATTACGCTGCGTGGTGTCGCTACCGCGCCATCAAGGGTGCAGCCTACGACCCGCGTTTGATGCGCATGGCGCGCGAGGGGTTCGAGCGCTATCTCGAGACTGCGCGTCATCAGGGCTGGGCCGGCGAGGCGAAGGCGACGGTTGACGAGATCGCCGAGCTCGAAGCGGAGCACCTTCTGACGGTGGCTGAGTGGTATCTCGATCAGGGCGAGCCATGGGCCGCACGTTGGTGGCTGATGAAACTCGACATGACTCAGGCCTCGACGGCCGCGGGCAAACGGGCGAAGGAGCTCTTGAAGACACTGCCCATGCCCCCCGCCGAAGGGAATGCCGCGGCCACCGCGCCCGGCAGCACCAAGTGACCTGCCTGCGCTCACTCTGCCTCGGGATCTTCTGCTGCGTACTTGTGGCTTGCGGCTACAGCACGGATGCGCTGCTTCCGGCTGGCGTGCGGCGCATCGCCGTCTTGCCCGCGGAGAACGAGACGTTCTGGCGCGGCGCGGAGCTCGAGTTCACGAAGAGCGTGAAGCGCGAACTCGCGCAGCGTGCGGGCGCCGTGCTCGCGGACAATGCGCATGCCGATGCGGTCTTCAGGGCCGCCATCAAACGCGTGGTGCGCCAGCCGCTCGCCGAAGGTGGTGCGGACCTCACGCTTGAAGATGGTCTCGCGGTCAGCGTCGAGTTCCAACTGGAAGACCCGCGCACCGGAGCGCTGCTTGCGGGGCCCTTCCGGATCATGCGTCGCGCCGAGTCGATTCCGACTGTCGGCGCGCCTCTGAGCCTTGACGATGCGCTCGGTGCTGCTGCGCGACTTTGCGCCCGCGACGCCGTGGATCGCTTGTTGGCGCAGGATCTCCTGCGCGCGCAGCCCGCGGCAAAGCCGCGCTGATACCATCGGCACATGCGCCCGCTTCACGTGCCTCTCGGGCGGGGCCACCAGCTTGCTGCGGAGGCCCGTCCCGGCCTCATGGCCATTCTCAACTGCACACCCGATTCGTTTTCGGATGGCGGAACGTGCATGAGTGTCGAAGCGGCCGTTGCTCTGGGACGTGCAGCGCGCGAAAACGGCGCCTGCGTGCTCGACGTGGGTGGCGAGAGCACGCGCCCTGGCGCGGAGGCGGTGAGCGCAGCCGAAGAACTGCGGCGCGTGATCCCTGTGATTCGTGCCTTGGTGGAGCGCGTCGGTTTGCCGGTGTCGGTGGACACGCGCAAGGCCGAGGTGTTCGAAGCGGCTTGGGCCGCTGGCGCATCCATGTTGAACGACGTCTCTGGTCTCGCAGATGACCCGGCCCTCGCGTCTGCGGCGGCGCAGACAGACGCGGCCGTGGTGGTCATGCACATGCGGAGCACGCCTGCGGACATGGCAGCCCACGCGCATTATGCAGATGTGGTGGTGGAAGTGCGCGCTGAACTGGAACTCGCTCTTCTGCGCGCTGCACGCGCAGGGATCGCAGCGGACAGGCTCATCGCCGATCCCGGACTCGGCTTCGCCAAGGACACCGCCCACAACCTCGACATCCTGCGCCGCCTCGGAGAATTCCGGAGCCTCGGTGTGCCGCTGTTGCTCGGTCCATCACGAAAGCGCTTTCTCGGATCCATCACAGGACGCACACAGCCCCGCGAGCGCGATGTTGCGACGGCGGCGCTGCTCGCAACACTGGCCGGCGCAGGCGTGGCCTTGTTTCGCGTGCATGACGTGGCCGCAGCCCGTGATGCGCTGCTCGTCGCGCGAGCCCTCGGAGCGGGTGCGGCATGAACTTCGCTGCCTGGCTGAAACTCGCGCTCGAGGTGCTGGTGGCGGCGGCGCTGATCCACACCTTCATCCGCTTTCTGCGCGATACGCGCGGCAGTGGCGTCATGCGCGGCTTCATGCTGGCCGTACTTCTGCTCGGCACGCTCTTCTTCGTGGTGGTGGATCTTCTCGGGCTCGAACACCTCGCCTGGGTTGCGGATCAAGGCCTGCCTCTCCTTCTCATCACGCTGGTGGTGGTGTTCCAGCCCGAGATTCGCCAGGTGCTCGTGCGGCTCGGCGAGAACAAGCTGCTGCGCAGGTTCACCGGGGGCGCGAGTGCAAGCCGGGCAGCGGCCACCGAGATCGTGCAGGCTGCCGAACGGCTTGCACGGCGCGGCTTCGGCGGGCTCATTCTCGTGGAGCGTCACACTGGCATCGGTGGCTTCACGGAGGGTGCGACGTTGGTGGATGCGGAGCTGTCCGCGGCTCTCCTCGTCACGCTCTTCTTCAAGGACGCCCCGTTGCACGACGGGGCCGTGCTGGTGCGCGGTGAACGCATCGTGGCCGCCGGCGCGCTGTTGCCGCTCAGCGAGAATCCGCACCTCCCTCCGGGGCTTGGCACGCGCCACCGCGCCGCCGTGGGCGCCACCGAGGAGAACGACGCCATCGCCGTGGTCGTGAGTGAAGAAACGCATCGCATCGCCCTCGTGCGGCGCGGTCGCATTGAGGAGGGCGTGAGCCCGGAGCGGTTGCTGGCCGTGTTGGCAGGCGATGACGAGCCAGTTGCGGAGCCCGCATGAGCGCAGCCCCCGGAAGCAACAGTGGCGAGAATGCGCTGCGCGGCTGGCTGCTCGGTGCATGGCCCGCGCGACTTTTTGCTGTCCTGCTCGCGGGCATCGTGGTGATGCTCATCGACCGTGAATTGTCCGATGCGCTGTTCAGTGGAAGCGTCCCGGTGGTGGCTGCAAGCACGAGCGAAAGCGAAGCGCTCATTGTCTCGCTGCCGCCAGGCTTCATGCTCTCACCGGCGGAAGCGGCCACGGCCCCTCCGGCGGAGATCCGGATCTCGGGGCACCGGCGTGACCGCGCCCGCGTGCACGCGCCGTTTCGCGCGGTGATTCCCGCCGAGCGCCTCGCCTTCGTCGCGCCCGACCGCATCGAATGGGTGAGTCTCGAACCGGGGGACCTCGAACTGGGAGATGTCAGCGGTGCGGAAGTGAGTTTCGCGCGCACGATCCGCATCCCGGTGGCCCGCGAAGAGGAGCAGGACTTCGAACTCGAAGGTGTGCCTGCGACGCCGCCGCCGCAAGGCACCGAACTGGGGGTCGAGTTCACGCCGGGACATGTGCGCCTGCGCGGGCCGGCACCCGTGCTGCGCTCGCTCGGGAAACTCGTGATCCCGCTTTCGTTGCCGCGCGGCGAGGCTGCGGAGGCGCGCGCCATCGCGACCCTGCCGCCGGAACTCGAGCGGCGTGGCGTGCGCCTGCTGGCGGAGACTCCACCGCAGGCCATGGTGCGCCTCGTCACCCGTCAGGAAGATCGCCTTGTTGTGCAGAACGTGCGCATCCGCGTCCTGCGTTCGCTGCATCCGGTCTTCGAGTTTGCCCTCGAACCACCCTTCGATCTTGAACTCATGAACGTGACACTCAGCGGTCCGCGCGCCAGCATCGCCCGGCTCCGCAGCGACGCGCATGCTCTGCAGAAGTTGCGTCAGGACCTCATGGTGCTGGTGCCCGCAGAGAGGATGGCGGAGCGGGAACGCACACCCATCGCGGCGGGGGAGACGCGTCGACTCGAGGTGCTGGCTTCGCTACCTTTGGAGGCCTTGCAACCGCTGGGCCTCGTTCCTGCGGCGCGCCTTGTCGTGCCTGTGACCGTGACGCGCCCGCAGCGCGCACCCTGAGAGTTGCATGAAGACGTCGAGAAAATGGTTCGGTACGGATGGCATCCGCGATGTGGCAGGCATGGGATTGCTCACGCCTGCCATGGTCTCCGCCTGCGGGCGTGCCCTCGGGCGCATGCTGGCGGAGAAGGGGCGGGCGCGAGTGCTGGCCGGGCGGGACACGCGCGAGAGCGGCCCTCTGCTGCTCGATCAACTGGCCGAGGGCTTGCTGGATCATGGCCACACCCTGCATGACGCCGGCGTGCTCACGACGCCCGCGGTGCAGTTGCTCGCGCGCGAGGAGCACTTCGACCTCGCCATCGTGGTGAGTGCTTCACACAACCCGGCCGAGGACAACGGGCTCAAGTTCTTCAGTGCCGATGGGCGGAAGCTCGCCGACGAGCGCGAACTCGAAGTCGAGCGCCTCATGGAGCTCGAACTCGCCAGCGCATCACGAGGGACGGGTGGCGGCGAGCGCGTGAACGATCCTGGCGCGGCGCGGCGCTATCTCCATCACATCCGTCACACGCTCTTCCCGGATCTCGATCTCAGCCGCCGGACCATCGTGCTGGATTGCGCGCACGGCGCGGCGCACACCATCGGCCCCGAGCTGTTGCGCCTCTTCGGAGCGCGCGTGATCACGCGCGGTACGGCGCCTGACGGGCGCAACATCAATGCAGGTGCAGGCGTGTTTGCCGTGGGCGATCTGGCCGGACCCGTGCGCTCGCATCAGGCGCTACTCGGTCTCGCGCTCGACGGTGATGCTGACCGCGTCCTGCTCATGGATGAGACGGGCACGGTGCGCGATGGCGACCACATGCTCGGGTTGCTCGCGGCCGACTTGCTCGCGCGCGGGCAGCTCACCAACAACGTGCTCGTGAGCACGGTCATGGCCAACTTCGGGCTGATGCAGCGCTGTCGGCAGCTCGGGATTCACTGCGAACTCACGCCTGTCGGCGACCGTCACGTGGCTGCCGCCATGGACCGTCTCGATGCCGCCGTCGGCGGCGAACAATCCGGACACATCATCTTCCGGCAGGGCGAGCGGCGCTTTGGAGACGGTCTCTATACAGCGCTCCGCATTCTGGAGGTGCTTGAGCGCACCAGCCTGCCGCTCTCGACGCTTTCGGATTCCGTGCGCAAGTTCCCGCAACTGCTGCTCAACGTGCGCGTCTCCCGGCGCGCACCCCTCGAAGAATTGGCGGAGCTCATGGCCGCACAGCAGCGCGTGGAGCAGGCGCTCCGCGGCGACGGGCGCGTCGTCTTGCGCTATTCGGGCACGGAACTCCTCCTGCGAGTGATGGTGGAGGGTGCGGACGAAGCACTGGTGGATCGCGGTGCGCGCGAGATCGCGGACGCAGCGCGGCGGGTGCTCGGGGACGCCTGATGGCGGTGCTCGCGCTCAGCTTCTCCGGGGCCACGGCTTCGGCGGCGCTCGTTGGTGCAGGCTTCAGCGCGGAGGTGGAAACCGCGCGCGGCAGCGGGGGTGCGTCCCCGGGCGCGCTGGTGCAGCAACTTCTGGGCGCTCCCACGGCGCCGCTTCCCACTGCGGTGGCAGTGGCACTTGGCCCGGGGTCCTACACTGGCATCCGTATGGCCGTGAGCTTCGCCAAGTCCTTTGCCTTGGTGCGCGGATTGCCTCTCTTTGCCTTCACCGATCATGAAGCTCTGGTTGCGCTGCACGCCGCCGAGGGCGAGGAGGTTCTCGTACGCCACGATGGCCACGGGGAGCGCGAGTACTGGAGCCGCTGGGTGGGCTCGCTGCCGTGGCCGCGCCGCCTTGAGGCCGAGGCTCTCGGAAGGCCTCCTGACGCCGTCTTGCTGCGCGTCCTCGGCGAGCGCGGGGGGGACCCGGCCAGTGCGCGACTCTCAGCGCGCGAACTTGCGACCCTGGCTCTGCGACCGGGGGCACCCACCGCCGAACTGCTGCTGGTGGAACCTGTCCTGCCTCCCGGTACGTGACGCCGTGGCGACGTCGCCTAAAATCACAGCATGAGCGGTCATGACGGGAAGCGGCCACTCCGCGTGCAGCCTCTGCGCCACCGGCCGCGCTCGTGGGCTGAAGTCGACGTGGTTGCCTTCGCTGCGAATGTGGCCCAGGTGCGGAGCCTTGCACCGGCGGGACAGGTACTGGCGGTCTTGAAGGCGGACGCCTACGGGCACGGTGCGCTCGCCATCGCGCACGCCGCGGAAGCCGGCGGTGCCGTCATGCTCGGCGTCGGCGATTCGACGGAAGCCCTCGAACTCCGTCGCGCGGGGGTCATGGCGGACATCCTCATCCTCGGCGGGCTCGTGCCGAGCGAGATTCCTTCGGTGATCGATGCCGGGATCATTCCTGTCGTGCACGGCTTCGGGCGTGTGGAGGAACTCGAATCCGAGGCCGCCGCGCAGGGGCGTCGTGTGCGCGTGCACCTGAAGGTGGACACGGGCATGGGACGCCTCGGCATGAACATCGCGCGCGTCGCGGATGTGGCGCGGCGGATTCTCGGATCGCGGCACATGGAACTGGATGGCGTGATGAGCCATCTGGCGGGCGCGTTTCCGGCCGAGGCCGCCACGAACCGCGCCCAGTGCGTGCGCTTTGCGGCGGTGCTGGAGGAACTCGCGCGCCTCGGGGCCAGACCGCGTTGTGTGCACATGCGCAATACTTCCGGCCTGATGGATCGCGAACTTGTCATTCCCGGTGAAAACCTCGTGCGGGCTGGTGCGTGTCTCTACGGCTTTGCGCCTTCCGGAGCGACGCCGCCTCGCGGGTTTCAGCCGGTGCTCTCGCTGCGCACGCAGATCGTGTTCCTGAAAGATGTGCCTCCGCACACGCGTGTGGGCTACGGCGGCAGTTTCGAGTCCAGACGGCGTACGCGCCTCGGAATCATTCCGCTCGGCTACAACGACGGCGTGAAGCGTTCACTCTCCAATCGTGGAACGGCGCTTGTGCACGGTCGACGTGTTCCACTCGTCGGTGCGGTGTCCATGGATTACACCACCATCGACATCACCGATGCACCGGCCGCTGCGGTCGGCGATTGCGTGACGCTCATCGGTCGCGACGGCAGCGAGTGTCAGCACGTCGAGGAACTCGCTCTCGCCGCAGGGACCATCCCGTATGACGTGCTCTGTGGCCTCGGGCGTCGCGTGGTGCGCATCCCCGTGCGAGCCCCGAGGGCCTCTTGAGTCGACGCCGCGCGCTGGTCTGCGGGGTGTTCCTCGTCCTGCTCCTGCTGGGGCTGGACGGACTCGTGGTCTGCTCGACCGCGAACCTCGAAAGCCTGCTGGCGCGCACGTTGCGCGGGACGTTTGGCGACGACATCAGCATGGGTGCCCTCGAGGGCAGTGCACTGGAGGGATTCCAGTTGCGCGACGTGCGTGTCGCCGGTGCGGACGGGCGCCCTGATTTCTTGCACGTGAAACTGCTGCGTGCGGAGGTGTCGCTTCTCAATCCGGTTTTCGGGCGCCCTGTGCTGCGCCAGGTGACCCTCGAAGGCGTCGCCTGCACTCTCAGTTTTGCTCCGGATGGCACACTTGAACTTCCTGCGGCCTTGAAGGGCTCTGAAGTCGGCGCTGAACCACCCACGTTGCCGGGACTCGCAGTGCGCGGGCTCACGGTGCATGTGCTCGACGCGCCGCACGTGCTCCGGAACGACGTGTCCATTCCCTTCGAGGACCTCGCCTTTGACCTTGCGCCGCGTGCTGATGCTGCGGGCGTCTATTCCTTTCGCTGTGGTGTGGAGCGGTCGCTGCTCGGCAAGCTGCATGCGGACGGGTCCATCGGGCGCGGGACTTTCAGCGTCAGCGTGACGCGGGACGGGCTTGCCGTTGATCCGTCTCTCGCCGCCTTGCTCGCTCCGGATCTGGCGGCGCTGGTCGAGCAGGTGCAGCTCGCAGGAGGAGGCACGCTCACGGCCTCGCTGCGAGCTGCCACGAGCCTCGCGGGTGAGCCGGTGGTGACACTTGCTGCCGGCGCTCTGCTGGATGGTGCCAGCGCGCGCGTGAACGCCTGGCCACTCGCCATCGAGGGACTCTCCGGTGCGATCCGCTACGAACGCGGAGTTCTGGTTGTCGGTCCGGTTGTTCCGCTTGCGGGTTCGTTCGCTGGAGCCGCCTTCAGTGCCAGCGGCAGCGTGGGCCTCGATGGCGATGTACCGCACGTGAATCTGGCGGGGCGCATCGCCGGGATCGATCTCTCAGACGCATTCGTCGAGAACATCCGCGCCATGCCTGATCCGGGGCCCGAAATCGCGCGACAACTCTCGGTCTTTCGCGTGCGCGGAAAGCTCGACATGAACTGGAGGCTCGCGAACAGACCGGGCAGTCGCGAGGCGGGCGTGCTGGCTCTCGAACCGGATCTTGACCTCGCCCTTTCCGCTGGCGAGTTCCGCTACGCGGGGCACTTTGACTATCTGCTGCGGAACTTCGGCGGCAATTTGCACGTGACCGACGTCGGGCTTGAAGCACAGCGTCTCGAAGCGAACGAGGCAGCCATGCGCTTCGCCGCCGGCGTGCGCGTTGATTACCGGAGGAAGGGCGAGGAGCACTACAGCGTGCGTGCCGAAGCGGAGCATCTGCCTGTCGACGAGCGCTTGCTGCGCGTGCTCGATCCTGCGACCCGCAGCACGCTCGCGGACCTCAAGGCCGAAGGCTCCATCCGTCTTGTGGTGCGCGCCGATCGCCCGCCGGGCATGCGCGAGGACCCGCCGGTGGATGTGGAGGTGGGCCTCGAAGGCATCGTTCTGGAGCCGGTGTTCATGCCTTGGCGGCTCTTCAACGTGACGGGCACGGTGCGGCCGCACGGTGAGGTCGTGCAACTCGATGGTGTGCGCGGCGAGCGGGATGGCGGCACCTTGTTTCTGGACGGGCGCGTGGGACTCGGAGAATCCGCGGGCCTCCTTGATCTGGAAGTGCGGGGTGCGGGGATCCTGATCGACGAGCACTTCACGCGCGCACTGGAGGTTCTCGCACCGGGCGCCGGTGCAGCTTTGGCGACGCTGGATCTGCGTGGCCGCATGGATTGCACATTGCGTGTCGTCGGCCCGGGTGGCGGCGTCGCGCCGACGATCATCGGCGACATCGCACTCCGTGGCGCCAGCATCGAGCCGCGCGGCACGGGGCTCAGACTGGCCGGGCTCACCGGTCACGTGGCACTCTCCGATCAGCCGGGGCGGCGAGAGCTCTCGTTGCAGCCGGGTTTCAGCGCGACCTTTGAAGGACAGCCGCTCATCGTCAGCGGAGCGTGCAGCTTTGGCGGCGCCTGGCACTTCGAACTGGCTGCGGACGCATTCCGTGTCGATGCGGCCGTCTTGCGTGCTCTCGAAGGTGTCGTGCCTTCGTTCAGGAGCGAGGCCCTGCGTCCGCGCGTCGAGGGCACTTTTGCCCCGAAGCTCAGTCTCGTCAGCCGAGGTGAGGGAGTCAGTTGGCATCTCGGTGGCACCTTCAAGGATGCTCGCTGCGCCCTGCCGTCGTGGGAGGAGGTCGAGCTCGGTGCCTGCCGCGGCACGCTCGTCGCGGACAAGGCTGGCCTTCGCGTTGCTTCGCTGACGGCGGAGTACGTGATGGCCGGTGCGGGCGCGGCCCTGCTCTCCGCAGAAGAGCTGGTCATTCCCGCGACCGATGAACCATTGCTGTTGCGCGAGGTGAAGCTCGTGAAGTTGCCGCTTGCTGCGACGCTCGGCGGCTTCCTTGGCAAGAGCGCGGAGGCTGCGTTGGCCAGTTGGCCCGCCGGTCTCACGGGCGTGCTCAGCGCAACCCTGCCGAAGGTCGTGCTCGGGAAGGGCCTTGTGCGCTTCGAAGCGGGCGCTCTCACCGTGCAGGATCTCGCGCACGGCGAGGAGCAGACGTTTTGCGCGGACGAAGTGCGCCTCGTACGCGCCGCGCTGGAGTGGCGCGAGGAAGCAGCGGCCTTTCATGCGGAACTTGCAGGCCGGGGCGCGAGGCTTCTGAGGCTCCCGATCCCCGAATTCGCAGGCGAGCTCAAAGGCGACGCGCGCGGATTTTGTATCGAGGGACTCAGCGGCGTGCTTATCGGGCGCGGCACACAGAAACTCGCGGGCGCATCGCTGAACGACCTCCGGGCGCACGCCCTCGAACTCGGGCTGCTGGACGATCCGGACACGCTGGCTCTGGAAGAAGTGGCGCTGCGCCTCAAGGTGCTCGAAGCCGAGGAGCGGCTGGAAGGCCGTCTGGATCACGCCGGCCTTGTGGCGCGCGTCGTGCAGCGGGGGCTGGTGCAGCAGAAGCCTGCGGAGGCACTCGCGGTGGCGGAACTGAGGGCCTTGCTGGCGCGCGGCCGCGATGCACGACCCTTCGGCGTTCTCGCTCAGCCTGGATCGCGCTTCGAAGTTGCGTTCGAGGGCGCGTTCAAGACGGCGCTTCGGCTCCGCGATGTCTCCGTGGCCGAGGCCATCGCCACGCTGGGGGGGGCACCCGGTGAAGTGCGCGGGCGCATGCAGGCGGACCTCGCACTGGAGGGGCGTCTCGCTGACAGCGCCACTTGGGTTGGCGCCGGCTCGCTCCAGTCTGAAGTCTGGAACGCCATCCAGCTCCCGTTCATGCTGGGAGTGCTCAAGGCCATGGATGTGACGGCGCTGTTTTCCGATCAGCGCCGTGCGCAGATCGTGGCAGGTTTCACCATTGGCGCTCGTTCGCTCTGCTTCATGAACGGGTTCCTGAAGTCACCGGGGCTGCGGCTCGAGATCCGTCCACCCGGCAGGATCGAGTTTGAGGGCGGTGTGGATCTCGATTTCGATGTCTCGCACGGCGGTGGTGTACCTGTCATCTCGGACATCCTCGGATTCCTGCCTTCGCTGCTGCTCGACCGTCTGCGCGTGCGCGGCACACTCGGGGAGCCGGAGATCGAGGGCGGCCGTTGAACCCGCATTGATAGACTCGGCAGGGATTCTCGCATGGACACTTCGCGCATCGTCGTGCTCATCATGGCTGGAGGAAGCGGCACCCGCTTCTGGCCCAGCAGCCGCCGCAAACTTCCGAAGCAGTTTCTGAGCTTCGACGGCGGGAACTCGCTGCTCGCAGAGACAGTGGCGCGTCTCGACGGGCTTGTGCCGCGCGAGCGCGTCTACGTCATCACGGGCGCGGAACATGCGACTCTCGCCGAGGAGCACGCGGGCGTGCCCAAGGCGAACATCATCGCGGAGCCCCTGGGCCGGGATACGGCGGCCTGCATCGGCATTGGAGCCATGGTCGCTCGGACCATCCGCGAGGATGCGGTGTTGCTCGTGCTCGCTGCGGATCACCTGGTGGGACGGCTCGACCGTTTCCGCGCGGCCTTGCTGCGGGCCGCCGAGCTTGCCGCCGATGGGCCGACGCTGGTGAATATCGGGCTCCGGCCCGATCGGCCTGCCACGGGCTACGGCTACATCGAGATCGGCGAACGGCTGGATGGGTCCGAGCCTCCGGCATGGAAAGTGCGTTCCTTCCGTGAGAAACCGGACCACGAGACAGCGGCGCGCTTCGTGTTGGGCGGCGACTTCCTCTGGAACAGCGGCATCTTCGCGTTCGGAGCGCGGACGATCCTCGAGGCCTTGGCGCGCTATCTGCCGGAACTTGCCGCGGGATTGAAGGGCCTACGAGATCCGCGCGATGAGCAGGAACTCGCGCGCGTGTACCCGACGCTTCCGAAGATCTCCATCGACTACGGTGTGATGGAACGCGCGGAACGACGCGTGGTGGTCGAGGCCGACTTCGAATGGGATGACCTCGGCACTTTCGAAGCTGTGGCGCGACATGCGGATCCTCACACGGGGCACAACCTGAGTCGCGGCGGCGCGGTCTTCCACGACGCGGTGGATTCGCTTGTGGTGAACGATGCGCCCGGAACCGTGGTGTTGAGCGGCGTCGAAGGCTTGCTCGTGGTGCGAACCGGCGACACGGTGCTCGTGATGCAGCGCAAGGATGCCGAGCGGGTGAAGGACGTGGTGCGCGAACTCGAAGAGCGCGGTCGCAGCGACCTCCTTTGATGGGCGTGGTACTGGGAATCGACTTCGGCAAGAAGCGCATCGGGATCGCAGTGACCGATCCGGAGCGACGCTTCACGTTCGGGCGCGACACCCTCGCCGCGGACGGCAAGACCGACGCCGTGCGCGTGGCGGCTGTTGCGCGCGCTGAAGGGGCCACGCTGATCGCTCTCGGGCTGCCGCTGAATGTGGATGGCAGCGAGGGGCCCATGGCGGCCTTGGTCAGGAAGTTCGGTGCGGAACTGACGGCCGCCAGCGGCTTGCCGGCCGCCTTCGTGGACGAGCGCTACACATCCATCGAGGCCGATGAGCACCTCCGCGAGCGTTTTCCGAGGGACACCCGCGCGCGCAGGGCCATGAAGGACCGGGCAGCGGCGATCCTGATCCTCAGGACTTTCCTCGAACATGGGCCGATCCGGGGTTCTGGTGCCTGAGCGGGGTCGGTTGCTCGCCTCTCTCTCTGCGCTATCCTCGCTGCGGAAATAGAAGACCGAGATCACGATCGGCTGCCGCAAGTCCCTGATGGTCAGGGACATCACTCGAGTGCGCGGCGGCCTTGCGACGGTGGATACCCGTCGCTGGATACCGGGAGAGCGCCGCGCTGTGCGGCGGACCCGGCTTCTGGCTGCAGGGTGGACCAAGTCGCAGATGCCACGCCAGGGTGGATCGGCTGCGCGGAGACTCCGCGCGCCGTGCTGCCTGTGGCCGCGACTCGGAGGAGTTCGTCATGATTTTTGATGATGCCGCCAAGCAGGCTGTGGTGAAGGAATTCGCGACCCATCCCGGTGACACGGGTTCCCCCGAAGTGCAGGTCGCGTTGCTCACCCATCGCATCCGCTACCTCACCGGGCATTTGAAGTCCCACATGAAGGACCATGGCTCGCGCCGCGGGCTCCTGATGCTCGTCAGCAAGCGCAGCACGATCCTCAAGTATCTGAGGAACGCCTCACCCACGCGCTACAGCACGCTGGTCGGCCGCCTCGGTCTCCGCCACTGATCACACAAAACCCAAAGCTGATTACACAAGAAAAGAGAAAGCATGAATCCCATCAGAGTTGAACGCGAAATCGCCGGGCAGAAGCTCTGCTTCGAGACCGGCCGCATTGCCAGACAGGCAGGCGGCGCCGTCTTCGGAAGCCATGGCGACAATGTTGTCCTCGCAACGGCGTGTACCGCCAATGCGCGTCCGGGCCTCGACTTCTTCCCCCTCACCGTGGACTACCGCGAAAAGACCTACGCCGCGGGCAAGTTCCCCGGCGGCTTCATCAAGCGTGAAGGACGCCCCAAGGACAAGGAAATCCTCACCTGCCGCCTGATCGACAGGCCGTTGCGTCCGCTCTTCGCGGACGGGTTCAAGAACGAAGTGCAGGTGCTGGTCACTGTCATGTCCGCTGACACGGTGCACGACACCGACATCGTGGCCATGAACAGCGCCTTCCTTGCGACCTACCTCGCGCCGGTCCCGTTCAACGGCCCGGTTGCCGCGGTGCGCATTGCCCGCGTGGGCGGCAAGTTCGTCGCTTGTCCCACGGTGAAGGACTCCGACAGCGGGGACCTCGACTTCATCATGGCCGCCACGCGCGACGCCATCGTGATGGTGGAAGGTCTCGCCCGCGAAGTGAGCGAGGACGATTTCCTCCAGGCCCTCGATTTCGGCAACGCGATCATCCAGCAGATCCTGGACATGATGGTTGAGCTGAAGAAGAAGGCCAATCCCGAGGTGTGCACCTGGACGGCCCCCGAAGTGGTCGTGCCCGAGTGCGCGCAGAAGGCCAAGCGTCAGATGGCTGCCGCCATGCGCGCGGCCGTGCTCACGCAAGGCAAGCACGCGCGCTACGAAGCCATCGACAAGGTCTCGAAGGAGGCGGTCGAACGCTTCGTGAATGCGACCGCGCCGGATGCTGAGGTCCAGAAGACCGCGGTGAAGGGTGCGCTGAAGGAACTCGAAAGCGAAGTCATGCGCAACATGATTCTCGACGAGGGCCTGCGCATTGATCGCCGCAACCTGAAGGAAGTCCGGAAGATCACCATCGAGACGGGCGTGCTTCCGCGCACCCCCGGCTCGGCGCTGTTCACCCGTGGCGAAACCCAGGCCATTGTGGTCACCACCCTCGGTACGCCCCGCGATCAACAGATCGTGGACGGCCTCATCGAGGAATACAGCAAGCGCTTCGACCTGCAGTACAACTTCCCGCCGTTCTCGGTGGGTGAGTGCAAGCCGGTGCGTGGCGTCGGACGGCGCGAGATCGGCCACGGCAACCTCGCTGAGCGCGCGCTCACGCCCGTGCTCCCCGATGACGAGCGCTTCCCGTACACGATTCGCCTCGTCTCGGAGATCACCGAGTCCAACGGCTCATCCTCCATGGCGAGTGTGTGTGGCGGCTGCATCGCGCTCATGAACGCGGGTGTGCCCATCACGCAGCCCGTGGCCGGTATCGCCATGGGGCTCATCAAGGAAGGCGACCGCACGGCGATCCTCACCGACATCCTCGGCACCGAGGACCACCTCGGCGACAGGGATTTCAAGGTGGCGGGCACCGGTCGCGGCATCACGGCAGTGCAGATGGACATCAAGATTGCGGGGCTTTCCCGCGACCTGCTGGCCCAGGCGCTCCGTCAGGCACGCGAAGGTCGTCTGCACATCCTGCGCGAGATGATCAAGGCTGTGCCCCGGCCGAACGAGGAACTGAGCTCTTACGCTCCGCGCCTCCTCTCCATCACCGTCCCGGTGGACAAGATCGGCATGATCATTGGACCGGCGGGCAAGAACATCAAGAAGATCCAGGAGACCACCGGCGCCAAGGTGGAGATCGAGGACTCGGGCAAGGTCATCATCTCCGCCGTGGAAGTGAATGCCGCCATGGCCGCCAAGGCCATGATCGAGCAGGTCACTGCCGAGGTGGAGGTGGGACGCATCTACGAAGGCCGCGTGGTCAGCCTCAAGGACTTCGGTTGCTTCGTGGAAGTGTTGCCTGGCCAGGAAGGCCTCTGCCACATCTCGGAGCTCGACTTCGCGCGCGTCAATGAAGTCTCCGACGTGGTGAAGATGGGCGATGTCATCCCCGTGAAGGTGATTCTCCGCGACGAGCAGGGCCGTCTGAAGCTCTCACGCCGTGCAGCGATCATGGAGCGCGAAGGTGGCGCACCGCCGGCAGAGCAGGGTGGAGCCGAGGAAGGATTCGACGGCCCCGAGGGCTCCTTCGAGGATCGCGGCGCGAATGCGCCATCCTTCGAAGGTGCACCGTCTGGTGCTGGCGAAGGCGGACCTCGCGAAGGTGGCTACGGAGACCGCGGACCACGTCCTGATGGCCCCGGAGAGCGCCGTGGATACGGCGATCGGGGCGGTCATGGTGGCGGTGGCGGTCGTGGCGGCTACGGCGGTGGCGGCGGCGGCGGTGGCCGTGGCCGTGGCGGCTACGGCGGCGGTGGCGGTGGCCGTGGCGGCTACGGCGGCGGTGGCGGTGGTCGTGGAGGCCGCGGTGGTGGACGCGGCGGACGCGGCGGCGGCTTCGGCGGTCGTGGTGGCCCCGGTGGCGGTCATGGCGGCGGACACGGCGGCCAAGGTCACGATGGTGGTCATGGCGGCGGCCAAGGCGGCCCTGGACATGGGAACGGCGGCGGAGGTGGTGATCACGCACCACGCCATTCCGACTGAGTCCATCAGAGACAGCCGGACGAACCGGCAACGCGCCCACGGGAGCCTTCGGGCCGACGTGGGCGCTGTCGTTTCTGAAGGATCTCGTCGCAGCACACGTGACGATTTCCGCCGCGGGGCTTAGTATCCCGCCGCACGAGAACGAGATGTCGCGACCGGGCGGTTTGCGGCACTCGAAGAACCGGTGGTGATGGTTCCACCTTCACCGGAACGGCTCGCGTGTGAAGACAGGGGAGTGTGTATGCCCAACGGCACGATCAAGTGGTTCGACAACCGCAAGGGCTTCGGGTTCATCGCCAGCGAACGCGGCGAGGACATCTTTGTCCATTACAAGAACATCGTCGGCGATGGCTTCCGCAGCCTGAACGATGGGGACACCGTGACCTACGAACTGGTCCAAGGCCCGAAGGGGCTCTTGGCCAGGGACGTGCGCGTTGTGCAGTCCGCGGCCCCCGCGCCCGGACTCGAACGCGGCGCCGAAGCCTGACGGCGATCATTGGCCCCCTTCCGGGGCCTGCTTACGATGCAAGCGCAGGGGCGAGGGCGGAGAGTTTCCGCCGTCGCCTTGCGTTCGCTATTCGCCGCAGCACTCACTCATGAACTCCATCAGCTCCGCCACCAAGGCGCGTTGTGCATCTCTCGCACCACACTTCCCGCACTGGAAGAAGGTCGAAGATCTCGTGGACCAGTGCATCGACATCATGCTCAACCACCGGCAGAGCGGGCACCCTGGTGGCTCGCGCTCGAAGGTGCAGTTGATGGTGTCACTCGCGCTCTCAGGTGCCATGCGCTGGGACATCCGCGCTCCGTGGAAGCCGTTCGCCGACCGCTTCGTGCTCGCGGCTGGCCATGCAAACCCCGTGGTCTACGCGCTGCTCGCGGTCTGCAACGAAGCGCTGCGTGTGCGGCTGCGCGCGACGGGTGAGCAACGCTTCGCGGTGCCGAACCCGGAGCGCTTCGCTCTTTACCCCGAGACGCTGCTGGATCTCAGGAAGCGTCATGGGCTTCCCGGGCACGCGGAGATGGAAGGCAAGACCCTCTTCTTCAAGTTCAACACAGGCCCCACGGGCCACGGCACACCGGCAGCAGCGGGCGAAGCACTCGGGCTCAAGCTGGCCGGTGCGGGTGAAGTGAAGGTGTTCGTTGTCGATGGCGAAGGTGGACACACCGCCGGCGGCACGCACGAAACCAAGCACACAGCTTGGGGTCTCGGCCTCGACAACCTCGTGTATGTGTTGGACTGGAACGATCACGGCATCGATTCGCGCGCCTGTTCGAGCGTTGTCTATGGCACGCCGGCTGAATGGTTCGACTCCTATGGTTTCCGCACCGTCGGCGTGGAACAGGGGAACGACACGGCGGCCTTGACCGAAGGGCTCATCGAAGCAGCCCTTGGCGACAACCCCGCGAAGACTCCGCGCTGCCTGTGGATGAAGACGCGGAAGGGGCGCGGCTACGGCGTCTACGACTTCAAGTCGCACGGCGAAGCACACAAGCGCGACAGCGAACTCTTCTGGGCGGGCCGCAAGGAATTCGCCGAGAAGTACAAGACGAGCTTTGCCGAGTTCGGCACACCGGACCCGAATGACGCAGCGCGTTCGCGCGCGCGGGCAGCGGCCCAGTTGGATGTCGTGATGGATGTGCTGCGGAAAGACGAGGCCCTCGTCACGTGGCTCGCCGATCGTCTTGTCGCACTCGGCGATTCCGTGCCGGAATCGATTCCCGGCTTCCGCGGCACGCGCACAGAGGATCCCGCTGAAGATCCGTATCTGAAGAACTGGCGTGAATGGCCTGAGTCGCTCTTTGTGGCGCCGGGCACCAAGGCACCGAACCGCAAGGGCTTCGCCACGGTGGGTGCGTTCTTGAACGCTTGGGGCGCCGAGCACTACGGACGTCCGCTCGTCATCGCCTGCAGCGCGGACCTCGCGGATTCGACGAACATCTCGGGCTTTGCGAAAGAGTGGGGCGGCTTCAAGGGGTTCGGGCGCTACGAGCGCGCGAGCAACCAGACGGGTGCGCTGCTGCCCACCGAGATCACGGAGTTCTGCAACTCCGGGATGATGGTCGGGCTCGCGTCGCTGAATCTCTCCACGGACCCGTTCAAGAAGTTCGCAGGCTTCTACGGGGCGTGTTCGACCTACGGCTCGTTCTCGTATCTCAAGTACGGGCCCATGCGGCTGTTCTCGCAGCTTGCGCAGGATTGCGATCTGAAGACCGGCAAGGTCATCTGGGTGGCGGGTCACTCAGGCCCGGAGACCGCCGAGGACAGCCGCACGCACTTCGGCATCTTCGCGCCCGGTGTGACGCAACTCTTCCCGGATGGCCATGTGCTCAATCTCTATCCTTGGGATCACAACGAAGTGGCACCGTTGCTTGGTGCGGCGCTCGCCACCAATGTGCCCATCATCGTGATGCATCTCACGCGACCGAACGTGGATACGCCGGATCGTCAAAAGCTCGGCATGGCCGGCTATCTCGAAGCGGGTCGCGGGGCCTACGTGATGCGCGACTATGTTGCCGGGCAGCCGCGTGGCGGAACGGTGCTCGTGCAGGGCACATCTGCCATGAGCGAGACGGTGAAGCTCATGGCCTCGGGCGCCTTGGAGCGCGACGGGCTGAATGTGCGCCTCGTGTCGTGCCCGTCCTGGGATCTGTTCCGGCTGCAGGATGAAGCGTGGCGCAAGAGTGTGCTGCCCGAATCCGAATGGCTCGATGCGACGGTGATCGCCAACTGCGCGCGGAAGTCCGTGCGCGACTGGCTGCCCACACGCTGGGCCGAGGAATACGCCATGACGCCAGACTGGGACAACCGCTGGCGCACGGGTGGTTCCGTGGACGAGATCATCGATGAATCGCGCATCAATGCGCAGTGGATCCTTGAGGGCCTCCGGCGCTACGTGAAGGACCGTCCGCAGCGCCTCGCTGCCATGCGCGCCCGAGTGGAGCAGGCGTGAGCGGGCAGTCGCGCGTGGTGGCACCGGGGTCGGCGGCGGCGCTCCGGCTTGCGAAGGGAACCCTTCTCGGCATTCGCGATGTCGAAGGGCGGCAGGCTTGCGAGCTGTTTGCTTTCGATGCCGTCGATGCTGCCCAGCATCTCGATGCCTCCGTCACCATGGAAGTGACCGGACGCCTGTGGCCCACGGAGAAGAGCAAGTTCTACTCCAACAACTACGAGCCGTTCTTCACGCTCATCGAGGATGCAGTGGGTCGACACGATCTGCTTCAACCTTCGAGTTCGCGCGCCGCGCGTGAGCTCTACTACGGTGAGGACGGAAAAAGGGTTGGTTGCCGCGAGTGGGCGCTGGAAGCCCTGACACGCGAGGGTTTGAAGCTCGTGCACCTGCCGCGCCCCGTGCATTTGTTCCGGCGCACGGATGTGGATGCCGAGGGCATCTTCAGCGCCATGGAAACTCCGTCGCGCCAAGGCGCGGGCGTGGTGCTGCAGTGCGAGCGCGACCTGATCGTCGTGGTTGCGAATCCGGATGACGAGATCAGTCTCGTGACCGGCTGCAACCCGACGCCCATTCAACTCGAATGGTGAGCGGAGCCTTCAGGCCCAGAGCGTCACGCGCTCGGGCGTGATGTCGAGGAGGATGAGCCCTTCCTCGTGGATGTCGAGGAGAGGCACGAAGGGGTTTTCCCCGACGAGGTCGCCCACGAGCTCGGCCGCGAGCATGGCGCCCAGCTCCCAGAGCAGTCGGTCGAGAAGCCTCTGCGCCGACTCCGCGTTGAGGGCGTACCCGCGCGCATCTTCTAGGCGCTGGAGGAGCACATCCTGAGCGAGCGGGAGCACCGTTGTTTCAAGCAGTACCGAGCGGCCCGAGACGGAAAAGAGCGGGTCGCCATCCACGCGTGAACCGGTGAGGAGCGTGGTCGTCACGCGCTCAAAGGTCGTGACGAGGCGCTGCTCCCAGAAGTGGCGCGCGAGCAGTGCTGGCTTGGCGCGCAGTTCTGCGAGTCCTTCATCGCGGGAGAGGACGACGAGGTCGCGGGGCGCGGGCGTGATGCCCACCAGCCGGATGTGCCGCTCGAGCGCGTCCGCCACGCGGGTGCTCGGGTCGGTCCTGTGGGGCAGCGTGCGGAACCACGGGACGGCGGCGATGCGCGCCATGAGGGCGTTGCGCTCGCCGGCGCGAGGTCCACGTTGAAGCTCGAGAAACCTGTTCAGCGGCGCGGACATTGCTTGCGGAGTTTGCGGGGCGCGTCGGTTTGTTTCGTGACAAGACGCTCACGCATGACGACCCGCCGGACGATACCTGTTTCATATGGAAACGCGACTTGAAGTTCCGTCGCAAAGTGTCGCTGCCCCGCCGCAATTCGCACGGAGTGCACTGCGCCTGCCCTTGCCCCATGTGGCGAGTGTGCACGCTGGCGCTTTTCGGGATGTGCTCGCGTTGCGCATCGCAGGGGATGCTCCCGTGCGTCTTGGCCGCACCAGCCTTGCCACGCTGCTGGCACTGGAGGCCGGGCTGACGGAGTTGCTGACGCATCAGGATGCCGTGTTGCCGGATGGTCGCGTGCTGGAAGCTCTGGCTGCACCGGAATCCGTCAACGGACAGCAGGCCGAAGATCTGCTCCTGCGCGCAGCCCAACGGCGCGGCTTCACCGTGCTTTGCTGCGGCGAAGGCGACGAACCGCTGCTGGCGGCCTTGCGCATCCGGCGCACGCTGCCACGCACCGCGTTGCTCGGTAGCCTGCGCATGGATGGCGCCACCGCGACGGCAGCCGGGCGCGCGGGGTTGGTCGCGCGTATCGGCGACACACGGCCCGACCTGCTCATCTGCCATGCACGCTCCAGCGGAGCTGTGCGCACGGCCGTGGCGATCGCGTCAGCGGCCTCGTTCCGGCACGCAGTATTCCGCGTGTCCTGAGCAGGCACGACGCTCAGCGGGTGACGAGGGCCGGCAGCTCTGCGAGCGTGCGCACGAGATGATCAGCGCCCGCGGCGCGGAGCGCTTCCGCTGCGTGGGTGCCGCTCGACACCGCAACGCTGGCAACACTTGCTGCGCGCGCCATGCGGACATCGAAGGTCGTGTCGCCCACCATCAGTGTCTCGGCAGGGACTGCCGCGTTGCGTCTCATGAGCAGTGCGAGCATGAGCGGATCCGGCTTGTGAGCCGACTCGTCCGCCGTGCAGGAATCCACGAAGAAGTGCCCGATGCCGAGGATGGGCAACACGCGATCAAGACCGGCGCGGGACTTGCCGGTGCCGATGACCAAGCGCTGTCCTGCGGCGCGCAGTGTTTCGAGTACGGGCAACACCTCGGGGAAGAGCCGGAGCCCCAGTTCCTTTTCCACGCCGCGGTAGAGCGCGGCGTAGTTCGTGATGACACGCCGTTGCGCGGAGTCCTCCGCAGAGGGAAGCAGGCACCGCACCGTGAGCGCGAGATCCACTCCGAGTTCTTCGCGCACTCGTACGGGGTCGTCGTCCCGCGGGAAACCGGATGCCTCCAGGGCGCGCTGCATGGTTTCCACCATCACCGGCAGGGTGTCGGTGAGCGTGCCATCCATGTCGAAGACGATGAGTTGGTTGCTCATGTGTGCAGCAGGCGCGCGAGGAATGTGACGGGGTGGAGCACTTCCACCGCCAAGCCGCGAGCCCGGACGCCCGCGCGCCACTGCAGGATGCAGCCGGGGTTGCCTGTGAGCAGCGTCGTCGCGCCTGTCGCGGCGAGATGATCGAGCTTGCCGGCGAGGGTCGCCTCGGCGAGCTCGGGGTGATCGAGGTTGTAGACGCCCGCTGAACCGCAGCAGAGCTCCGCATCCTTCATGGGCACCAACGCGAGGCCGGGTACACGCGCCAGCAGGGCCAGCGGCGCAGTGGTTTCCCCCTGAGCATGATGCAGATGGCACGGTGCATCCAGGGTGACAACTCCTTGATGGGGGCGGAACGCGAGACGCTCGCCGTGCTCGAGGAGAAAGCGCGTGACATCCACGCTGCGTCGGGTGAGTGTGGCGCCGGGCGCTCCGATGCTCCGTTCCGCATCGCGGAAGGCCGTGCCGCAACCACTGCTGTTCATGACGAGAACGGCCTCGGGCACGGATTCGAACGCGATCGCGTTGCGCTGGAGCAGCGCATGCGCGCCGTTCAGATCTCCATCATGCTCGTGCAGTGCGCCGCAGCAGGTCTGCGCTGGCGGAACATGCACATCAAAGCCCGCTGCCGCGAGGAGGGTGACGGTATCGCGGTTCACGTCCTGGAAGAGGACGCTCATGACGCAGCCTTCGAGCAGGGCGGTCGCGCCCAGACGCTCGCCGCGTGCGGCGGTGAAACGCGGCAGTGCCGCGCGTGCTGCTGCGGATGGCACTTCCGGCAAGGCGGCTTCCATGCGCCTGAGACCGGGCGGCAACAACGCGCGCAGTGGCCGCAATGGCGAGCGTTGCCAGAGCCGCAGGCACGATGCGAAGGTCTGCAGCAGTCCGCGTCGGGGCAGCAGTGCGAACAGGGTGCGGCGCACGAAACTGCGTCGCCGCGTTCCCGCGCGCACCGCGGCAATCACGGCGCCGTAGCGCACGGAACTCGGGCAGGCGGATTCGCACGCGCGGCAAACGAGGCAGGCATCCAGATCCGCGAGCACGGCTTCGGTTGCCTGCAGGCGCCCTTCGCCGAGAGCGCGCATGGTCCACAATCTGCCGCGCGGGCTCATGCTCTCGCGGCCGGTGAGGAGGTAGGTGGGGCAGGACTGGGTGCACAGTCCGCAGTGCACGCAGGCATCCACCTCGGCGAATCCGTGGCCAAAGGAGCGCGTCGTGCATGGCGCGCGGTTCACTTCCACGGGTGCACTCCGGGTTCGAGGATGCCCGCCGGATCGAAGTGCCGCCAGAGTCGCTGGAGCACGGGGTAGTGCTCCGCTGGAGTGGCGCCGAACGCGGCTTCACGTCGGAGATGTGCGCGCGCATCCCCCGGGAAATCCACGAGGGCTTCCAGCCCGGAGAGGCCGCGCGCAAGCAAGGCACGCTCATCCTCCGTGAATGGTTGCACCTCCACGCTGAAGGCCTCGATGGTCCCGGTGGCGATATCCGCGTCGATGCGCAGCGCGCGGGTGAGGCCGGCGAGGACGTGAGAGGCTCGCTCGGTGTGGGCGGGCTGCACGTCCACGCGCAGCACGCAGTGGTGTGTGCCTTCCAGTGCTTCCGGCGCGAGCACTTCGCCGCGAGGCAGTGCGTCGTCCGCGCTGCGGATGGCAGCGTCCACGCGCGCTCGCGCGCCGGCGAGGGAGAGGAGCAGGGATGCCCGGCCATCCTCATGCCGCGTCACGCGCAGGACCTCGGCATCGGGAATGCGCTGGTCGATGGAGCGTGCAGCGCTGAAAGCGTGGGCGAGATCAGCCGCAGCATGCCGCGTCACGCGGCGCGTTTCAGGGACGGATCGGAGACGGAACGTGAGTGAGAGCAGGATGCCGAGGGACGCGCGCGCTCCGGTGAAGAGCCTGCAGAGGTCGAAGCCGGAGACGTTCTTCACCACGCGCCCGCCACCCGTGATCC
>SXGT01593836.1_pt1 | contig 24975 bp, 21 predicted proteins | sample 3176221 | NCBI WGS metagenome assembly SXGT01 (sample SAMN11356862, study PRJNA531348) | freshwater metagenome | isolation source: freshwater sample F1-120 | place: China: Fuxian Lake, Yuxi | collected 2017-12-25
GAACGCGAGGCCGAGCGCAACCGCGGTGCCCTGGTTCCTCTCCACATCGAGGCCCCCGAAGAGCGGCCGCCCGACGATGCGACCGATGAAGTTCCGGCCGAGGAGGAGCGCGACAGGGGCTCCGTCATCATCGACTTCGGCCTCACCGGTCACTTCGCTCGCTGATGGCTCGCTGCGCGCTTCGCTTGCACCTCATTGCGCGATCCTGATTCCGTTGTCGCGCGCTGCGGTGCTCGCCGAGGCCGAGCTGCGCCGCTTCGCGTTGCGGCCATACGCCAGCTTCCCTGCGGTCCTCGCTTCTCCTAGGACTCACGGCCTGGGATCGTCGTTACTTCCGCTTCGACGAAAATCGCCATCTTCATCAACTTTGTTCACAACACCGTCCGGTTGATCATCGGATGATCTTCATCCGTCGGACCGAAATCGCTGTCCGGGTGCCATGCGAGCACGTCCAACGAATGATCGGTGGTGTGGAAAGAATGCCGGTAACCGGCGGGGATCACCCACCCCAAGCCCGCTTCTAAGGGGAACTCCCCCTCCTCTCCGCGACAGATCCCGCTCCCACGAACGATCGCACCCACGCGAACCGAAGGATGAACGTGCGCAGATTGCTGCGTGCCCGCGGGGATGTGCAGATGGTTGAGGCACGGATCGCCCAACCTCGGAGGGGAAAGCACTAACGAATCTGTGCAACCATCGATGTAACGAAGTCGACCGTGGGCTTCGATCGGCCCGCCGATTTGGAACAGGCCCACCGCATCGGCCTTGGAGATCACCAACGCTTTCGAGGACTCTTGACACGTCAATACCATTGAACCGGGCGCACAAAAGTACATTCCTTCTCGCAGCGGGTAGTGCTCACCGCCCCAAGACAAAATTGCACGCCCGGAAAGTACGAGGCCCGTATGCGTCCCCTCACCGAAATCCGCCCGCTCCGCGAACAACGGATGTACCCGAACCTCGCCTCCGATCCCATCTTTCGTATGAAAAGGGGCGGTGTCCGCCATGGAAAAGGTGGCAAACCTATTCAACGACGAGATCATCGACCCACACCCGACCTGTGGCATCCACCGGATTCATGAAATGTCCGACTTTGATCGAGATTCTGCCTGACTCCGGATACCGAAAGTCCACCACCTTCCACCCGTCCGAACCGCGCACCTGATGCTCAAAATCTCGGATCGACCACTGGTATTGCTGCCAGTCCGCGCCCAAAGTCATCGGCGGCGAACGCCAACGCTCCCCGCCACTTTCGAGGTACACCCTCGCCGTTTGAAGGCCATCCCCTTTGGCGAACAGCGACAGCTGGCCCAGTCCCTCTAATGCCTGAACCGACGTTAAATCAAGGTTGACGTGATACTTTCCATCCGCGGCTGGGCCGAAGTGTGTCACTTCGATCTGCGCGGCCTCGCCCCTCCCGGTCTCAGTCACGGAGGTCAGCGAGGCTTGCGTTTCAGCGTTCGTTTCCAAAGCCCAACGCGAAGTTAACCCGCTAAAGTCCTCCTGTATCGGCGCCGACGGAGACATCGACCACGCGAGGCCGACCGCCCCGACCAACACGACCGAAGCCGCGATCGCCGCCGCCCCCCCCCAACTTTAGTGCTCTCGCGCGCTGCGCCGATTTAGCGGCCTCTTCCTGTTTCTTTACACGCTCCGCTGCTTCCGCCGCCGCCGCTCTCTGAATGGCCGCCTGCTCCGCCGCATCGAATTCCTCCTCCGAAACCCCAATTTCGCGCGCAGCTTCCTTCACAGCTCGCCGGCGCTCCTCCTCCTCGCGCTCCCGCTGCTTTTCCGCCTGCCGACGAAGCGCCTCTTCCAACTGTTGTTCTGGGGTCGGTCTCGACATGGCCCTCTCCTAACGCCCTCAGGCGACCCGGGCATCCACGGCACGTAACCAAGACTCCAACGTCAACAACTGCCAGATCTTAATGCCGCGCCGGGGGCGCAGGCCGCCGGTCTTTCCGCGGACCAAATCTTCCAACCAGCGGCGTTCAAACAGATCAAACCTTGACAGACCGTCCAACAACCGCTCCGACGCCCATCCCCGCAACGGGCCCGAAAACCAGGGCTCCACGGGCACCATCATCCCACTCTTCGGACGTTCGATGATGGCTTCGGGAAGTAGGTCTCGAACCGCCTCTTTCAACAGGTACTTCTCAATCGCACCCCGGCGTTTGAGCGGACCGGGTATTCGAAACGCCAGCTCCACCAGCCGGCGGTCGAAAAGTGGCGAACAAGGGGTCACCCCATGCTCCGCGCCCAAAGATTCCACCTTGGGAAGAATATGCCACCCACCCTTAAACACAACATTGATCGCCATCAATCGGTCGACCAGCCCAGGCCATTTTTCGGAGGTTAAGAACTCCCCGATGACGTCCTCCAAACGATCGGTAGAAAGTCTAGAAAAAACATCGCCCTTCAGCGAAATGCGCCGATCGTCGTACATCCTCTGCTGCGCTCGCAAATAGCCGGCGGCCATCGCCTCGGATCCCTCCCCCAACAAAAGGTCGAGCATCATCGGCGCATTCTTCGGACCGCCAAAACATGGATCGCCCCCCTCGCCATTAAACAGCGAGCCGCCGCCGATCTCCTTGAACATCAGGTAGTTCGGCACCGTCAACGGATCCCCATTGGGCTCGGCCAACGCGCGAATGGTCGCGTCAAAGCTCGAAGCAATGTCGGTGTGGTGGATCTGCAGCACACGGTGGGGAACGCCCAGGTGCTCGGCCACGGAGCCCGAAAACTCCAGTTCATTTGGATATTCTGGACCGAAAGCGATCGAGTGTGCCGCCAACGGACCTGCGTGAAGGCGGCGAACCAAAGCGACCACGAGACTGCTGTCCACACCACCGGATACTGTCGCTGCCACCGATGTTTCTGGCGAAGGCAGGCGTCGCCGAACCGCATCCTCCAATCCTGCCCTCAACTCCTCCCGAAGTGCAGCTTCATCCTCCCACTCCAGTGGTGTGGACGGCAGCTCCCAGGTGGAGGTCGTCACCGCCTGCCCCGACGGCGACACCGTCACTTCCGTCCCGGGCGCCACCGCAAAATGGCCTTGCAACAGGGTTTGCGTGCCGGGCACATAGGCGCACGACAGGTAGGACCCAAGCGACTCTAGATTCAGCTGCGGTTTTTGAGCAGCGATCCCCGCCAACGATGGCCCGAACCAAACTCCGTTGGCGTCCACGCGATAAAACACCGATCGATGCCCGATCGCGTCCCGGCGCAGCCGAATGCCGTCCGGGGTCCGGCAAACCGGTCCTGCGGTGGGTTCCCCGGCAAACGCCAGATACTCACCCAAAGCTATCGGCTCCGCCGTCCGAGGTTCCATAGTCGCCGCCGTAGATCCAGACGTCCGAACCCGATACTCCGCCGTTGTCGCCGTCGGCGGGTTCCGGCAGGTTCGTCATCGCACGGTAAAGTCGCTTTACTATCTGGTCCGGCCTCACGACCGCCAATTCCAGCTTGTTCTTACGTAACCAAGCCATCTCCGGGTGGGTGCCCCCTTCGGGAACCCCCTGCGGCGCTGGATCGGCGGGTACCTCCATCCCCGGATAGAATTTCGCGTGTGCAGGTCTCAGCCCTACATCCACAATCCGAAGGTTTTGCCCCCCGAACCACTTGGGATCGGTCGACAACCGCTTCGCCAAAGCGCACCCCTCCACCGTAGCGTCGTGCAGAACAAACACCTCCAACTTCGGGTTTTTCTTTAGCATCGAACGCACGATTTCGAAGGCATGTTTCGGATACCCTTCCGCCCCCAAAATCGCGCAGTTGTTTTCGAAATGAAATTGGTTCGCCACCAACAGATCCACTGTGCGCGCCCGATCGCAGATCACCGCCCGATCGAAGGAGTATTCCAGGAGATCGGGTGCGATCCGCGTAGGCTCTGGCCCCTGGCGAGGACGCCGTACGATCGCCGTTTTTGGCACGCCATGGGCCGCCGTATACCGATCGTACAGCCGGTCGAATTCCGACTGTTCCAGCGATGGCCGCCGGGACAGAGAAATCACCAGTATACCCACCAAAATCGCAATTCCACCGATGATCGCGAACACAAACAGGGGGGTTACGGCGCAGGTCAGCAACAACGCACCAGCCCCCACCACCATCCAGCCAGCCCGCCGCGTCTTCCGCGCTTTCGCCGATAACAGGCGCCAAACCTCATAACGGAGGTGCTCCACCCCCCACTTCACTTGCTCGTTCGACGACACCCGATCGATCGCAGCTTTAAACGCCGCATCGGTGAGTGGGTCCTGATTCTTAGGCTCAAAAGCGAAGGCTTTGCCGCAACCGGGACATTTCCCTCCGATTCGGTCGGAATATTTGGAGTCGTTCTGGCAATAGATGCACTTCATCGCTGACCTCGGCGATCCACAAACGCGCGCAGCCAGAGCTCCAGCATCAGCAGCGTCCAAAGTTTCTCACCAATCCGACGCTTTCGCGTTTCTGCCGGATGGTCGACCCCGGCCCGCAACGAGGTCACATACGACGGAACAAACAAGCCCCGTCGTTGAAGCGACGGTTCGCCCAGAACTTCCGACAGGCGGTCGGCCATTGGCCCGAGCACCCAGTCGGTGACCGGCACGCTCATGCCGAACTTGCGCCGCCAAACGATGTCTTCCGGCAGCGCCCACTGCATCGCACGCTTCAATACGTACTTTTCGCACGCTCCGTGAAGTTTGAATCCCGTCGGCAACGCAAAGCTGGCCTCCGCCAACTCGCGATCAAACAGCGGAACTCGCAGGTCCAACCCGTGCGCGTTGCTCATCCGCTCAGCTCGCGGGAGGATGTTCTGGCTGCCTTTCAAGGAAATATCGGTCAAACGCACACGATTCAGGAACTGCGTGGTGCGATCGTCCCCCAGATAGGGCGCCAACAGCGCTCGCCGCTGCCCCGGACCACCCACCGCATCTCTCAAAAAGGTCGTGTATAACTTCTCTTCGTGCCCGTAGAACCGGTGCCACGCGCGCAGGTACTGCTCCTCCGGCGACTCGTCCTCGAACATTCCGCCGTAGACCGCCGCTGCAACCATCGGTTTGGAGGTCCAACCACCAAACAATTGGTCGCCCCCCTCTCCATTAAAAACCGCATTTATCCCAGCCTTGCGCGCTGCCGCACCCAAAAGGTACTGCGGGACGGTCACAGGGTCGCCAAAGGGAAGATCGAGCTTCCAAACCGCGTCTTCAAGCGCCGCGTTGACCGTCGTCCCGTCCACAGGCACCCAAGTCAACGGAATTCCAAGGTGTTTCGCCACCTGTTCCGCTTGTTCCCGTTCGACCGACTTTGCACCAAAGTCCAGGCTAAACGCATGTACCTCTGCGCCCGCCTGTTTCAACCACGTGCCGACCGCTGCGGAATCCAAGCCCCCGGAAAGAAACAGCCCCACCGGACCGTCGCCCAACCGTTTTTGAACTGCCTGTTTGGCCAGGCGGCTCACCATCAGCGTAGCAGCTCCGAGATCCTCCAACTCCGGGTCGAGCCGTTCGCTCAACTGGAAATAGGGCCTTATCTCCAGTCTCCCCGCCGAATATTCCAGGCGATGCCCCGGTAGCAAGCGACGAACGCCGCGGATCGGTACCGCCTCTCCGGGGACAAACGAAAACGTCAGGTACTTGTGAATTGCCGCAAGATCCAACTCGGCAGAAAGCTGCGGTAACGCCAGCAACTGCTTCAACTCAGTCGCAAAATAAAGCGTACCGCCGAGCTCCACATAGTAAAGCGAACGCACCCCAAAAGGATCCCGGACCAGAGTGAGCCTCAGCCCATCCGTTTGGACCACAGCCGCCCCAAAGGCGCCATCGAGGTCCGCGAGGGGGTCCGACGCATCCAACAAGCGTTGTTTTAAGGTCCAAGCGGGATTTGCCGTCTGCGGGGCCAGAGTCCCCGCACACGCCACCGCCACTCCGGCATCCTGGAGGATCCCCATGGTTTTGTTGGCCCGACCATGCCAGAACCGGCAAGCCAAGCCCCATCCCGGCCCCGACGCCTGATCTGAGGTATCGCCGCGGTACGGAATCGCCGCGATCATGCGTTCCAATTCGTCGGCCGAGCCACGACCGATGTAGCCTGCAATCCCGCTCATCTGAGCTCCATCACCGTGAATCCAGGCCTATAAACAAAAAAGCCGTGCGTCAAACGACACACGGCTTCTTCGCAGCTAGAAACGCTCTAGTACTGGCTAAGATCGACGCCGGACTCAGCGGCGAACTTGTGCAGGCCGATCTTGTCGATCGTACGCATCGCGCGAGTCGAAACCCGAATCTCGACAAAACGCTCACCTTCCGCCCACCAGAAGCGCTTCTTCTGAAGGTTGACGAACTGACGCATCTTGGTCTTGATGTTCGAGTGGGAAACGCTGTGGCCGACATTGGGCCGCTTGCCGGTGAAAACGCACTTACGGGCCATGGGATGCCTCTAGGATCGAAATTCAAGGGAATGACCCCTTTCTCTAACCCGAAAACCTGGCCTCTGGCAAGCCACTAGACGAGCTTCACGTACACCACGCCATCCACAAGCTTCACCGGGTAGATCGGCAGCTTCACTTCTGCGTTGACCGCACACGACCCATCCCGTACGTCGAAGGCCCAGCCGTGATAAGGACAGGTCAACGCATGATCTACGAGAGTGCCCTCGCCGATCGGCCCCCCGGCATGAGGACACACATTCGAGCTCGCGTGGAAAACGCCCCCCACATTGCACAGAGCGAGGTGTTGTTCGCCGATCATCACCTCCACCACCTCGCCCGGGGCCAAGGAGCTCGCGGAAAGCGCCCGATGAAATCCATCGGGAGCCGCCGGAGCGGGAACCGGCACAGGGCGCGCCTTCACCTCACCCGCGGCATCCGATTGTGACGCGGCCCAACGCCGTCGTAGGCTGGCCCGAAAACCATCCGGCCGGCCGAACAACACGCCCTTCACCACCGCCTTGAGCTCGTCCATACCGTCCCCCGATCCCCAAGTACCCCCCTTCGGCGTTCCGGCAAGGTCAGAGGAAGTCGACAAGCACTTTACGATTTACGACGACGCCTGAGCAGGGCCGCACCCAACACGCCGAACACCGACGCGTTGCCGCCCACCGTATTGCAGCTTCCAGCGGACAACCACGTCACCGTCTCGTCGTCGTCGTCGCCTGTCTCGCCAGGGTCCGACGTGTCGGCCGTATCTTCGGTCTCCCCGGTTTCAATGGTGTCTTCGGTGTCTGCAGTATCCGCCGTGTCCGCACTATCCGCCGTGTCCGCAGTATCCGCCGTGTCCACAGTATCCGCCGTGTCCGCACTATCCGCCGTGTCCGCAGTATCCTGGGTATCTACGCCGGTATCCGAAGTATCGGCGGTGTCCGAGGTATCAGCGGTATCAACGGCCACATCGGTGTCGTCCGTATCACCACCCGAAACTAAATCTCCTCCGTCACAATCCTGATCGATCGCATCGTCGGGAATCTCCGCCGATGCAGGCGATACTTGGTCATCGGTGTCGTCACAGTCACTCGAATTGTACGCTTCGCACGACGCACACGCGCCATTGGCCAGTACTGTGAGCGTACTCACACCGTAGCCATCACAATCCGCGTCGACGTAGCAAGAGACCACCCCACAATCTTCTCTGATCACCGTGCCGGGATCGTCGGTAACGCCAGGACGAAGCGCGTCGTTTGAGTCGTCACAATCGTCGTTGAGTGCGGACATCTGATGTCCGTCGTCATCGAGCGGGCAGCCCAACGCCCCGGTCCCCGCAACTGCCCCCGCGCCGTGGCCATCGTGATCGGCATCGACGTAGCACTGCAGCAACATTCCATCGCTGCCATCGCAGTCTTCATCGATTCCATTGCCAGCGACCTCCACACCGCCCGGAAAGGCCATCGTGTGAACGTCGTCACAATCGTCGGCAACGATGGCAGAACCCATCGGACAAACACCCAGTACAGAGGTTGTGACGGGCGTCGACCCCTGCGCGCCGTGTCCGTCGCCGTCATAGTCCAGATAACAATCCGGCTCCGTACCACCGGTATCGCCTGTGTCAGCGTCGCACGAACCCACCACCCCAGGGTTGACGTCGGCCCCAACCCCAAAAGTATCGTTGCAATCGCCCACGATACCCGTCGACCCATCGGGACAGACCCCATCCACCATCACCAGGGTGGGATTATTCGCATCCGCCCACCCATCAAAATCCAAGTCCGTATGGCAATTTCCACCAAAGGCATCTTCCGCCGCGCCATCGCAATCCGAATCTAGGCCGTCCGCCAAAACGATAGGTGCCCCCGGGTACACCCGCGCATTCCGATCGTTGCAATCATCCCCCACGCCCACCGAGGGTGGCGTCGTGCAGGTGATGGGTAAACCTGGGTCCCCGTGCCCATCGCCGTCGACATCCATGAAGCAATTGAGGTCCATCTGGCCATCACAGTCCGCATCCCAGGATCCCATTGGATAAATCAAGGGATCGGTGTCGTCACAATCGCCACCGACCAGCGAACCCGGCGAACTGCTAAACGAATAACACTCGGAAGAATCCGTGGTGTATACGGATTGGTTGTCGCCGTAACCATCGAGATCGGCGTCCGAATAGCAAACCACCAACGACCGACCGTCGCAGTCGTCATCGGCGGTGTTCGTGTGGTCCTCCTCCGCTTCGGGGTTGACGAGCGGATCTGTGTCGTTGCAATCGCCGCTCATCGCCACTTGGCCGACGGGGCACACGGAACCCGCAGGCGCGGCCGCCTGCATTCCCCCCCAACCGTCGCCATCCAAGTCGTAAAAACAGTATTTCTCACCATGATAAACCAAGACCGCGGATGGGCTCGAGCCAGGACGTGAAATCGCCACATCCGGCAACTGATCTTGGTTCAGGTCGCCCACCGCCAACGCCGTACCGAACGCCTCATTGACTCCCGTTGGACTGGAATAAAAGTACGTGCTCGCGACAGCGAGCGGTCCAACGGAGGAACCGCGAAACAAAAACGCCTGGCCGCCATTCAAGTACATCGATCCCCAATCGTACCCCGGCGCCGACACCACCAAGTCGTCGAAACCGTCCGCTTCAAAGTCTGCTACCGCCAGCACGGCGCCAAAATCCACGTCCGGATTGAGGGGGTCGACCTGAATCTCAAGCTTCCGTGTCCACGCCGTATTTTGATCGATCGGACCAGGGTAAATGTAGACGACTCCGGTACCGTAACCCTGCCAATTCTGGGATTCGGGGGCCCCTACGGCGAGATCATCATGTCCATCGCCGTTGAAATCCCCCACTGCAAGGGCGGCCCCGAACGCCGTTGCACCCACGGCTCCCAGGCTGACGCAGGGTGTTCCCGTCGTTACGCAGATCCCAACGCTTCCACCGTTGGCATCCTCGGGTTTGCCATAGGCAACCGCGGCAAGGTCGCTTCCATTCGACAACAGCGCGCCAACGGCCACTGAACGGCCACCGCCAATCGATCCTCCTGACTGCAAGGAAGCGGTGGGGGTCGTAGACGGAAGCGCGGGCGGAAGCCCAGAAAATACCGACGCTTTCTCGATAGTACCAGGAATTCCGACCACCAAGTCGTTGCCGGCGGCCGCGTCCGCTGGCCCAATGGCGATCGAGGTGCCGAATTCGTTGGTGGTGGCGTCCGAGTACCACGCCGTCGCACCCGTATACGATTTTACCCACACTCCACCGCGCCCGAGGTAGTTGGGCGCAGACACCGCAATCTCGGCGTACCCCGACCCATCCAGGTCGCCGATCGCAATGTGCGAACCGAAGTAGACACTGCCGGTCGCCGGAGACCCCAACACCTGTTTCGTGTACGTCCCCGCAGCATAAGTAAACAACGCCCCCTGGCCCGAGCTGTGCCCAGGCGCACCCACGACGAGCTTGCTTGTGCCACTGACGTTGCCAATCCCCAACGCCGCCCCAAAACCGTAGGTCGGTTCACCGGGCTCGACCGACATCGCATAGCTCGAAACGACTGGATCTACCGTTATTTCCCCTACCGCCAGCGAAGCATCCACCACCAGGTCAACGCCACCTTCCGTCGGCTCCATCCAACAATCCAGTGTGGAACCTTCTTCATCCCAACACGAGAGACCCGAGTACCCCCACCCGGTTCCAGAGGCGTCCCACAACAACGCCCGTCCCTGGCCAAGCACTTGCACCGAAGTGGCATCCGCCGCGATCGACAGCGTCAACACATCGCTGTCTCGGTCCGAGATCCAAAACCCCTGTTGAAGCTTGTCCCCGTTGGCGACCCACCACTCGGTGACCACCCCATCCGTACGCTGCAACCTTCCACTTCGCTGGTCGAAAGCGCCGCCATCGAAGGCGTGACGACCACCTCCGTCCATCAGCGAACCTAAACGAAAGTTCAAACCACCAAATTGCGCACCGTTCACGTCAACCAGAACGTCCTGATCCGCCGACGGGCCGATCCACCCGCCGTCCACCGGGGTGAACGCAGACCCATCAAACCCACCAAACTCATCGGAACAAGCGCACAATAGTGCGACCGGCACGAGGGTAAGTTGCCAACGACCACCCATAAACCCCCCTGTCGCTAAATTGTAAACCAAATGAAAAGCCCGCCGTCGGAATATTTTGATCGGACCGCTTCAAGGCTCCACCCGGGCCACCTGACCAACTAGTAAACTTTATTGACCAAATGTGGAACCAGCGCTCGCGCGCAGAGTCCGGCCGTGGCATGATTTCTCGGGGGACCGGAATGGGGAGCAGGCTTCCATGGGTGTTGTCGTTGGCAGCCATCACCGGGGGCGGCGCGTGGTTTCTGTCCCAAAGCGAGCAAGCGCCCATACAAGCAGCGCTCCCACCCACTCACGTAGAGCCGGCGCTGCCCGATCAGCCGGAAGTCGAAAAGCCACCCCTGGAGGTTGAACTCGACACCGATCCGCTTGATGTGCCCATCGAACTTCCTATAGCATCGGTGTCCACTTCTCAGGTGGAGGCCCAGGTTCCCACCGGACCTGGAATGAACCTTTCCGAGCCCCCTTTAGCGTTGCCAGGTCATCCGCTGGCAGAGCCGCCCACCACATTGTTGGGGATACGAGAAGCTTATCGCTCAGGGGACGCGCACACCGCCCTGCGCGGCGCCGAAGCGCTCGTCGCCAAAAAGAAGGTTGGACGCGAACGAGACGCCGCCTGGATGTTGATTGGGATGTTGCACCGCGAAGAAGAGCGACACAACCTCGCCTCTGAAGCCTTTGCTCGGGTTCGCAAAAGCGGCGGTCCGTTGGCCCCCTTCGCCACTTGGTATGAAGCCGAGCAAGATCTCGCGCGCGGAAAACCCGCGTCCACTGTATCCCGTTGCGAAAAGTATCGGGAAGCGTGGCCGGCGGGAGTTCATTTCGACGCTTGTCTGGGCCTGATCGCCCGCGGGTATGCCGCACAAGGAAAAGCGGCGCTGGCTGAAAAGACCGCCAAAGAATACGACGAAAAGCACCCCAAAGCGACCATTTCCGAGCACGTTCAGCTGACGCTCGCCCTTTGGGAAGCCGACAATGCACCTGCCAAGGGGATCCCCCGTCTGAAGAGCTTGTCCACCCAGTTTCGGGCGGCTCTCACTGGACGCGCGGCTGAAGCAAAATTGGCCGATCTCGCCGCCCATGGTGTTCCGGACGCCGCTGTTCCGAGCGACCTGCGCTCCAAACAGACCCGCGCCATCTCGTTGCGAGAGTCCGCGCGTCTCAGCGAAGCCTGGGACGCTTATGAGGAACTCTCCCGTCTTTCCGCCGACGACCCCACCCTCGCCGCGTGGGTCGCCGACCAAGGCGATAATTTCGGTTGGCGCACCCGAAACTGGGACTTCTTGGCGGATTTTTACACCAAGCGCTACGAAGCAGCGCCCACCGCCGCCGACGCCTGGGACGCCCACCGCGTCCTCGGAAGGGGAGGACGCTGGAAAGAAGCGGCAGTTTGGGCCAAACGCGGCCAGACCGAGCACGCCGGTACCCGTGAATGGCGAGGCAAAGAGGAAGAGATCGCCCGCACCTACCTCCTTTCTGGCGATGGCAAGTCTGCCCGCGACACCTTCGATGCAGCGGCCAAACGGGGCGGCGTTTCCGGTCGAAGAGCTGAATTCTACGCTGCTTTTGCAGCCTACATGGCGCACGATTGGAAGGACGCGCTCGCCCGGTTCACCACCATCGCCGAACGCGGCAAAGAGCATGATGCAGCTGCTTACTATTGGCGGGCGCGAACCCTCGATCACCTGGGTCGAACCGACGAAGCCAATGCCGCTCGATCGGAAGTTCGCCGCATCGATCCGCTCTCTTGGTACGGTGTGCTCGCCTCACAAACCGAAGACATGCGCGAGCCCCGTCACGACGGCACCTGGCCAGGCCCAACCCTGGTGGAGCCGGAGCCAATCCCCGTATTTTCAAGGCCGGACCTGCTCAATGCCAAGGTCGCAGCGCCTGGCTGGGCCGCCCCTCGGTTGTTGCAGGCGAATACCGGCTTTGCAAACCTCACTTGGCAGCCCTCCAAAGCGGCGGCCCCGGTTGTGAGCGCGGAAAGCCTACCCATCCGCCGCGATACGGTACTTCCACCCGAATCTTACGCGCCCGGCCCCTACTTCGATGAAGTCGAAGCCCAAAAGCAACTTCGCACTCTCGCCGACAAACATGGCGCAGAATGGCCGATTCTTCCTGCCGTTCACGATCTCGCATCCGTGGGCCTGTACGATGTGGTGGGCCCGCTTTTTTCGGGATTCTACGAACAATGGACGAAAGAAGTCCGCTCAGGCACCGTGCGGGCCAAAGCGATCGCCCGCCCTTCCGAAGGGTGGCGTGGATTTTTCCTGTTTACCCGCGATCACCACCACACTGCGCGGTTCATGTACGGCTTGGATCGCGAGGCTACGGATTTGGACGCGCGACGCGCTTCTCTGAAATTGGCATGGCCTCTGGCGCACGACCGCTATGTTTGGGCGCACTCCCGTGAAAACGACATTGATCCCTACATGGTCGTCGGGTTGATGCGACAGGAGAGCACCTACAATTCCATCGCGGAATCGCCTGTCGGAGCCCGGGGTGCGATGCAGATCATGCCGCGCACGGGCAACCTGTTGGCCGACGTACAGACCAACCTTCATTATACCGCGAGCGACCTCGAAGATCCAGTGAAATCGGTTGGATACGGAATCGACTATATGGGTCTTTTGATGCGTCGTTTCGACAATGCCTTCCCTCTGGCAGTGGCCTCGTACAACGGCGGCCCTCACAATGTGTCGTCTTGGCTGAAGGGCGCCGGCACCGAAATGCCGATGGACGAATTTGTCGAGGCGATCCCCTTCCGCGAAACGCGGGACTATGTCAAAAACGTGACCCGGCACTATGCGACCTACTTGGCGTTGTACGCCCCAGAAGAGGGCTCGCTACAGATCCCCGCCCACCCCACCGCAGACGATGCCTCGATTGTCGACTTTTAAACGCGCGTTCCTGATCGGTGCTGGGCTTCTTGTGCTGGGAACCGCGGGCTCACGTCGAAAACCTGCTGAGGATCCCCCTCCTCCGGTGATCGAGGTCCCGACGCCACCGCCTGAGCCCGTCCGTCCACCAGACTACCTCGGGATGTTCGCCTCTGGAATGCCTCTTTCCTCCGGTCCAACTCCGGTCGGACTCGCCAACAGCAGCGCGCAAGGTTGCAACGGCTGCCACTATGAGGCAGCTCAGGGCTGGTCCGAAAGTGCGCATGCGAAGCCTTCTCCCGCCTATATTGAGGCCGCTACAGCAGCCGCCGACCCGACCTGCCGATCGTGCCATCAACCTCTCGCCGCTCAACACGGAACGGACGCCACCCTCGCCGGCGAACACGTCACCTGCGCCGCCTGCCACCTGCGCGACGGTCAAGTCATAAGCTCAAAGCACGCCAATTCCGCACCTCACCCCACCCGATTCAGCCCCGAACTTGCGCAAGCATCCTTTTGCGCGAACTGCCATCAGCTCAATTGGGCGGGCGCAGATCGCCACTTGTACGACACCTTTGGCGAATGGGAGCGCTCTCCGCAAGCCGCCGCGGGGATCGGCTGCGTCGATTGCCACATGCGCTCCGCCGCCGACGGAAGGGCCGGTGCGGACCATTCTTTTCCGGCACCCCCGGCCCGTGCGATCAGTCTGCTGGTGGATCTTCCTCAGCAGACCCTCGTTCGCGGGCAAGGCGCCCTTTCGACCACCATCGTCGTCCAAAATACTGGGGCGGGGCACTCTTTTCCAACGGGTTCCCCGTGGAAATCCGTTCGCCTGCAAGCTCGTCTGGTTGGACCGCCCACCAAAACCGGCCCCACCATCGGGAAAAGCCCTCTTGTCGTTGATTTTCGGCGCAGCATCGAAAAGCAAGCGCCCTGGCGAACGCTTGACGACACACGGATTGTTGCGGGGAGTGAGGCCTCTTTTCAATGGGAAGCCGCTTTGCCCATCGATGCGGCTCCTGGGCCTTGGGCCATCGAGGTCGGTCTGTTTGAAGTCTCGGGCGATAAGATGGCCGATACGCCGATCACCGCACAACGGTTCCTGTTGAACGTGCAATAGGGTCCCACCGACATTCCCTCGGGCCGCCGCCGCTGGTATCGTGGGCGGGACCCGGGGTGGCCATGCTCAAGTTTCACGCGCGGACGGACGTCGGTCTGCGCCGCAAGCACAACGAAGATTCCCTGCTTGCAGCCGAGGAATACGGATTGTTCGTCGTCGCGGACGGCGTCGGCGGCCGAAAAGCCGGCGAATTGGCGAGCGCCATCACCGTCAACACCTTCCAAACGTATGGACCCAAGCTCCGTATGGCTCTGGAGGCCTATGGCGCCGATCCTGGCCGCCCGACGCGCACGGCGGTGATGGCGCTCCTCGATCAAGCCACCAATGCCGCCTCCAAACGAGTGTTTGAAGCAGCGGAAGCCACTGGCCGCCAAGGCATGACCACCACGATGGTCGCCGCTGCCGTTGGAGCAGGATCGGCCTTTATCGCCCATGTTGGCGATTCCCGCGTCTATTTGGTGCGCGACAAAGAAATGAAGCTCCTGACCGAAGACCACTCGATGGTCAATGAATTGATCCGCACCGGAGCGCTTCTTCCCGAAGAAGCGGAGCGAAGCCCGTACCGAAACGTGATCACCAAAGCGATCGGCCTCTATCCCCAAGTTCGGCCAGATACCCTGCATGTGGAGCTGGTCGCCGGCGATCGGATCCTGCTGTGCAGCGATGGTCTTCACGATATGGTGCCAGCGCCGATCCTCACAAAGCTCGCTTTGCAACCAAACTTAACACAGTCGGTGGACTCGATGATCGCCGCCGCATTGGAGGGCGGTGGCAAAGACAATGTCACCTGCATCGCAATCGAAGCGGAAGCGACCCGCGAAGCCGAAGCGGTCGCGGCGCACGCCCGCATCATGGAAAATCTCTGGTTGTTCAAGGATCTTCCCTACCAGGCGCGGCTACGCGTGGGGAAAATCTGCCACGAGCGCAAATTCCAACCCAACGAAAAGATCGTCTCCAAGGGCGAGATGGGCGACGCGCTCTTTGTGGTCATCCAAGGGCAAATGTCCGTGCAGGTCGACGGTCAAGAAGTGGCGGTGCTAAAAGAGGGCGAGCACTTCGGAGAGCTTGCGCTCATCGAAAATGAGCCACGATCCGCCGACATTGTCGCAAAAACCTTCGGGACGTTGCTGGCAGTCGATCGCACCGCCTTCCGAGAATTCTGCATGATGGAGCCTGCACTCGGCAACTTGATGCTTTGGAAACTGGTGACCAGCTTGGGTCAACGCCTGCGCAGCATGAATGAACAGGTTCGGGCCAAGTAATGCGCACCATTCGCGTATCGTGTAGTCCGGACGCGGACGATCTGTTCATGATGCGCGCGCTGCTCGAAAACCGAATCGATACCAAAGGATATACCTTTGAGATCGACACCATCGAGACCAACCGCCTCAATCAGCTGGCGGAAGGCGACGGACCTGAAGTGTCCGCGATGTCGATCGCATGGTATCCGAAGTTAGCGGCGCACTATCAGCTGCTGCCACACGGTGGCTCGATGGGTGAAGGGTACGGCCCGGTGGTCATCGCCAAAGAGCGCTTACAATTAAGCGAACTGGCCGGCAAGCGGGTAGCGGTACCCGGCCTAACCACCTCGGCGTATGCGGTACTGCGTTGGATGGTACCTTTTGAGCCCGTCGTCACACCCATCACACCTTATTCCAGAATCTTCGAGGCTTTACGTGCTGGCGAAGTGGACGCGGGCTTGGTGATCCACGAGGGTCGCCTCACCTTTGAGGACGAGGGCTTTGTGAAAGTGGCCGATCTTGGCGAGTGGTGGGCCGAAGAAATGGACGGTCTCCCCTTGCCTCTTGGTGGAAACGCGATTCGACGAGACCTCGGCCCCACCGCCATCGCCGAGGTCAGCGCCCTGTTGCGCGCCAGCATCGCCGACGCCCTCAAACACCGCAACGAAGCCATCGATTGGTTGATCGCCCGCGGCGGCGCCCTCAGCACGCGTTCTCGCGTCGACCAATACCTGGGCATGTACGCCAACCAACGCACCCTGGACTACGGGCCCGCCGGTCGCACCGCTATCGAACGATTCCTACGTAAACTTGGATACGAAGGTGATATCGACTTCGCCCCCTAAGTTATCAACCGGTTGACTTTCCGGTGGTTCGAATAATCACATCCTTGAGTGGACCGACGGCTGGCCTCGACCGAGGCGCGCAAAAAGTGACGCAGCCACGTCAAAAAAACCTGCGCGCTGCGTGGGAGCCGCGAGGCCAAGGAACGAAGTGAGCACCGCAGGGAAGCTGGCCTGTAGGCCGCGACCGAGGCGCGCAACGAGTGACGCTGGCATCGGCGTCCCACAAACCAGCGCGCTGCGTAGGAGCCGCGAGGCCAAGGAACGAAGCGAGCACCGCAGGGAAGCTGGCCTGTAGGCCGCGACCGAGGCGCGCAACGAGTGACGCTGGCATCGTGGCTCCTACGCAGCGCGCTTCGCAGCGCGATCAGGCGCTGAACAGCCCCAGCTCCGAGTCGCCCACCCTTAGCGTCCCGTGATCTCCACCCGGCGGCACGGTCTCCGGAAGCAGCCTGGAAACCGAATCGCTGAACAACAAGGTCGTCCCCAACACCAGGTTGTGGTCCGCAATCAATCGGGCATCGTCAACCACTTTACCAACAGACCCATAATGAATTCGGCTCAACCCACCGATGTTTCCAGCGATGACCTTTCCGGTGTCAGCGCCCAAGCGAAGGGTCCACCGGCCCGCCCGACCCGATTTCTCCCATTCGCGGACCACTTCGGAGATGCGTTGCCGGACAGCCAAGCCGCAGCGAACCGCGCGCTCCCCATGCTCCGCCAGCCGCGCGGGTGCCCCAAACACCGCCACAAACCGATTTCCATCCGCGCTTTGGAGGTAACCACCATGGGCGTCAATCACCTCCCCTGCGATGGTCGCGAGGTCGTTCAGCGCCACCAAGACGTCGGCGGGCGACACGCTGGCGTCCGGCGGATCGAAGACACCGGCAAGCACCGTTACCTGGCGTTCTTCACCTTCAATCCCCATCGCACCGGAGTCCGCAAGCGCTTCCGCCACCCGTGCGCTCACGTACCTGCCGAAGGTCTCTCGGATGTACTCTCGCTCCTGAACGCCCTGGGCCATCCCCTGCAATCGCATGCCCACGGGGCCCAATTCCCCGGTGAGATCCACCGTCGCAAGCTGCGGCACCTGTGTACGGGTAGAAACCGCATACGGAGCCTTTTCCTCCCGCCGGCCCGGTAAGAACACCAGCGCAAATCCCACAAACGAAAGCACGACGATCGACAACGTATAAATCATCACTCGCGAACGTTCGGCTCCAAAGCCGCCGTTAGCCATCTCAACCGTCACCACGCCCACGGGTCGTCCGCTCTCGCCCACCACCGGTGCATGTGCCACAATGCGTTCGCCACGAAACTCAGCATTGGACGACCTTAGTCCGGCCGTCCAGCGTTCGTCCGCCGACACATCCACGTCCCCGCCCACCGGCGCCAATTTGCCACCGTCCCAGTCCGCAATCACCGTCCAATGCCCAGGCTGAGGTGACGTCCGGTGCAGAGATATCCGGCGCACCGTCGGTACAGCCTTCGCAATCCGACCCAGGTCGGCCGACAAGTCCACCTGTATGGCGGGACTGTCCGGCAAAATCAACGCGCTGCCTACGGCCGCAGCCGCGAATCGCGCTGCATCAAGCTCCGCTTCACGAAGGGAGTGCCAGCGGCGTTGTTCCGCGCCAACCGCCACAATGGCGACCACCGCCAACGCCGCAAACCCTCCTACTTTCATTGGTGAGGGTAGTTCCATCGCCTATTTTAGCTCGCCGCGCGCAGCCCGCTCCACCGCAACCAGCCGATCGCCCAAGTCCCGGACCCGGTCCCCGACCGCATCCAGCAACGCCAACATCAGCCGGTTTCCAAGTTCTGGCTTGTGACGCATCAACTCGTGAAATCGTTCGCGGGACAACAAGAACAGGCGCGTTGGAACGAGCGTTCGGGCGGTCGGTGCGCGAAAACTCGCCTGTGCCAAAGCAAGTTCTCCAAACGAACCTCCGGGTTTCACATCTAAAAGGTGGGTTTTACCACTGGAGATGCGCACCGAACCCGAGACCACCACCGCAAACTGATCGAGGATCTGGCCCTCGGTCCAAAGGGTCGCCCCCTTATCGTGAACCACTTCTTCTAAATAAGGAGCGATCGTCAGCAATTCCGGCTGACTCATCCCCTTGAACAGGAAAACCTCGCGCATCACCTCGGTGACCGCCTCGATCGGTTCATCGCCAGCTTCGGCCTCGACGCCCAACAATACTGCACTGAGATTGTCGGGTGCCCCGTTCGCTATGGCCTGCTCTAGCATTCGCTGCAACGAACCCCGAAGATCCCCCGGAACGATAAAACTCTGAATCTCCTCGTCGGACATCGCGCGCGGCAGGCCATCCGAACAGATCATCAATACATCGCCGCCGGTAAGGCGCACTTCCGCAAGATCGCCGTCTACTTCGGTCCCAGCGCCCAGCGCTTGGTACAACACCCGGCGTTCTGGACTCTTTTCGTACTCTTCCCGCGTCAATCGGCCACGACGAAGGTGCAGCTCGGCGAGGTTGTGATCCTCGGTCAGCTGCGTCATGCGCCCATCGCGGAACAAATACGCTCTCGAATCGCCAACATGCGCCACATACGCATAATTTTTGACGAGCGTGGCAAGCAACAGGGTCGTCGCCATTCCTGGGCGTTGCAAACGAGTCGCTTCGCGCTGAACTTCCCGGGAGGCGCGGTTGAACAACTCGTCCACGAACCGTCCCAAGGCCAGGCGATCGGTCGTGCTCCGGCTGACCGCGACGCGAGCGTTCGCATTCGCGAGGTCATCCGCGTACTTTTCTATGGTAGCCAATGCTAACTTCGCGGCGATATCGCCCGCTCCTGGCCCGCCCATACCATCCGCTACCGCAAACAACGGAATTCTCGGCATACGAAGAACCGAATCTTCGTTGAAACTCCGACGTCCTTGATGCGAAGTTGCCGCTACCTCACGGATCCGCAACGCCCCTCCCGACCGGCCTACTATACGCGCAACGTAGGTTCAGGCGGGCTCGGCCGATCGCGAAACCAGGGAGTCCGCTCCCATTTCCGCGCGGAACCGAAAGTATTCCTCGGTCCACTCCCCCTCCGGATTCCGGATCACCAGCTCGCCCTCGCGGCGCGGGGGAAAGGGACCGTCCTCCTCGCGCGCGCAGACAATCGTGCAAATATGTGCAGGTCGTCCGCCACGAAACACAAAATTCCAACGTTCAAGGATGACCAGTCCGTTTGCCCCAGGTGCCGCCTCTGTCCGAGGATCCGCGGCGACCATGACGTACACAAATCTGCCGTGCGGCTCCAACCACCGCCGCGCAGCCGCACAATAGTCAAAGACCGACCCCCTCAATTCGATACGGCACGCCGCCCGCTGTGGAAATGGCGACAACAATCCTTTGCCCTCCGGAATGTACGGAGGAGAGCCGGTAATCAAAGGGAACTTCACACCTTCAGGCAACACGGCCGGGTCCCGTAAATCGCCTCGCACAATGGAAACGCGGTCCTGCAGACCATTGAAGCGAACGGTGCGAACGGCCATCGCTGCCGACGTTTCCTGGGCTTCGACCCCCGTCAGCCGCACCTCCGGTCGTTTCAAGCGATGCAAGGTGCTCAAGCCCACAGAGCCAATGCCACAACCGATATCGAGCATTCGATCGATATTAGGGCAGTTGACCGCCGCTCGCCAGGCGACCGCAAGATCGTCGGTTGAAAAGCGGTGGCCTTTTTTCAGTTGGAAAATTTTCCAGTGCCCAGCGAGAAGATCGAGACTCTCATCGGGGCCGGGCGACAAATCGAATGCAGTGTCCATCGGCGCCAGATTAACCGGTGACTCGCGCCAGCGGAAGCGATACGTCGGCGCGGGGGATTCATGCGAGCGATCGGGCTTGTGCTGCTGTTATCAGGTTGTATCGACGGAGTGACGCAAGTTGCTGGCGTCGGTGCGACGTACACTACACGATGTTCCGCTTGGATGGAACCCAAAGATTCCGAATTCGTGGCTCGCTGCACACCTGCATCCTGCGACATCCACTTTGAGTCGGTTGCCGTGAACCAGGTGGTCGTCGCCTTTGATCCTGGCGAAAAGGTGCTTGGATACGCAGAACGCGTTTGCCTCCAGGACCTGTCCAACGCCAGCGCGCTGTTTCAGCCGGAACTCGACCCGCAAGTCGAAAAATCTGCTCCAGAAGCCAAGTCTACCACTCCCTGAATCCTTGGTGGCGCACCAGATTCGGATCGAATAACCGCAGGTCGTCCCCGGTGAACTGTGAAGAGCTGGACCCGTACACTCAATCTCGATGACGCCCATACTCTGCTCTCTTTGGCCGACCCCGGCCGGAGCTGCGAAGATTGGTCGGCCGCCTGCCATCGCGCGCTCCCGGAGCTGTCGATGCCCCGGCGTCGTGAATTGATCCGATTGCTTCGGGATGGATTTCTCGACTGGACGGCGGACGACCGCGTGGCTCCAGGCCTGTTCCTTCGCCTGTACGGAAAAGCGCCTGCGATCGCCCAACTCGACTTGGTCAGCTTACAATGGGCACTTTCCCACCCGCTGACGGTTGCGGCCGTGGAAACGCTGGTGGCGCCAGCACTATCTCGTCGCGATCGCGCCATCCCTCTCGATGACGTCGAAGCCGTCGTTTCCGCGCATGTGGAGACCGGAAGCGCGGAATCGCTGCGCAAAACGCGCACAGTGTTGCTTGGGGCGATGGAAGGCATCGGCACGCTCACCACCCGCGGCACCGGACAACATCGGTATCTTGCGGCTTCTCGCGGCACCCCTCATCCTTTGGGGTTCGCTTACCTCGTTCTACGCGAACTGTCGGAACGCGGCGTTGATGCCATGATGACGTCCGAAGTCACCGAGACCTCCCTCGCCGTTCGAGCCACCCAATGCGGACAGGCCCACGCGGAAAGCTGCCTGCAATGGGCGCTTACCCATGGTGTACTGGTGGAACGGGGCGACGAGATCGGGGCATAGTCGGTAGGTTTCGGCGGCCAGCTCGCCCCAACGGTCGGCGACGAGCTTGGACGAGGCATCCGAAGAATGGTTTTCGTCTCCCCCCTAAGTGGTACATCAAAAAACCCTGGAAATAGCGGAAATGGATGTACCAGTCGTCGAGGCTGACCGTTATTTCCCTGGCTTCTCCGACGACAATGCCAAATGCACCTCGATCAACTCTCGTCGTTCCTTTTCATTAATCCCGTAGGCCTCGGCCACCGCACGATCCAAAAGATCCCATTCCAGAGGATCAAAATGGCTTTGCAACCGCACCACCCTCTCCGCGTGCTCCTGAATGCCTCGAACGTCGTCGGGGACCGGAATCTGTCGCAGAAATGCAGGTAGATAGTGGTAAGTATCTCCACCGACCACAATCCCTCGATAAAGCGTGTTGTACAGCGCTGTGAACACCGTGCTGTTCAACACCGCCGCCAGCACCTCCACCGACCACCGAGGATCGACCGGCCATCCCACCGGATACACATCCTTGGTCACCCAACGCCCCTCCCGATCGGCGACCGCTCGTACGCGAATGGCATGCTGGCACAGAATGACCTTGGGTCGCAAAAACGTATCTTCCAAATCGGGTAATGGATTTCCAGCGGCCGACAACGCCGCCCGATCATACCGGATCCACCCTCCGGCCCAATCTACCCGAAACACGCCAACTTCGGTCTTTCTCGTAAAGGAAGACGCACCGAGATAAGGATAGTCACCCTCCTCCCTTGTGTTATGCACATACTGCTCTCGCAGTCCGCGCCGGTGGAAGGAAACCGTCGAAACAAAGGTCGCTACCGTCCCCAGGGGAGGAAGCCCCAACAACGGATTCAGCACACCCCAGGTCGACGCCGGCGCAAACCATGGCCCCCGAAATGCCGGCCGTTCCACAATTTGAACCGTTGGATTCTCCAATTGCTCAAGGCGCTCGATGCGCACGGTGCGCACCGGTTCCCGACTCTCCTCGGAACGCAGATCCAAGATGACCGGATAAACCCCCGTTCCCGGAAACGGTCGCGGCTTGAGGCTCGCCAGATCGATCACCGTGTGCACCGACGCGCCGTGCTTCTTCCGAAAACCTTCCGCATACCTCCCTTCCAACACCTTGTTTGGCACCAACCACAGTAGCTGACCACCGGGCTCCACCCACTCAAAACCCAAGGTCAAGAACGCTAAATACAAATCGAAAGCGCCACGCAAAGCCGGAACCCTTTGTCGCAACCGGGCCCTCAATCCGGGATCGGCGCTTTCCATCCGTTTGGCTTCCAAATACGGCGGATTCCCTACCACCGACGAAAACGGCCGTTCTACCCTGGCATGAACCGCGTCCTGAACCCGGATAGCGAGCGGCCCTGGCACCGGACCGGTGCACCGCTGCAATGCCCAATCGATCAGTTCCCCCCGACACAACCAAGCCGCCAACGGATCGCGGTCCCAACCCTCCAGACGACCCACAATCTCCGCTGTCGTGCCGGGCGCCCGGTCTGCGATCGCCAACAGCAAGCTGCCCCCGCCGCACGCGGGGTCCAGGATTCGCCCCGGCGCGCCCGCCCAACAGGCCGTCAGAGCCCGCGCCAAGGCGGGGGGCGTGAACACCTGGCCCCAGGCCGCACGATGCGCGCTGAGCCGGTCGTAGCGCATCGCCTGGACATTCTCCGCCCCCACCTCGGGCAACGGCGATGGGGGCTCCCCCAACTGCGCGTCAGCCCAAGTTGCCCATTCGGAAGGCACTTCCGCCCACCGGGCGCGCCACCGCGTGCGGCGTCCCGAAAGCCAAAACAACAGTTCTTCGGGTGCTTTATCGCCCAGACAGCAACCCACCCAACATCCGCGCCACGCTCTCCATGGTGTCGCGGTGCCATGGCAAGAAACGACGTTTCGGATTCAGCAACTCGATGGCCCCCAACACGTCCAATTGGTGTCGGATCGGCACGCACAACACGGACTTGGTCGAAAATCCGGTTTCTTTGTCGAACCGATCCAAATACCGATCGTCCGAGGTCACGTCCTCGACCTGAATCGGAATGTTCAGGTCGAAGGCGGCCCCCACCACCCCTTGACCAAAATACATCTTCTTGCCGATCAATTTCTTGGCGGCAGGACCCGCACACGCCACAAAAGTGAGCTCTTGCTCGTCTCGGGTACCGCGAAGCACGCTCCCAGCTTCACAATCAATGAGCCGCATCAAGATCTCGAGCGTCTTGTTGGCCGCAGCCCCCGCACCAGCCGTCGCATACAGCTCGTTGGACAGCTCAAACAACGTTTCCGCTAGCTCTTCGGGCGGCTCCTCCTCGGGAAGAATCTGCTCAGGTGTCGGCTGCGAGCGACTTACCAAATCGGCGCGAACAGGAGCGTCGAACGCCTGTTCGGGTCGCGCTTCTCGGGCCGCGGGGGGCGGAGTCAGCGTCTTGGCGATCGCTGATGAAGCAGCAAGTTCGTCGTTGAGTCTGCGAATAACCCAGGTTTTGCCGGTACCCGAGTCCATCACCTGGGTGGTACCGTCGGGGAGTGTGAAGCAAATCCAGCCAGCGACCTCGATCCCCTGATCGGTCACCGCCCGAGCCAACGCCATCGACCAATCGACCGCTTCCACCTTAACGGTTGGCCCATTGGGCGTTTGAATTTCGAACAGCACCGCTCCTCCACGCGCCAAGTCTACACCATGGACCCCGGATCACCCGGTATACGGCGTCCACGGGACCACATTATTCCAGATGGCCAGCGCGGCATCCCGGACATCGACCGTTGATCCCACGGTTCGAACCAACGCCTGGGCCAAGCTCTGGTCTCCCAGCGACAATTCACCGGCGATCCATCGGGCCTGCGCCTCCTCGCCCGACGGAAACTGTGGCAGGAACGATGCTTCACGCGTTCGGTCCACCCAGCCGGCGATCTGATCGATCACCATGCGCTCCAGTGCCGCATTCAACGCCGGCCCCACCGCTTCGGCGATCCTCGGCCCGCCTTGGGAAAGCAGACCCTCGCAATGCGCCCGTCCAAATTGGAGGAGTTCCGAATTGACCGTTCGCGCCGGCCCAATCGGCTCAGTAAACAAGCCCACGCGGTAGTCGCGCACACCCACCCCGCGCAATTCGGAAATCAGGACGCTGCACATCTCCACCGACCATCCGTCCAATGACCAGGGTCGAAGGGCAACATCCTCATCGCGAACGCACACCAGCATCACGTTCAGCAGGGCGCCGTGCACCGCCTCCCACTGAAAAGCCACCGGCTCCGAAGTGGCGGGTCGACGCTCCAAGGTCGCGAGGACCCCCTTCAGCCAAGCCAGATGCGTTCCCTGCGCGTGTTGAATGCGGAGGTACCGCAAATTGGGGTCTAAAAGCGCATCTTGGTGTCCGCCCAACAGGGCAGAAGCCCCTCCCGGCCGTTCGCGCCCCGGATTCA
>SXGT01620319.1_pt1 | contig 24974 bp, 16 predicted proteins | sample 3176221 | NCBI WGS metagenome assembly SXGT01 (sample SAMN11356862, study PRJNA531348) | freshwater metagenome | isolation source: freshwater sample F1-120 | place: China: Fuxian Lake, Yuxi | collected 2017-12-25
GATGTCCTGAACCTGGGTGTCAAATCCACTGCCATCCTGTTTGGCCAACAGGATCGGCTCATCATCGGTCTGTTGCAAGTCTTGCTGTTGCTGGTGTTACTCAAGGTGGGTCACGAGGCCCGACTGGGATTGACTTATCTGCTGGGCCTCGCTGCTGGCGGGGTTTCCGTACTGCATCAGCAGTGGTTGATCCGGCATCGGGAAAAGTCCGGTTGTTTCCAGGCCTTTCTGGTCAACAACACGTTTGGTTGGGTGATTTTTGCCGCCATCGCATTGAGTTATTCGCTGCGCTGATCTCATCGATTGCACCGTTGCAGGTTGGCAAGTTCTGAAGAAAACTATCCAAAACAAAAGACATCCGGACGTCATGCATGTACCCGGAGCAGATTGTTTTGGCGTGCTCCTTCTCTGCTCCTTCGGGTTTTTCGTGTTACCCAGATATCATGCTTACTATAAATCTGCCCGCTCATTCACCTGGCAGGGTTTGATGTGGCCAAATCGCAACAGGAGGGTGGGGAGCAGTAAAAGGTTGAGTACGGTGGATGACGCCAGTCCCCCCATGATGATGGCGGCCATGGGGCCCATGATTTCCAGACCAGGGTTATCACTGTCGAGGGCAATGGGCAGCAGGGCCAGCGCCGTTACCAGGGCGGTCATCAGGATGGAAGGCAGGCGTTCAGCGGCACCGGTCAGGGCAGTGGTCTGGTTCCAGTCGTGTTTTTCGTCGATGACCAGATGCCGGTAGTGGGAGATGAGCATGATGGCGTTCCTCACCGTAATGCCGAACAGGGTGATGAAGCCTACCAGTGTACCCACCGACAATACTCCGCCGGTGGCCAGGGCAGCCAGTACGCCGCCAATCAGGGAAAAGGGCAGGTTGAGCAGGGTGATGACGGTCAGCCGCAGGTTGCCCAGGGCCAGGTAGATCAGCAGTAACACGCCCACACCGGCCAGGCTGGCATGCAGGATCAAGCGGTAACGCACCTTGCCTTGTTCAACCGCCGCTCCGGTCAGTTCGGGATACACCTCAGCCGGAAAGCGCATCTCCTGCTGGATCAGGTGTTCCAGTGCATCCATAAAACCCCCCATATCACGCCCTTCTACCTGCGCGGTCACGGTTTGTACCCGCTGCCCCCCCCGATGCAGGATGTTGTAACGCCCTTCCGTGACTTGCAGGGTCGTGACCTGCTCCAGACGAATGAGCTGGTTGTCCGGGGTTTTGAGGGGAATCTGTCCAACCTTGTCCAGTCGGCGTTCGGCAGGAGGCAAAATGACCGCCATGGAATAGGTGCGGTTGGCGTAGTAATAGTTACCGGTAATCTGCCCCTGCAGGCCGGTTTGCAGGGCATCCGCAATATCCTGCGGGCGCAGGCCGTAGTGATTGAGTTTTTCCGGACTGATCCGCACCTCCAGCAGCGGCTGACCCGGCGGCGAGCGCAGTTGTACCTCACTCGCTCCCGCAATATGACCGATTCGATCGGCCAGTTGCCGGGCCAGATGATCCAGCGTGGTTAAATCCGGGCCGTACAGGTTAACCACCACCGGGGCGGTATAGCCGGACAGGGTTTCATCGATCCGTTCGGTCAGGAAGGTGTTGATTTCATGGCGTATACCGGGAAACCCGGCCAGTATCTGCCGCAGGCGGTCCAGTACCTGCTGTTGCCCGGCACCACTCAGGGGTTTGAGGCGCACTTCATATTCGCTGTAGTGACTGCCGTAGGTGTCGGCCCCCCGTTCGGCCCGACCGGCCCATTGCGAGACCGACTCCACTGCCGGCAGGCTGAGCAGTTGACGGGTGATCTGCCCGCCGATCCGTAGCGATTCCGCCAGGGCCGTACCCGGCAGACTGCTGGTGTGGACGATGTAGTGACCCTCCCGCAGTTTGGGCAGAAACTCGCCGCCCAGTCCGGGCAGACAGGCCAGAGTCAGTCCCAGCAGGAGCAAACTGCCAGCCAGCAACGCGCCGGCATGAGGCATCAGCCAGGCCAGCACGGCCCGATAACGCGGTTGCAGCCAGGCAATCAGGGGCGGTGTACGCTGGGTCTGTTGGTGTTGCAGCAGGGTGTAACACAGGGCAGGTGTCACCGTCAGGGCGACCAGCAACGACATCAGGATTGACAGGATATAGGCCCAGCCCAGTGGGGCGAACAAGCGACCGGCGACACCATCCAGCGTCAACAGTGGCACAAACACCAGTGCCACGATGAACGTGGCATACACCACCGAGCTCCTGACTTCCAGCGAAGCCCGCAGTACGACCTTGAAGGTCGACCAGGGGGTGGCCCGAAGCCGGTTTTCCCGCAGCCGCCGGTCGATGTTCTCGGTGTCGATGATGGCATCGTCGACCACTTCACCCAAAGCAATGGCCAATCCGCCCAGCAGCATGATATTGAGTGAGGTTCCCGAGCCCAGCAGGGCCACCACGGCGGCCAGTAGCGACAAGGGAATTGCCAGCCCGGAAATGAAAGCCGTGCGGACATTGTGCAGAAAAACCGTCAAGACCAGCATGACCAACGCCCCGCCGATCAGCAGGTGACTGCCGAGATGCCGGATCGAGCGTTCGATGTAATCGGCTGGCCGGAACAAATGCGGGTAGAAGCGGAGGCCCTGCCGATCGACGATGGAGTGGAACGTGGCCAGCACCCGTTCGACTTCACGGGACAAGTTCAGCGTATTCGAGCCATATTGGCCAATCACCATCAACACGATACCGGTTTCAGCGTTGATGGCGGCAGCACCCGTGGCGGGTTGGGGGGCTTCAACCACACTGGCCACCTGCCCGAGGGTCAGGTTCAGGCCGTTTTCCCGCCGCAGTATCACGTTATCCAGTGTGGCAGCTTCCCGGGGCAAACCGGATAACGTAACCCCGATACGTTGATTGCTATCCTCCACGAAACCGGAACCAGACACCCCGCTGGCCCGTCTGGCTGCCGTGACCACCTCGTCCAGACTCAGGCCATGACGCAGCAGGCGGGCGGGATCCGGCTGGATTTGTAATTGGCGAATCGCCCCGCCGAAGACATTGACATCAGCCACTCCCGGGATGGCCAGCAGACGGGGTACCAGGGTCCAGTCCACCAGATCACGCAGAGCCATGAGATCGTGCGGCCCGGCCTGCAAACCCAGGGTCAGTACCGTAGCCGAGGAAGACGACAGGGGGACAATGACCGGCGGCCCGGTGCCTTCGGGCAATTCCCCGGCCAGGGCAGCCAGTCGTTCCGCCGTCATCAGACGATGGGTGTGAATCGAATGCCCCGGTGCAAATACGGCCGTGACCACCGAAAGCCCCTGTATCGACTCTGACCGCAGGCTGTCCAGTTCCATCAGGCCGGCCAGTTGTCGCTCGATGGGGCGTGTCACCCGGATTTCGGTTTGTTCTGCCGTCAGACCGGGGGCTTCGGTTTGAATGACGACCCGGGGAGCGGAAAATTCGGGAAAAATATCGAGACCGGCCTGCCACAGACCCAGGCTGCCGTACAACAGCAACAGTACGGCGAGGGCTATCACCAGCCCGCGTCGTTCCAGTGAAAAACGAACCAGGGCGGATAACATCAGTTTTTCATCACCGACGACCGGCCAGTCTGGTTACCGAGGTCACAATACGCTTCTCCCGTCTTTTGAGTTTTTATCTTCGAATGCATTGGCGTGGCCTGTTGATTTCCAGGTTGAATCCTGACTGGAGTCGTTGAGAGGGGACTCTCCTGGCCCCGGCTAAGTGCTGACAGGCCCTGGGTTTCGCCCACCCCGGACGGAACGACAGGAACGTCGGGTGTTCTTGCTGCCAGTGTGTAAATCCGTATGTCCCGGCTTACGCAGGTAGCCGTCAGTCATGGCTCTCGCCGAAAGGCAGGGCACTCTGTAACCAGTTATCGGTTTGCAGCACCGCCTTGCGGCGGGCAAAGGCTTCGTTTTCGGCCATTTTCTGAGCCTGCCTGACTTGTCGCGCAAACAGCAGGCTTTTGAGCCGGATCGAATGATACAGCCGGGTACTCAAGGGGTTCAGCCAGAACCGGGAACCAAACCGGATCAACAAATCGTCTTCCTGACAGACGATCAGCACCACGCTGCCGGGGTCACCCTGACGGCCGCAGCGTCCAGCCAACTGCCGGTCGATACGGGCAGATTCGTTGCATTCGGCGATGATGACATGCAGCCCGCCCAGTCGACGCGAAGCTTCATCCAGCAGGATATCGGTGCCCCGCCCCGCCATATTGGTGGCAATGGTGATGCGTCCGGCTTCTCCGGCCCGGGCAATGATGCGGGCTTCCTCCGCGTGACGTTCGGCATTCAGTAATTCGGCCTCGGCACTTCGTTCAGCCAGCAAGCGGGCCAGATGACGGCTGGATTCGACGCTGCGAACCCCCACCAGTACCGGTTGCCCCCGATCGTGTACCCGCAGAATTTCTTCAACCACCGCATTCCATTTGTCTGGTGAGCGGGCATGCACCTGTGGCGGATACGCCCGGGTTTGCCGGGGTTTGTGCGTGGGAATCCTCACGACCCCCAGATGATAGATACGCCACAACTCGTTGGCGGCTTCACTGGCCGTCCCGGTCGTCCCGGCCAATCGTTCAAACCGGCGAAAAAATGACTGAAAACTCATCTGTCCCAGTGATTCGTTGGGATCGGTCAGGGGAACCCCTTCCCGGGCTTCTATGGCTTGATGCAGTCCGGCGGTCAGGCTGCGTTCCGGGGTCATGCGACCGGTAAATTCGTCCAGTAGCACCACTTTGTCTTCCACGACCAGATATTGGTGTCCCGGCAGGATGAAATGCCTGACCATCAGGGCATGACGGATCAGCTCTTCCCGGCGGGCCGGGGTGCGCCATTCGGGCAATAACGCTTCGGCCCGTTGCGCCAGTAATCGGTGGGTACCGTCATGCAGCACCAGCAAGCGGGTGCGGATATCGGCCTGGTAATCCATGCCGGGGCGCAGTTGGTCTGCCAGTTCGCTGGCCCACAATACGGCCTGTTTCAGGCCGGGGCTTTCGCGGGGGGCAGAGAGGATCAGTGGGGTCACGGCTTCGTCGATGAGGATGCTGTCTGCTTCATCGACGATGGCCGTGTGCAAGCCGCGCAGCAACATCAAGGACGAATCCGGGGTTGCTGCTACCTGAGCGGATAGCCAGCGTTCAAAAGCCAAGCGTTCGGAACCCTGGCCGGTACGGGTCAGCAACCGGTCACGCAGAAAATCGCCCAGCAGGGTTTTGGCCGTGACATACACCACGTCGGCATCGTAGTGGGGTTGGCGCAGATCAGGCGATAAATCGCCGGCGGCGGCCGCAACCTGTAAACCACAGGCCCGGTAAAGCGGGCTGTTTTGTTCGGCATCGCGTCCGGCCAGGTAATCATTGGCAGTGATGACATGGCAGGGGCGGCCGCTCCAGCCGGCGAGTATCGCCGCCAGGCTGACCGTGAGGGTTTTGCCTTCGCCGGTAGCCATTTCGGCCAGCCAGCCCCGATGCAGGGCCAGGGCTCCCATATACTGGACGGTATAGGGTGATTTGCGCAGCGTTCGGCGGGCCATTTCGCCGATCAGGGCCAGTGATTCCAGCAGTTGCCCTCCTCCGTCAGTCGGGTCGCGGCGAAATGTTTCGGCTCGCGCCATCAGGCAGTCATGCAGGGCGGTATCCTCCAGTGCGGTGTACCCTGCCTGTAGCGTGGTGCAGCGCAGGGCATCCCGGTACAGGGAGGGATTGTGGGCACGATACCGCTTCCAGAGTCCCTGGAGGCTGTCTACCCAGCCGTCGAGTCCCTCCGGCAGGGGGGGCGGTGTTTGCAGGACGCGCTCGATCATACCCGGAACCGACGTTGCAGAAATTGGCGTAGTCCCCGTTCCCACTGAATCAACAGCGGACGAGAGCTCAAAGTCAGGCGCATGACCCCCAGCCTGCCGTGTGCCGGCAAGGGGGCTGCACCGGACAGATCCGGCAATTCGGCCTGTACCCGGAAGAAGGGTTCTGCGGCGGTCAGGCCGTGCGGATCGGCCGGGTCGACGGCGATCTCGCCGCCTCCCGCCATCCCTAAAGCCCTTGAAGGTAAAATACCGTTTTCATGCGGGACCACCCGGGTATTGCGGGCCAGTATGTTGTCGCCCTCCTGACCGGTCAGTCGTATCTCGGCCTGCTGGATGTGATCCTCAAACAAATGGGTGCCGACCTGCGGCAGCACCGCCACGAAACGCCAGTCGCCGCCTTCGACGATGGAACCGAGCTGGCCTCCCCGGGTAACCCAACGGCCCAGGGTCGCTTCGAATTCCGGGGTACTCCAGATGCCGTTGATGGGAGCCGTCACGGTGAGGGCATCACGCTGTTGTTCCAGTTGTGCCAGGTTTTGTTCAATGGCGACCCGTTGTTGATGCAGGGGCGATAAATCGGCTACCGCCTGGGTGACGGCCCGCAGTTCCTGTGCCTGTAACTGGGCCAACTGGGCCTTGACCGCTTCGATTTCCAGCAGCAGGTCGGGATTCTCCAGCCGTAGCAGCGGTTGTCCGGCTTCGACCCGGTTTCCCGGTGCGGCGACACGCTCGACGATACGTCCTGCGGCATCGGTATACAACTGACGATAACGGGGAGCTTCCACTACGCCTTCGATGCGCACCCTGTCGGGTGCCGGCAGAATACCCACGATGCCTATCCCGGTAACGCCGAGCAGGCCAGTGATCAGAATGGCCCGGGTGCGCTGCGCCCCCAGTTTGGGGTTGCTGATCAGGTAACGCAGTAACTTGAACACCGGCATGACCAGTACGCTAAACCCCATGATCCAGGCCAGGGCCACGCCGAGATCAAGGTATTGCTGGGCGATGAAAAAGAGGATGGTGAACATCAGCACCACCCAGTACAACAGGCTCAGGATGCCATACAGCGGAAGGATGATGACTTCGGCCCGGTTGTGGGCCGCCGGTTGGGTTGAGGGTAACTGAAACAGAAAACGTTCGATGAGGTAACGGATTTGTTCCCGCGAGCGTTGGTACAGGTTGGGCGTGTCGAGCAGGTCGACCAGGATATGATACCCGTCGAAGCGTAGCAGCGGGTTGAGGTTGAACAGGGCCGTAGAGACACTGGCAGCAAAGATGACGTTGTAAGCCAGCGCATTGAGGGTTCCGGGTGCGGTATTGGCCCAGATCAGGGCGGCCACGGCGGCCACCGATAACTCGGACAGTACCCCGGCAAAACCGACGAAAACCCGCTGCATCCGGTTCCGAAAACCCCAGGAGGAAGAGGCATCGACATAAGGCATGGGGGCAAACATCAGCAGCATCAGGCCCAGGGTATGCACCTCACCCCCATGATATTTACAGACGGCGGCATGCCCCAGTTCATGCACCAGTTTGGCAATGATGAAGCCCACGTACAGCAGGATCAGGTTGCCCGGTGCCAGAATGCCGGCCGATTGCTGGAACAGGTCATCGGCCCGGTTGATCAGGGCCAGAATTCCGGTCGTGAGCAGCAGCAGATACAGGGTAATGCCGGTACGACTCAACAAGGCATCAATGAGTGGGCGGGCCTTTTCCAGCCATTGATCCGGGTCGAACACCGGGATGCGGATGGACAGGAAACCCATCCACAGGGCCACCCGCTCCTTGTTGCGGCGGCGGGTATAACGCTCGAACAGACTGGCGGCAGCCGTGTTGCGATCGTACTGCAACAGGTTGGACAGATTGAGCTGCCCCAACAGTTGTACCACTTCTTCCTGACTCAGGGCTTGTTCGGGTTCGACCAGCAGGGTTTCCTGCCAGACTGCGTCGATGGTGCGTTCCAGGCTCAGACGACTGATGAAACGATAGGCTTCGGCTGAAACCCGAAACCAGTCGCTACCCAGGGTATCCCGCAAAATCACCCAGTGTTCTCCCTGAAAAAACTGTCGATGAGCCTGTACGCCGGTACGCAGGGCGGCCCGGACAGGGGCCACCCGATGCCAGGCATCACTAAAGGTGCGGGTAGGAGCTTCGGTAGTGGACATGGTTGATTCTCGTGGTTGGGGAGTGGGGGTGTCTCCCACCCGCTTTATAGCCCGGATGACCGCGCTGCCAGGATTCAATCCGGGTTTACGGTGAGGCTACGCTTTGCAGTGGCACATTGACAGAACGGCGCACACCCTCGATATCCAGACCCAGGCGCAAACTGACCGCAGACTGAATGTCGGGCCGGTCAGGAAATAACAGATAAGCCTCCGCCAGCCGACCGGAATCAACCCGGTAAGGCGACATGACAGGTCGGGCCGAGGTCTGGCGGGTATCAATGGCCAGCGGATTGGCATCAGCCACCCGTGACAACAAACCTGGCCTCGATGGACGTGAATCAGCCGGGGATGTCCATAATCCAAAGGCCAGCCCGTTTCGAAAACCATCACCCCATAAACGATTGAAAGCGGCTTGCCGGGCTGCATCACCTAGCGGAGCCAGTGCGATGCGGTTTTTGACCTGATCGCCGGTCAATATCGGCCAGGCCTGATGGTGTCGGTCAATCAGGAAGGACTGCTGGGGCAGTAAATGTAACGCCGTTCTGCCGCGATGATCGATCAGGCAACGTACCGGCAACAAACCGGCTGCCCGCATATCGAAACCGAATGTCGCGTGGGCCGCTTTTGCATCGGTGTACAGTTCGGCCTGTAGCGTAGTGTTGAACAAGCGGAAGGCCTGTTCGCCCATCGGTAAGCGGGGGGCGGATACCGGATCCTCCCGATGCGGGGTACATGCCGGAAACAAGGCCAGGACGAGCAATAGTCCGATCGGTGTCAACCCTTTGAGAAGGTTCTCTATGGTTCTGGATAAAATCATGCTGCGTATATCAAAAAGTGACCGGGACAGGGATAATTGGGCGTGTTTCCATTTTACCGCAGTAAACTCCAAACCGAGCAATATGGTTTTTGATTCCGATTCCAGCAAGCCCGAAACCCCGTCCAACCCCGGTCTGACCGATGCCCAGCACGCCCTGCAACAACTCAAGTCCTGGGTACAATCGCAGATCATAGGCCAGGATATCCTGATCGAACGCATGCTCATCGCCTTGCTGGCCGATGGCCACCTGCTGGTAGAAGGCGCACCCGGTTTGGCCAAGACCCGGGCCATCAACATACTGAGCCAGGGTATCGAGGCTGATTTCCATCGCATACAGTTCACACCTGATCTCTTGCCGGCCGATCTGACCGGTACCGACATCTACCGTCCCCAGGACGGCAGCTTCCAGTTTCAGCCAGGGCCTTTGTTCCATAACCTGATCCTGGCAGACGAAATCAACCGGTCGCCGGCCAAGGTGCAATCCGCCCTGCTGGAAGCCATGGCCGAACGGCAGGTCACGGTCGGTCGGGAAACCTACCCGCTGCCTCCCCTGTTCATGGTCATGGCGACCCAGAACCCGCTGGAACATGAAGGCACTTACCCTTTGCCCGAAGCACAGCTTGACCGGTTCATGTTGTATGTCCGTATCGGCTATCCCGAACCCCGACACGAGCGGGCCATATTGAAACTGGCCCGCACGGAAGCCCGCCATTCCCCGGTGAGTGATTTCAAACCGCTGGATCAGAAAACCCTGTTTGCCGCCCGGCGGGAAATCGCTGACCTTTACATGGCCGATGCACTGGAGGAATACCTGGTTCAGTTGATCCTGGCGACCCGTAATCCCGCTGCGTGGGGTGAGGAGCCGGATCGCTGGTTGCAGTATGGTGCAAGCCCGAGGGCAACCATCGCCCTGGACCGGGCCGCCAGGGCTCAGGCCTGGCTCAGGGGACGCTGCTATGTATCGCCCGAAGACATCCAGGCCCTGGCACCGGATATTCTGCGTCATCGCCTGATTTTGACTTACGAGGCGGAAGCAGAGGGTATTACGACAGATCATTGTATTCAGTCCCTGCTGCGCAGGGTTGCTGTACCTTGAGGGGTTGTCGAGACGGTTCGAATGTCTCCAAATGAATCAGCCTCATGTCAATGTTGGTGCAAATGATTCATGTTGGTGCAACAAGGTGGAGGATCGGGGTAACGATCCCGGCAGCACGGGCATCCTGCCCATCTTTGCGGCCAGCATGGCTGCGCTTCCATGGCCTTACTCTGATGGCAGGCGGCCAAACCCTGACGAACCGTAACCCTGCGGGGCAGTACGAATCCCTTTAGCCCTTGCCTCGCCATTGGCCTTGATGTTGCTTGGGTTCCGTCACCATGAACGACTCACACTTGCCTTCTACATACCTGCGCATACTGGATCACCTGACCAACGCAGTTTTACTGTTCGACCCTGACTGCCGGTTGGAATACATCAACATGGCCGGGGAAATGTTGTTGTCCGTTAGCGCGCGTCAGGTGGTCGGCGTGCGGTTCGCGGAGCTTTTTTTTCTGCAGGAACATGACATGGAAGGCGACCTGCGGCAAACCCTGCAACACGGTGTTTCCCTGATACGGCGCAATCTTTCCATCGGACAACCGGCTCACCCGATTACCGTGAATGTCACCATGACTCCCGTACTCGAACATGAATTGCCGGTGGGGGTGGTGGTTGAAATTGAACAGGTGGATCGACATATCAGAATTTCGATGGAAGAGCAGTTGTTGGCGCAGCATAATGCGGCCCGGATGCTGCTGAGGGGGTTGGCGCACGAGATCAAGAATCCCCTGGGCGGGCTCAGGGGAGCTGCTCAGTTGCTCGACCGTGAGTTGATGGATGCAGAATTGCGGGAGTACACCAGGATCATCATGGAGGAATCAGACCGGCTGCAATCGCTGGTGGATCGAATGCTGGCCCCCAACAAACCCCCCCGCAAAAACCCCCTCAACATTCACCGGGTGCTGGAAAGGGTGAGGCAACTGGTTCAGGTCGAGGCCCCTCCCGGTGTCGTCATCGAACGGGATTATGATCCCAGCATTCCCTTGATCGATGGTGACAGCGACCAACTCATTCAGGCCATCCTGAACATCGTTCGCAACGCGGCCCAGGCCGTGGGGCAACGGGGGAACATCATCCTCAGAACCCGTATTCACCGCCAGGTCACCATAGGGCCCCGTCGTAATCGCATGGCGGCCAAAATCGAGGTCATTGACAATGGCCCCGGCATCAAACCCGAACTGCTGGGCCAGATTTTTTACCCCATGGTGACCGGACGCGCCGATGGCACGGGCCTGGGTCTTTCCATCGCCCAGTCACTGATCAACCAGCATGGCGGGCTGGTGGAATGTGCCAGCGTACCCGGCAATACCGTATTCTCAATTTTCTTGCCCTTGGAGACGGAGCATGACTGATACAGCCCAGGTCTGGGTCGTGGATGACGACCGTTCGATACGTTGGGTACTCGAAAAGGCTTTACAAAAAGCCGCCATCAGTACCCGTTGTTTTGCCAATGCGGATAACCTGCTGAGTGCCCTGGAACTGGCCAAACCGGATGCCATTCTGACCGATATCCGCATGCCCGGCATGGATGGGCTGGAACTGCTCAAGCAACTGCAAATTCGCCATCCCCAGTTGCCGGTCATCATCATGACCGCTCATTCCGATCTGGAGAGTGCCGTATCGGCCTTTCACGGGGGGGCTTTCGAATATTTACCCAAGCCTTTCGATGTCGATGAAGCGGTCGACCTGGTGCGACGGGCCTGCGCCCAGAATCAAACGCCGAAGCAAGATCTCGCACCACCGGCCGCGACGGCCCGCACCCCCGAAATCATCGGCGAAGCCCCCAGCATGCAGGAGGTTTTCCGGGCCATTGCCCGGTTGGCCCGTTCGCATATTACCGTGCTGATCAATGGGGAGTCGGGTACCGGCAAGGAGCTGGTCGCTCGCGCACTCCACCGGCATAGTCCCCGTGCGGACAAACCCTTCATTGCCCTCAACATGGCGGCCATCCCCCGTGACTTGCTGGAATCCGAATTGTTTGGTCATGAACGGGGTGCCTTCACCGGTGCGCAGGCCCGCCGATCGGGACGTTTCGAGCAGGCCGATGGTGGCACCCTGTTCCTCGATGAAATTGGCGCTATGTCTGCCGACTTGCAGACCCGTCTGCTGAGGGTGCTGGCTGATGGTGAGTTTTTCCCGGTCGGTGCCCATACGCCGGTCAAGGTCGACGTGCGGATCATTGCAGCAACTCACCAGAATCTCGATGCCCTGGTCGCTGAAGGCCGCTTTCGGGAGGATTTGTTTCACCGTCTCAATGTCATCCGCATCCATTTGCCACCGCTCAGGGAACGACGACAGGATGTTCCCTTGTTGCTCAGGCATTTCCTGAACGAAGCCAGCCTCGAACTCAAGGCTGAAACCAAGGTACTCTTGCCTGAAGTGGAGCATTACCTGTGTCGACTGGACTGGCCCGGCAATGTACGCCAACTGGAAAATACCTGTCGCTGGATTACGGTCATGGCGGCGGGCAAGGAAGTGCATCTCGATGACTTGCCACCTGAATTACTGAGCATAAAAGCCCCCGAAACAGGCCCGATCATCGAAACCTGGCAGGAAGTCTTTCAGCATTGGGTCGATCAGCGACTAAAACGGGGGGATCGCAATATCGCCAGGGATGCCATCGAGTCGGCTGAAGGCATTCTTATTATTACGGCCCTGCAGGCGACCCGGGGTCGTCGACAGGAAGCCGCCAAATTGCTGGGCTATGGCCGTAATACATTGACCCGGAAGATTGCAGAACTGAATCTGGACGTGTAGGGGTATGTTCGTGACCAAACGGTATGGCGGTGACCTGATTCACTGCCAGCGTGATGAGATCGGTGTCATCGAAGTCGTTGATACCGCTGGAATCCGTAGCCTCCATTTTGGCAACAGAAGCCGTCAAAGCGCGTTCTCCCTGGCCGCACCGGAAAAAGTCGAATTGAGCTACATCCGCGCCATGTTGCTCAATCTGGTCTTCATGCCTCAACCCGAACGTGTCCTGATTCTGGGGTTGGGGGGGGGATCGCTGGCCCGTTTCTTTTTGCAACATTACCCGGCTACCCAGGTTGTTGTAGTGGAATATCGTCGTGCGGTTGTCAGCGTGGCACGTCGTTTCTTCGGTGTGCCTGAATCATCCCGCCTGGCTCTTCATGTCGCGGACTGTCGTGACTACATTCAGCAAGCCATTGCCGAAGGCAGGGTACCGTTCGATCAAATCTACATTGATGCCTTCGATATGGATGGTTTATCGCCCTCCATCAACCGCCCCGATTTTTTCGAGCATTGCAAACAGTTGCTGCATCCAGCCGGCAGTCTCGCCATCAATCTCTGGGGACACCATCGTTTGTGCCTCAATTATTCCCTGCATTTACTCGGTTCACGTTTCCCTGACAAAAGCCTTTACCTTCGGGTACCCCACAAGGAGAATGTAGTCGGCTTTGGCCTGGGCCAGGCTGCATCCCGGGATATCGCAAAGGAAAGTCAAACGGCCATGCGGTTACAACAACGATTGGCTCTGGAACTTCCCGAGTTCCTGCCAGGCTGTATCCCCGTCCCGGTCTCAACGCCCTCTTGAGATCAGGAAAAGTATCCTGCCTTCGGGTGTGGAAACCCGATTCCAATCCATGTCGCGATAGCGACACAAAGCCCATTGACCTCCCCATTCATACCCCTTGCCAGTAATAGTCCAATAAACCATACTTCTGTCATAAAATTCGAGTGCAATGAAACGTCGACATCATCTCATCCCGAACCTACGTGATTTTTGATTCATGCTTTCATTTTTGAGCCATACAAACGGATCAGCGCGTCGAACCGGCGGGAGCGGTGCATGATCGATACCCTGTCATTCATTGAAGTCTTTGAACGGCTATCGACCCAGCCCCTGTTTCTGTGCTCCCCGGTCGAAGGGTTCCGCTTCGTTTATGCCAACCCGGCAGCAATCCAGCACCTCGGCTATTCCCGCGATCAACTCGCTGCCCTGCGGTATCCGGCTACCGCGTCCTTCCCCCTGATTCATATCCAGGAACAATGGGACAAGCTGACTGTTGACGATAACATTCAGGTCGCAACCCACATCCTGCCGAAAGAAGGCGAACCCATCGCCGTAGAAATGTCCCTGCACCGTCTGCCCCATGAAGGGCAGCTTTTGCTGCTGGGCCATTTCAGAGTCCTGCGGTCACAGGATACGATGGAACGACAACTGGCCGAAGCCCAGGCGGCGACCCGGCAGGCACTGACCGTACGTGACCAGTTTCTGACGCACATGTCACATGAATTGCGCACCCCCCTCAACGGCATCATTGGCTTGAGTCATTTAGCCCGCGATACCGAATCACTGACCCTGGCCCGGGATTATTTTCGACAGATCAATCAATCGGGCGAATACCTGTTATCTACCGTCAGTGACATTCTTGATTTTTGTCAGGTAGAGAGCGGGATCGTTACGCTAAACCCGGTCAGCTTCAATCCGGCCATACTGATCAGGGAGGTTTTTCAGCGCGTCAAACCCCTTGCGACGGCCAAAGGCCTCAAATTGAACAGTGACATCGAACCGACTTTGCCGGGTTATCTGATGGGAGATGCTCAAAGGTTACGCCAGGTGTTGCTCAAACTGGTCGAAAATGCGGTTAAATTCACCCTCCTCGGCGAGGTTTGTATCCGGGTTCAACGGGGACTGACTCTCGATGACCATCGTATCCTGGTGCACATTGCGGTCAGCGACACCGGCGCAGGTATCCGGCCGGAAGACCGGCCCCGCCTGTTCAGGGCATTTGAGCAACTCGACCCTTCCGATTGTCGTCATCATCAGGGCAGTGGACTCGGTCTGGCTCTGGCCTGGCATCTGGTGAAACTGATGGGGGGAAGCCAAATCCATCTGGATAGCACGCCCGGTCAGGGCAGCACGTTCAGTTTTGAACTCCCCTTCGATCCTGCCAGTGTCAGTCAGATGAAGCAATATGACATTCAGGTTCTGGATGAGAAACCACTGCGCGGGTTGAATATTCTGATCGTGGAGGACAACTACATCAATTGCACGATTCTTCGTGCCATGGTGGAGAAAGCCGGGGCCACCACGGCCGTAGCCGAGAACGGTGCCGTTGCCGTGGACAAACTGAGAAACAGTGCACACGACACCTATGATGTCATCCTGATGGACATCCAGATGCCAATCATGGACGGCTATACGGCTACCCGGTTAATCCGTGAAGATTTGAAACTGCACCGCATCCCCGTCATTGCAACGACAGCCCATACCCTGAGCAGTGACCGGCAAGCCTGCCTGGATGCCGGCATGAATGCACATATCGGCAAACCCATCGACAGGCAGTTGTTGATCCCCGTCATCCTGCAATACCTGCCCGGCAAGGATGATTTCCCGCTGGACATCGTACCATCGATGGACGATCACCCCCTGCAACTGGCCGCACTCGTCAACATGAACCGGATTTTCAAGGCATCCATCCCCAATGTACGGGCCACGCTACTGTGCATCGGCAACGATGAACACCTTTACTGTGAATTGATCCGGCTGTTTGTTTTACAACATACCGGCGACATGCAGCACCTCGATGAATGCTTGCAACAGGCCGATCATGCCCAGGCCCGCACGATTAGCCATACCCTCAAGGAACTCACCCATACCCTGGGTCTCATGCCACTGCATGAAGCCATGGCCCGGCTTTACTTCCGGTTACAGACCCACCCCGGGGAACGACCCGGGGCAGAGTTGAAACTGGCTGCCACCGAAATGCAAACCACGATCAGGACGCTCCGACAACTCCTGCTCGGATTACCTTTGTGATGACTTATGACACTCATTCTGACCAGCCCGAAATCGTCTCACCTATCGGATGCCTCCCTGAACAACACGGTGGATTTGAGTAACTGTGACCGGGAGCAGATACAGTATGTTGAAGCCATACAACCGCACGGGGCCATGCTCATCCTGGAGGAGCCTACACTCCGCATCATCCAGTACAGTGCCAATATCTCCGCGTTTCTGGCGATTACCGAAGCAAACTGGCAGGGCAGCACGCTGTCCGCCCTGTTGGGCGAAGCACTGACCCGTGCGATAAAAAGGACTTTGGCCGGCAGTGAACTGGACAGAACCTATTTGCACCTGTTGAGCTTTCCGGATTCCGCTGAACCGGGAACCACGGTTCATCTGTTCGGTAACCGCATGGATGACCTGCTGATACTGGAGTTCGAAAAAGCCGTTGCCACTACCGCCCTGCATGAAGAATTGTCCATCCATACCCTGCACAATGCCTTGCCCCTGCTGAAACGCCAGGGCAAACTCGAGGACTTTCTGCAACGCGCCAGTGATCTGATTAAAACCTATACCGGGTTCGAGCGGGTCATGATCTACCAATTTCTGCCGGACGGGAGTGGTCATGTCATCGCGGAGTCGAGGGAACCTCAACTCGAGGCCTACCTGGGTCTGCATTACCCCACGAGCGATGTGCCGGAGCCTGCGCGACAACTGTTCAGGTTACGGACGGTCAGATTCCTGCCCGATGTCGACTACACCCCCGTTCCCCTGCTGCCATCCTGTCGGGAGGCGGGACTGGAACACCCGGTCGACCTGAGTTTTTCCACACTGCGCAGTGTATCGATCATGTACGGCGTGTACCTGCAAAACATGGGGGTCAAATCGACGCTGGTCATGCCCCTGTTGATCAATCGCAAGGTATGGGGACTGGTATCCTGCATGCAGCATTCCGCTCCCCGATACCTGTCCTATCCCGATCGCATTCCAGCCGAACTATTGTCCGGTGTCATTAGCCAGTGGTTACGCGAATATGAAGACAGCGATTACGACCAATACCGGGACTTGTTAAACCAGACGTTGACGCACCAGACGGATCGTGCAGCCGGCCAGGTCAGCCTTCACTGTTCGGCAGAAGCCATAGCAGGTCTCAACCTGCTTGAAACCTTCGATGCCGATGGTGTCGCCGTACTCATGGGAGAAAGCCTGGTCCTGCAGGGACATACTCCGCCGGAAAACCAGGTCAGGCAACTGGCCGACTGGTTGTCCCAACAAAACCATACCCTCTACGTGACCGACAAACTGGCTGAAGACTACCCACCCGCCGCCGGGTTCGGGGATGCCTTTGCGGGGCTTTTGGCCATCATTCTGCCCAAAGCCAGTGAAAACGCCCTGATCTGGTTTCGCAAGGAATACCAGCAGGAAGTCTGCTGGGCCGGTAATCCCGATAAACCGGTCATTGTTCGGGGTGAGGGAGCCTTGAAGGAATTACATCCCCGCAATTCATTCGCCTTGTGGAAACAGGTCACCCGGGGCAGATCCCGGATGTGGCTGGATTGCGAACTCGAATATGTCAGACGGTTGCGACAGGCATTGGCCGACATCATGCTGCAACGCATCAAACTGACGGAGGAACTGGATTCGAATCTCCAGCTTCGGCAGCAGGAACTGGACGGTTTTTTTTATTCGGCAGCCCATGACCTCAAGGAACCCTTGATGGGGATCCGCAATTACATACAGCTCGTCAAACTGGAGGAAGAGAAAAACCTGTCCGGCCAAAATGTCAAACGGGTCGATACCCTGCTGCAATTGACCTACCGGATGGAGGAAACCCTGAAATCCCTGATGTGGTTCTCCACGACCGGCAAGAATCCCATGGATATCAGGCATCACTCACTGAAAGAACTGGTCAGGGAGGCGGCAGAGACGGTCATCACGGCTTACCCCAGGCTGGATATCCGTATCGAGATTCAGGCTGATCTGCCAACGATCCCGTGTGATGCCGTCAAGGTCAAGGTCATCTACCAGAATCTCATCCGCAACGCCGTCAAATACAATGACAACACCGTACGGATCATCGAGGTCGGTTATTATCAGAGTACGGGGACGCCGGTTCTTTTTGTCAGGGACAATGGCATCGGCATACCCGCCGAGCATCACGCCACGATCTTCCAGCTATTCCGCCGTTTACACTCCAGCGAAGCCTACGGTGGGGGCTCAGGAGCCGGCATGACCATCGTTCAGAAAGCCATCCAGCGACACGGTGGCCATATCTGGCTGGATTCGGCACCCGGCAAGGGAACGACCTTCTTTTTCACGCTGACCCCGGCCTCAACGCAGGGCATACACTCATGAGTACGACACCGCACATACTCGTCGTCGATGACTCCGAGGTTGATTTCGACCTCATTTGCTGGGGATTACGACAAAACGGGATTGATTCTCCCGTCACCCGGGCCGGAACGGCAGAAGCCGCACTTGCAGCCCTCGGTGTTCGGTCGGGTAGCCCCAAATGCACAAAAAACGACTTGCCTTACCTGATCATCGTGGATATCAACATGCCGGGTATGGGAGGGTTCGGGCTGCTGGAACAACTCAAACAACATCAGGCTTCGTCGGAAATACCCGTCGTGATCATGTCTGCGTCCAGTAATCCGGCTGACATGGCAATCAGTTACCAACGGGGGGCGGCCTGTTTCGTACGCAAGCCCACCACGCTGGGTGGATACGCCGGGAAAATGGGCGAGGTCATGAAGCTTCTTTTCGCGCAATAGCCGTTTCCTGATGGCTAGTGGAGCTTCCCGGTTGTGGGCCATATCCCGTGGCCCGGGTTAAATGATGCCCGGGAAATCGTCCCCGCTACCCTTGTTCAAAACCAGACCCAGCAAGTGGGTATCCTCCAGCAAATGCAGGGTATGCCGTAATTCATCAGGTTTATGTCTTCCGTCCTCCACCACCAGCAGAACACCATCCACCTGCGGCAAAAACAGGCGGGTCCTGTCATCCTGTAACAGGGCCGGACAGTCAAACAACAGAACCCGCGATTCATAGCGGGTTTTGAGTTCTTGTATCAAATCCTGCAATCGTCGGCTGGCCCCCCATTCGGGCGGGTATTGCCCGCCCTTACCGCCGGGAATGACCACCAGACCCGCTATCCCCGGATTGAATAAAATCTGCTCAAGTGATACCTCACCGCTCAGGTAGTCGGTCAATCCGGCCGTGGGTGGCAGCCCCAGATAGCGGGCAAGCCGTGGATTGCGAAAATCCATGTCGACCAACAGGACCGTCTGGTTTCCTTCCAGCGCCATGGCAATGGCCAGGTTGGCTGCCATCATGGTTTTTCCGGTTCCCGCAGACGGACTGGTGACCGCTACGCTATTCCAGTGCTGTGTCCGCAACTGATGCAGCAAACGGGTTCTCAGAATGCGAAACAGATCACAGTGGGGGTCGTGCAGTAACCCCATGATGATACGGTGGTGCGCGAGTATCCCGGCATCGCGTTCCAGTACCGGGGTCTGGGTGTAGGTGAATTCAGTGGGTCGGGCCGGAAACAGGGATTTCAGTGTCATGCGAAGGGACTCCGGGTGCAAAAGTGAAGTTTGAGCCCATGACGAAACCGGTCTCGGGCAGAGGCCACGGGATCATGGTGGCCAGCAGTAGCACCATTCCAATCAGGACGAGCGCCAGACTCAGGCGGTGATGCCGCTCACGACGTTGCCGTCCATCCTGTTCGAGCGGTGTTTCCAGGTAGGGGATCACCACCAGCGGCGTGATTCCGGTAGCGCGGATCAAGCCGTTCTGTCCGTGTACCCGGGGATATAGCGAATCCTGCAGGAGAACGATACCTATCCCTCCCAGCAAGCCCAGGAACAGCCCGGCCAGGATGATTTTACGCTGGAGGGAATAATCGGGACGGGCCGGTAAATCAGGCGGTTCCAGCAGGGTTACGGTATGCCCGTGGGGTTGAGCCCCCAGATTCAGGAGCAGGAGCGCGTCGGTGAGTTTTTCCTTGAGCCGGACGTACTGCGCACTCAGGGTGTCCCGTTCGCGGATCAACTGGCCATAATCCTTCTCGACCAACGGAATCAGGGCGATTTTTCGCTCCAGTATGGTCAGGGCTTCCTGAATCTGGCGTCGGCGGCTACCGTTTGCGGAATTCTCTCCCCCGAACCGACCCACCTGACCCGGGGCTTCCGGGCGGGATCCTCATCAAAACCCAGTGATTCCATTTGCAGGCGGATGCGTTTGATATCCGGGTGCGCGGGAAGGTAACGACTGGACAAAATCTGATATTCCTGTTCGAGTCGTAACCGCGAAGGCACTTCCCGTCCGGGTTGCGTTGGTTCGGGTTCTCTGTTTTCCTGCCGTTTGGCGGCCATTGTTTGCAGTTCCCTCAGTTCATCCCTCAGGTGTGTAAGGGTAGCAAGATTATCGGCCCGCTGTTCGGGCAAGCTGCCATCGTGCTGCAGGCGGAATTGGCTGATGCGATTTTCAATCGCATGAATCGAGGCTTGCCATTGATCGGTTTGGCTTTGAAGCAGTTCGACGGTTTGGCGGGCCTGTTCGTTACGTTCTGCATCATTGCCTGCAATGAGACGTTCTACCAGAACCTGCACGGTTTGCCGGGCGAGAGCCGGTTGTTCATGCCGGAACGAGAGGGTAAACGGGATTTCGTTTTCCTCAGCGTCCCCGGAGGGTTGCAGTTCGGATTTGAGGCGCTGGATTTCCAGCGTTTTGCGGAAAATTTCGATCCGTTCCTGCACGGTACGCTGAGGTTGCCCGGGGTACAGGTGCAAGGTCTCGATGATGTTCAGTATTACCGGATTGGTCAGATTTTTTTGCAGCAGGGTCCGAACCTGTTGGCCTGCATCACCCGGATTGGCCGAAGGAACGACGTAACGGTCACGCGGAGCATGCACCAGCAGGGTGGCTGTCGAGAGGTAACGACAAGGCAGGACGTAGGCGATGAGCATACTCAGCCCGGCAATCAGGCCAAAACCCAGCAACAGTGTGCCCCGACGACGCCGCAGTACGGCCAGATGATCCCGCCAACCGGTTTCGTATTGTTGCATGTGCCGTGAATCTCCCTGTGGTTCTAACCCTGTCCGTAATGGCGGAAATGGTGCGGTATCCCTGCAATGCCGACAATAGGTAAGTCTGCTGATGTACCTGCAGCAAGACATGCGGCTTAATGGCTACTTCAATCCATTCATGCTTCAAGGAGAAATCAGGCGTGTACAGGGAGGTTAACGTTCATTCACGACAAACCACAACCGGAGCCGCTCGACTGGATCCGGTCAAGCCGGGCAGACAAGCCGAATCCGCTTACGGACAGATACTGCGTTCATCGTTCCTGATGGGAGGATCATCACTGCTGGTCGTTTTGATTAGCCTGATCCGCATCAAGGGTATAGCGTTGATGGCTGGGCCTGCGGGAATAGGTCTCTGGGGTATTTATCTGTCCATCGTCGATCTGGTGCAAATCTTGGCCGGCCTGGGGATTTTCAGCAGCGGCCTCCGTCAGGTAGCCGCAGTGGCAGGCGATGGAAACCCGCGAAACCTGGCCCGCACGGTGTGGGTATTACGACGGGCGGCCTTGATCCTGGGAGGATTGGGTACGGTTTTCCTGGCGGTCATGGCTGGCCCGATAGCACGCTGGACTTTCGGTGATGAATCGCAGGCAGAACCGATCATGGGCCTGTCCCTGGCCATACTGCTGCGCATCATGGCCGAGGCACAGACAAGCCTGCTGCAGGGCTTGCGTCGGGTCGACGAACTGGCCCGTATGACCATCGTGGTCGCCGTATTGAATACATTCAGTAGCCTGGCCTGGATTCAGGCCCGGGGCGTTGCGGGTATCGTTCCGGCCCTGGTGACACTGGCGGCCCTCAACCTGCTGGTTTCAGTCTGGTATGGCCGCAGTATCCGTCTGCCCCGGGTGTCCGTCGGTCCCGTCAGAATCAGACGGGAGATCACAGGCTTGCTTGGACTGGGGCCTGCTTTTCTGGCCAGTGGCCTGATGGTGATGGGAACCGCTTACCTGATCCGTCTCATGATCCTGAATCGACTCGATCAGCAGGCGGTCGGTTTGTATCAGGCAGCCTTTGCGCTGGGATGGCTGTACGTCAGTCTGGTTCTGCAGGCCCTGGGATCCGATTTTTATCCCCGGCTGACGGCCGTCGCCAACGATTTTGCGGCCTGCAACCGGATGGTCAATCAACAGATCAGAATTGGCCTGTTGCTGGCCGTGCCCGGTGTACTCGCCACTCTGCTGCTGGCCCCCGGGGTCATCGAGATTTTCTACAGTCAGGAATTCCGGGCTTCGGTTGAACTGCTGAGGTGGTTATGTCTGGCCATGAGTTTCCGGGTGGTCTCCTGGCCCATGATGTTCATTCTGCTGGCGCAGGGTTCCAGAATCCACTTTTTCTGGAGTGAAGCCGTTTTTACGCTGCTCTGTCTGGGATTGACCTGGCTGGGCCTGCTGCAATTCGGACTGAACGGCGCAGGCATGGCCCTGTTTGTCGCCCAGTTATCCCACTCGTTGCTGATGTATGCCATCGTGCATCGCCTGTGTGATTTCCGTTTGACCGGTGAAAACCTGCAACTGGCGGGATTGGGGGCCGGCACGGTGGGGCTGGTTTTCGCCGGGTTTCATCTGGTGGATGAAACCCTGGCCTGGGGGGGCGGTTTTGTGGGTTTGATGGCCAGTCTGTTCTTTGTGGCGCATCATCTGCTCGACCTGATCCCTCCCCGGTTGATCCCTTATCCATTGGTCTGGTTACTGACCCGGCAGTCCTGTTCTGTCGTATACGACCGCAGGGCCTGGCGTCTCGGCATGCTGACCGTGCTGGGACTCTGGGGCTTCTGGTATGAAGAGGCTTACGGATGGAAAAGCGGATTCAGTCATTTTGTCAATTTTCCGGGAGTCACCCCCTGATGAAACCTTTGCGGAACATTGCGGCTTGGCTACTCATTCTGGGCCTGAGCGGTATTTGCCTCATGGCCGGTACGGCAAGGGCTGCCGAGCCGGTTTACCGGCTCAATCCGGGAGACCGGCTGGCGATACGGGTGTGGCACGAGGATAAACTCGACACCAAAACAGCCGTATTACCGGACGGTACCCTGTCGTTTCCCCTGACCGGCTCGGTAGTGGCTGCCGGTAAAACCCTGCTTGAAGTGGAATCCGAACTGGAAACCCGACTCACGAAATACCTGCGGGAACCCGAAGTCAGTGTCCGTCTCATCGCGGCACGGGGTAATACGGTTTATGTGACCGGCGAAGTGGTACATCCCGGCGCCTATGTCATGGTGCGTCCTACCGATATTCTGCAAGCCTTGAGCATGGCCGGTGGTCTGACCGCTTATGCCCGTAAACGCCGCATCCTGGTGTTACGGCGTGAGCCGGGCGGTTCGTTCGATCGTATCCGGTTCGATTACGGTGAAGTGGAAGACGGTGAAGCCCTGCACACCAATATCATCCTCAAAGGCGGTGATACCGTGGTTGTTCCCTAGATTTACCCGTATGCGAGCGATTTTCATGCACCGGATGATGGCCATCATGGTCTCTGGACTGTTGGCCAGCTCCCCGGTCGGGGCAGCCGAATGGCTGACACAAGCCCATCTACAACAGCAACTGGGCTATAACGACAATATGGGCTTCGTTACGCAAGGCGAGGATTCCGTGTTGTCCTATAGCCTGAGACCGGCTATCGAAATACAGGAAAAAAACCGCGACAGTGAGGTTGAAATCAAAGCCGGAGCGGACATCCGCCGCAATGATGATCCGCGCTGGGATTGTGATAACTTCAACCTGGAAACCCGCGATGAATACCGGCTGGGGCGTATGGGCGCGGGTTTTTCCGGTGGATACACGCAGGGTTGCAGCTACTTGCAGCAACTGGTCGACATCGGTTTGCTACGGCCCCGGCTGGACTACCGTCAGTTCGAGCTGTCACCGTCCTGGTACTGGCACTGGGGGCAGCGGGACAGGCTGACCGCTGCAGCCGGTTACTCCCGCCGGGAATACGATCGAAATCCGGGTGAACCCTCGGCCGCGTTCACCGGTAACGAGACCTGGTCATTCGAACTGGGTGAGGCTCATCAGTGGAACCCGCGTTTATTGCTGGATGGCCAGTTGATCCTGACCAGCATCCATTATGCCGACAAAACCGTTGCGGATCAGGTCGTACAGGGGGTGCAACTGGGAGGACATTATCAACTCACCCGTACGCTGAAAGTCAGCCTGGGCGGAGGTCCCCGCCGGGTGCAAACCCACTCCACTCCGGACTCGAATGAAGCGGTCAGTTGGGGTCATGCACTTCAGTTCGATCTCGACCATGAGACCCCCCTCCACCGGATAACTGCCCGGTATTCCAGCACCATAGCACCCAGTGCGCTGGGTCAGGTGTTACAGTATCAAACGCTGTCATCCCGCTATCAATACCGCATCGATCCCGGCTTATCCCTGCATCTGGAAGCCGGGTATTACCGCACGGACTCCTTCGATGGCTCATCAACCGTCGATGCCTTTGACCGGGACTATGTCGCTTTGTCGGTTGGTCTGAGCTGGCAGCTGACCCGGAATCTGGACATTACCCTGGATTATGGCTACCAATTCCAGCAATACGACGATCGCCCTGGACAGGCGCACGCCAACAGTCTCATGCTGGGGTTGGGCTATGACCATGATTTTTGATTTTGTCTGCACATGCCTTCTCTGTTGGCGGCCTGTTCCGTTAGAATCCCGTCTTTTCTACGGGTACCGGCACAGACATGCATACACAGACAATACTGGTCACAGGTTCTGCCGGATTCATTGGCGCGGCATTATCTGCTGCCCTGTTGGCACGGGGAAACAGCGTCATTGGCCTGGACAACCTCAATGACTACTACGAAGTCAGCCTGAAACAGGCCCGTCTGGCCCGCCTCACGGCGCATCCCGCATTCACCGAGGTGCGAATCAGCCTGGAAGATCGCGAAGGATTGCTGGCCCTGTTCCGGCGGCATCGTCCGCAGCGGGTGGTCAATCTGGCGGCTCAGGCCGGTGTGCGCTATTCCCTGACCAACCCCCATGCCTACATCGACGCCAATCTGGTCGGGTTTTGCAACCTGCTGGAAGCCTGTCGCCAGTTCGAAGTCGAACACCTGGTTTACGCTTCATCCAGTTCGGTCTACGGGGCCAACACCGCATTGCCCTTCTCGGTACACGATAATGTCGACCATCCCCTGAGCCTGTATGCGGCCACCAAGAAGGCCAACGAATTGATGGCCCACACCTACAGCCACCTGTATGCGATTCCGACCACGGGCTTACGCTTCTTCACGGTGTACGGTCCCTGGGGACGACC
>SXGT01775382.1_pt1 | contig 24972 bp, 13 predicted proteins | sample 3176221 | NCBI WGS metagenome assembly SXGT01 (sample SAMN11356862, study PRJNA531348) | freshwater metagenome | isolation source: freshwater sample F1-120 | place: China: Fuxian Lake, Yuxi | collected 2017-12-25
CGGCGGCGTTGCGGGCGCCGATGGCGGCGGTCAGGCCGCCGATGGCGGCGACAAGGCCGCCGAGGGCGACAAGGCGCCCGAGGGAGAGGTCGGCGCCGATGGCGCGGCGGCGGGCGCTGAGGGCGACAAGGCCGCTGGGGCGGGCGACGAGGGGCCGTCGGCGCAGGGCGGCGCGCAGGCGCCGCCGAAGCTCAGGAACCCGATGAGGGAGTCCGAGGGCATGGAGGGGTTCATGGGCAAGGCCGTGTCCTTCCTCGGGATTTTTGTCTTCATCTTCCTGTCCTGGTTGATGAGCAACAACCGCAAGAAGGTCGACTGGAAGCTGGTGATCGTCGGGACGGTGCTGCAGGTCGTCTTCGCGGCGATGATCTTCTGGATGCCCTACGGTCGTGATCTTTTTGATCTGGCCAACGACGGCTTCAACAAGCTGCTGGGCTTTACGAACGAGGGGTCGAAGTTCCTCTTCGGCAGCTTCGTGAGCAACGGGGAGGTGCAGCCGGCACTGATCAACTTCACCTTCATGGTGCTGCCGACGATCATCTTCTTTTCGAGCTTGATGACGGTCTTGTATCACCTTGGGATCATGCAGATCGTGGTCAAGAGCTTCGCCTGGGTGATGGTGCGCTTGATGGGCACAAGCGGGGCCGAGACGCTGTCGGCCTCGGCCAACATCTTCGTGGGTCAGACGGAGGCGCCGCTGGTGGTCAAGCCCTTCATCGACAAGATGACGATGTCGGAGCTGATGACGGTGATGACGGGAGGGTTCGCGACGGTGGCCGGCGGTGTGATGGCGGCCTACGTGGGGATGCTCAGCGGCGTCTTCCCCGAGATCGCCGGCCACCTGATCGCGGCCAGCGTGATGTCGGCGCCGGCGGCGCTGGTCATCGGCAAGATCGTGTACCCGGAGACGGAGGTGCCCGTGACGATGGGCACGCTCAAGAGCGATGTCGAGAAGGTGGACGCCAACGTCATCGAGGCGGCGGCGCGGGGGGCCGGCGAGGGGCTTCAGCTGGCGCTGAACGTGGCGGCGATGCTGCTGGCCTTCGTGGCGCTGATCGCGATGCTCAACTACCTTTTGGGGGCGCCGAGCACCTGGTACAACACCGGCTCGCTCAATGAGCTGGTGGAGTATTTCACCGCCAACAAGCTGACGATCCCGGAGGGCTGCGTGGCGCCGGCTGACAGCGCCGTGATCGGCTGCGTCAACCAGATGAAGGAGCTGGCCGGCGCGGGAGCGCCGGACGTGTCGACCTGGCACGTGCTGCGCTTCGAGGAGATCTTCGGCTACCTGTTCTGGCCCGTGGCCTTAGCGATGGGCGTGCCGCCGCAGGACTGCTACCACATCGGCCAGCTGCTCGGCACCAAGATGGTCCTCAACGAGTTCGTGGCCTACATCAACCTCGCCGGGATGCTCAACGACCCCGAGATAACGCTGTCGCGGCGCTCGGTGGTGATCGCGACCTACGCCTTGTGCGGCTTTGCCAACTTTGGCTCGATCGCGATCCAGATCGGCGGCCTGGGCGCGATCGCGCCCTCGCGGCGCAAGGATCTGGCGCGGCTGGGGCTGCGGGCGATGATCGCCGGCAGCATAGCCGCCTTCATGACCGCGACGATCGCAGGCATCCTGGTTTGATGAGGGGGCGACAATAGATGGCGGACTTGTATGACCGCGCGAGGGACTGCGCGGCCTTCGTGCTCGGCCAGACGGCCCTGCGACCTCGGGTGGGGCTGATCCTGGGGTCGGGGCTGGGGGCCTTCGCCGACACGATCGAGGGAGGCGTCAGCATCGATTATGCCTCGATCCCTGGCTTCGTCGAGACGACAGTGCAGGGCCACGACGGCCGCCTGGTGATCGGCCGGGCCGAGGGCGTCGAGGTGGTGGTCATGGCAGGCCGCTTCCACCGCTACGAGGGCCACGATCTCGACGTGGTGACCTTCCCGGTGCGGGTGATGCGGCAGATGGGGGTGCGCTACCTCTTCGTGACCAACTCGGCGGGGGGGATCAACGCCGCCTTCGACGTCGGCACGTTGATGATCATCGACGATCACCTCAACCTCTTCGGGGGCAACCCGCTGACGGGAGAGAACGATGAGCGCTTCGGCCCCCGATTCCCCGACATGACCGAGGCTTACAGCGCGATCTTGCGCGCGGAGCTGGACGCGGCGGCGGTCGACATCGGGATCGAGGTCGCCCACGGGGTCTACGCCGGGCTGGCCGGGCCGAGCTACGAGACGCCGGCGGAGATCCGGATGCTTCGGGTGATGGGCGCCGACGCCGTCGGGATGTCGACCGTGCCCGAGATCATCGCGGCCAACCACGGCGGCATGATCGCGGCGGGGATCTCCTGCGTGTCGAACAAGGCCGCCGGGATGGTGGCCGACGAGCGGCTGAGCCACGATCACGTCAAGGCCGCCGCCCAGGCCGTCGGCGATCGCTTCGTCGCGCTGCTGCGGCGAGTGTTGTCGCGCATGGCCGCCAGCGCCGCCTACGACTGGTCCGAGCCCGAGTGGCTCTCGCGAGGGTGATCCCGATGACCCGTCTCTTGATCGAAGGGGCCAGGGCGGTGACGCTCAACGGCGCCATGGACGTCCTTGACGCCGACATCCTCATCGAGGGCGGGCGGATCGCCGCGCTGATCGGGCGAGGCGACCCCGCCCCCGAGGTGGACGCGCGGCTGGACGCCCGAGGGCTGGTGTGCATCCCCGGCCTCGTGCAGACGCACGTGCACCTGTGCCAGTCGCTCTTTCGCAACCTGGCCGACGATCTGGTGCTCAAGGACTGGCTGGAGCGGCGGATCTGGCCCTTCGAAGGCGCGCTGACGGCCGAGACGATGGCGCTCAGCGCCGAGTTCGGGCTGGCGGAGCTTGTCCGCAGCGGCACGACCACGATCCTCGACATGGGCACCGTCCACCACACCGACGCGGTGGGCCAGATGGTCGCGCGATCCGGCATCCGCGCCTTCATCGGCAAGGCCATGATGGACGAGGGGGACACCATCCCGGCCTCGCTCTTTGAGCGCCGGGAGGACTCGGTGCGCGAGTCGCTGGCGCTGGCGGCGCGCTGGCATGGCGCCGAGGGGGGGCGCATCCAGTATGCCTTCTGCCCCCGCTTCGCGATGTCCTGTTCGACCCGGCTGCTTGAGGAGGTCGGGGAGATCGTCGCCTCGGAGGGCTACATCCTGCACACCCACGCCAACGAGACGGTCTGGGAGGTTCAGGAGAGCCGCCGTCGCTGGCAGACGACCAACATCGGCCACCTGCACGACGTGGGGATCACGGGGCCCAGGGCGGTGCTGGCCCACGGCGTCCACCTCGACGAGAGCGAGCGCCAGATCCTGGCCGAGACGGACACCTGCGTCACCCATTGCCCGTCGAGCAACCTGAAGCTGGCCTCCGGCATCGCCAACATCCCGCTGCTGTGGGCTGCGGGCGTTCGCGTCGGCCTTGGCACCGACGGGGCGCCTTGCAACAACAACCTCGACGCCTTCCACGAGATGCGCCTGGCGGCGCTGCTCCAGAAGCCCTTCCATGGCCCAACCTCGATGCCAGCGGCGCGCGTGCTCCAGATGGCCACCATCGACGGCGCCCGCGTGCTGGGCCTGGAGGACAGGATCGGCTCGATCGAGGTGGGCAAGGACGCCGATCTGGTGCTCCTGGATCTGAACCAGCCCCACCACGGCGTCGGCGGGGCCGCCGCCGAGCGGCTTGGCGGCGACCTCTACGCCCGGATCGTCTACTCCGCGGTGGCCTCGGACGTCCGGCACGTCTTCGCCGCAGGCCAGCACCTCGTCGAGGGGGGCCAGGCCCTCCGGCACGACGCCGAGCGGCTTCAGGCCCACGGCGCCGAGGCGCTCGGGCAGATCGCAGACGCCCTCGACCGATGATCCGCGCGCCCCTGGCCCTTGCGATGCTGGCGGCTGCGGCCTGCTCCAACGGGGGCGACCCAGGACGGATCGCCCGTCCGGCCGTCGATCCCCAGGTCGAGCCCGAGGTCGCCGTCGAGGCGCCGATCCAGTATCCCCCGGATACGCTCATCGAGCCCTGGGTCGAGCCCTGGTACCCCTTCCTGGAGGGGGAGGACGAGGGGGCCTCGATCTCGGTGGGGACGGTGACGAACGGTCACCTCATCAACGCCCGCGCGCTGCCGCTGCCGGGGCTGACCTACGAGGTGCTGCCGAGGCAGCGCGAGCGGGATCTGGGATACGGCGCCGAGGCGCTCATCGAGCTCATCGTCGGCGCATCGAAGGTCTACTACGCCGAACACGGGGCGCGGCTGCACGTGGGCAACATCGGCCAGCGCGGCGGCGGCGACCTTGCGTGGTCGGTCAGCCACAACTCAGGGCGAGACGCGGACATCGCCTTCGCCTACGTCGATCAGGAGGGCAACCCGGTCGATCCGGACGACCTGATCCCGGTGGACAAGAAGGGCGAGTCGGAGTGGAAGGGGGGGCACCGCTTCGATCCGGTGCGGACCTGGACGGTGGTCAAGGCGCTCCTGAGCGACGACAGGGTCCAGATCCAGTACCTCTTCATCAGCAATGCGCTCAAGAAGATGCTGCTGGCCCACGCGCGCTCCAAGGGTGAGCCCGCGGCGCTGATCCAGCGGGCCGACGCGCTGCTGGGGCAGCCGGGGATGGCGCTGGCGCACAACGACCACCTCCACATCCGCATCCATTGCGGCGTCGAGGACGTGGTGCGCGGCTGCGTCAACCAGGGCCGGGCGCTGCCGGGCGTCAAGCTCTTCGAGGCCGAGCGCGAGGCCGAGGTGGCCAGGCTCGTCAAGCTGTCCGGCGCCGCCGCCGAGGATGAGCAGCGGGCGCGGGCCGTCGAGCGGCTGGTGTTGCTGGGCGCCTCAGGGAGGGGCGAGGCGCTGGTGGCGCGGCTCTCGGATCCGAGCCCGCGGGTGAGGTCGGCGGCGGTCAAGGCGCTCTCGGCGCTCTCGGTCGAGGGCGCGGGCGGGGCGCTGGAGGCGCGCTTCAAGGTCGAGCAGGACGCGGCGGTCCGGGCCGCGATCCTCGACGCGGTGTCGCTGCTCGGCGGCGATGTCGCCGGTCGGGTGCTGGCGGCGGTGCTGGCCGATCCCGCCAGCGCCTCGGTGGAGGTGGGGCCGCTGTCGGAGGCGATCGTCGTGGCCTACACGCTGCCGCCGCCGGCCGATCCGCGCTTCCCGGACAAGGATCTGGAGGACAGGCGGCGCCCCAAGCCGATGCAGGCCGTCGAGGTGCCGCGCTTTACGGGTCAGGAGCTGCCGCTGGAGGGCAGGCGCATGACGTTGCGGCTGGCGGCGATCGAGGCGGCGGCCGACAGCGAGCGCCCCGAGCCCGTTCCGGCGCTCGTCGGCCTGCTCGGCGAGCCCGACGCGCTGGTTCGGGGCCGCGCCGAGCGGGCGCTGCGGCGGCTGACGAACCACACGTCGAAGGCGTCCTTCGACGACCCCTCGGCCAGCGCCGAGGATCGGGAGGCCGGAGCGCAGGAGTGGACCGAGTGGCTCAAGGCCAACGGGCGCAAGAAGCGCGGCGACTGGCTCGCGGCGGGCTTCCAGGCGCGCGGCTTCGAGGTCAAGCGGGTCGACAAGCGGGCGATCTGGGCGCTCGTGGAGGCCATCCCGTCTCGGGATTTCCTGTCCTACAACGCCCAGCGGGCCTTGATGGAGTTGTCCGGTCACAGGCCAGCGAGCTTGACGTGGAACAAGAACGCCGCGACGCGCTACTGGACGCGGTGGTTCGATCGCCGTCGGGGGAGCTTCGGGCTGCGCAAGCTGCCCAAGGCGCTCCAGCCATACCGCTGAGGGCCAAGGGGCGTTGGAGGGCGGCGCGCGTCCAAGGGGCACGCAGCCTTCGCTGAGCGAACCTGCGCATCCCGCCAGGCCCCTGAACAGGGCGCTTGACATTGTCCCCCGGCCTGACTAGAAGTCCCCTCGATCGACGCGCCCCAAATTGATCTCTGTTGGCTGGAGCAGCGCGTCGCGGGAACCCCAAGGCGGCCTTCGTGCTGTAATCCAATGAAATCAAACATCTTTCTAATTTGCATTCTCGGCGCGGCGCTGCTCGGGGCCTGCGCGGACAGGACCTCCGGGGTGTCGGGCGACTCGCCCGGGCCGGATCAGGAGCTGCCCGGCGACAACAACGGCGACTCGCCCGCGGCCGGCCCGCTGGACGTCTCCTCGCCTCAAGACGGCGTCCGCGTGACGCCGGAGGACAGCGTCGGCCGCCCCCCGGTCAACACCCGCAACCGGCTGGAGATCGTCGGGGACGCCACGCGCCAGATGAGCTACGCGGGCGCGGCCGAGCTCCGGGTGCGCTACGTCAACCCCCAGGGCGGCCTGATCCGGGGCGGCCAGGTCAACTTCCTCTTCGAGGGCGCGAGCGCGGATCTGGCGGTCGGGCCGGCGCAGTCGCCGACGAACCGGAACGGCGAGGCGACCGCGACGGTGACGACCGGGCGCGTCAGCGGGACCTTCAGGGTGCTGGCGACGGCCGAGGGCGCCGATCCGGCGGCCTTCACCATCCGGGTCGAGCCCAAGGATCGGGCCTCCTACGTCGTCCACACGCAGTACGAGGGCCAGACCCGGCCGACGCTGGTGTCGGTGCGCCTCTTCGACGACTCCTTCTCCTGCGCCGACCTCGACCCCTTCGATCTGCTGGCGGACTTCGACCACTTCGACGTGATCCCGACGCCTCAGGGCATCCCCTCGGCGCGCTTCGTCAACCTGGCCAACGGCGACGGCTACACGGCCATCTCCCTGGGCCTGATGCCCGACAGCGCCAGGATGGGCTACGGCTGCAACGACGACCGGGCGCCGATCGTGGACGGCTTCGACACCGAGGTCACCGTCGTGATGCATGAGATCCTGCCGCAGGTCGCCGGGATCTACGACATCGAGACGCGCGTGGACCTGACGGACGCGCTGCCGGAGCCCTGGCGGACGAACATCAACCTGATCGGGCGGATCTTCGCCGACCCGGCCGGCCTGGTCGTCGACCTGCTGCTCGGGGACGCCAACGATCCCAACGACGACGGCCTGATCGGGGACGTCCTGAACATCATCCCCGGCATGCGGGGGCTGCTGACGCAGGTGATCGAGGATCTGCTCGACCAGGTCCTGAGCCCGGAGGCCCGACAGGTCTTCCGGGTCGGCGGCGCGGTCTACCAGACGCTGACCCAGTTCACCCTCGGCGGCCAGCTTGAGATCATCCGGGAGGCCGACGCCCAGGGCTTCCTGGCGACGAACAACGTCCACCGCTACGGCAGCATCGTGATCAACTGGGACGTCGACTGCACGGACCAGGACCCGCCCGGCTGCGGCCGGATCGAGCTGGCGATGCGCGACCTGGAGCGCTTCGGGGCGCTGTCGGGGCTCTTCGCCGGTGAGCTCGTCTCGACCGAGGGCGGCCAGGACTACCTCGCGATCGATCGCCACAGCCTGCGCTTCAACTACGGGGCGCTGCTGCTGGCCCTCTTCGAGCAGATCGTCCTGCCCTCGATCTTCGGCGATCATGTCGACAGCCTCGGCGACGCGCTCGGCGAGATGTTCGACTGCCGCGAGATCGCCGACGGGCTCTTCGATCCGGCCACGGAGGCCCTGCTCAACGGCCTCCTGTTCCAGAGCTGCGGCGAGACGCTCGGGGCGATGGAGGATATGCTCGTGGAGCTGATCGTCGCCAACTCTCAGGAGATCCCCAACCTGACCTTCGGGACCTTCGAGGCCACCAGCGACGCCGACTTCGCCCGCCTCGGCTGCCCCATCGACGAGCCCACGCCCTACCCCCAGGGCGTCACCCGTCGACGCTACGACGCCATCGGGACCGAGCAGGCGCGCTGCGGCTGGGACGCTCGCCTTGAGACCTCTGGCGAGCTTCGCCAGATCGACGCGGACTTCTACGGCGGCCGCTGATCCTCCCCTCGATCGAAGCGCGAGCGGCGCGTCGATCCTCCAGCGATTTCTTATTTCTTGAAAGATTCAGCGGGTTTGCAGCGGGTCCGGGCGGCGAAGGGGAGAGCTGCCCGACGCCGTGCCGCCCTCGTGCGCGCGCCTGCGTGATCCGCGTGAGCGCGCTGGCGTGATCCGCGCGGGGTCAGCTGGTCGGGGCTGGCGGACGGGTCACTTGTTCGAGTTCCGCTTGTTCATCAGGAGCTTGGCCTGCTTGGAGAGCTGTGGGTTGACGTTGCGGCTGCTCGAGAGGGCCTTGAGGTCGTTGACGCGCATGAAGTTGAGCATGCGAAGGCCGGTCGCGAGGGTCAGCTTGGGGTTGTTGACCAGCTTGAGGAGCATCGTGTAGTCGCGCGTGGAGTCCTTCTTGCTGGCGATGTGGTTGATGACGTTGGAGGGCAGATCCTTGTTGCCGGCGAAGTCCTTGATGTCGGCGGGCTGGATCTTGGGGGAGCGGATGGCGGCCATGTGGACGAGGCGGTTGGGGTCGCGCACGAGCAGGGCGCGGTCCTCGCGGCTGCCGATGCAGGCCAGGCGGACCTTCTGGGCGATCCGCATCTTGCCGATGAGGACCTGCTTGTTGACGATGCGCTCCTCGTCGGTGTCGGCCATCTGAGCGGCCTTGTGGGGGTCGTCGCCGTCGAGGTTGCCGAAGTCGATGTCGGTGCTCTGCTGGAGGGCGCCTTCGAGCAGCTCGGCGAAGGCCGAGAATTTTTCCTGGATGTGCTCGGTGGTGATCCCGCGGGCGTCCTCGTCGTGGGCCTGCTCAAGAGAGCTCTGCAAGATGGCGGAGAAGATGTTGTCGTTGGGGGCGGCCTTGGCGGCCACGGGGGTGTCCTCGCGCTCGCTGCCGACGACGGTCAGCGCTTGCTCGAGGCCGGGCAGCCCGGAGGTGTCGAGGTTCTGGCGCTGCGCGAACTCGACGACGCGGTCGATGACGCTCTGGTGGGCCTTGGGGTTCTGGTAGAGCTGCTCGATGATCAGGGGCGTGCGCGCCAGGCGGATCTGGTTCTCGGCGACGATCTCGGCGAGGCGATCGGAGCAGCGCGAGGCGATCATGGCGACGGTCTGGTCGTCGATGGCGCGGTTTCGAATCAGCGCCTCGATGAGGTCGTCGCGCTGCCCGAGCCAGCGCCGCGCGCAGAAGTCCAGCACGGCGACCGGGAGGTCGGCGGTGGTGATGGGGCCGACCAGCGCGGGGGGCAGCTCCGAGAAGGTGGCCGCGGCCGTCTGGGCGAGGCTGGCTTCGGGGTCGAACTGGAGTTGGTAGAGGATGATGGCCAGATCTGCGGGGGAGAGGCCGGGGGCGAGGCCCTTGGCGCCCATGTCGCGCAGCGGCAGTGGGGCCTTGGGATCGACGTGGCGCCGCAGGTTGGCGGGGATGTCGTTGAGGGGGATGGGGGCCATGGAGAGGTGAGCGATAGCGACCAATGCAGGTCCTCCTGGTAAAGCAGAGCCCCCTCTCTGAATCGCCTTGCAGGATGGCGTCGAGGCGCCAGGGGCGCCGGCAGCGGCGCCCGCGATCAGGAGGGGTTACTCGTCGTCGTCGTCCTTGAAGCCCTCGATGATCTTGCCGGCGACCTCGCGCGGGACCTCCTCGTAGTGGCTCTGGCGCATGATGAACTCGCCGCGGCCGCCGGTGATGGAGCGCAGGTCGGGGCTGTAGCGCAGCACCTCGGCCATGGGGGCCTGGGCCTTGATGACCTGGTACTTGCCTCTGGCCTCCATGCCCATGGGTCGGCCCCGGCGAGAGGACAGGTCGCCCATGATGTCGCCGAGGTTGTCCTCGGGGACGGTGATCTCCATCTCCATGATGGGCTCAAGGAGGATGGCCTTGGCGCGGGGGTCGCGCATGGCGTTCTTGAAGGCCATGGCCGAGGCGATCTTGAAGGCCATCTCGGAGGAGTCGCCGTCGTGGTACTTGCCGTCGTGCAAGCGGATCTTGAAGTCGACGATGGGGTATCCGGCGATGATGCCCTTGGCCATGGTCTCGACGATGCCCTTCTCGACGGCGGGGATGAAGCCGCGCGGGATGGTGCCGCCGACGATGTCGTCGATGAACTGGAAGCCGTCGCCGCGGTCGTTGGGCAGCAGGTCGATGATGACCTCGGCGAACTGGCCCTTGCCGCCGGTCTGCTTCTTGTGGCGGTAGCGGACGTCGGGCACGCGGCCCTTGATCGTCTCGCGGTAGGGGACCTTCGGGGAGGTGGTCTGCGCCTCGATGTTGAACTTGCGCTTGAGCTTGAGGAGGGTGGACTCGATGTGGAGCTGTCCCATCCCCGACAGCAGCGTCCCGTTGTTCACGTCGCGGGTCAGCCGCAGGGAGGGGTCGGTCTCGGCCAGCTTCGCCAGGCCCTGGTAGATCTTGTCCTCGTCGCCCTGCCGGGTGGCCTCGATGGCGAAGGAGATGGCCGGCGAGGGGGTGTCGACGCCGGGGTAGCGGATCTGGACATCGGGGAGGGTCAGGGTGTGGCCGGTGGCGGTGTCCTTGAGCTTGGCCACGGCCACGATGTCGCCGCAGGCGGCGCCCTCGACGGGGGTCTGGTCCTTGCCGCGCAGGCAGAGCAGGGCGCCGAAGCGCTCGGCGGCGTCCTTGTTGACGTTGTGGACGGCGGTGTCGGCGTTGACGGAGCCGGACATGACGCGCATGATCGAGAGCTGGCCGGTGTACTTGTCGGTCAGGGTCTTGAAGACGTAGGCGCTGAAGGGCGCGCTGGCCTCGTTGGCCAGGCTCATCGGCGTGTCCGTGTTGGGCTTGACGCCCCGGGCCGGGGGGCGCTCGGCCGGCGAGGGGAAGGCGCCGACGATGAAGTCCATCAGGAGCTCGACGCCGGCGTTCTTCGTCGCGCTGCCGACGAAGACCGGCACGATCAAGCCCTTGGTCAGCGCCGGCCCCAGCGCGGCGCGGATCGCGTCGCTGCTCAGATCGCCGTCCTCGAAGTAGCGCTCCATGAGCTGCTCGTCGGTGCCGGCGATCTCCTCGACGAAGGCCTCGCGCTGCGCCCGGACCTCGGCGGCCAGATCGCCGGGGATGGCCGAGGGCTCGGCCTTGGCCGACCCGTTCATGGGGTAGAGGATGGCCTTGTTGTCGATCAGGTCGATCACCCCGCGGAAGGAGGCCTCCTCGCCGATGGGCGTCGTCAGCGCCACCGGGTTCAGGTCGAGCGTGTCGCGCAGGTCCTGCAGCGTGCGCTCGAAGCCGGCCCGCTCCCGATCCATCTTGTTGATGAAGATCGCCCGCGGCAGGCCGCGCTCGCCGGCGGCCTCCCAGAGCCGCTCGGTGCGCACCTCGACGCCGTCGACGGCGCTGACGACCAGCACGGCCGCGTCGGCCGCCCGCAGCGCCCCGTCCACGTCGCCGACGAAGTCCGCCAGGCCCGGCAGGTCGATGAGGTTGATCTTCCTGCCCTTGTACTCGCAGGCCGCCACCGAGGCCGAGATCGAGCTGCGGCGCGACTGCTCCTCCTCCTCGAAGTCCAGGACCGAGTTGCCCTCGTCCACGCTCCCGAGCCGGTTGACCGCGCCCGCGTTGAAGAGGATCGCCTCCCCGAGGCTCGTGGTTCCATGGCCGCCATGAGAGATCAACACGACGTTGCGGAGCGCGCTGGTGCTGTACTTCTTCATGAGGTTTTCCCTCTCAGATCAGGTGGATACCCCGCCACTTATAGTGGACCTCGCCGACCGCTGTCAACTCGCCGATCGCCCCGCCAACCGGGCGCCCAGGCCGCTGAGATCGACGCCCGCAGCTTCCCTGGCGCAGGCGCCCTATGCCCCGCGGTTGCGCTCCCAGAGGATCTTGAGGCCATCGAGCGTCAGGTGCTCGTCCACCTCGTCGATCACCCCCGTCTCGTCGGAGATGAGCCCGGCCAGCCCCCCCGTGGCGATCGTCAGCGGCTCGAAGTCCAGCTCGACCTTCATCCGCAGCACGATCTCCTTGACCATCCCCGCGTAGCCGAAGAACATCCCCGACTGCATCGACTCGACCGTGTTGCGGCCGATCACCCGCGGCGGCCTGTCCAGCTCCACGCGCGGCAACTTCGAGGCCCGCTGGAAGAGCGCCTCGGCCGAGATCTTGATCCCCGGCGCGATCACCCCGCCCAGGTACTCCCCGCGCTGGCTGACCGCGTCCATCGTCGTGGCCGTGCCGAAGTCGCAGATGATCAGCCCCCGCTTGTGCTTCTCGAAGCCCGCCACCGCGTTGACGATACGGTCGGCCCCCACCTCGCGCGGGTTCTCCGTCAAGATCGGCATCTGCGTCTTGATCCCCGGACCCACCGACAGCGGGCGGATCCCCAGGTAGCGCTCGGTCATCTCCGTGATCGGCCTCATCATCGGCGGCACCACGCACGAGATGATCGCCCCGGCCACCTGCCTCGGCATCAGATCCGCCCCCTCGAAGAGCTGACGGATCAAGATCCCGTACTCGTCCCCCGTCCGCTCCTGCAGCGTCCGCAGCCGCCAGTGGTGCGCCAGCTTGTCGGCCTTGTAGACCCCAAGGACCGTGTTCGTGTTGCCGATGTCGATCACCAGCAGCATGTTGCCCGGCAGCATCCGTCATCCCCTCTCTTCTGCGGCCAGCCGCCTGACCGAGCGCCACGCCCGGACCTGGTTGCGACCGTGCGTCTTGGCATAGTAGAGCGCCTGATCGGCCGTATCGATCAACTGGGCCTTGTCCTCGGCGTCCAGCGGGTACTCCGAGACGCCCACCGACATCGTCACCGAAAAGTCCCGCTCCGGCGTGTGGAAGATCAAGGCCCCCACCTCCACCCTGAGGCGCTCGGCGATCAAGAGGGCCCCGTCCAGATCCGTCCCCTCCAGGATCACCACGAACTCCTCTCCCCCATAGCGCGCCGGCAGATCCGTCTGCCTCAACAGCCGCCTGTAGACCGCCGCCACCTGCCGCAAGACCTCGTCGCCGACCGGGTGGCCGTAGGTGTCGTTGACGCTCTTGAAGTGATCGATGTCCGTCAACAACAGGGTGAAGGCCCCCGCGCCACGATCGCTGCGCGCCATCACGTCGTCCAGGCTGCTCTTGAAGGTCCGGTGGTTCGTCAACCCCGTCAGCCCGTCCGTCGTCGCCATCATCTCCATCGCCTCGTACATCTTCGCGTTCTGCAGAGAGATGGCCACCTGGTTCGACACCACCTCCAGCACCTCGCGCCGCTCGGGCGTAAAGGCCCCCTGCGCCGCGCACGCCAGCACCAGCGCCCCCTGCGCCTGATCGTGCACCACCAGCGGCAGGATCAACAGGCTCTGCATCCCCTTGAGCGGCTTGTCCGCCCCGAAGACCACGTTCTGGCCCGCCTTGTACGCCCCGCTGTGCGGCAGCGCCACCTGCATCTCCACCGCCATCGACACCAGCCCCGAGTTCGGCGCAAAGCGCGCCCCCTTGAGCGCCTCGGCCCACGCGTGTGCCCCTGGCTGCCCCACGGCCACATGCTGGATCTCGAAGACCTGACGCCCGCCCTCCTCGGCCGTCGTCACGAAGGCCGCCACGTCAAAGTCGCAGATGTCCCGCGCGCACGACAGCGCCGCGGCCCGCACCTGCTGCGGCGTCAAGGCCTGGTTCAGCTGCCGGCTGGCCCCGTAGAAGCGATCCAGCTCGCGCCGCGACCGCTCGATCATCAAGAAGAGCCGCTCGGTCTGCAGCGCCCGGACCATCGCCTCGGCCGCCCGCTGCGCCACCTGCACGTCCGCCTCCCCGAAGGGCTCCTGACCCACCCGATCCAGGCACAACACCCCCCACAATCCCCCCCGCTCCATCACCGGCACCCCGATGAACTGCCGCACCGCCACCCCAGGCGCCTTGTAGTAACCCAAGCCCTCGTAATCCTTCGGCAAGTGGGACAGCAAGATCGGCTCCCGCCGCCTCAACAACCCCGCCAGCGGCCCCTCGCCGGTCTGCAAGGTCGGCGCCAGCAGCTCCGGGCACGCGCTGTCGGCGCCCCGCAGCCTCAGCCGCAGCGCCTCCTCGTCAAACCACAAGAGCACCGCGCTGTGACACCCCAGGCTGGCCCTCAAGAGCCTCAACGCCGCCGCGTTCGTCTCCCCGATCGCCGCCACGGCGTCCTCGCCCAGCATCCGCTCGGCGTCCTCTCGCGACACCTGACCCGCCCCCGGCTTGCCCGTAGCCACCAGCCGGTAATCCCGCGCCGCCTCGCGCTGCTCCGACTGCGCCCGCGCCAGCGCCCCCTCCGTCCGCCGACGACGGCGCTCGGCGTCGGCCCACATCAGCGCCGGGTGCATCGCCCCGAAGACCGCCAGGAACCCGCACCGCAGCGCCAGCACCTCCCAGCCGCCCCCCCCCACGCCGCGCCCCAGCGCCGCCGCCGCGACCTCGATCCCCAACGCCAGCGCGATCATCGACAGGTTCACGGCCCGAGCCTGGAAGGTCGCCAGCACCAGCAGCAGCGCGTAGATCACCGGCGCCAGCGTCACCCCCAGCGCCCCCGAGAGCTGGATGAAGGTGTAGCCCGTCACCACCAGCATCGCCCCGAGCGCCGCGTCCTGCCGCCCTCGCCACCACGCCGCCGCCGTCAAGGCGCGCTCGGCCGCCACCATCGGCCCCGCCGCGTCCACGCTCCTGACCCGCACCGCCAGCAGCCAGCCCGTGCTGACCATCAGCGCCACCACCACCGCGATCTGCGGCCAGCGCGGGCCAGCCACATAGAAGCCCGCCACCAGCGGCGCCAGGAAGAGCGCGCACAAGCCCAGACCCGCCTCCTTCGAGGTCATCGCCCGAGCCACCGCGCTGTAATTCAATGCCGTATTCACAAGATGCGCCGCGCCCCGCTTCGCGCCCTCATGGCGCGCCGACCGGCCCAGGCGCCGGATCTGCAGATGGCGCTGGCTCTTGACCCGAGGCCGGATCTGCGGGCGCCGCCGCCTTGGCCAGCGGCGCCTCCTCCTCCTTCGGGAAGACCAGGATCTTCTCCTCCGGGTGCGCCATCAACAGCCGTTCGCGGGCGCGGCGCTCCAGGAGCCGAGGATCGCTGCGGATCGCCTCGATCCGCATCCGCAGCCGCTCGTTCTCGCGCCGGAGCACCTCGTTGCCGGCCTTCATGTTGTCGACCTCGACCGTCAGGCGCTTGTGTTCCATCCTGCTGTCGTGCTTGACGACGTGATAGGGCAGGTAGGTCAACAACCCAAGGACGAACAACGCCATCGCTATCTTACTGCCTGGTGACACACCCACCTCCTTGTGCGGCCTCTCACCGTGCATGTGGTTATAACACGCCACCGGGTCGCTTCAAGGAATTGGTCGCCGCCCATCGTCTCGACCTTCCCCTCACCGAAGTCGCCCCGCCGCTCCCCACCCAAGAGGCGCGAGCAGGCAATGATCGGGCGATCCCGTTTCGTGCAGGTGGAGGATCAGCAGTCAATAGTCCTGACTAAGGCGCATGAATTATGTTTTGATCCATTAATCATGGCATCGACCCTTCAAAGGGATCGCGGGTGAGCGGGTTACTTCGAGGGGATCTCGGAGCGAGATCAGATCAAAAAAACGGCCAGACCCGGTGGCTGCGCCCCACGGCGCGAGCCTGGGGCGACCCGCATGAGCACAGCCTGCTCCACACCCGATCGCGGGTGCGCTCTTACTGCTGGGGGTGTCGTCGATCGCGGCGAATCAGGGCAGGTCGCGCTCTTCGAGCCACAGGGCCAGCTCGGAGGCCGACAGATCGAGGATCACATCGCCGAGCTGCTCGGGACCGAGCGTGTCAAAGCGGCTCAACAGGGTCTGGTGTTCCTGTGGGCTCAGGGGCCGTCCCAGCCGCCGCTCAAACTGGTGAACCAGCGGACGCAGCCCTTGGGAGAGACCTTGGGCTTCGCCCTCGTCCTTGAGAGCTTGCTTGAGGCTGGGGACATGTTCGAGGAAGATGTGTGCGATGAGTTCGCGCCTCTTGAGGCGCTCGGGATCATCGGTTTCGGGGAAGTACTTCTTGAGCTCGTCAATCTGGGGAATGGTCATGGGAAGCACCTCGATCATGCGGGTGAGCCATTCGAGTTCTCGGTGGTCGAGCACCCACTTGCCGAACTCGACGAGCTTTTGGTCGGTCCTGGCCAGCAAGAAGGGGATCAACTCGGGCTTGAGGGGGAGCTGGTTGGCGACGATCCACAGGAAGTCGAAGGGGCTGGGACCGACGCGATAGACCCCCTGAGCGATCAGTGTAAGGTCGCGCACCTTCGAAAGCCACCTGGGCTTGTGAGGGGCAAGCACCCACAGGGGCATCTCAGCCTCCCACTTGCCCTTTTCCTGCTCGCGGCGCTCGACCTCGCGGGCCTGACGGCGAAGCAAGGCCCTGTCGAAGCGGCGCCGGTCGAGCTTGTCGCCCTTGAGCTTGAGCTCGATGACGATCTCGTCCTCGTCGGCCAGACACCAAGGGGCGGCCAGGTGGGCCAGGGCCGCTTTGTCGCCGACGAGCAGGCGGCCATCGGCTCGCACTTCGTGCAGGGGCGTCTCAGGGGGGATGATGAAGGAGCAGCTCTGGTGGGTGATCGAGCCCGTCTCTTCGGAGAAGATGAGCTTGGCGTGCTGGTCGAGCTTTCCCATCGGCTCTCCACGTCCTCGGGGTCCATCGATCCCGCAAATTCCCTCGCCTTCGCTCCTGGGTCAAGGGCGTTCGCGCTCCCGAGGCGTCGATTCCCAGCGCGCGAAAAAGACATGCGCTGAGGAGGGGAGGGCCCGATCGGAGGCTCATTTTCGAAGAAAATCCTGTTCCACAAGTGGTGTGACCTGCTCCACACAGGCGCGATTCCCGTCTGTCTGGACATCCTCACCGCGCTTCATGATGATGATCGTCGATGGCCCTCGATTGGAGATCCGATGCCCGACGACACGCTCGCCCCACACCCCGCGCTGGACCGCGCTCTCTCCGTGCCCTCTCTCCCAGCTCGCCGACTCGTCCTGGCGCGCTGCGCCTCGGCGCGCAGCGCCCTGGCGGCGTTGATCGCGGCGCGCTGCGTCCTGATGGCGTTGGCCGCGGCGGGGATCGTCGCGATGGCGATGGCGGCGGCGGCGTTGATCCCGTCGACGGCGCTGGCCCAGAGCGGCCCTCGGGCGTTGATCTTCTGCGGCGACGGGGGGTTCTGCCAGGAGGGCCACGCGCAGCTCCAGGAGGAGCTTGTGCGCGCTGGCGCGGAGGGGGTCGACGAGTCGGAGTTCCTGAGCGACCGCGCCCCCTACCGGCTGATCATCGCGATGGTGCCGCGCCGGGGCCTCGGGCCGGCCAACCGGGCCGCGCTGGTCGACTTCCACGCCCGCGGCGGGACGCTGGCGCTGATCACCGAGCGGATCTCCTTCCAGCAGGACAGCACCGCGTCGCTCAACCTCCTGCTGGCCGAGCTCGGCAACCCCATCCGGCTGGTGAACGACGACCTCGGCCCCGGGTGCGGCCAGAGCGCCGCGGTCGTCGGCGCCCACCCCCTCGTGGCGGGCGTCGCCGCGCTGGCCTTCGCCAACACCTCCCGCGTGGAGGGCGGCGGCGTGGCGCTGGCCCAGACCCTCGGCGCGGATCTGCTGCGCGTGGCCGACAGGGTCGTCGTCAGCGCCGACTCGAACATGTGGAACGACGAGTGCCAGCGCGTCCTCGGGCAGGGCTTCGCGGCCAACCAGAACCGCCAGCTCTTCTTCAACCTGTGGGGCTTCGCCAGCCCCGACGTGGACGGCGACGGCGCCCTCAACGCCGACGACAACTGCGCCTTCGAGTCCAACCCCGATCAGGCCGATCTGGACGGCGACGGCCTCGGCGACGTGTGCGACGACGACGTTGACGGCGACGGCCGCGTCAACGCCGGCGACAACTGCCCCCTGGAGCCCAACTCCGATCAGGCCAACAGCGACCTCTTCACCCCCCGCGCCGCCCGCGTCGCCCTGGCCGAGCGCCCGGCTCCGCCCCAGGCCCTGATCCTCGGGGACGACGAGGTCTCTGACTTCATCAATTTTGGTTTTGATTTCAACCACTTCGGTCGCGTCTTCTCGCGGGCGCGGGTCAGCTCCAACGGCTTCTTGACCTTCGACAACGACAACGAGTCAGCCCCCGGCGGCCGCCTCATCCCCGCCCGCGACGGCGTCGACAACCTCGTGGCGGGCTACTGGGCCGATCTTGACCCCACCGAGGGCGGCGGCGTCCGCGTCGGGACGCTCGGCGCGGCCCCCAATCGCGAGTTCGTGGTCGCCTTTGACGCCGTCGAGCACTTCCCGTCGGGGAACCCGGTCTCCTTTCAGATCGTCCTGCGCGAGGTCGACGGCGCCATCGAGATCCTGTGCGTCGACTGCCGCTCCGACGGCAACCCCCACACGCAGGGGATCGAGGGCGAGGGCGGCGCCTTCGGCCTGGCGCCGCTGGGGAGAGCGCTGGCCCGGTTCTCGGCCATCGGCGAGGCGCTGCGCTTCACCGTGGGCCGCGGCGACGAGCAGGGGGACGCGTGCGACGATGACGACGATCAGGACGGGGTGCTGGACGAGGACGACAACTGCCCCCTGGTGTCCAACCCCGATCAGGCCGACATCGATCTGGCCGAGGGCCTCGACGGGCAGGGGGACGTGTGCGATCCGGACGACGACAACGACAACGTCCCCGATCGCGTCGACAACTGCCCGCTGACCCCCAACCCCGACCAGGCCGACAGCGATCTGGCGGACGGCGTCGGGGACGGCGGCGGCGACGGTCTGGGGGACGCGTGCGACGATGACGACGACAACGACGGGGTGCCGGACGAGGACGACAACTGCCCCCTGGTGCCCAACCCCGATCAGCGCGACAGCGACCTGGACGAGGGCGTCGACGAGCAGGGGGACGCGTGCGATCCCGACGACGACAACGACGGGGTGCTGGACGAGGACGACAACTGCCCCCTGGTGCCCAACCCCGATCAGGCCGACAACGATCGGACCGAGGGCCTCGACGGGCAGGGGGACGTGTGCGATCCCGACGACGACGACGACACGATCCTCGACGAGGGGGACAACTGCCCTCGGACGCCGAACGCCGACCAGCGCGACACGGACGAGGACGGGATCGGGGATGCCTGTGAGGACGATCTGGACGGCGACGGGCTCCCGGACGGGGAGGACAACTGCCCGGAGGACGCCAACGCCGACCAGCTCGACAGCGACGGCGACACGCTGGGGGACGCCTGCGACCCGGACGACGACAACGACGGCCTCGACGACGACGACGACAACTGCCCCCTGGTCCCCAACGGCGCACAGCGCGACAACGACGTGGACGGCGCCGGAGACGCCTGTGACGGCGATCGGGACGGGGACACGATCCCGAATGAGCTCGACAACTGCCCCGACGTCCCCAACCCCGATCAGCTCAACACCGACCGGGCCAGCGACGGCGGCGACACCTGCGACGACGACGACGACGACGACGGGTTCCTGGACGAGGGCGACAACTGCCCCCTGGTGCCCAACCCCGATCAGGCCGACGCCGACGGCGACTCTCGCGGCGACGCCTGCGATCAGGACGCAGACGGCGACGCGATCCTCGACGGAGACGACAACTGCCCCTTCGTCGCCAACCCCGACCAGCTCGACCTTGACGGCGACGGGGAGGGGGACGTCTGCGATCTCGACGACGACGGCGACGGTATCCCTGACGCGGAGGACGGCTGCCCCCGGCAGCGCGACCCCGAGCAGCGCGACCTTGACGAGGACGGCCAGGGCGACGCCTGCGACGACGACATCGACGGCGACGAGATCCTCAACGACGACGACAACTGCCCGCAGGACGCCAACCCCGATCAGCTCGACGAGGACGGCGACGGTGTCGGAGACGCCTGCGACGATGCTTCGGAGCCCTCAGAGCCTGAGGGGGAGGTGGCGCCGAGCGACTTCGTCATCCAGGGTGGAGCGTGCACCTGCGCGTCGCCGGCGCGGCGGCCGGGCTCGTCCGGGGCGCCGTGGTGGCTGGGGGCCTTGGCGATCGTCGTCGGGGTGCGGCGGTCGAGGTTGCGTCAGAGCCCATCCGGGGAGGGGGGACCAGGGCGGCCCGCCTGAGGTCTGGCGGCGGCCTTGAGCGCTGATGGGTTGAGGGGCCGACGGGGTCAAGCCCGTCGGCGGGCTAGCCCTCGTCGCCGGGGGTCTTGCCGCCGGGGATGACGGTCAAGCTGGGGCGGCTGGGCGCCGCAGCGGGCCCTGGGCTCGGGGCGGAGAGCTGGGCGGCGATCTCGGGGGGCATCATCTGGGCCAGGCCGGGCATCTGCTGGAGGAGATCGGGGAGGTTCTGGAGGATCTGGTCCATGACGGGCTTGAGCTCCTGGGGGAGCTGGCCGGTGGCGAAGAACTGCTCGGAGAACTTCATCAGATCGTCGGGGCTCATGTTGACCATCTCGGACAAGGAGCTCGCGGCGTCCGCGTAGGGGTCAAAGCGCTCGCCGAAGAGGAAGTTGGGCAGGTCGGCCAGCTCCTCGAAGTAGGGCTCCATGTCGTCGGTGGCCTCTTCGGAGCGGCCAAGGCCGTGAAGGGCCGCCATCTTGATCTGGTAGCCGTCGGGCAGCTCGGGCTCCAGCGCGATGGCCTGCTCGGCGGTGGCCAGGACCTCTTCGAAGCGGCCGTCGAGCATCAGGGCGTTGGCGAGCTGGAGCAGGCTGTAGGGCTCCTCATCGTCGAGGTCGACGGCGTCGCGGGCGGTTTGAACGGCCGCCTTGGTCTGCCCGAGGGCGCCCAGGACGTAGCTCTTGAGCAGCTGGGCCTCAAGGAGCAGATCGTCGGCGTCGATGGCGGCGTTCAGGGCCTCCAGGGCCTCCTTGATCTTGCCGGTCAGGGTCAGGTGGCGGGCCAGATCCAGGCCGTAGGTGGCGTCCTCGGGGCAGACATCGACGGCGTGGCGCAGGGCCGCCTCGGTGGCCTCGTGGTCCTCGTCGTCGATCGCCATGGTGGCCTGGGCGTTGAAGACCTCGGCCTTGAGGGCGCGGATCTCGGCGTCCTCGGTGTCCGGCGTGACGTCTTCGAGCAGCATCAGCGCGCGGTCGAGGTCCAGGCGGGCGGCGCGCTCGAAGTCGATCTCCCGAAAGACCAGCGCGCGGCCCATCAAGGCCCGCACCTCCATCGGATCGAGCTTGATCGCCTTCGTGAAGGCCTCCTGGGCGTCCTCCAGGTCGTCCTGGTAGTAGCGGGCAAAGCCCATCAGCATCCAGAGGCGGGCGTCCGAGGCCTCATCCTGCGCGCCGACCGCCGCCTCGATGTGCTCGATGACCTGATCGTAGGCCTCGATCTGAAGCGCCGCTTCGAGCAGGTAGAACTTCTCGTCCGGGTCGACGCAGGCTTCGAGCATGTCGAGGAGCTGATCGTCCTCCTCGTTCTCCAGAAGCGCCTCGATCTTCTCCCTGAACTCCTCGATGGACTTGTCGGTCATGGCTTGCACTCTTTTTGATATTGAGGGCTCAACCTGGCGACGACCACGTTGAGCCCGGCGTACTTCTCGTGGGCTCGCCGCCGCATGGCGGCCAGCAGGTCGGCCGAGCGCGCTGTCTCGGCGCTGTCGAGCCAGGAGGCGTAGTGGCGGACGGCCTCGAGGGCGTCCCTGGATGCCTCGACCGCCAGCGCGTAGCGTCGGCAGAAGGACTGCCGGTTATTGACCGCAAAGGAGGCCAGCGTCAAGCGGAAGTAGCCCTCGTAGAAGCGCCACTCGCGATCAAAGGCCAGGACCAGCGGGCCGAACTCCTTGAAGTGGCGGGCCACCAGCGCGCGGCAGGTCACCGAGGCGGCCTTGAGCTCGCCCAGGCGCGCCTGGACCTGGGGTCGGTCGCGCTTGTCCGTGGCGTTGAGCAGGTCGATGTGGTTGTACTCCAGGCAGGCCAGCGTGCGCGCGGTGTCGTCGCTCGCGGCGGCGATGGCGGGCGGCAGGTTGGCCTCCAGCGCCTCCTCGATCGCCTCATCGAGCCCCGCGTCGACGGCGGGCTGGGCCTTGAGGGGGCCTGGGTCGTGAGGCGCGCTGGCGCAGGCTGCGCACAGCAGCGGCATCAGCGCCAGCAGCGGGCGCTTCACCGGCGGCGGCGCAGCAGGATCAGCCCGAGGGCGCCCAGCACCAGCATCAAGCCCGCGGCCGGGCTCGCCGGCGAGGCGGGCGGCGAGGCGCAGGCGCAGTCGCCCTCGTTGTCGGGCGAGCCGCCGGGGTTGGCGTCGGGTTCGGCGCCCTCGGGCTCGGCGTCGGGGTCGGGGTCGGGGTCGGGGTTGCCGCCCGGGCCGCCGTCGGCGCGGACGATGAAGACGCCGACCTCGCTCAGGGGGCTGTCGGCGTTGCCGTCGTTGGAGAAGGCCCGCCAGTAGTAGGTGCCGTCGACGAGCTGGGTGCTGACGACGCGGTACTGGGTCGTCTCGGGGGTCTCGACGACGCCGCCGCGCCGGTCGATGGGCAGGGTCAGGGCCGAGTCGGAGAAGACCTCGAAGGTGTACTTGAGCGCGTCGCCGTCCGGGTCGATGGCGTTGACGACCGTGAGGGTCGGCTGACGGGTGAAGATCAGGGTGTTGTTGATGGGCGTGCGCAGCGCGGGGGCCGTCGGCGGGTCGTTTTCGAAGTTGAGGAAGAACTCGGTGACCGAGAAGGCGCTGGCGCCCTGGCCGTCGGAGGCCTGGACGCGCACGAAGTAGACGGTGTTGTCGCGCCAGTCGACCTCCGGGACCCAGGTCGTCTCGCCCGAGGTGCTGCCGGCGAGCTCCTCTTCGAGCAGCTCGGCGGTGTCAAAGAGGATCGAGGTGTCGAGCTGGAAGCGGTAGAGGATCGTGTCGCCCTCGGGGTCGACGCTGTTGCGGATGACGATCGACACCGGGGTCTCGGTGATGTGGGCGCGCTCGGCGCCCTCCTCGGCCACCGGCGAGATGATCAGCGGGGCGCCGGGCAGCTCGTTCTCGCGGTTGATGACGAAGCAGGCCACGTCGCTGTAGGGGCTGGTCAGGCCCTCGTTGTCGCGGCACTGGACGCGCCAGCAATAGTTCTCGTTCTCGTCCAGCTCGACGTCGAGGGCCCAGGAGGTGGAGCCGTCGAGGCCCTCGGCCATGTTGGAGGCCGACGCGACGGGGGTGGCGATGCCGTCGCCGCGATAGAGGATGAAGGTGTAGGCCAGCGGGTCCAGATCGGGGTCGGCGCAGTTGCCGACCGTCAGCGTGGGGCGGCCGTTGTCGAGCTGGGTGTCGTCCTCGGGCCGCAGGATCGTGGGCGCCGTGGGGGCCTCGTTGTTGATGTTGACGAAGAAGCACCACAGGTCGCTCCAGCGGCCCGGCACGAGGGTGTCCAGCGCCCTGACCCGCCAGCAGTAGCGGGTGTGGTCCTGCAGCTCGGCGCTCTCAGGCACGGTCCACTCCAGCGAGGGCGAGCCGAACTCCGGCTGCAGCCCCTCGGCCTCGACGACCAGCAGCTCGGGGCGCAGCATCTCCTCGCCCTCGACCGAGTCGTAGACCTCCAGCTCGTAGGTCAGCTCGTCGCCGATCGGCGACTGGGATCGGAAGGCCCTCAGCAGCGGCGTCAGGGACGTGACCTCGCCGCCGTCGCGGGGGGAGGAGAGGCGAGGGCGCGTGGGGCCGTCGAACTCGGTGGGGTTGGTGTTGCTGTTGAACTCGGCCAGGTTGTCGCGGCCGTCGCCATCGGGATCCTGGCGCGCGTCGGTGGGCGTGGCGGGGTTGAGCCCGAAGAAGAGCTCCCAGGTGTCGGGCAGGCCGTCGCGGTCGGCGTCGGTGAAGCCGACCCGCAGCACCCACTCGTGGGTGATGCGGCCGAAGTCGTCGTCGGAGATCAGCAGCCGGATGGTCGTCTCGCCTTCGAGGGCCTGCCGGAAGGTGGGCCGGAAGGTGACCAGGCCGTCGGCGTCGACCGACATGCCCTCGGGGCGGGTGATGAAGGCGTAGGTGTGGGCGTCGCAGCCGGGGTCCTGGATCTGGATCTGGTGGCTGTAGGGGACGCCCTCGGCCGCCGCCGTGACGGGCTGGCTGGTCACGACCGGGGCGACGTTGGTGACGATGACGCGCCGCAGCGCCAGCGCCGTCGAGCCGCCGTCGTCGGTGACGCGGACGGCGACGGTGTAGACGCCGTTGTCGCAGAAGGTCGTCGAGGCGATCGGGGTCTGGGTGTCGGGGATGTCGGCCTGGAAGTTCCCGTCGTAATTGAAGTCCCACTCATATTGGGTGATCTGGTCGCCGAAGCCATTGCTGCCGCTGGCGTCCAGGCGGATCGCGTCGCCCTCGTTGACGCGATCGGGGGCGGTCAGCAGCGCGGCGGGCGGCCCCTCGGTGATGACGACCTCGGCGCTGGCGGTGTCCTGGGCGCCCTGCCCGTCGGAGACCCGCAGGCGGACGGTGTAGGGTCCGTCGGCGTTGAAGGTACACTGGATGGAGGGGCCGCGCAGTTCGAAGGTGTTGTTGCCGTCGCAGTCCCATTCGAAGGTCATCGCGTCGCCGTCGGGGTCGATCGAGCGCGAGCCGTCGAGGGTCAGCGGCTGGCCCTCGACCCCGATGTAGGGGCCGCCGGGATCGGCGGTGGGCGTGCCGTTGATCTCCTGCTCCAGGCAGCGGCCGGCCGCGCCGCTGGCGCCGGGCCCGCCGTTGGTGTTCTGTCCGGCGCCAGGGCCGCCGCCGGCCACGTCGCAGCGCCCGGTGAAGGCATTGCGGTTGGCGTACTGCATGATGACGAGGCCGCCGCCGCCGCCGCAGCCGCCCGCGCCCGTGAACGACTCGCCAGAGACCTGATCGCCCTGGCCGCCGTTGCCGCCCGAGCCGCCGCGCGCGGAGATGATCCCGGCGCCAAGCAGGTAGGTCGTCGTGATCTGGATCGAGCCGCCGGCAGCACCGCCGCCGCCACCGCCGCCGGGGAAGAAGTCCGGCGAGGTGCCGCCGGTGCCGCCGGATCCGCCGTTGGCGCTGATGCTCCCCTCGACCCGGAGGGTCTTGGTGTCGAGGATCAGCAGCCCGCCGCCGCGCAGCCCCTCGGTGCCCAGGGCAGTGCGGCGGCCACCGGCCCCGCCGCCGCCGCCGCCGCCGCTGCCCATCCTCGGCGTCAGGTCGTTGATGGCCGCGCCCTGGGCCCCTCCGCCGGCCCCCTGGC
>SXGT01222744.1_pt1 | contig 24969 bp, 18 predicted proteins | sample 3176221 | NCBI WGS metagenome assembly SXGT01 (sample SAMN11356862, study PRJNA531348) | freshwater metagenome | isolation source: freshwater sample F1-120 | place: China: Fuxian Lake, Yuxi | collected 2017-12-25
AGCACGTAGTATTTGGGCCGGGACGGGTCGGCGGCGGCGGCGAAGGCCCGGGCCTTGTTCCAGGCCTGCTGCCACTTCGTCTCGGTCTCACGGAAATTGTAGCGCGCCATGAATTCGGGAATCCGGTGCAAAGAAGGCGTAAGCGGCGGTCAGCTTTAAGGGATTATCGGCGGTCTGCCAACCGCCTCGGCGGCACCTGCCGCAGGTCGCCAAACAGCAGCGCTGCCGCCCCGTAAGTTGTTGAAATACAAAGATGGTTGTTGTGCCCTGATGTCCAGAACGTCTGTCATCCCGGGTCTTGGCACCACAGGGCCCAGACCCGGCGCAATTCGCTTTCGAGATGACGCGTGTAGCGCGCGCCGTCCATCAGCGGTGAGCGGGCGAATCGCTCGCGCAGGCCCCGGCGGAGTTTCGTCAATCGCTCGCGATCCGTCGCCAGGCTGACGGCGATCGCCACATAGTCGTCCTCATCCTTCGCCAGGAGCTCGCCGAGGCCGACATTGGTCAGATGGCAGAGGCCGACGCGGCTGAAGGGGATCGCGCCGGGGCAGCTGATGACCGGAACGCCCATCCACAACGCGTCGCAGGTCGTCGTGCCGCCATTGGCGTGCAGCGGATCGAGCGCCACGTCGATCTCCAGGTAGGGCGCGTAAGGCGAGGGCGTGCGTCCGGCGAGCACCAGCCGGTCGCGGGCGACGCCGTGCCGGGCAAAGGCTTCGATGAACCACGATTCCTCGCGGTCGTTCAGACCAAGCCATTTCAGCACCAGGCGCGAGCCGGGGATGGCAAGCAGCATGCGGGACCAGAGCGTGATGGTTCGTGGACCGATCTTGGCGACGTTGTTGAAGCAGCCGAATGTGACATGCCCGGCCGAAACGCTCGGCGGCTGGGCGGATGGCTCGATCGTGCGGTCGCTGGGTTCGTAGCAGACATGCGCGTCCGGTAGCCGGATGAGCGTCTCCGAATGATAGCGATCGGCATCCGGCGGCGCGAAATGCGGGTCCATGATCCGGTAGGCGATCGCGGAGAGACCGGTCGTGTTGGGATAGAGCGGGAAGCTGATCTGGATCGGCGCCGGGCGGCGCGCGCAGACGAGCAGCCGGCGGCCGGCCATGTGGCCGGCGCACTCGAACAGGATGTCGATGCCGTCCTCGCGGATGGTGCGGGCCAGGCCCTCATCCGAAAGCGCCCCGACATTGCGCCAGTGGTCGGCGGCTTTGCGGAACCGCTCGGTGAAACCGTCGGCATGGCGCGTCGTCGAATAGAGATGGAGCTCGAACCGGTCCCGGTCGCGGTTCTCGATCGGGGGCAGCAGGAAATGCCCGCCCGGATGATAGCGAAAATCCGGGGACAGGTAGCCGACGCGCAGGCGGCGCTGCGGATCGCGCCGGTTGGTCAAGGGCGCGGCCGCGCGCGTCAGAGGAAGTGCGTGAATCGCATCGAACCGCCGATGCTCCGCGAACACCTCCTGCGGGTCGGCGCCTTCGAGGAAGCAAAGCGAGAAAAGCAGGTTGGAACGCGACAGCATGGCCTGCGGATCGATCTCCAGCGCCTGGCGATAGGCGGTGACCGCCTCTTCGACCCGGCCCTGCTCCTGCAGCACGTTGGCCAGGATGGTGAGCGTCATGACGTCGCGCGGTTCGTGCTCGAGCGCCTCACGATACGTGGCGATCGCGTCGCCCAGCCTGCCAGCGTTGTGCAGGGCATTGCCGAGGCTTCTCCGGTACTCGGCCTTGTCGGGATTCTGGCGCACCAGCTCCTCATAGACCCCGATCGCGTCCGTATAGCGGTACTGGGCCAGCAGGGTCTGCCCCAGATCGTCGTAAGCATCGGCGTCGCGGGGATTGATGCGCAGGGCGGTGCGGAGACTCTGTTCTGCCTCGCGCGTAGCACCCGTCGCCAGATGTGCCCGGCCGAGATTGTAGTGCGCCTCGCCGTCATCAGGCGCCAGCTCGACCGCGCGCCGCAGATGGGTCAGGGCCTCGCCCGGCCGGTCCGTCTCCAGCAGGATGGCGCCGAGGCCGGTATGACCGGCGGCGTAGCCGGGCGCGAGGCGGACAAGCCGACGCAGCAGGGGCTCGGCTTCGCCGCGCTGATCCGCTTCCTTAAGCAGGACCGCCAGGTTGTGAAGTGTTGACGGGTTGTCGGGCTCGAGCCGCAGGACGGTACGATACTGCGTGACGGCGTCCTCGCGCCGGCCGAGCTCGCGATAAAGATTGCCCAGGTTGTAATGGGCTTCGGCAAGGTCCGGCTGCAGGGTCAGGGCGCGCCGGATCAGGTCGATGGCCGCTTCCGAGTTCCCGGTCTGGTGCCTTACGAGGCCAAGATAGTGATGCGCCGGCGCAAATCCTGAATCGATCCGCAGCACGGCCTCGTAGCCGGCAGCGGCCCGGGCCAAGTCGCCGGCCTGATGATGCTGGAGGGCAGCTTCGAACGTCGCTTGAAGAAGCCGGCTCATGGCGGCCGAGTTGTAGGGGCGCCACCCCCGCCCCGTAAAGGCCCAAGGTGCGCCGGCACGGGGTCATGAGGCGTGCAAATCGCGCGCAATCGTTGTATGGCGTGGCCTGTTATTGGCAAGAGCCGGAGTCCGGGACGGCATGATCCGCATCTTCATCGGCTACGACCCGCGCGAGGCGGTGGCCTTCAGCGTCCTGGCACACAGTCTCCAGGCCCGCAGCTCACAACCCCTGTCGATCGCACCGCTGATGTTGTCGCAGCTCAAGGACAGCCTGTGGCGTCCGCGCGACCCGCTGCAGTCGACCGATTTCTCCTTCTCCCGCTTCCTGACGCCGTATCTCTGCGGCTTCGAGGGTTGGGCGATGTTCATGGATTGCGACATGCTGGCGCTCGACGATGTCGCCCGGCTGTGGGAGCTGCGCGACGACAGATACGCGGTGATGTGCGTCAAGCACGACCATCGTCCCAAGGAAGAGGTCAAGTTCCTCGGCGAGAAGCAGACCAAGTATGAGAAAAAGAACTGGTCGAGCGTCATGCTCTTCAACTGCGCGCGTTGCACGGCGCTGACGCCGGAGTATGTGAACACGGCCTCGGGTCTGGCGCTGCACCGCTTCGAATGGCTGGGCGACGATAATCTGATCGGCACCTTGCCGCGGCGCTGGAATCATCTCGTCGGCTACGATCCCGAGAGCGAACCTGCCTCGATCGCCCACTTCACCATCGGCGGGCCGTATTTCCCGGAATGGGAGAGATGCCGCTTCGCCGACGAATGGCGCGCGGCGCGGGACGACATGCTGGCCGTGGCGCAACGGAAGAAATAGTGCCGTGGCTGCCGACGAACGGCTGCTGCGGGCCGAGGAACTGTGCGCGGCAGCCTCGTTCGACGAGGCGGAGGCGATCCTCGTTCCGTTGGCCAGAGAACGCCCGCGCGACCCGGCCGCCCTTCTGCTGCTCGGCGCGATCGCCGCCCAGACCAGGCGCGGCGAAGTTGCCGTGCAGTGGTTCGAGCGCGCCCTGGCGCTGAATCCCGACAACGCCGACACGCATGTCAGGCTCGCGGGCGTTCTCAGGGCGCAGCGGCGTTTCGACGAGGCGATCGATCATCTCGATCGCGCGCGGCGCCTGCAGCCGCGGCTGAGCGCGGCGTTTCTCGGCCTCGGCCGCTGCTATTTCGAGCGCAACGATCTGGAGCGCGCCGGTGCCGCCTATCTCGAGGCGCTGAGGATCGACCGCAGCGCTGCCGCGGCGCTCGGGCTGGCGAAGGTGTTGCGCGAGCAGCGGCGTTTCGATCTGGCGGAGCGCACCTTGCGGACGGCCGCCGCGCAGCACCCGGCCCATGCGGAGATCACCGCCACGCTCGGCATCCTCCTCCATGAGACGGGCCGCCTTGCGCAAGCCGAAGCGGCGCTGAACGAGGCCCTGGCGATCGACCCGCAGAGCAGTGCCGCGCTCTACTACCTGGGCAACCTCAAGCGCGATGTCGGCCGCTGGGCCGAGGCCGAAGGCTTCTATCGCCGGGCGCTGGACGTGCAGCCGGACGACCCGGATATCCGGGTCAACCTGGCGGATACCCTGGCCGAACAGGGATACCGCGCGGCGGCGCAGGATCTTCTGGAGAGCGTACGCCGGACCCATGGCAGCGATCCGGACGTGATCTATGTCTGCGGGATCGTGTCACTCAGTCACGGCGATTTCAGGGCTGGGTGGCCTGGCATCGCTTCTAGCGTTAAGACGGCCAAGCGCAAACCCTTGCGCTTTGCCCATCTGCCGAAGCTCGATGCTCCGACGTTCGACGGCCGCAAGGTGGTGGTCTGGGGCGACCAGGGGGTCGGTGACGAGATCATTCATGGCAGCATGCTGCAGGATCTGCACGACCACGCGGCGCAGATCGTTTGCGAGGTCGACCGGCGGCTGGTGCCGCTGTTCGCCCGCGGACTGCCGGCCTTCAGGTTCGTCGAACGGAGCTTCGAGCCCGCGCCGCCGTCGCCGGTGGATGATGAAGAATGGGCCCGTCTCTGGCGCCGGTCCGCGCTCGACCCCCGCTTTGCCGGCGCCACCCATCACATACCGCTGCCCGATCTCGGCGCCTGGCTGAGGCCGGATTTCCGCAGCTTTCCCCGGCAGTCCGGCTATCTCAAGGCGGACGAGGCGCGGGCCGCAGAACTGCGGCGCGCGTTGCAGCTGCGGGCCGGCGAGCGGCTGGTCGGCCTGTCATGGCGCAGCCAGAACAAGGAAATCGGCCGTCACAAGAGCCTCGGGCTGTCGCAGCTGCTGGAGGCGCTGGCGTCGACCGGGCTGCGCTTCGTCAACCTGCAGTACGGGGCGGTCGAGGAGGAGATCGCGGCCGTGCGGCAAGCGGCGGGCCGGGCGGTCGAGGTCGTCCCGGGCCTCGACTGCTTTGCCGACATCGACGGCCTGGCGAGCCTGATCAGTGCCTGTGATGCAGTGGTCACGGTCAGCAACGTCACGGCCCATCTCGCCGGAGCGCTGGGTCAGAAGACCGGGCTGCTCTGTCCGCTCGGACTCGGCCGGCCCTGGTACTGGTTCGCCAGCGGAGACGAGTCGCCCTGGTATCCGTCGATGCGGATCTTTCGCCAGACCGGCGACGCCTCGTGGGCGAGGGCGTTTGCCGGCTGCGTGTCCTGGCTCAGCCGGCTGTCTGTGTGACCAGTCGGCGGTAGAGCGCTTCCAGATCACGGGCGATCGCCGCCGGGTCGAAGAGCGGAGCCTCGATCAGCGTCTGCGGCAGCGACGCGCGCAGCGCAGTCAGGCCGGCGACATCGCCGGCCAGTGCCGCCGCGCGGGCGGCGTACTCGCTTTCGCTGGCAGCGATCCACTCCGTGCAGCCGATGCGCTGGAGCAGGCTGACGCCGACACGGGCGGCATGGGTGCGGCCCGCCAGGGTGACAACCGGCACGCCCTGGAACAGCGCTTCGCAGGTGGTGGTGGTCCCGTGATAGGGGAACGTGTCGAGCGCGATGTCGACATCGTCGTAGGCGCGCAGATGGTCATCGTAGGCGGCCAGCGCCGGCCGCAATTCAAGGCGCTCCGCCGCCAGCCCGGCGCGGGCGAAACGCCCCCGCAGCTCGCGCGCGACGAAGGGATCGCTCAGCGCATGGTTCTTGAGGATCAGCCGCGAGCCGGGGACGGCATTCAGCGCCGCGACAAACAGACCGATCGTCGCGGCGGAAAGCTTTACGGCGTTGTTGAAGCTGCCGAAGCGGATGGCATCGACATGCGGTGCGCGGCCCGGCGCATGCGGAGCCGCGTCTGCCAGCGGCCGCTGGGCGATGAAACCCGATTGCAGGCGAAGCAGGCGCTCCGTGAAGTGGTCCTCGGTCATGCCCGGCGGGTCGGCCCAGGCATCGGTCAGGCGGCCGTCGAGGCCGGTGTCGGCATTCAGGCCGGTCGTGGCAGGATAGCCCAGCCAGGTGAGCTGCACCGGTGCGGGACGGGCGGCGAAAGCGTCGAGACGCGAGCGGACATTCCACCCCGCCAGGTCCACCAGCACATCGATGCCATCGTTGCGGATGCGCTCGGCAAGCTGGCGCGCCGTCATGTCGCAGGTGGTCAGCCAGTGATCGGCCATGCCCTTGAGGCGTTCGGTGACCGCGTCGGGCGCGCCAACCTCGCCATAGAGATGGATTTCCACCTGAGCGCGATCATGCGCGGCGAGAACGGGCGCGAAAAACGTAGCGACGGCGTGCTCGCGGAAATCCGGTGACACATAGCCCACGCGCAGACGCGCTCCCGCGTTTCGGGACCGCGGCGGCAGCAATTCGATGCCACGCAGGCGCAGCGCAGCAAGTCGTGACGCGTGACGGCGCTGTGTGCCCGGATCCTCGGTGCGAGCCAGAAGAGCGAAGAGCTGCCCTTCGAGATACCCCGGGTCGTCGGTATCGAGGAGGTCGGGATCCGACGCCTGGGCGACGGCGAAGTGGTAGATCGCCGAGGCATGCCGTCCGACCAGGGTCAGCGTGGAAGCGAGATTGAGGCGCATCTGAGCATGCCCGGGAGCAAGCTCCACGGCCTGGCTGTAGGCGTAGATGGCATCATCGCAACGCGTATCGACCAGCGCGTTGCCAAACTCGTTGAACAGCAGGGCACGATCGGCCGGTGGCGCGCCGGCAACGGCTCCGGCAAGCTCCCGCCGGGCGGCACTCATCCGGCCTTGGCCGGCGAGCAGGGCGGCCAGACTGCCGCGGGCGCGGAAATCGGCCGGGACTCGCCGCAAGTAGCGTCGGAAACGCTCGATTGCCCCCGGGCGGTCGCCGGCGATGCTCAGGACCCGGGCCCAGCCATGGTCAATTTCGGGAGCAGGCGAATGGCGCTCGGCCTGTTCCAGCAGGCTCTTGGCCTCCGCCAGACTACCCCGACGGGCAGCTTGGACGGCGCGGATCAGGGTATCGGCTAAATTGGACAATTTTCTTTGTTTTTTAATATCTTATACAGAAATCTGAAAACTTCCGTTAAAGATGTGGGTGCAAAGGGGTTTAAGGGCCCGAAGGATTGGTGTTGCCCGTCTGCAACGCCGTTGCCCAAAAAACATCGTAAGGGCGTTTTTCCATTGGAACTGCCGTAGCAGGCCGCGATAGTACTGCCCGGTGCTGCGAGAGGCGGCATTATAACGAGAGAGGAAAAAGCATGTACAAGCGTCTTTTGGCTTCGACCGCCCTTGTGGCCGCGGGCGTAGTCGGGGTTACGGCGGGGGCTCAAGCGCAAACGGCGCCGGCAGCTGCTCCCCTTTCGGTCACGCTCGGTGGCTACTACGAGCAGGGCATGGTCTATGGCAAGAACAAGGACAACGTTCAGGCCAACCTGGTCTCGGCCAGTGACATCTACGGCACCAGCGCGGTAACGACCCTCGTCAAGCCGAACCGCTGGCACAACCACAATGACTCGGAGATCTACTTCAACGTCAAGGGCATGCTCGCCAACGGCATCACCATCGGTGCCACCGTGCAGCTCGAGGCGAACTCCGAGAACGATCAGATCGACGAGTCGTGGATGTACATCGAAGGCGCCTTCGGTCGCCTCGAGATCGGCTCGACCGATGAAGCCGCCAGCAAGACCCACGTCTCGGTTCCGGCGATCGGCAAGGCCTGGGGCGTTGAGAAGAGCGCCTTCCAGGACTTCATTGTCGCTCCGGCCAACGTCACCGCTGGCAGCAGCGCGCTGCGCTTCAGCGGTGCGAACGCCAACGAAGACCAGAACAACATCAGCTACTACACGCCTCGTTTCGAGGGCTTCCAGCTCGGCGTGACGTTCACCGGCAACCGTACCCAGGACATCAACCGTGTGACGGACAACACGGCCACTCGTAACGGCGCGTGGAGCGGCGGTCTGAACTTCACCCGCGCCTTCGGCGGGCTCAACGTCGAAGCTTCGGTCGGTACGTCGATTGCCAAGTCGCTCGAGCTGAACGCGGGTAACACCGCGGGCGGCGCCGACGACGAGAAGATCTACACCGGCGGTCTGCGTCTCGGCTATGCCGGCTTCCAGGTCGGCGGCGCGTACAAGAGGATGAAGCTCGGCAGCTTCGCCGCCAACACCGGCAAGGTGTGGGACGTCGGTGCTGCTTACACGTTCGGTCCGGCAACGGTCGGCGTGCAGTACATGAAGGCCTTGGGCGAAGGTGCGACGACTATCGCAGCCGACGACAAGTACACCATCCTCAACTTCGGCGCGAACTACACGCTCGGGCCGGGTGTCGACCTGTTCGGCAACATCGGTGTGCTGAAGTACACCGACGAGTCGTCGACTACGGCGGCCGACAACAACAAGGGGACCGGCGCCGTCGTCGGTGTCCGTCTGACCTTCTAAGCTCGCAAGAGCTTCAGATGGGGAGGGAGGGGTTTAACCCCTCCCTCTTTTTTTTGTATAATCGGCCCGGTTTTCAATTTCTGGCGCGGGGCTCGGAGAGATGACGGTGGTTAGACCCGGCTCGTGGATGCTCTGGCTGGCGGTTATGGCTGCGCTTGCGGGCGGTACAGCCTGCTCCGGGGATACCCAGTACGAGTATCCGACCAAGACGGGAAAAGACACGTACTCGTCAGGGGCCAGGAAACAGGATTCTGTCCTGGGGACCGAGGGATTCAATATCTTCGGCAGCAGCAAGAAGGACGAGCCCGGGGCTGCGGGTATCGGAGTCAACAGCTTCCTCTGGCGGGCCTCCCTCGACTCGATCTCGTTCATGCCTGTGGCCTCGGCCGACGCCGTCGGCGGCGTGATCATCACCGACTGGTACGCCCTGCCCGAGACGCCCAACGAGCGCTTCAAGGTCAATATCTACATCCTGGGGCGCCAGTTGCGCGCCGACGGGGTGAAGGCCGCCGTCTTCCGGCAGCGCCGCGATCCTGCCGGAGCCTGGGTGGATGCCACGGTCGAATCAAAGACCACGGTCGATCTCGAGAACGTGATTCTCACCCGCGCCCGCCAGCTTCGCCTGGATTCCGAGCGGCCCTGAGCCCTTCGGTCTTCCAGGCCGGCTCTCAGCGTATTGCGGCAGGCCACCCGCGTAAGGCAGCCGCGACCTCCGACACCGGATGGCTCCAGTCGCCCGCCCGGGCCTGACGGAATAGCCGGATTTGCGGATACCAGGGGCTGTCCTCCCGGTCGCGAAACCAGAGCCAGAGCGGGTCGGTCGCGAGAAGCACCCAGGTCGGAACACCCAGGGCCCCCGCGGTATGGGCAATGGCGTTGCTCACCGAGATCACGAGGTCGAGCGAGGCAACCTGGGCGGCAAAGCTGTCCATGTCGCGGAGCTGGTCGACCTCGGGGTCGTGATGGATCTCGCATCCGGCCAGGGCGCGGGCCCGCGCCAGATCGTCTGCGCACTCGCCGTACTGAAGATTGACGAACGTCACGCCGGGGGAGCGCAAGACGGGATGCCAGTCGCCCAGCTCCGTGGACTTCACCTGTCCGTTGACCAGATTCTTCGAGCGCCAGGAAATGCCGACCTTGAGCCCCGGTAACGACGCATAGCGCCGGCGGAAGCGCTCCGTCTTCTCGGTATCGGCGTGCAGGTAGCCGCCGGGTTTACCGAAACTGTCCCAGGAAGGACGAAGGAACTCTCCGAGTCCTCCGAGGGGGATCTGGCACGATATCCGGTCTGAGAGCAGCTCCGGCTGGATCGGCAAGACGCGGGGGTAGAAACGCAGATTCGCCGGAAAAGAGCGCGCAAAGAGCGGCCCGAGCCGCGCATCCGTATGCACCAGGACCTCGTGCGCGCGCCGCGCCAGATCGGGAAGCATCGAGGCTGCGACGATATCGTCGCCAATGCCCTGCTCCCCCCACACCAGGATCGTCCGCTCACGGAGATCCTCCCCCATCCATGGCGGCTGCGGAAAGGGCTGTGCGTGAATGCCGGCGCCCGTGCCGGTTGTGTTTCCGAAACGGGTCTTGAACTCCTTCCAGCCGGGATCAAACACGCCGAGCGAAAGAAGAAGCATGGCGCGGCGCAGCCGGATGTCATCCCTGGCCGGGGCCAGGACCAGCGCGGCGTCCAGATCGGCGCGCGCTACCTGGGTATCGCCGAGGGCCAGCGCCCGGATCGCGCGCTGCTGATAGGCCAGGGCCCTGTCCTCGGCGCTCGCCTCCGGCGAGGCGATCACCTGCCGGCACAGCCTGTCCGCCTCGTCGCGCCGTCCTGCCTCGGCCAGGCTCTCGGCATGCGACAGAACGTAAGCTCCCTTGTCGGACACCAGCCGGCGTGCCCGCTCGTGCTCTGCAAACGCCTCGGCGAAACGCTTCGCCCGCGCCAGGGCGCGCGCATGCCGCTCGGCGGCCGGCCCGCTCCCGGGGGTCAGCGACACGGCCCGGGCCAGCGGCTCGACGGCATCGCTGCGATTCAGATCCAGCAGCAGCGTGCCGAGCGCCAGATACGCCGCCGCGTTCCCGCTCCCGCACTCTATGGCGCGCCGGTAGGCGGCAATGGCTTCGTCGTTCTCATTGAGCGCCCGATGGGCGGCCCCAAGCGCCTGCCAGGCGCCGGCCAGGCGGGGGTCGAGAGTGACAGCGCGCCGCAGGGCTTCAATAGCCAGACGGTTTTCTCCCCGCTCCCGACGCATCAACCCCAGAGTGCCGAGAAGGTCGGCCCCGGCTCCGGGGCAATCCGCCGCGCGGCTGAGGGCGGCGACCGCCCGGTCCGGCTCGCCGAGATCCTTGAGGACGAACGCCAGCGCATGCAGGGCTTCGACGTGGAAGGGGGCGGCGGACACGGCGTCCTGCAAGGCCTGCGCGGCCTTGTCGAGCTCCCGGCGGGACATGAAGATAAAGCCCAGGGCATAGTGAAAGCGCTCGGGATTCGGGGCTTTCTCGGTCAGGTGCTGCCGGCACAGGCGCTCGGCTTCCTGCAGTCGTCCGGCCTGCATCAGGGCTTTGATCTTGTCGAAGGAGCGGTTGTCAGCCACGCGGTCCCGGCGCCGATACGAGGAGAAGCAGCATAGTGGCAGAATGGCCGGGGGAGAACCGCGGCGCGGCCCCCGGGCAGCGGCGCTCCTCACCGGCAATGCTGTAATTCAGATCGCCACGGCGCTGGGGTATCATCCGGCATGCCGGCACCCAAGTGGAATTTGAAGGCCTGCGATGAGGCGCTCCTGCCATCGTTCTCTGCCGCGTGATGCCGACAGGACTGCATGAGCCGTCGTGACATAGAGCAGGCTGTGGCTCTTGAGCATCAGGGGCAGATCGACAAGGCCATCGCGATCTACCAGGGCCTTCTCCGCCAGAGACCGCACGATGCAGAGCTTCTCTCTCTGCTCGGGCTGGCGCTTGCCCGCCAGGGCCAGACCCGGCTTGCCATCCCCCATCTGCAGCAGGCCAGGGCCTACAGGCCTGCGGACCCGTCTGCTTCGTTCAATCTGGGGGTCGCCTTCCTTTTCGAGGGCGAGCACGACAAGGCGCGCGACTGCTTTGCCGATGCGTTGCGCCTCGATGCCGGCTTCCTGCCGGCAAAGGCCAATCTCGCCGCGCTGTATCTGGGCGAAGGCCGGGCGGCGGAGGCCCTGCCGCTCATCGATGATCTGATAGCCCGCGGCAGGCCTTCGGCCTCGAGCTGGGTCAATCGCGGTATTGCGCTGGACCTCCTGCAACGGCCCATCGAGGCGTGCACGGCCTTTGAGCGCGCCGTTTCCATCGGCGGCGACGATCCGCAGACCCTGGTCTATCTGGGACGGGCCTACGCGGCGGCAGGCGAGATGGCCCGTTCCCGCGCCACGTTCGAACGCGTCCTGGAGCGTCATCCCGGCCATCTCGAGGCGCTGCTCCGCCATGCCATGTCTCAGCTCGAGGTCGTCTATCTGACGGTCGACGAGATCCGCCGGGCGCGGCAGGGCTATGAGGACGCCATGGAGCGCGTCATCGCGACTGGCGCCGAGGCGATGGCGCGAGTACCGCTGGCCCAGTTGCAGCGGATGTTCGACTGGCCATTCCTGCTTCCCTATCAGGGCGAGCCGGTAAAAGAGAGCCTTGCCGGTCTCGGGCGCCTGGTCTGCGATCTGGGCGAGACGTGGTCACCGTCGGCGCCTGCCCTGGTGACGCCGCGGCACGAGCGCCTGCGGCTCGGTGTCGCCACGGCGTTCTTCTGGCGTCACTCGGTGTGGAAGGTGCCGACCCGGGGCTGGCTGAAGATGCTGGATCGCACACGCTTCGAGGTCGTCGGCTACCATCTGAGCCCCCGCACGGACAGCGAAACCGAGCGGGCGAAGACCCTATGCGACCGCTTTCGGGCCGGCGAGAAGGATCTCGGTGGCTGGGCGCGACAGATCGCCGAGGACCAGCTTGATTGTCTCCTCTATCCCGAAATCGGCATGGACCGGCCGACGATCCTTCTTGCCGCGATGCGGCTGGCGCCGCTGCAGGCGACAACCTGGGGCCATCCTGTTACCAGCGGGCTGCGGTCGATCGACTGGTATTTCAGCAGCGATCTGATGGAGCCTCCCGATGGCGACGACCATTACTCGGAAAAGCTGATCCGGCTGGCAAATCTCTCGGTCTTCTACGATACACCCGACGAGCGCCCCCCGACCCTGGACCGCCAGCGCCTCGGCATCGGGCCCGACCGCCTCGTCTATCTATGCTGCCAGAATCTGTCGAAATATCTGCCGCAGAACGATGGACTCTTCATCGACATCGTCAGGGCGGTCCCGGAAGCGCTGTTCGTCTTCGTCCGCTCCGGCAAACCCGCCGTAGACAGCCGATTCGAGCAGCGCCTGCGGGCGGCGCTGGCGGCCGCAGGCCTGCAACTCGAGACTCATATACGGTTTGTCGAGCCTCTGTCGCAGGACGAGTTTCCGTCACTGGGTGCGATCGCCGATGTCTATCTCGACAGCCCGGAATGGTCGGGTTGCAACACGACGCTGGAGCTGCTCGCCAGCAACCTTCCCATCGTCACCTGTCGGGGACGCTTCATGCGGGGCCGGCACACCGCTGCGATGCTCCAGAGGATGGGTCTGGAAGCCCACATCGCGACCAGCACCAAGGACTATGTGGCGCGCGCGATCGAACTGGGTCACTCCGCGGCGTTGCGCACCGCCTGGGGGCACGACATCGGGGAGCGAAAGCTGCGTCTCTTCGGGGACAAATCACCAGTTGAGGATCTGGAAAAGCTCCTGCTCCGGCATTGCGGGAGGAGCTGATGGTCAAGCTGGCGACGTGTTTCCGGGGGCGGCGGCATGCGTCACGCACCAGCGCCGCCACATCGTCCTCATCAGCCGTTCGAGCTGGCGGGTACGCTGCGGTGCATCGCAAAGACTGGAGTGCATCAGCCGTTCCCGCAGTCCGGCACGGATCTCTCTCAGACGCGCGGCGTCGCTAGCCAGGTCTGTGGCGATCCGGATATACCCGTCGGGCGAATCCGCAATCCAGGCTTCATGTCCCAAGGCACCTAGCATGGCGGCCGACCAGCGCGACGCCATATTCGTTCCCGGCAGCGTCACCACGGGCACGCCCATCCAGAGGGCTTCAAACGTGGTGGTGTAGCCGGAGAACGGAAACGGATCGAGCGCGATGTCGATCTCCCGGTAGCGTGCCAAGTGAGTGTCGATGTCTTCGCGCTCTCCCGACAAGACAAAGCGCTCGGGCGCTATGCCCGCATCAATTGCCGCCTGCCGGACACGGGCTCGCACCGGCTCCTCGGAAAAGTATCCGCGATATTTGAGCACGATCCGCGATCCATGAACTTCGCGAAGAAGCCGCGCCCAGAGCGCAAGGACGCGGTCGTTCATCTTGGTGGGGTGATTTAACGAGCCAAAGGTGACGCTGCCGCCGGTATTCATCGGCGGCGCGCCCGGAGAAGGGCCGGCCGCGATGAGCGGAAAGAGAAACAAGCTCGGTAACGCCACGACACGCTCGGCGAACCATTCCTTGCCACCCCGGGGACACAGGCGGCGATCGGCGATCAGATAGTCGATCGTTGCCAGGCCGCTGGTTCCCCCGTCGTGAAGACTGATCTGGACGGGTGCGGGCCGCCAGGCGGCTACGTCCGGCCGATTTTTATCAAAACGGCCTGCCAGGATCATCAGGATATCGACGCCATCGGCCCGGATCCGTTCGGCAACCTGCCGGTCGCTCTGACCAACGATTGAACACCAGTGGCCAGCGAGACCCTGGAGCCGGCGCGTCGTCTCGTCCGGCAAAGCGACTTCACCATAGAGCCGCATCTCGAAAGCGCGCCGGTCGTGGCAGGCAAAGAGCGGCTCGATATTTCGCGCCACGGGATGGTCGCGAAAGTCAGAGGACAACCAGCCCACCCGCAGCCGCCGCTCCGGTTCCGGGAGGTTGCGTGGCGGTGGCAATACGGCAGCCGAGGCCGAGACACGGGCTCCGAAATCGCGATGCTCTTCAGCGCGCGCCGTTTCGGCCATGTCAGGGTCGTAGAGCATCGTCGCCAGGGAGACCCGACGGTAGAGCGGGTTATGAGGATCAAGATCGAGCGCGCGCTGGAGCGACGTGCGGGCTGCAGTCAGATTACCCGCCGCCTGCGCAATGAGGGTGCCATTGAAATGAGCCGCCGCGCTGTCAGGCTTGCGGGCACAGGCGCGGGCAATGACGGTTTCGGCTTCTGCCAGATCCCCCTGCTCGAAAAGCGCCACCGCCAGAAAATTAAGAGCATCAAGCTGATCGGCATCGAGCGCCAAGGCCTTTCGGTACTGGACGATGGCCCCGGGCCGGTCTCCGCCGTACTTGAGGGCACGGCCGAAACAGGCTGCGACCTCCGCGCTCCCGGGTGCGAGTTGCGAGGCGCGCCGGTGCACCTCGATCGACTGCGTGAACTCTCCACGCGTCAGATAGGCAGCACCCAGGCCGAGAAGTGCGGGCAGGTTATCGGGCCACCGGACCAGCACCTCGCGATACTGCCTGATCGCCTCGTCGGTTTCTCCCGCCGTGGTCAGCAGCGCGCCTCGCCGGATATGAGCGACGAGGTCGTCCGGCCTCAGGCGCGTGACTTCGGCGTAGTGTCTTGCAGCCTCGGCAGGCTGGCCGGTTGCCGCGAGCATCGCCGCCAGATTGAAATGGGCTTCGGCGTAGTCCGGCCTGGCGACGATTGCCTGTCGGATGAGCCTGAGCCCTTCGTGGATATCCTTCGCTCCCCGGACCACACCCAAAAGGTGGAGTGCGCGCGCGTGATCGGGAAACCGGCGGAGGATCTCGATACAGCCTGCTTCGGCTTTTTCCGTGCGCTGCTCGCGAAAATGAGCCGCTGCAGCTTCAAACAATGCATCGGGCTCGGTCATGGTCCCTGCCGTCTGTGCCCGTGCCGGCTCCTTCAGAGCCGCGCAGCGATTCACCTCCCGCTCCGGCTGGGCTATCCTGCCGGCATGATTTGCGTTCGGTAGAAAATAGATACAGGCTACACGGCAAAACTTCATTACGTTTTGCCCGGCAGCCACCCACGCCGCATGAGGTATGGCCAGCCTGACCCGGTCACAAGTCCAGGAATCATGAACACCGCCCGTGCCATTCGCTGAGGGATCGTGACCGTCTCTGACGATCTGTCGACGGCTCTGGCCGTCCACAAAGCCGGACGGCTGGCGGATGCCGATATCCTCTACAGACGCCTGCTGGAGACCACGCCGGGGCACGCCGAGGCGCTGCGGCTACGAGGGGTTCTCGCCTGTCAGGAAGCCCGCTTCCAGGACGCCGTGGGGTTCCTGGAAGCGGCTATCGAACGGGACGGCCAGAAGGCCGTTTACTATTCCAACCTCGGCGTTGCGTTCAAAGGGCTCGGCCGGATCGAGGATGCGCTGCATGCCCTTCGGCAAGCGGAGCGTCTGGCACCCGGGGACAACGACATCTGTTACAATCTGGCCTGTCTGTTGCAGGAACTCGACCGTCCAGACGAGGCGATTACCGCCTACGAGATGCTCCTGAAGGCGGACCCCGACAACGGGGATGCGCTCAGCAATCTCGGCCTGCTTCTTCTGGAAGGCGGTAAACCGGAGCGGGCGCTGCCGCTGCTTCAGCGCGCGGTTGCCAGGAGCCCCACCCTGCTTGCCGCCCGTATCAACCTCGGCCTGACCCTGCATGAACTGCAGCTCTTCAAGGAAGCCGAGTCGCATTTCCGTGCATGCATTGCCGCTGCGCCGGAGCGCGCCGAACTCCACTTCCACCTGGCCAATACCGTGCATGCCGATCGGCGTTACGAAGAGGCCATCTCTCATGGCGAGCGCGCCATCGCACTCAGGCCGGGTTATGCCGCCGCTCATCACAATGTCGGCAATGGCTGGCGTGAACTCGGGGACACCAAACGGGCTCTCCAGGGCTACAGAGAAGCCTTGAGGCAGCAGTCCGATCACGTGCACGCAAGGCGCAATCTGCTGTCGACCCTTCTTTATGTGCCGGATATTCCTCCGGCCGAGCGATTCGCCGAGCACCTGGAATTTTCGGCGGGCAATCCCGCGCCGATCCGTTCTCCGGCCAGGTCCCCGGATCCGGAACGCCGCCTGAGGATCGGCTACGTCTCGTCGGATTTCCGCCACCATCCGGTGGCCCGCAATCTGGAGCCGCTTTTCTTCAGCGGGAAATCGGGCGGTGACTTCAAGGCTGTCTATGCCGAAGTTCGTCACTCCGACGATCTTACCGAGCGCTTTCGTGCGGCTGTCGATCTCTGGCGCCCGATTGTCGGGCTTTCGGACAAAGCGGTCATCGACCAGATACGCTCGGATCAGATCGACATCCTTGTGCATCTGGCGGGCCGGTTCGACCGCAACCGGCCGGAACTCGCAGCCGGGTGCGCGGCACCGGTCCAGATCAGCTTTCATGACCCGGCGACCAGCGGCTTTCCCGCCGTCGACTACCTGATCGCGGATCGTTTCATGGTACCCCGTCCGGGAGCCGAACGTTTTACCGAACGGGTGCTTCGTCTCCCCAGTTTCTATACGCATGCGCCCCTTCTCGATGCCCCGGACCCCGGGCCCCTGCCGGCCGGCTCGGAGCGTCCCGTGACCTTCGTGAGTTTCAATCATCCGGCGAAGATCAACCCGCGCGTCCTGCGGGTCTGGGGTGATATCCTGGACAGCGTGCCGGGTTCACGGCTTCTGCTGCGGCACCGGCACCGTTTCGCGAGCCCGGCCCTACAGGAACGGGTGCTCTCCGGGCTTTCGGCGGCCGGGATCGGGAAGGACCGTGTGATATTCCAGGCCGGCGACACGACGCGCAGCGATCATCTGAAGCTCTATTGCCACACCGACATTGCCCTTGATCCTTTCCCTTTCACCGGCTCGACAACCACCTTTGAGGCGCTATGGATGGGCGTCCCTGTCGTTACCCTGGCGGACACCACAATGGTCGGGCGATGGAGCGGCTCCATGCTGCATGCACTCAAGCTCGATGAGCTGGCAGCCTCCTCCGAAGACGGGTATATCGCGATCGCCCGCACCCTGGCCGCCGATCGGGCCCGACTTTCGTCGCTGCGAGGCTCGCTGCGCCTGCGCCTGGCGGCCTCACCGCTCTGCAACGGGCCTCTTCGCGCGCGTCAGGTCGAACGCCTCTATCGGGCGGTTTGGCGACGCTGGTGCGCTGGCGCACGGGCGTCACACCACGGCGTTCATGATGTCGAGTCCGACAGAGCTTTGACCGGATGACAGCGCCGCCGACAATTGCCGAAAACCTGGCCGCGGTACGCGCCCGCATCGCGACAGCGTCCCGCAACGCCGGCCGCGATGACGCCCAGGTGACTCTGGTGGCCGTGTCCAAAACCCACACCGCTGATGCCGTGCGTGCTGCGCTTGCCGCCGGTCAGCGGGATTTCGGTGAAAACCGTGTCCAGGAGGCGATGGCCAAATTCCCGGCCTTGCGCGACGAGTTCCCGGACCTGCGCCTGCATCTGGTCGGCGCGCTACAGACCAACAAGGCAAGCGAGGCGGTGCGGACTTTCGACGTCATCCAGTCGGTCGATCGTTCAAAGCTGGCGGCAAGCCTGGCCAGTGCAATGAGCAAGCTTCAGCGGCGGCCCGAATGCTATATCCAGGTGAATATCGGCGAAGAGCCTCAGAAGGCCGGTATCGTACCGGCGCTTTTGGGAGAGTTCGTTCTGGAGTGCCGTGATCGCTACGCTCTGCCGATCGTGGGGTTGATGTGCATCCCGCCGGTGGACAAGCCGCCCGAACCCTATTTCGTGCGGCTGCGGGAGCTCGCCGCGAGCCACGCATTGACTCAGTTGAGCATGGGGATGAGCGGCGATTTCGAAGCGGCAATCGTCTGCGGCGCCACCACTGTGCGTGTCGGCACCGCGATCTTCGGAGCGCGCCCGCCGATGCCGGACGTGAAGGTCTAGAGGGTGGCGTCGATCTGCATCGCGCCGGTACCCAGGCGACGCTGCTCGCGGTAACGATCAAGGCCGCGCGCCATGGCGGCCACGAAACTGTCATTCGCTGTCGCTCCGCCGGCTGCCTTGTTTGCCGCACTTTCAGTGCTGGCGGCGGAGCCTGCATCCGGTGCCGCTGTCTCGATGGGTTTCGTATCCCTGGCCGCGGGTAGGCCGCTGGTTCTCGCCCGTTCCGGCAGCGTGGCTGTCGGCTGCAGTCGCACCGGAGCCGCATTGCTCGAGCGGTTCATATCGATGATCGGCAGCGGTCGGCCGGTGAAGCTGCGATAGTCGGTGAGCGTTCGACCCTGAGTCGCGAGTGTCGCCGCACCGGCGGCAGGCGGTCCGTAGAGCAGCGAGGCGCCGAGCGTGCGGTCGCTTCCGACGATGCTGGCAGTGTTCTGCGGAGCCGTGGTGGCCAACGCCGTGCGCGACAGCGGCGCGACGGCGAGGTCTTCGGGCTGGGGCTGAGATGCCGGGGCCGCGGCAAACTGGGTCGGCGGCTCGACTGGAGCCGGAGTTCCCTTGTCCGGCGACAACAGGGCCAGCGCCTGGTCGCCAAGGTCCTTGCCCTGAGTCTGTTCGATGATGGCATTGAACGCCGAGGCGATGAGGCCGACAGGCCCCCCGAAGAGAAGACCGCCGATGACCCGCGACACGGGACTGATCGTGTCGCCGGTGACCGCGCGATAGATCGAACCGACGAGCGGGATATGCTGCAGCGGATTGATGACCGACAGGAAATCGGAGAAGGAGAGACTCTGCTCGCTGCTGGTCTTGCTGGGTTGGGACCAGTCCCGTTCCTCGACTTTCGGCGCCGGCGCGGACGTGCGGCGCTTCTCGTCCGCAGGCAGTGCGGGCGTCGGGGTCAGGGCGGGGGAGAGGTCGGACAGGATGGATGACATGGGGTACCCGTTTCGACCAACCCTGCAACCTCTAAGCCACGTTTATTTGTTTAATTACAATAGGTTATATTCGTATCTGGGTATGCGGCGGCAGGTTTTGCCGGGCAGTGAGGGACAGAAGGGAGAGATTCTTCCGGCACGCGCTGGTTGCGGAAAAATGACTGTGATTTAAGCAACGGGCACGCTTTCAAACCAGTTCGTGTCGACCCCGCAACAGGCGCGGACAATGACGATTTGTCAGTGATTTAGCATCTCTGCGGCGGGTTCCCGGTGCGGTACTTATCAAGTGATTTCTAATGGGGTCACTTGGAGTACCAAACCATGCTTCGGTCGTTTGTTGGTTCGGCAACGGTAATGGCGATGACGCTTGCGCTGGTGCCATCGATGGCGGCGGCCCAGGCGCCCGCCGCGGCCCCCGCGTCATCGTGGGGGGAGATCGCGGGCTCGGTCGCCGGCATGACGGACTACACGTTCCGTGGCGTCTCGCAGACGACCAAGGGACCGGCGGTGCAGGGTTCGCTCGAGTACACGAAGGAACTCGGTCCGGTCACCGGCTATGTCGGCGGTTTCCTGTCTAACGTCGCTTTCCCCGACACCTCGAGCCGCGGCAACCTCGACGCGAAAGTGGAGTTCGACTTCGCCTTCGGTCTGCGCGGCGACATCAACGAGAAGTTCAAGTGGGACGTCGGCTACATCCGCTACATGTACCCGTTCACGGACTACCCGAAGGCCAACAGCATGAACCTCGACTGGACGGAAGTCGGCGTCAAGCTGACCTACGATCTGGGCTTCGCGACACCGGTCCTGAACTACTTCCACTCGCCGAATTACTCGGTTGGCGGCGGCAAGAGCCACTATGGTCAGACCGGTTTCGACGTGCCGCTGCCGCTGTATGACATCACGCTCGGCGCGCGTATCGGCCGTCTGGTGATCGCCAACAACGCCAATTTCGGTCTGCCGGACTACACCGACTGGAGCATCGGCATCTCCCGCGATTTCCCGGAGCTGCTCGGCGTCAATATCGGCCTGACCTATACCGATACCAACGTCAAGAAGAACGCCCCGCTGTCGAACAAGTCGGATACGTCAACCGGCAATGTCGACGAGCGCGTATTCGATACGACTCAGCCGCGTATCATTCTGGCGATCACGAAGAAGTTCTGACGTTTTCTGACGCTTAAGGCGCGGGCGGGACCGGGGACGGTTCCGCCGCTGCCGTTTGCCGTGCTAGAACCCCCGCCATGAGCGGGGTGCGAAAACTCCTCCTTGTCGACGACGATCAGGCGCTGCGCCAGTCTCTGGCGGAGCAGCTGGCGAGCGAGTTCGATACGATCCAGGCCGATAGCGGCGCCGGAGCCCTTGCCGCGGCCCAGGGCGAGCGCTTCGACGCCATTCTTCTCGACGTCGGGCTCCCGGACATGGACGGGCGTGACGTCTGCCGCAAGCTGCGGGAGGCCGGAATCACCGTACCGGTGATCATGCTCACGGCCGCTGCCGCGGAGGCCGACACCATCACCGGCCTCGACGCCGGCGCCAATGACTACATCACCAAGCCGTTCCGGCTGGGGGTACTGCTGGCGCGCCTGAGGGCCCAGCTGCGCAGCCACGAGGCGTCGACCGACGCGGTCTTCACCATCGGCCGTTTCAGCTTCCATCCGACGGCCAAGACGCTGGTGGAGAGCGGTTCGCGTAAAAAGATCCGGCTGACGGAAAAGGAAGTGGCCATCCTGCGTTATCTGTATCGCGCCGGAGACAAGCCCGTGGCCCGCGAGACCCTGCTGGGGGAGGTCTGGGGCTACAACGCCGGCGTCAACACCCATACCCTGGAAACCCATGTCTACCGGTTGCGCCAGAAGATCGAGCGGGATCCGGGCCAGGCCGAGATCCTGGTGACGGCGCCGGGGGGGTATCGGCTCAATCCCTGAAATTGTCCCGGCGTGATTTCCATCACAGCGGCGGGACGGCCGGGCAATCCTAAGCTGCGGTCGATGCGTATTGGTGCTTAGGGACCGGGCAGGGCTTATGGTATCAGGGAGCTTGGTCCGGAGAGCAGTGGTGGCGGGTCAAAGCGAGTTTTTCGTCCGGTTTTGGGGTGTCCGCGGGACGGTGGCCTGTCCCGGCCCGGCCACAGTCCGTTATGGCGGAAATACCTCCTGCCTGGAGGTACGTTGCGGCGGCCGCCTGCTTATTTTCGACGGCGGAACCGGGCTGCGGCCGCTGGGGCAGCATCTCGATGCCAACGGGCCGGTCGACGCCGACCTCTATTTCACGCACACGCATTTCGATCATATCCAGGGCGTGCCGTTCTTCAGCTCGGCCTACAAGCCCACAAACCGCCTGCGCTTGTGGGCCGGTCACCTGAATCCGGACTTCACGCTGAAGGGGGTCCTGTCCGAGATGATGCAGGCCCCCCTGTTTCCGGTGCCGCTCAGCATTCTCTCCGCCGATATCTCCTTCCACGATTTCATCTGCGGCGAGACGCTGGCGCCGATACCCGGCGTGACGTTACGGACGGCCCCTCTCAATCATCCCAACCGGGCGACCGGCTACCGCATCGAATATCAGGGGAAATCGATCTGCTACATCACCGACACCGAGCATGTCCCGGGCACCCCCGACGCCCAGATACTCGGGCTGATCGCCGGTGCGGATATCGTGGTCTACGATTCGACATACACCGATGACGAGTATTCCCGCTTCAAGGGGTGGGGCCATTCCACCTGGCAGGAGGGGGTTCGGCTTTGCGATGCCGCCGGGGTGAAGCAGCTGGTTGTCTTCCATCACGACCCGGCGCATGACGATGCCTTTATGGACCGGGTCGCCGCCGAAGCCGAACGCGCCCGTCCCGGCACCGTCGTGGCCCGCGAAGGCCTGGTACTGACACCCTAGCGTGACGCTGGATCCGATGTGGCGCCGCTGGGCGCTCGGCCTTGCAACCCTGTGCGGCAGACGCCGCGGCTACTTCATCCCTTACCGCTACGCCGGCGATTCGCCGTCTCCGGCGGTCTATACATCTCTGGAACCCCTATTCCGGGCCGCCGAGTCCGAGTTCGAAGCTCGTCTCCGTGAGGCCCGGACCTATCGGGACACGCTAGGCGGTTTCATCGGGAGCCGTCCTCCCGCTCCCCGCTTCGAGCAGGACTGGTTCCCGCGGCTCGATGCCGCCATCGCCTACAGCCTGGTGCGCACGCGTCGGCCGGGCCGGATTGTCGAGATCGGTTCCGGCCATTCGACCCGCTTCCTTGCCCGGGCGATCGCTGACGGGGGTTTAAAGACCACCCTCACCGCTATCGACCCGGCACCACGGGCAGCGCTGGCCGGTGTATCGGTCGAATGGCTGCGTCAACCGGTGCAGGCGGCGGGTCACGCTCCCTTCGCCACGCTGCGGCCCGGCGACATGCTGCTCATCGATTCCAGCCACGTGCTGATGCCGGGCAGCGATGTCGACTTCCTGTTCAACCAGGTCTGGCCGCGCCTGCCTTCGGGTGTTCTGGTCCATGTCCACGACATCTTCCTGCCCGACGCCTATCCGGAATCGTGGGCGTGGCGTGGCTACAACGAGCAGAACGCCCTGGTATCGCGGCTCGGTCGCGACCGCCTGCTCTGGTCGTCGCACTGGGCGGCAACGCGCATGGCGGCCGCCGTCACCCAGGCCGGCCTTGATGTCTTGCCGTTGATGCCGGGGGCGTTTGAAACCAGTCTGTGGCTGGAAACTGCCCAGTCCGCGGGCAACGCTTAACTCTCTCTTAACGACGGGTGGCGTACGGACCCCTGTACGATGGACAGTTCCATGATCATTCCCGGGCGGATCCGGGCGGTGCCGCTCGCGCTCGACCAGCCCGAGGTTCCGCTTCTCCAGCGCCTTTATGCCTATTGGGACCGGGCCCGGGCGGGTCGGAAGTGGCTGCGCCAGGCCGATCTGCGTCCGGAGGAATTCGCTTTCGCCCTGCCTTATGTGGCATTGATCGAGCGCCCGCCCGAAAACGGTCCAGGCAAGCGCATCCGCCTGGTCGGCGAGGAGATCCGCAACGAATCAGTCGGCTATCTACGCGACCGGCTGATCGAGGCCATCGAGCCTGCCTGGTATCGCGAGCATCTGGTGGAGCGCTATCGCGCCGTCTTTACCAGCGGCGAGCCGAGCATCGAGGCGGTTCACGTCGTCTACGACGTCCGGAACTACTACTACCACCGCGTGATCCTGCCGCTGACGATCGATGAGCGGCAGGTCGATATCGTGATGGTCGCGACGGTCTACACCGCGCCGCATGCCCGGTTTCTCAACCCCGACGATCATCTGGGCTGAGCCTATTTGTAGGGGTCGGCGGCGTCGCGCAGCCCGTCGCCGAGGACGTTGAACGCCAGGACGATGATGATCACCGGCACGGCTGGCATCATCAGCCACGGATAGAGCGCGACCACGTTGATGTTCTGCGCCTCGGTCAGCAGCACGCCCCACGAGGTGATCGGCGGGCGCAGGCCCAGCCCGAGGAACGACAGCGCCGTCTCGCCCAGGATCATCTCGGGGATGTTAAGCGTCGCCACGGCGATCAGGTGGCTCATGAAGCTCGGCAGCAGGTGCCGGCCGATGATCCGGCGCGGCTTGGCCCCCATCAGCATGGCGGCGGTGCAGAAATCCTCTTCGCGCAGCGCCAGCAGCTTGGAACGGACGGCACGCGCCAGCCCGGTCCAGGTGAGCAGACCCAGGATGATGGTGATGCCGAAATAGACGTAGATCGGGCTCCAGGCGACCGGCAGTGCCGCCGACAGGGCCAGCCACAGCGGCAGCTTGGGGAAGGACTGCAGGACCTCGATGGCGCGCTGCACGATGTTGTCGATCCAGCCGCCGTAGTAGCCCGCCAGGCCGCCCAGCGTGATGCCCAGGGCGAAGCTCAGGGTGATGCCGATGAGGCCGATGGTGAGGGAGATCCGGGCCCCGTAGACCAGCCGCGAGAACATGTCCCGTCCCAGCCGGTCGGTGCCGAACCAGAAGAATGTCCCGCCCTCGGCCGGGCAGACGAAATGGAAGCGGCCGGGCACAAGGCCGAAATAGTTGTACGACTCGCTCAGGCAGAAAAACCGCAGACGCTGGATCTTGTCGGGATTGGGCGTGTACTCACGCCGCAGCGTGTCCATGTCCAGGCGATAGTCGAGGCCGTAGACAAACGGCCCGACGAAGCGCCCTTCGTGGAACAGATTGATGGACTGCGGCGGCGCGTAGATGAAGTCGATATGGCGGCTGTGCAGGCTGTAGGGGGCAATCAGCTCGCTGATCAGGATCGAGGCATACATCAGCAGGATGATGAGACCCGAGACGACAGCCAGACGATGGCGGCGGAACTTCCACCACATCATCCGCCACTGCGAGGCGCGGTAGAACTGCTCGAGCTCCGGTGTCAGGCGGTCGACCTCGCGCCGGTCGAAAGGCGCGTCGCTGACGAAATGCGGCAGCCGGTCCGAGGAAGCAGCCGGATCGCTCACCGTGTGGTGCTCCCGCCCATGCGGATACGCGGATCGAGCGCGGCCAGGGCCAGGTCGGATATGAAAACACCGACCACCACCAGAATCGCTTCGAGCATGACGAAGGAACCGGCCAGGTACATGTCCTGGCTCTGCAGGGCACGCACCAGCATGGGGCCGTTCGTCGGCAGGCTCATGACGACCGAGACGATCGCCGAGCCTGAGATCAGGCGGGGCAGCACCCCGCCGATATCGGCGATGAAGGGGTTGATGGCCATGCGCAGCGGGTATTTGACGAGCAGCCGCCGCGTCGGCAGGCCCTTGGCGCGGGCGGTGACGACGTAC